>ENA-OQEB01000319-OQEB01000319.1-human-gut-metagenome-genome-assembly--contig:-NODE-319-length-20393-cov-6.087832_pt1 | contig 20393 bp, 24 predicted proteins | sample MGYA00242787_ERZ504619 | MGnify/ENA primary metagenome ERZ504619 (study PRJEB26092, sample SAMD00036317) | human gut metagenome | host: Homo sapiens | study: EMG produced TPA metagenomics assembly of... | reverse complement strand
TTCAGGCTGACGGTCTGCACGAAGGATCCTCGTCAACGGAAACATCTTGCAAGCTGAATGTAACGGTCAAAGCCCGAAAGCATAAGGAGCTGTTTGTAAATCTGCGGTGACTGAGGGAGAGCATAAAACTTGCCGTTGTGGATTCTTGACGGAACAAGGTAATCTCTTGCGCCCTCGGGAGTTGACTTGATCATCATAGGAGTTTCAATTTCAACAAAGCCGTTATCGTGGAAATAATCTCTTGCAACCTTTGCAATCTTACTTCTCATCATAAGATTGTTGAGAAGAGGACGGCGGCGAAGGTCAAGATAACGATATTTAAGTCTTAACTCCTCGTTTGTGTTTGTATCGTCAACAATTTCAAAAGGCGGCGTCTGTGCCTTTGAAAGCACACGCATATCGCTTACAACAACCTCGATATCGCCTGTGGGGATTTCGCTGTTTTTTGAACTTCTTTCGCAAACAACACCCTTTGCGGCAATAACAAATTCACTTCTGCATGAAAATGCCTTATCAAAAATTTCTTTGTCTGTTTTGTCATTGAATGCAAGCTGAACAATGCCTGTGCGGTCACGCAAGTCAATGAAAATGAGCTGACCGAGGTCACGGCAACGCTGTACCCAACCGCAGACAGTTACCTCTCTGCCGACATCACCGATACGCAGATCTCCGCAATAATCGGTACGCTTCATTCCTGTCATAAATTCTGCCATTGTATATGCTCCTTTATATGAATCGGTCGGCATTTTTAATGTGCCTGACCGACCGAAAATTTTCTTTTATTACTTATTTTTCTGTTCGTCGGAAAGCTGAATTTCGATGAACTTCTCCATGAAATGCCCATCAAGAGTAACCTCGCTGTTTCGCCTGTTTCCATATTCTTGACCTTGGCTGTGTTCTGCTCGATTTCGTTGTCGCCCAAAACGATTGAATATCTTGCGTCAATCTTGTCGGCATACTTCATCTGAGCACGAAGTCCTCTGCCGATAACATCGGTTTCGGCAATCATTCCGCAGCTGCGAACCTGCTTGATAAGTTCAAAAGCCTTAACCTTTGCGGCATCACCCATTGTTGCAATGTAGAGCATACACTCGTCATTGTCGGGAATCTCAATGCCCTGCTTATCCATTACCATGAGAAGTCTTTCCATACCCATTGCGAAACCGAGGGAGGGAAGGTGCTTGCCACCGAGCTCCTCGATAAGACCGTCATAACGACCGCCGCCGCAAACAGTACCCTGAGCACCGATACAATCGGTTACAAACTCAAATACTGTCTTTGTATAGTAATCAAGACCTCTTACAATTGTGGGATCAACCGTGTATTCAATGCCTGCGGCATCAAGATATTTCTGAACTGCGTCAAAGTGGTTTCTGCACTCGTCACAAAGATAGTCTGTAATCTTAGGTGCGTCCTTTGCAATCTCGGAACAGATAGGACTTTTGCAGTCGAGAATTCTCATCGGGTTTTTGTCAAGACGGGAAAGACAGGTGTCGCACAGCTTGTCCTTATAACCCTCAAAATATGATTTCAAAGCCTTGTGATATTCCGCACGGCAGGTCGGACAGCCGATAGAATTAATCTGAAGATGAACGCTGTCAAGCTGAAGTCTGTTGATTACAGAGCTTGCAAGGCTGATAAGCTCTACATCGCAACAGGATCCTGTGTGCCGTACTCCTCAATACCGAACTGGTGGAACTCACGAAGTCTGCCTGCCTGTGGCTTTTCATATCGGTAGCATGAAACAAAGTAGCTTGCCTTAATCGGAAGTCCTTCGTTTTCAAGAGCGTGTTCAAGAACGGCTCTTGCCGCACCGGCTGTACCCTCGGGGCGAAGTGTTACGCTTTCGCCGCCCTTTGTGTCGAATGTGTACATTTCTTTCTGAACAACATCGGTTGTCTGACCAACGCCACGGGCAAAAAGCTCTGTGTGTTCAAACACGGGAGTTCTGATTTCTCTGAAACCGTAGGAGCGAGCCTCCTCACGCATAATCTTTTCAACAAACTGCCATTTGTAGCTTTCTTTCGGAAGAACATCTTCCGTACCCTTGATTTTCTTGGTTATAAGTGCCATTTTTCCCTCCGAAAAATTACAATCTTTTATAGAAAAGGGAAACGAAAAAATTTCCCTAAAAAACACAACAATCGGGCAGTATTACACCACCCGATATGTAAAGCGAAAATAATTAAATTATTTGAGAATATTTCTCCAGTCAAGGTCGCCTCTTTCAAGACCGTGGATAAGCACCTCGGCAGTTGCAATGTTTGTTGCAACCGGAATGTTGTGCATATCGCAAAGACGGAGCATATTCATATCGTTAGGCTCGTTCGGCTTTGGATTGAGCGGATCTCTGAAAAAGAGAAGCATATCAATCTCATTGCACGCAATTCTTGCCGCAATCTGCTGACTTCCGCCTGAGAGCCTGCAAGGAATTTCTGAATTGTAAGACCTGTTGCCTCTGACACCATTTTGCCTGTTGTGCCGGTGGCGCAAAGGTTGTTGCGGCTGAGAACACCGCAGTAAGCAATGCAGAACTGCACCATCAGTTCCTTTTTTTCATCATGAGCTATAAGGGCTATATTCATATATATTTCCTCCAGACATTTATTTCATATCAAATTAGTTTCAAAACTTTAACTCAAAATACCCCGCACAAACTACCCTTTGAACGCAAGGGGAATATGTTTTCCCTCAAGCCTCTGTGCAAGACAGTCAAAAACGGACGCCGCCGCACTCCAGTTAAGTCCGGCAACACCTCGCTGAACAATCACCGAAATACGGATGTCAAACGGCACAAGCGCAATAAGCTGTGTCTGTGTTGCGTCAATAACGCTGTCGAGGTCTTCATAAAAACCGAGCTGTGTAAAAAGCTTTCGGTCAAAGCGGTTGATAACAAGTCGGATATTTGTTTTTCCCATTGACTCAAGCTTTCTTCTCACCTTAACCGCACCACGCACACCCGTCGGCTCTGCATTGGTAACAATCAAGGCTCTGTCGGCAGGAGCCGCCGCAGTTTCAAAACCTGAACCGATTCCGGCAGGGGAGTCGATAAGGACAAAATCAAAGCTGTCCTTTACTGAGTTGACAAGTTGAGTAAACACCGAGGGACTGAGTTCGTTTTCGGTATCAAAGGGAGCCGCCATAAGGTAGAGGTTCTCATTGTTTTTGCTTTTGTAAACAGCCTCACCGAATGTACAGTTGCCGCATACGGCATCCGACGCATCAAAAATTATGTCCTGCTCCATATCGAGCATAATGTCAAGACCACGCATTCCGCAGTCACAATCAATAAGCAAGACTCTTTTGCCCTGCTTTACAAGAGCAACGGAAAGACAAATGCAGACGGTTGATTTACCCGTTCCGCCTTTTCCCGACGCTACAACTATAACATTATCCATAATAAATTCTACCTCTGCTATATTCTATCACAAAATCCGTTAAAGAGCAAGAAACGAACATTATTTTTATCAGCCAAAATTTTTGTTGATATTTTAGTGATAGTTAATAAAATTATTCTTCATTTTTAACGGTTTGCACAATAATTTCATTGATTTTTAATGCTAAAAGCAAAAAATAAGTTTTTATGTTTGGTCGTTCAGCCATTATACGGTCGGGATTTTTGTTTTATCTTTTAACATATCGTATTCTCGACCATAATTTTCAATTTTCCATTTTCAATTTTCAATTAAAATATGCGTCCAGCAAATTCTTTGCAACCTGCATTGAATATCTGCCCTTTGCACCGTGTTCGATTACAACGGCAATTGCGACCTCGGGCTTTTCATAAGGAGCATAGCAAATGAATGTTGTATGGTCTGAGCCCGAGTTTTCAGCCGTACCTGTTTTGGCGGCAACCTTAACTTTATAATCACCGAACATATAATTTGCCGTACCGTTTTCGTTCTGAGTAACGCCGAGCATCGCCTTGCGAACAATATCAAGATTCTTCTTTGAAATTCCGCAATCACCGTAGCTTTCAACATCTGTCGATTTTACGGTTTTCGTCCGCTCATAATTTGTAACTTTATCAACAATGTGTGTTTTGAGCCTTTCACCGTTGTTGGCGATTGTCGCAACATAGGTTGCAAGCTGAACGGGAGTAAATGCGTTGTCGGACTGACCGATTGCGGCTGAAACTGTGTTGCCAACCTGCCAATCTGTGCTGTCTCTGCCTGCAAGAGTTCCCTTTGATTCCTCAATTTCAACACCCGTGTATTCACCGAGCCCGAACTTCTGCGCATACAGATACATCGGTTCAATTCCGAGCCTTCTGCCCGTGTCGGCAAAAAAGTAGTTGCACGATTGTTCAATTGCACCCGTAACATCAAGACTGCCGTGATAGTGCATACACCTTACCACATTGGTAGGGTAAAAATCATAGTCCTGTTTGCAGTAGATTTTCGTTTTATCGGTTATGATTTTCTCCTCAAGAGCCGCACCCGCAACACACGGCTTGAACACCGAACCGCAGGCGAATGTTCCGACTGTTGCACGGTTGTACATCGGAGAATTTTTGTTTTCGGAAAGTTTGACATAGTACGAGCCGTATTCGCTGTACCTGTTCAAATCGTATGTAGATAGCTTGCCGCCGCAAGTACCGAAAAATCCTTGACCGACAACATTACAACTGCACCTGTTTCACAGTCCTCACCGTTATTTTTCTGTCCCGATTCCTTGCCTGCCTGTTTTGCCGCTTTGACATTTTCTTCAAGCGATTTTACAGCGGTTTTCTGCAATTTTGAATCAATTGTGAGGTAGACCGTGTTACCCGGTTTTGCACTCTCGGTTTCAATGCTTTCAACAAGAGTTCCGTCGGCATTTCGCTGAACAACCCTTGTTCCGCCCTTGCCTTTGAGGTCATCTTCACAGGCAAGTTCAATTCCGAATTTGCCTATCTTATCATCATAGGAATAGCTTTTGCCCTGCTTTTTCAGCTCATTGTATTCATCTTCCGACAACGAACCGAGTGCGCCGAGGATGTGCGGTGCAAGGTCCGGGTCCGAAGCACCTCGTGTGAGGTAGGTTTGAATTTCAACACCGCTCACACCCTGAGTATTTTCGCTGACGGCATTCACGGCACTTCGACTGATATTTTTGGCAAAAACATACGGATTTGAATTTGAATAATTTTCAAGTTCCATATTGTAATGAATTGAAACGAGCGTTGTTTTTTGACTTATACTTAACCTGTCGGAAATTTTGTAGCGTTTTAAAAGTGCGTCAAAGCAATCATCGGCACTTGTGTTCCTGTCCATATCAAGAAAATCCGATGACAGAAGTTTTTCCGCATCTTCTTCACGCTTGTTTTATAAACGCAACTGCCGTCCGAGCCGACCGAAATCGGCAATGAATCTGTTCTTGCGTCTCCCGTTTTTGTGAGAATATCAGCAAGCTCAAGTAAAATTCTGTCAAGCCTGTCCTCCTCAATATAAATCTTATTGAGGACTATTTTATACTTTGTGGTGTTTACAACAAGACCTACACCGTTGCGGTCAACGATTTCGCCCCTTGTTGCGTCGGTTTTTTCGGTATATCCCGTTGATTTTGCGGCAAGACTCTTGTAGCTTTTTCCCTGTACAAGCTGCCAATCGACAAGCCTGATTGCAAAGCCTGCAAAAATTGCGGCTGTTATTATTATGCAGACTGTTGTTCTGCTCTTTTTACTTTTTTTGCCGTTTTTTCTGCTTTTGCCGAATCTCATACCGAACCTCCCTTTCACAAAGATTAAAGATTTTTGTTTAAAAATGCCGTGAGAAAATACAGCGGAATTGTCACGGCGAATGTGTAAAGTATTCTTGAAATGTAGTGCCGTACAAACAACACGCAACCGCTGTCAAGCCCTGCAATCAAGACAAACAGCAGATAATAAATCAACATTACCGTCATCACCGCCGCAAACGAAAACACGATAACGGTAACAAATGACGGTACAAAATATTTGCTGAATACAAAGTTTTCCGCATAGCAGACAATCGTAAGTGCAAAGGCAAAATAGCCGATACTGCCGTCAAATGAAATATCCGTCAGCACACCGCACAACGCACCGAAAATTACCGACGGCAAAGTGTTTTCAAAAGAAGCAATGCAGAGTGCAAGTGAAATCAACATAAGCGGTCTGCCGCCGAAAATTTCGGGAATTATAAAACCCGAACCCTGAAAAACATACAGAATTATTAACAGCAGGGAATAGCCGAAAAATCGAAAAAAAGTTCTTGAAGCTCTCATCATTTTTTAACCTCGCCCTTGCCGTCAAAATCGGTAATAATTGCGGCAGAAGTCACGGTGCGGATGTCCTCATACGGCTCAACAACAGCATAACGAGTTGTGTCATAGGAATTGAACTTCAGTTCTTTAACCTTGCCGATTATGAGATTTTTCGGATAAACTCCGCCTGTTCCCGAGGTTACAACAATGTCGCCTACTTTGATTTTGTTGTTCTCTGCAATCTTCGTCAGACAGGTAAGATTATCGTCACAATATTCAGCGTTTCCGCTTATGATTCCGTTGTCGGAAGTCTTTTTGTCAATTGCAGACGCTTTGGTGTCGGGCGAAAGAATTGTTCTTACCCGACAGGTCGTTAGTTCAACATCACTCACCCAGCCGATAAGACCGTTTTCCGTGATTACGGGATCATTTTTTTCCACATTGTCTGTTGAACCCTTGTCAAGAGTGAACGAGTAGAAATCATCGTTCGCATCCCTTCTCAGCACACCTGCCGGAAGAATGTCGTATGACGGATTTTCCTTTTTAAGCTCGTAATATTTCCACAGCTTTGCATTTTCTTCCTTGGCGTCAAGGTAGTCAACAAGCTGTTCACGGAGTTCGGCATTTTCCTTTTTAAGCTGTTCGTTTTCTTTTTCAAGTTCTTTCTTTGACTTGTCGGAAGACGCCGCACCTGCGGTCAGCGTTGAAAGTCCTTTTGTAACCGTGTTTACCGCACCCGAAAAAATGTTACTGCCGTTATGAGAGAAAACACTCATCACAGTTAGTATGACGAGTGTAATTATCAAAATTTTTGAGTTTTTATTATGTAAAAATTTTCTCATATCTCATATTTATATTACAAATACGGTCGGGCGGTGTTTTTTCAATCTGCCCGACCTTACTTTGTCGATCTTTATTATCTGTCGTGCTTGTACTGAACACCGAGCGGTTTGCCGAGTCTTTTGCCTGCACCGTCAACAACACAGTCAAGCGGTCTTTCGGCAATGTGAACAGGCATACCCGTCTGTTGCATAACAAGCATATCAAGTCCCTTGAGTAACGCACCGCCGCCCGTGAGCATAATACCGTGGTCGATTATGTCGGCAGAAAGCTCAGGCGGAGTTTTTTCAAGAGTGGTTCTGATTGCCTCAACAATTGTTGCAAGCGGATCGGCAAGAGCCTCTCTGACCTCGGCTGAGGAAATTGTAATATCCTTTGGAAGTCCGTCAACAAGGTTTCTGCCCTTGACAACAAGGTTTTTTTCTTCCTCACCCGGATATGCGGAGCCGATTTTCATTTTGATGTCTTCGGCAGTTCTTTCACCGATGAGAAGATTATATTTTCTTTTGACATAGGTTGAAATCGCCTCGTCAAACTTATCTCCGGCAACTCTTACGGAACAGGCTGTAACAATGTCACCGAGAGAAATTACGGCAACCTCGCTTGTGCCTCCGCCGATGTCAACAACCATACTTCCGCACGGTTCGTCAACGGGCATACCTGCGCCGATTGCGGCAGCCATTGGTTCTTCGATAAGAACAACGGGAGGCTTTGCACCTGCTGATATGCGGCATCCTCAACAGCCTTTCTCTCAACCTCGGTAACACCCGAAGGCATACAGATTATAACTCTCGGCTTGCTGAAAATTCCGGGTTTCACCGCCTTTTTGATAAAGTGCTGAAGCATTTTTGCGGTTATTTTAAAATCGGCAATAACACCGTCCTTGAGCGGACGAACCGCAACTATGGAACCGGGAGTTCTGCCAATCATTTCTTTTGCCTGTGAGCCGACTGCAAGAACCTCGTCGGTACGCATATCAACTGCGACAACGCTCGGTTCACGCAAAATTATTCCCTTTCCTTTAAGACAAACAAGAGTGTTTGCAGTTCCAAGGTCAATTCCTATATCCTTTGAAAACGAAAACATCCCACAGCCTCCTTTTACGCTGTAATACCCAAATGTATTTTACTCAGGCAGTATACTTTTATCATATATCTTTTCACAAATAAGAGCAATGATAAATTGTCGAAATTCTTTTATTTTTTACCCGTTGAGCCAAAACCGCCCTCGCCACGCTCTGTGTTGCCAAGCTCCGTAACCTCTTCAACATCACACGGAACAACAGGAGCGATGACCATCTGACAGATTCTTTCAAACGGCTCAATCTCATAAGGCTTGTCCGAAACATTGCAAAGACCTGCGCAGATTTCTCCACGGTAGTCGCTGTCAACAACACCCACACCGTTTGAAAGGCAGATGCCGTGCTTGATTCCCAGACCGCTTCTTGCATAGAGAAATGCGGCAACGCTGTTGTCGGGAAGTTCAATTGCTATACCTGTCGGAACAAGCACAAGCTGACCCGGATTGATTGTGATTTTTTCGTCAATGCAAGCATATAAATCCATACCGGCAGAACCGTTTGTGGCTCTTTTCGGGATTTTTGCATTGTCTTTTACCTTTTTTATTTTAACAGTCATAGTTTACCATCCTTCATTTCCTGCAAAAATTTGCAGGAATTATTCATTACTGTTTTTATTTTTCTCTAAAAAAATTATTTATTGCAAAAATGTAATTATAAATCTCTGTTAAACGGAAAAATCACTTTTTCCACAAAACAATAATGATTATTTTAACATTTTCAACAATCTAATTAACACCTCGGCGGTACAGTCCATATGTTAATTTATCTTTCAACATCGGATAAAGGCTTGATTCGTTAAGACTTTCCACGGTTTCCACATAGTTTTCAACACTAAATCTTAAAATGTTGAAAGATGTTAAAAGTGTTAAATTTTGTTTATCAGGAACGAAAAGCAAGTCACAATTCAGAACCTCGGTGCAGTTTCCGTCGCATTTCAGTAAAAATTGTTTACCGAGTCGGTCTTTCATTTTTGAATGATTTTTGCAAGTTTTGCAGTCTATACCTGCACCCTTTACAGGGCAACTCCTGCAAATCATAAGAGGAAGGTAGCCGTAGCTGATAATTCCCCTCGGGATGTTGCCTCCGAGTGCGTTAATTCGCTTAAAATCGAGTTCAAAACTGAGTTCTGCGTCCTTGATTCCGTATTCCTCCGCCCACAAAAGGTCGAGAGTATTTACAAAATTCATTCCGAAACCCGAATGAAGTGTGAAACCGAGATTTTTGGCAATGTATAATGCTCCAAGATTGTTGCACAACACATCGGATATGCCGATTTCTTTCATCTCGGAAAGCTTTTTTGCAATCGTATCTTCCCGTCCGAACATTCCTCTCGGAATTTCAACACCGATGTTAAAGCCCTCGTTTTTGAGCCTTACAAGCTCCCTTTTGTCGGCAAAAAGCGGAACAAAAACAAGCTCGCATTTTTTAAAAGCATTGGAAAGCTTTGTCTGAGTCACTCTTGCACGGGTGGATTTTTCCACAGGCGGTGTGAATTTTGGAAAAGTTATTTCGTAATCACGGTTGATTTTGTAGTTGTGAACAACACTTCTCGCCGTATCGAGTTCGTCAAGAACATCTCTGCGCAAGGAATTGATAATTGAAAGCGGAATAGAAATGTCATCATCAATATTTATGTTCACATTGGTGGGATTATATGCCGTTGAGCCTGTTTTTTCAAGCTGTTTTCTGCACTTTTCCGCATCAATCGGTCTGTTGACTGCTTTTTCGGTTACGGTATCCGCAATCTTTCTGACGGTGTGAACTCCGTCAGAGGCGACTAAAACGGGATTTTCGCCGAGTTTTGCCGTAAAATCAAAGGTTATTTCAACATTTCCGATTTCGTCCTTGTAGGAAGAACGGATTGCCGAAAACAGCTTTTCATCGGCAGAAACAACATCCGATTTTGTTCTTGTGCCGAACATATGACTTCCCGTTTTGCCAATGTAATAAGCGTCTGTAAAGCCTGTTCGTGAAAAAACCCCTCTGAGCATCTTCTGAGTTTTGTCGCTGATAAAGCCGAAATCACGCTGTTCAACACACGCTCTTACTGCGGCTGAAACATACTCGGGGCGTTTCATTCTGCCTCAATTTTAGCCGAGGCAACTCCCATATTTTGAAGTTCGCCGAGGTAATTTACAATACTGTTGTCTTTAAGACTTAAAGCATGACCGCCTTTTTGATTGTTTACGGAAAACGGCAGTCGGCACGGCTGGGCACAGGAACCACGGTTTCCGCTCCTTGCGCCTATCATTGCGCTGAGGTAGCATTGTCCCGAAACGCACATACACAATGCACCGTGAACAAAAACTTCGAGTTCAACCGGAATTTCACAGCATTTTTCAATTTCTTTTTTGCTCATTTCACGGGCAAGAACAACACGCTTGAAACCCATTTCATAAAGTGCCTTTACACCGGATGCGGTGTGAATGCTCATCTGAGTTGACGCGTGAAGTGCAAGGTCGGGAACAAGCCTGTGTGCAAGCCTTGCTACACCCATATTCTGAACAATGAGTGCGTCAACATCAGCCTCTGCGGCTGAAATTATGGCTTTTTTCAGCTTTTCAAGCTCGTCATCAAACACAATCGTATTGATTGTGACATACACCTTTACACCGTGAATGTGACAGTATGCCGTTGCTTTCTTTAGTTCTTCATCATCAAAATTTTTGGCAGAGGAACGGGCGGAAAATGCCTTTTCGCAAGATACACTGCGTCTGCTCCGCTCCTTACGGCGGCAATTACACTGTCAAAGCTTCCCGCCGGAGCAAGTATTTCTATCTTTTTCATTTCTTATCTTCATCAAACAGAGAGAACTGCGTCATTGGAACATAACCGAGAAGTTTTTCATTACGCAATTCCTGTTCTGTTTTTTTAGCCTCGTTTGACAGAACATTCACGGGTATATCATCTGACTGCTCTGTCATATTATTTTTTGCATCTGAAGTCTTTTTTTCCATTGGAACTGAATTTTTTTCATGCTCTGATTTTTCCGATTCGGCTTTTTCTTTGCCTTTCTCAACACTTTCGAGCTTTTCTTTAAGCTGTGAAACCTCGTGTCCGAGAACAGCAAGTCTTTTTTCAAGCTCTTTATTATTATTTATAAGTCGGGTGTTATCGTTCATGGCCTCCGTAAGCTTTTCTCTGTATTCCTTGCAAAGCCTGTTAAGATCATTTGTCTGCTGAATAATTTTGTCGGCTTTTTCAACATAATCTTTGTTCTTTTTAAGAGCCTTGTTGCGGTCATCGCAGAAGTTAAGCGCCGCAAGAACCGCACAATCACGGGTATCAAGCTGCTTTGTGCTTTGGGCGGCCTTTCTTATGTGAGAAAGCACCTCGTTTGCTACCTTTTGAACATACTTTTCATCATCTGTTGTGATAAGTGAATAACTTCTTCCCTCAATCTGAACGCTTACTCTCTTTTTCTCCATAGGAAATGCATCTCCCTTTTATAGCTTTTTCGTCCTCATTTGACTTCTTTGCATATATAATCATTTACATTATAATATAAAATTGGAAATAATAAAAGAGCAAAGAGAATATTGTTTAAATATTTTTTCATTCGTAGGCAAATCTGGCGATTTTGTGCTGTTTACAACTTATATCGGTTGAAATATTTATTCTCTTATGATAAAATAATCTTTGCGTCATTTTGGCGGATTTGTCTTAATTTCCGATTAACAGGCATAACCGCCAAAACAAAATTGACATTTCGGAATATATTATTATGGGAAGTGATTATATGCCCGTACCGTTTGATTCACGAAAAATTTACTATCGTTCACCGTTTGGTGCGGTTGAACAGGGTACCGAGATTCATTTCAGAATTCTTTTGCCTAAGGCGGAGCATACACAAAAAGCACACTTGTGTGTAAAATATGATTATGACTGCAACTGGGAATTTACCGAGCTTATCTGGTGCGGTAAATTTGACGAGGATACCGAAATTTGGGAGTGCGATTTTACCCCGAAAAAAATCGGACTTTATTGGTATAACTTTAAGCTTACTACCATTGATAAAACAAGATATGTTATTCCGTCCGATCCGTATAAGGTCAGCACCATTGAAGACTATATGGGCAGAAGCTGGCAGATTACCTGCTACAAAAAAGGCTTTAAAACTCCCGGCTGGCTTGTCGGCGGAATTATGTATCAGATTTTTCCCGACCGTTTTTATTTCAGCGGTGAAGAAAAGAATATAAAGCGTACCGACTTCAAACGCAACAAGGATTGGTATGCTCTCCCCGAATGGAAACCCGATGAAAACGGAATGATTAAGAACAATGATTTCTTTATGGGCGACCTCAAGGGAATTACGATGAAGCTTGATACCTTAGAAGCTCGGTGTAAGCTGTATTTACCTTAATCCTATCAGCGAGGCATACTCAAACCACCGCTATGATACGGGCGACTACTCAAAGGTTGATCCGATTCTCGGAACGGAGGAAGATTTTAAGCACCTTTGCGCAGAGGCTAAAAAGAGGGGAATACACATCATAAATGACGGTGTGTTCTCTCATACGGGAAGTGACAGCGTTTACTTCAACCGTTTGGCAGATACGGCAAGGGCGGTGCGTATAATGACAAAAACTCACCGTATTTCAGTTGGTATAAATTCAACGAATGGCCGAACAATTACCAAAGCTGGTGGGGCTTTGATACTCTGCCCGAGGTTATTGAGGAAACTCCGTCATTCAACGAATATATTAACGGCAAAGACGGCATTGTCAGAAAATGGATGAAATGCGGCAACTCGGGTTGGCGGCTTGATGTTGCAGATGAACTTCCCGATGTGTTCATTGAAAATCTACGCAAAGCCGTTAAGGACGAAAATCCGAACGCCTTTCTTGTAGGTGAAGTGTGGGAGGACGCAAGCAATAAGGAAAGCTACGGTGCAAGAAGAAAGTTCTTGCTCGGCGAACAGTTTGACTCCGTTATGAACTATGTGTTCAGGGATGCAATTCTCAACTTCTGCAAAGGTCAGCACGGCAAATACACAATGGATCTGATTATGAGCGTAATCGAAAATTATCCCCGTCCTGTTCTCAGAGTGCTGATGAATTCACTTTCGACTCACGATACCGAAAGAGCAATCACAGTTATGGCAGGTGAACCGCTTGACGGCAAGGACAGGGAATGGCAGGCTGACACTAAGCTTGATGACGAGCATAAAAAACTCGGTGTAAAGCTGCTCAAGGTTGCAAGCGCAATGCAGTTTACTCTCCCGGGATTTCCGTGTATTTATTACGGTGACGAGGCAGGAATGGAGGGATATCGTGATCCGTTCAACCGTTGCTGTTATCCGTGGGGCAAAGAAAATAAGGAACTCATTGAATGGCACAAAAAACTTGCCGATGTTAGAAAAAGCTGTTCGGCATTGTGGGACGGTGATTTTATAAATGTTCTTTCGGAGGAAAGAAGAATTTCATACATCCGCCACGACAAAGATTCCGCTATTTTCTGCACATTCAATCTCTATGATTATGAAGTCGAGGCAAAAATGCCACCCGGATATGCAGACGGCAAACCTGTTTTCGGTTCAAAGCTTGAGAACGGTATACTCACAATTCCGCCCATGTCCGCAGAATTTGTAGTTCTTGAACTCGGTATATGATATATGTAATGTAAAACAGAATAAAGTATAATTACAAGCGACAGAAATTAAACTGTCGCTTGTTTTGTTGCGGTATTTATATGTTTGTTATATTTGATTTACCGACTTACTCATCTTCCGTTATCGGCGGAATAAAGCATTCTATCGCACTGCGAAGCTTGGGATAACACTCCGCAGGCAACGGCTGTTGACAGAAAGAAAAAGTAAAACAAATAACAGAAGAGATTAAACTATAAGGCGGCTATCGAAAACGATAGTCGCCTTGTCTTTTTGCAAAATTCATTTTTAATTTGCGTTTGTTGTTACCTGAGTTGCGTTTGCCACATAGCTTTCATACTCGTCAATGCCCCAGTTTTCTTTTACTTCATCAGAGATAGGAAAGGTGCGAAACAGCATTGTACTGCGTTCACTGTCTGCCTTATCCTCATTGGTGCTGAGAGCATAGACATTGCCGTTGTACCACAGCTCATTTGTATTTTCAAAGGTTGTAAGATAGAAAATATCCTGAATTGTATCAACCTTATTAATGCCCATTCCGCTTACTGCGGCAGCCATTACGGCACTTTTCATCAGGATTGTATCGCTGTTATTTTTCTCGTTCTCAATCGAAACAAAGTTGCTCATTGTTGTTCCGAGACCGATATTCATAATATAATTTGTCTTTGTTTCAACAGAGGCTGTGAAGCTGATTTTATCGGCATCGTAGTAATAATACTGATACTCCGTTCCGTTTGCGTCATTCTGAGGACTGCCGAGCATTTTCCAACCCTTTGGATTAATCATATCAAGATTACCCGCCTCTTTGAGCATTTCGTTGTAATTATATGTAAATTCTTCAAGAGTGATTGCGTAGCACATTCCGTTTACATTTTCACTTTCTTTGCGAATGTTCGGATTTTCTGTTACCTTTGCCTCATCAAGATAGAAAATTTATCGGGCGCATCTACTACACCCGAAACATCGGCATTCTTCTTGTCAGAACAGCCGAAAAGTGAAAGCATGAGGATTGCCGCTACAATCAGAACTAAAGATTTTTTCATCAAATCACCAGATTTTCATATGTGTCAAAAACTCCACTTAAAAAAGTGGAGTTTTCTTATTTTTATCAATTATTCTTCCGTATTTTCTTCGGTTGAATCAGAAGTTACGCCCTCGTTATTTTCGGAAACTTCTTCTGTAACCGCTTCTGACGGTTCGCCGTTTTCTGCATTATCTTCGCTCTCGGCTGATTCATCATCTTCACCGTCAATGTGGGGAACACGGGCGATTGTTACAACCCTGTCGTCACCGTTTACTTTCATTACGGTTACACCCTTTGAAGGACGGGCGCAAACACGAATTGATTCGGCGGCAATTCTGATAATAATACCTTCTTCCGAGATGATAATAATATCATCGTCAAGGTTAACCACCTTGATAGCGGCAACATCGCCGTATTTTTCCGTGTGGTAGTTGGTAAGACCTTTACCGCCACGGCTCTGAACACGGTAATCATCGGGACTTGAAAGTCTGCCGTAGCCTGTTTCGGAAACTGTGAGAACAAGACCGCCCTCACGGACAACACTCATTCCGACTACGCAGTCGCCCTCTTTGAGAGCCATTGCCTTAACACCTCGAGCCTGTCTGCCCATTGCACGAATGTCGGTTTCGTTAAAGCGAATAGCCATACCCTTCTTGGTAGCGATAATAACCTGACTGTTACCGTCAGTCATTCTTACCCACGCAAGTTCGTCACCCTCGTTAAGTTCAAGAGCGATAAGACCGCCCTTTCTTGAGGTATTGTATGCATTGAGTTCAATACGCTTGATAATGCCCTGACGGGTGACCATAACAAGGTATTTTTCCTCGTCAAATTCAGGCACTCTTATCATTGAGGTTACCTTTTCGTCGGGTGAAATCGGAATCAGATTTGCAATATTCACACCCTTTGACTGACGGCTTCCCTCGGGAACTTCATAGCATTTAAGGCGATAAACTCTGCCCTTGTCGGTAAAGAACAGAACATAATCGTGTGAATTGATTACGAACATTTCAGCCGCAATATCTTCTTCACGGCGTGACATACCCGATACACCACGACCTCCTCTGCGCTGAATTTTGTAGGTATCGGCAGAAAGACGCTTTACATATCCAAACTGTGTAAGTGTAAGAACGCACTCCTCCTGCGGAATAAGATCCTCAATATCAACCTCACCGCTGACAGCACAAATTTCTGTTCTTCTCGGGTCGGCATATTTATTACGAATCTGCATAATTTCTTCTTTTACGATTTCAAGCTGTCTTGGCTCGCTTGCAAGAATTTCGAGATATTCTTCAATCTTTGCGTGGAGGGCTGCAATTTCATCCTCAATCTTAGTCTGCTCCATATTTGTGAGCTGTCCAAGACGCATCTGAACAATAGCCTGAGCCTGAACATCATCAAGACCAAAACGCTCCATAAGACCTGCTTTTGCGCTTACAGTATCCTTGCTGTTTCTGATAATTTTGATTACCTCGTCAATGAAGTCAAGAGCAATCTTTAAGCCCTCGAGAATGTGGGCTCTGTCACGGGCTTTTTTGAGGTCAAAATCAGTACGGCGGCGAATAACCTCAGCCTGAAATTCAATATAGCATTGGAGCATTTCCTTGAGTGAAAGAATTTTAGGCTCGCCGTCAACGATAGAAAGCATAATTGCACCGAAGGTTGTCTGCAACTGTGTATATGAGAACAGCTGGTTAAGAACAATCTGAGGTGAGGCATCTCTCTTGATGTCAATTTCAATGTGCATACCCTTACGATCGGAATGATCCTCGATATTTGAAATACCCTCAATTCTCTTATCCTTTACGAGGTCGGCAATGTTTTCAATAAGTCTTGCTTTGTTGACCTTGTACGGAAGCTCCGTAACAATAATTTTATATCTGCCGTTTTTAGCTTCGATAATTTCAGACTTGGCTCTTACGGTGATTTTTCCTCGACCTGTTGCATAGGCGGCACGAATACCGCTTCTGCCATGATAATACCGCCTGTCGGGAAGTCTGGTCCGGGCATACACTCCATAATCTCTGCAAGCTCGGCATCGGGATTGTCAATGAGAGTACAAACTGCGTCAATTGTTTCACCGAGGTTATGGGGAGGAATTTCGGTTGCCATACCAACGGCAATACCGCTTGAACCGTTTACAAGAAGATTTGGAAAACGGCTTGGAAGAACAGTCGGCTCTTTAAGACGGTCGTCGTAGTTTGACATAAAGTCAACCGTATTTTTCTCGATATCCGTGAGCATTTCAAGAGAAATTTTGCTCATTCTCGCCTCTGTATAACGGTAAGCGGCAGGCGGATCACCGTCAACCGAACCGAAGTTACCGTGACCGTCAACAAGCATATATCTCATGGAAAAATTCTGTGCAAGACGAACCATTGCATCATAAACCGAGGCGTCACCGTGAGGGTGATACGAACCAAGCACCTGACCTACCGTGTCGGCACACTTGTGTACGGCTTTGACGGATCAAGACCGATTTGATTCATTGTATAGAGTATTCTTCTGTGAACAGGTTTCAAACCGTCTCTGACATCGGGCAACGCACGGGAAACAATAACGCTCATGGAGTAGTCCAAAAAGCTTTTTCTCATTTCATTTTGCAGATCGACATCAATAATTCTCGAATTCTTGTTCTGATTCTGTTCGTTATCCATATTCTTTCCTCGCTTTTCAAGCTCTTGTTACTGTCTGTTCAATAATTTATAATAATGTTATTTTGGGTGCAGCGACACGCTGCGGCGACTCGCTGTTAGAAGTGTTTTACTGCGGCTGAAATATCTTCGTAGAGTTTCGGAAAGCGTTTTTTTATGCTTGTGGGACGGAATGTTTTGGAATCTACAAAACCGTGTTCGGTTGTGCCGTAGCCAAGTTCGGTTTCCGAACCGTCCTTTTCAATACGCTTTACCGTGTATGTAAAAATAATTCTTGCGGCTGTGATAGTCTGCACCCAAGTGCGGATAATCAGCTCATCCTCATAAAGAGCAGGGATTCCGAAATGACAACTCAGGTTCAAAAGGGGAGTCATTACACCTGCATTTTCCATGTCTGTGTAGCTGATTCCGAACATTTTGATATAGTCATTTCTTGCTATTTCGTACCAAATCGGATAATTTGAGTGGTGTACAATTCCCATTCTATCCGTTTCTGCGTAACGAACTGTAACTTTTGTTCTTGCGTGCATAAAATCACCCCGTTTTTAAAATTTTGGTTTATCGTAATATATCAGACATCGAGATTCTGTACATATTTTGCATTTTTTTCAATGAAATCTCTTCTCGGCTCAACCTTATCACCCATAAGAATTGTGAAGGTTTCGTCTGCCTGTTCTGCATCGCTGAGATCAACACGAAGCATAAGTCTTGTTTCGGGATTCATTGTTGTTTCCCAAAGCTGCTCGGAGTCCATCTCACCAAGACCTTTGTATCGCTGAACTTCGGTTTTACCCTCAATTTGAGCCAGAATTTGGTCACGCTCAAGGTCCGAATACGCATATTTATGCTCTTTGCCCTTTGAAATTCTAAAGAGAGGCGGCTGAGCAATGTAAACATGGCCCTCTTCGATAAGCGGACGCATATATCTGAAAAAGAAAGTTAAAAGAAGGGTTCTGATGTGCGAACCGTCAACATCGGCATCCGCCATAATGATAACCTTGTCATATCTGAGCTTTGCAATATCGAATTCATCACCTATGCCTGTGCCGAGTGCAGTGATAACGGGCATAAGCTTGTCATTTCCGTAAACTCTGTCAATTCTTGCTTTTTCAACATTGAGCATTTTACCCCAAAGAGGGAGGATAGCCTGAATTCTTCTGTCACGGCCGCCCTTTGCTGAACCGCCCGCAGAGTCACCCTCGACTATGAAGATTTCTGTTTCGCTGCTGTCTTTTGACTGGCAGTCGGCAAGCTTACCCGGAAGCTGTGCGGAGTCAAGCGGAGATTTTCTTCTTGCATTTTCCCTTGCTTTTCTTGCAGCCTCTCTTGCTCTTGACGACGCAAGCGCCTTTTCAAAAATTACCTTTGCAACAGCAGGATTTTCTTCGAGATAAACAGAAAGCTTATCCCTCATAAGGCGGTCAACCATTGCTCTTACCTCGGTATTACCGAGTTTTGCCTTGGTCTGTCCTTCAAACTGAGCCTCTTTGAGCTTTACACTGACAATTGCGGTAAGTCCTTCACGGACATCTTCACCGCTGAGGTTCTTATCATTGTCCTTCAATTTTCCGAACTTTCTTGCATAGTCATTCATAACATAGGTAAGTGCTCTTTTGAATCCTTCTTCGTGAGTACCGCCGTCGGTTGTATGAATGTTGTTTGCAAAAGTGAGCAGATTTTCGTTGTAGCTTTCGTTGTACTGGAGTGCAATTTCAACCGCAATCGTGTCATCTGCGTTTCTTGACGCAAAGTAAATTACATCGGGATGAATAACTTCAAGAGAACGCTTTTTGTGAATATACTCAACAAAGCTCTTGATACCGCCCTCATAGACAAAGTTATTCTGAATAATATTTTCAAGGTCACGCTCGTCACGAAGCTCAATGTGAACACCTGCATTGAGAAATGCCTGTTCACGAAGTCTTCTTTCCAAAACGCTGTAATCGTAAACCGTGGTTTCTTTAAAAATTTCAGGGTCGGCTTTAAAGCGTACCTCCGTACCCTTAACATCAGACTTGCCGATTTTTTGAAGGTCGGTTACAATTTTTCCTCTTTCATAACGCTGGAAGTAAACATCCTCGCCGTCACAAACCTTGACTTCGAGCCACTCGGAAAGTGCGTTTACAACAGACGCACCTACGCCGTGCAAACCGCCCGAAACCTTGTAACCGCCTCCGCCGAATTTTCCGCCGGCGTGGAGAACTGTGAATACAACCGTTACGGCAGGGAGTCCTGTTTTGCTGTTCACGCCGACAGGAATACCACGGCCGTTATCGGTTACTCTGATTATATCGCCCTTTTCGATGACAACATCAATTTTTGTACAATAACCTGCAAGTGCTTCGTCAATTGAGTTATCTACGATTTCGTAAACAAGGTGGTGAAGTCCTCTCGGTCCTGTTGAACCGATGTACATACCTGGACGCTTTCTTACAGCCTCAAGTCCTTCAAGAACCTGAATTTCATCTGCACCGTATTCCTGTTCAACCTTTGAAAGCTCCATACCCTCGGATTCGCCGTCAAATTCAACCAATTTTTCAGCCTCAATCTCTTTTTCGTAGGCTTCATCAATGGCTTCCTCGTTTATATTTTCGTTGGTTTCATCAATATTTTCATTCATATTTTCGTTGTTTTCAAGATTATCCAAAACACTTACCTCCGTTTATTCGATGAACGAACAGCGTTTTTGTTCGTTTGTTTTTTCTGCTGCTTTTTTGATATTTGAATATTTTCGCTTTTTTGAGCGTCTGCTCCGAATTTTCTGAATTTTGTAAAAAACGGCACAAAAAGCAGAAAAAACAGTATAAGTACGATATTTGTAATCATCAACGCTATCACATTTGTGCCTGAAAAAGCCGTCATTTCAAAGATATTGACGAAAATTCCTATCACAACTGACAAATCAAAAATAAAATACCAAAAGTTCCCGAAAAATGAGGTTTTGTAACTGCTTTTTGCAGATGATAGCTAGGTGAATTTTTG
>ENA-OQEB01000318-OQEB01000318.1-human-gut-metagenome-genome-assembly--contig:-NODE-318-length-20423-cov-2.252513_pt1 | contig 20423 bp, 29 predicted proteins | sample MGYA00242787_ERZ504619 | MGnify/ENA primary metagenome ERZ504619 (study PRJEB26092, sample SAMD00036317) | human gut metagenome | host: Homo sapiens | study: EMG produced TPA metagenomics assembly of... | reverse complement strand
AAGAGAATTTTAGATGAGCTTTTAGACCGAAAATTATCGGGTATTGGTGCTGTGCTAATAGAGGGTCCAAAATGGTGTGGAAAACAACTACAGCTGAAGAAAAAGCTGAATAGCATATTGTACCATGAACGACCCCAAGAAAAGCAGCACATACTTGCAACTTGCCAAGATGAGTCCACAAACTCTATTGCAAGGAGCTAATCCACGATTGATTGATGAGTGGCAATTGGCTCCGACCCTATGGGACACCATTAGGTTTGAGGTGGATCATAGAGGAGAAGACGGTCTTTTCATCTTGACTGGCTCTGCCGTACCAGCCAATACCGACGAGATATGGCATACAGGAACTGGGCGATTCGCAAGGCTCAAGATGCGCCCTATGAGTTTATGGGAATCTGAAGATTCTGATGGTGTTGTGAGATTGAAGTCCCTGTTTGAGGGTAATCAACAAACTACCATGGGACAAGAGAAAAAACTCGAAGACATTGCCTTCCTTGTATGTAGAGGTGGTTGGCCCAAAGCTACACTGCAAAAGCCAAGCATAGCACTTGATAGAGCCTATGACTACTATGATGCTGTAGTCAATACAGATATAACACGAGTAGATCATGTGGAAAGAAATGCAGAGCGTACCAAACGACTGATGCAATCCTATGCTCGTTTTCAGGGCTCACAGACTGCAATCAGCAAAATCAAGGAGGATGTACAGGCTAATGATGCTATGAGCATAGATGATGACACCATCGGTTCATACATCAACGCCCTACGCAAGATTTTCGTGATAGAGGACATGCCGGCATGGAATCCCAACCTGCGCAGCAAGACTGCCATTCGCACCTCAGACACTCGCTATTTCGTAGACCCTTCCATTGCCGTGGCAGCATTGGGCTTAGGTCCCAAGGACCTCATCAACGACCTCAACACCTTCGGCTTGCTCTTCGAGACGATGTGCGTGAGAGACCTCCGAGTATATGCCGATGCCCTGGGCGGCACAGTATATCATTATCGAGACAAGAACGGCTTGGAGTGTGATGCCGTGGTGCATCTGCGCAATGGCTCCTACGGCTTGGTAGAAATCAAGCTTGGCGGAGACAAACTGGTAGCCGAAGGTGCCGCTTCGCTCCTGAAGTTAGCCTCCAAGATAGACACCACCAAGATGAAGGCCCCTTCCTTCATGATGGTGCTCACGGGTGTAGGCGAATATGCCTACCAGCGCACCGATGGTGTATTCGTAGTGCCAGTGGGCTGCCTGAAAGACTAACGATGCAATATGGTTCTCCGCAAGAAATTCTGGGAGGCAGGTTTATGACCTGCCCAATTACCCAAATTGTATATTTCAAAAAGGCATTTTTTGCTGCTGGGCAGGTAACAAACCAACCTCCCAGTTACATTTCTGCTAACTATTGGGCAAACCGTAAAGCCCGAAAAATTCAAATCCAAAGTAAAAAATGGAGATTTTTTAAGCAAATCCAAAGTAAGCATGACGCTTTTTCTGATCAAATCCAAACTTACAATCAGAAAATCAGCCGAAACGAAAAAAATCGTCATATTTTTGCGAAAAATTTCGTTACGAAAAATTTCGTTTATGAAGAATCCATTCAAATTCGAAATGGCCATCATCAGCAGTGGCAACAATCCCGTCCAAGAAAGTGGAAACGGATTTCGTAAACGACACTTTCACTCGTTGGTAGCTATATTTCGAATCTTATATTCATATTTTCCATTTTTATATAGAGAAACATGTTGAAGAGGTTCAGCTAGTTTCCACACGGTGTCAGCCTTGACTGCCACACTACATTTCACGGAATCGCCAAAGAGCGGATCGAGTACAAACTTTTGGGCAGAGATAGACAGGCTGCTCAATAGCGTGATCAACAGAATAAAAATACGATGTTTCATACGTTATAAATTGTAAAAAGAGTCATCGCTTGAGGATATATCTTTTAACCTTTTGATAAAATGCATTCTTTTTATCAGAATCCGCACCGCAGTACCTTTGCACCAGCGATTCGAAATTAAGACCCCGCTCTGAAGGAAGCGGAGAACCGCTAGTAGTGAACTATGAACCATAATAGTAATGTAAACGAAGCTCAGAACGCTAAGAAGATGACTGAGCGCACTGGCAAGAACTGCAAGGTGAAAACGATGGAAATCAAACTCGTGAGAATAGCCAAACGACAGACTTACACCATCGGAGCTCTCTATCTGGACGATGAGCTTGGCGACTCTGTGACACACTGGAGCCTCGCTGCCGCAACTTCAAGTTCCAAGCTACCGATGGACCTCTGGACCGCAGCCTGAAGGTGCAACTAGCCAAGGAGCGTGGCATCAAGAAGCATGGCAAGGGCACTGCACTGGGCAAAACTGCCATACCAGAGGGCAGATACAAGGTGGTGATGGCAGGCTCGGAGAAGTTTGGCAGGCCATTGCCACTGCTGCTCAATGTGCCGGGATTCTCGGGCATCCGCATCCACATGGGCAATTATCCACAGGACACCGAGGGCTGCATCTTGGTGGGCGTCAATGAGAAACGAGGCATGGTGCTCAACTCCACCCGCTGGCTCATGGTACTCAACGATGAGATCAACATGGCACTGGCTGATGGCAAGCAGGTGTATATCACCATCACCAGCAGCAAGGGATGCATCGACCCGCTCACTGACTAACTGACTAATAATGAATAATTGATAATTAATAATGAATAATTATGGCAAAGCAAATTAACATGAACATGAACGCCACTCACATTGAGCTTTCAGGCACAGCGTTTCTCGACGACAACAAGTACTTCCTCTTCTCACCCGACTATCCAGTGCCAGGCAAGCTCAGCAGCTTCCGCCGCCATGGCATCATCCAGCAGATGAGCGATGGCACCATCGACTGCGTGATACAGAAGGCAAAGCACAGCAAGAGCGTGAAAATCAAGAAACTGCGCCATGGTTCCCTCTCAGCCACCAGCGACCAAGCCATCTTGCTCTATCTCAAGGTGTACAAGAAGGAAGGAGTGGACATAGCCGAGGCTCTGAGACAGGATGCCATCGAGGCTATCGAAAGTTTGTAACTGGGAGGCAGGTTTATTACCTGCCCAGCAAAGAAGAAGAATATATTTATCATAAAATGCAATTCTGAAAAATAGATGAGTGTATATTTAATCAAGGTGGAGAAGGGCAGAAAAACTGCCCGCTCCATCACCTCGGAAGAGGAGTATAAACGACTGCGCAACAGCAGCTATCAGCTGGCCAACCTGCGACTGGCTCGCAGCGGCAATGGCGAGGCCAAGCGAAGACTGGTGCAATTCAACTACTCGGGCTATTACCCCAATGGACTGGTGAAGGGCAACAAACTGCCTAGCCAAGCCTTCGGATTTGACGTGGACGAGCCTGAGGAATTCAATCGCATCGCCCAACTTCTGCTGGGGAAGAGCAAGCAGGCTAACGACCCGAAAGGGGAAAACAAATCACTAGCCGAGGAGCTGGGACTCCTGATGATGGAGCGCTCGGCAAGACAGGGCGGTCACTGCGTATTCCTGCGCCAGAAAGGCAAGACCATCCTGGAGAACCAAATCCGCATAGCCAGCCAGCTGGACTGCGAGATAGACACCAACACCCACGACATCAACCGTGTGTATTTCTCCACCAGTGCCTCGGCAGAAGACCTGCTCTATCTCTCCCCACGCCTCTTCGAAGACCAGTATGGCAGCAGCCCTGGAGCCGACGAGCAGAGCGTGACGGCTGAAGCCCAAGTCCTGGAAGACCGTGAGCGAATGGGACAAGAGGAACTCCCGCCAGGAGCCCACAGCGCCAACAAGCATTTTAAGTTAGGAGTGAGGAGTTAGGAGTTAGGAGTTAGAAGTGAGGAGTTAGGAGTTAGGAGTATGGAGTTAGGAGTGAAACCTACGGGATCTGGCAGCAAGGAGGAAGACCAAACTGGGCTTCAAAAATCGGCGGAATCTGCGAGAGAAAATCCTCCCCAAGCAGCGACCTATCTCGGCATCCCCTACGCAGAGATTATCCGCAAGTGGTGGGCTATGTACAACGACGGCAACACCCCTGTGAAATCCAATCGCGACGTATTGACCTTCGAGCTCGCTGTGAACCTGCGCCATATCTGCGGATTCGACCGCCAAGTCCTGGACCAGGTCATCCCTTGCTACGACGGATTTCCCGAGGACCAGAAGCTGAAGTGCATCGACTCTGCACTCGGCGAGCGTCGCACCAGTATGCCCAAGCGTCTGAAAGATGTGCTGAGCAGCTGCGCAAGGACTACGCCAGCGGCATAGCCACGCCACCAGCAGGGGCAGAGACGGCAGGCGACATCGTGGACGCACTGGACAATGCCGAGCAGCAAGACGCCCTCTACTATGCCAACCGACTGATGAAGGCAGCCCGTCCATTGGGCATCAACGACAGCCTGGAGGCAGCCGAGCCACGCCTCACCATGCCCGTGCTCACCGCCATCTGTCCAGCCATCGGCATGCTGGCATCGGGTGTCAAGATAGATGTACACGGCAAGTGCAACTCGCTCAACCTCATCGCCTATGTGGCAGGCGACTTTGCCAGCGGCAAGGGCAGCATCGACCCATCATCACGCTTGGCTCCAAGAGGTGAGACAGCAAGACGGCATCTACCTACAGCAAGAAGCCGTATGGCGAGAGAAGAAGAAGCAAGCCAAGAACGCCAAGAGTCAGCCCGAGGAGCCTAAGTTGCCCGTGAGATTCCTGACGCTCAACAACACCGTGGCCAACCTAGCCGACCGACTCGCCAACACGGCAGGCTTGCACGCCTTCTCCTTCACCCCCGAAGCCGACACCGTGGCGCTGAGATGGAAGCAGAGCATCAGCGACTTCAGCGTGATGCTGCGCCAAGCCTACGATGCCAGCCGATATGACAGAGAGGCGAAGAGCGCCGATGCCGTGAGCGTGCATATAGACCATCTGTGCTGGAACGTAACGATGTGTGGCACGCCCGATGCCCTCTATCGAGTGGTGACCAACTACACCGACGGTTTCCAGTCGCGCATCGCCATCGCCCGCACGCCCGACAACACCTATGCGCCACTGGAAGACAATCCGCGCAGCCTGAGCCCTCAGCAGGCAGAAAACATCCGAAAGGTGGCTCATCTGCTGCCCCTGATGCAGGGCGAAATCCATCTGTCCAAGCTAGAGGAGCGAGGCAGGAAGTGGCTGGAGACCATCCGACTGGAAGCCATCAAGAACGATGATACCGTGATGGCAAGACAGCGATTCCGCACCTGCGTCACCGCCCAGAGAATGACGGCATGCCTGATGCTCTGCCAAGTATGTGAGAAGATGATCAAGGAGATGGGACTGGCAGAGGCTGAGAAAATGCTGCGTCAGAAGCCCGACAGCTGGCAGGAATACATGCAGAAGGCGCAGACGCCGAGTATGCTGGACGCCTACACGCTGATAGCCGACTCGCTGATAGACAGTGCCCTCTTCTACTTCCGCACGCGCATAGAGAAGGCGATGTACAAGAGTGGAGACCGAGGCGGCGACCGTATGCGTCAGGGCAAGAACGACAGCATATTTGAACGCTTGGCTGTAGACTTCACCACAGAGCAAGCATATCAGCAAACCATGATAGTAAAGGGAAATGACACCACTCGCAACAGCGTGCGCCAGATGCTGAAGAACTGGCAGAAACAAGGGCTGATAGTGAACACCAGCCTGGGGAACTATAAGAAACTGAGCTTCAAGCCTGTGTCATGAGTGTCATGTGTCATGAGTGTCATCAAGGATTAATCAAACAAAAAAGAAAGATATGGACATCACAATAAGAAGATACAAGAAAGTAAAGGAAGCCATAGCAGGCGTCCTCTTGCTAGAGAATAAGCATATATGTGATACGGCAGAGCATGCCACAACTTGCCTGCCAGTGGGGAAATACAAGATCAAGATGCAGAAAGATGCCAGGCTCCAGCGCATCGTGCCTAAGATATTCCTGCTTAAAGGCAGAAAGCAACAAGGCATCATCAGACCTGGCAATGGCGTATACACACTGAAAGATGGATCTATCATCGTGGGCAAATATCAAGCCGCAGGACTCTGTATCCATTCTTCCAGCATATTCGAACGCCTCGTCTTCTGTCTGCGAAAGACGGAAGAACGAGGCAAGAATATCAACCTCAGCATAGAGGAAATCTAGTTTTTCTGGCTCCTCACGCCCTTGCCCTTGGTGAGATGCAGGGTAACGGGCTTGAGCTTATGACCGCTATGATCGAAGATGATGGCGGGATCCAAGCGGCGGCCGCCGAAGCTGACCTCGAAATGCAGGTGCTCGGTGGTCGCCCTTCCGGTTCTGCCGTGAGACCGATTACCTCGCCTGCCTTCACCTTCTGCCCACCTTGACCTTGTTCTTAGACTGATGGCTATAGAGAGTCTCGAAACCATAGGCGTGGCGGATGCGGATGCAGTTGCCATAGCCATAGAAGGGACCGGATGCCACTACCACGCCATCGAAGGCTGCCACAATCTCATCGTTAGGACGGGTCTTGAGGTCCACGCCCGAATGGCGACGCTTGCCTCCGTAAGCTGATGACGTGGGCACCAGGCAGTGGATATGCCCATGCCTTCCGCTCCATCTTCTCCAGGTCTAGCTCAAAGGTATTGGTGATGGTGAAAGGATCGCTCACCTCGTCAGGGTTCAGGGTCAATCCCCTGCCATCTTACTGGCGGTCTTGCCATCTGCTTGGCAGCCTTGCCCTTAGCCTCAGCGTCACGACCTGCAGAACTGTCCTTGCCACCCACCACGGATATGAGCACACGGGAGCCTGACTTGCGAAACTGCACCGTCTGGCGGCGCAGGCGATGGCTCTTGAGCTCGATGAAAGTCTCAGGATTGAGGCGACCGCCATTCACCATGATGGAGAAATCACAATAGGTAGTGCCATTCTTGGTGCCCACGATGGCGATGGTCTGACCAGCATCTATGTGCTGTCCCACCTTGACCAGGTTCTCGGCATTGTTGGCATAGACCGTCTCCAGTCCGTTGTCGTGACGGATGACGATGACATTGCCCATCGACTCCGTCTTGCGCGAGAGGCGTACATAGCCATCAAACATCGCCTTCACGGCATCGCCCTTGCTCGTCTCGATGCGCATCACGCTATTGCCATTTACCAGGCCAGCCTTGCCCACAGGCAGCGGAAAGGAATATTCCTTGGCACGGAATATCTCAAAGTCAACATTGAATGCTTGACTCTGGGCAAAGAGCCCTGGCGTAGCGATGCTCACCTGCTGTTGTTCGGCGGCGGTGAAGACATTCTTGGCAGGCATGAAACTATTCAGGGACACAAACATGAATCCCGAGATGGCTAGCATGCCCAAACCATGCTTCAGTAGTTGTTTCTTATTCATTATCAGTTTTTTTTAAACGCATAACATCCACCAGCTCCGCTTGATTGCAAACGAAGTTGGTGGATGTTATCCTTCATATCTTATTATATCTTATTATATCTTATTATTTTTCCAGTTACAGCAAACCTGCCCTCCCAGCATCTCTAGCTCAGCATGATGGCGGTATAGATGCGGCCGCTCTCGGTGCCCAACTTGCGGGCAGAGAAGTACTCATCGCTATGGGCGAAGGTACAGATGCCACAATCCTGTATGTTCTCCTCAGGCACACCGCAGTGCATGAGAATCTGCTTGTTGCAGAGCGGCAAGTTGATGTGCCACTTCATCGGCTGCACACATTGCCCTCGGCAGCCAAGCGCTCACGCTCAGCGGCATCGGCAGAGAAGGCTGCATTAGATCGCTGCTCGGCTATCTCCTTCATCGGGAAGGCAGCCTGCTCAAACTGCTCGTACACCTCATCGCCCACCTCGAAATTTTCGAGCGAAATGCCTGGGCCTATCACAGCCTTCAACTTCTTAGGGGCAGTGTTATAGGAGAACTTCATCTCCTGAATGGTCTTGTGAACGATGCGAGCCAAGGTGCCTCGCCAACCGGCATGGATGGCAGCCACGGCATGGTGCTCCTCATCATAAAGCAGTACCGGAATGCAATCGGCTGTGGAAACGCCCACGCATACCCCCTTTTGGTTGGTCATCACGGCATCCACACCCTCCAATACCATCTTTCGGATATTCTCAGGCATCGTCAAGAACTCGCCAGCCACCTGGCGCACCTCTACGCCATGTACCTGATGGGGCATGATGATATGGTCGGTGCTGATGCCCAACTCTGCGGCGAGCTGCTTGCGGTTCTCTGCCACATGCGCAGGATTATCGCCGCAATACTCATTGATATTGAATTCGCCATAGTTGCCCTGGCTCACTCCGCCCTTGCGGGTGGTGGAGAATGCCTTGACTCCAGCGGCTATATTATATTCTTTGAATCATTGAACTTTGAACTTTGAACTTTATGATTAGACTTTTTACTTTGAACTTGGAACTTTAAACTTGGAACTTTATGATTACTCTTTGCATTAAGCTTTATGACCCTTTTGGCATATCATAAATTCAAAGTTCCAAGTTCAAAGTTCAATGTTCAAAGTTCAATGTTCAAAGTTCAAAGTTCAAAGTCAAGATTACTCATATTCGAAATCATCGAGGTCGTCTACGTCCTCGATTCATCCTCGTCGATATACTCCACGATGTCCTCACCCTCGTCAGCCAGCTCTTGCTGGAAGCGAGACATATCCTTGTCACGATGCACGAGGGTGTCTTCGGCAGTAATCTCCTGGAGTTTGTTGCTCTCTGAGTTGAGTTCCTTCCAGAGCACATCCTTCAGTTCCTGGATGCCCTGGCCCGTAACGGATGATATGAACACCACTGGCAGGTCAGTAGGCAGAGTTTCGCGGAGCATCTCGATGAGCTCATCGTCCAGCAGGTCACACTTGGTGATGGCCAGCACACGATGCTTATCGAGCATCTCGGGATTAAAATCCTTCAGCTCGCCCAGGAGCACCTCATATTCCTTCTTGATGTCGTCGGTATCGCCTGGTACCATGAAGAGGAGCAGAGAGTTGCGCTCGATGTGACGGAGGAATCGCAAACCAAGTCCCTTTCCTTCGCTCGCACCCTCGATGATGCCAGGGATATCAGCCATGACAAAACTCTGGTGGTCGCGGTAGTCCACGATGCCCAGCGATGGTTCGAGCGTAGTAAATGGATAGTTAGCAATCTTAGGACGAGCACTGGATACGGCGCTGAGCAGCGTGCTCTTGCCGGCATTAGGGAATCCCACCAAGCCCACGTCGGCGAGGAGCTTCAGCTCCATGATGATGGTCATCTCCTGCATAGGTTCGCCTGGCTGGGCATAGCGAGGAGCCTGATTGGTAGAGGTACGGAACTGGAAGTTGCCCAGTCCGCCACGACCGCCCTTGAGCAGCAATACTTCCTGCCCATCATAGGTTACATCGCATACATACTTGCCCGTCTCGGCATTATATACCACGGTGCCACAAGGCACGTCGATATAGATGTCCTTGCCATCGGTGCCATGGCACTTGTCGCGTCCGCCATTACCACCATGCTCGGCAAAGAAGTGGCGCTGATACTTGAGGTGCAGCAAAGTCCAGTAGTTGTGGTTGCCGCGCAGATAGATGCTTCCTCCACGTCCGCCATCGCCGCCGTCAGGACCACCATTAGGTTGGTACTTTACGTGGCGCAGGTGCATGGAGCCTTTACCACCCTTACCAGAGCGGCAGTTGATCTTTACATAGTCTACGAAATTGGATTCAGCCATTGATTATCAATCTATTAATCATTAATAAATCTTCCCGCAGAGAGGCGGGGAAGATTTAACATATATATATATCTTAGAGGTTGTCGATCACATCGCATACACGAGCGAAGATCTCATCTACAGTGCCGAGACCCTCGATGTGGTGGTGGATGCCTTCCTTCTCATACCAGTCGATGAGCGGAGCTGTCTGAGTGTGGTATACGTTGAGACGCTTCTTGATAGTCTCCTCGTTGTCGTCAGAACGACCACTCTCCTTACCACGGTTGATCAAACGAGCCATCAACTCATCCTCAGGTACAGCGAGCTCGATCATGGCAGCCACCTTGTGACCACGCTCAGCGAGCATCTTCTTCAGAGCCTCAGCCTGTGGAGTGGTACGTGGGAAGCCATCGAAGATAACACCCTTGTGATCTTTGCCGAAGCTATCGTATACACTAGCGAGGATGTCGATCATCAACTCGTCTGGAATCAACTGACCATTGTCGATATAACCCTTAGCAGTCTTACCGAGCTCAGTACCGTTCTTGATTTCATTACGCAGTACATCACCAGTAGAAATGTGACCGAGACCATACTTCTCGATCATCTTGTCGCTCTGTGTGCCCTTACCTGCACCTGGAGCGCCGAAAATTACGATATTTTTCATCTTTCTTTTTTTAAAATTTATATATAAAATTTATATGTTGTCAAACAATAGTGAAAATACTTAATTATATTCGTTCATCCACTTCTGCCCCTTTGAGGACAAAAGGAATGCAAATATAATAGAGAAAGTAACTATAAAAGTTACCAAAAATGCAATTACGTTCATATCATTCCCTCCGTTTATTATGATTGTATTTTCTATATTTTCTACGTTTTTGAACCTTTTCCTTATCAGATATCTTATTAAAGAACAAGCCAACAGCAAAAAGTCCACCGCCCAATAAACCGCAAAGTGTATAAAGCAGCCAATGATTATCTCCAAATCATCTAACAAAGCGGCAGCAAATACTGCCGTCAAGAAGTATTTGGAAACATCCAGACAGTAATCACTTATCTTCTCTCACATGGAACATCCTCCTATTCTTTTAATGAGGGGAATTTTACTCCACGATGGTATAGATGTCTCTCAGGTTGCGGCCTTCCTGGTCATAATCCAAGCCATAGCCCACGATGAAGTCGTTAGGGATCTCCATCACGGCATAGTTAATCTTCAAGTCCACCTTCAGATTGCCTGGCTTCACGAGCAGGGAGCAAATCTCGATGGATGCAGGCTCCTGCTTCTTCAGCTCCTCTATCATGTGCTGCATAGTGAAACCAGAGTCCACGATGTCTTCCACGATGACGATGTGGCGGCCCTTGATGTCGCCATTCAAGCCCATGAGTGTCTTCATGCTGCCAGTAGAGGATGTGCCTCGTAGGAAGCATACTTCACGAATGAGATTTCGCTCGGGACGGTAATCATTCGCATCAAATCGGCTGCGAAGATAAACGAGCCATTCAACACTGCCAAGAACACAGGGTCTTGCCCTCATAGTCCTGGTTAAGACGGTCGGCTACGACCTTAACTTTCTCTAGGATCTCGGCCTCTGGAATCGATGTTTTGAAGGTCTTATCCTTAATTTTTACTACGCCCATAGTCTATAAATTGAATATTTTCTGCAAAATTACGAAAAAAACACGAAACTTCGTGCTATCATAGCTATTTTTTTAGTACTTTTGCACTTAGAAGAGCCAAAGAGAGAAGGTTTTTCGGAAAAATGGCACTTTTAACTAAAATCAAAGTATGAAGATATTCACTAGTGCTCAGATACATGAGCTTGACAAATATACCATAGAGCATGAGCCTATCTCATCGCTCAACCTGATGGAGAGAGCTGCCAAGGCTCTCACCAGAGCCATTGAGGAAGAATGGCTGAACCATACACCCGTGGTCATCTTTGCCGGTCCGGGCAATAACGGTGGTGACGCACTTGCCGTAGGCAGAATGCTGGCGGAAGACGGATACCAGGTGAGCGTGTACTTATTCAATGTACACAACAAGCTATCAGCCGACTGCGCCGCCAACAAGAAGAGAATCATTGAGGGAAAGAAGGTGAAGAAGTTTGTGGAAATCACGCTCAACTTTGACCCTCCACAGCTCACAGCTGAGACGCTCGTGATAGACGGCCTCTTTGGCAGCGGACTGAACAAGCCGCTGGCTGGCGGATTTGCCGCATGGTGAAATATATCAACCAAAGCGCTGCCAAGGTGGTGAGCATCGATATCCCTTCAGGACTGATGACCGAGGACAACTCCAACAACATCCACGCCAACATCATCCATGCCGACCTGACGCTCACGCTACAACAGAAGAAGCTATCCATGCTGATGGCAGACAACCAGCAATACCTGGGCAGACTGAGAGTGCTCGACATCCGACTATCGCAAGAGTACATACAGAACGCCAAGTGCAGATGCAGCATACTGGAGGAGCAAGACGTGCGCCAGCTATTGCGCCCACGCAGCGACTTTGCCCACAAGGGCAGCATGGGCAACGCTCTCTTGATAGCCGGCAGCTACGGTATGAGCGGAGCCGCCATCCTAGCCACCAAGCTTGTCTGAGAGCAGGCGTGGGCAAGGTAACCACGCATACGCCTAAGCGCAACTATGAGATTATGCAAATCAGCGTGCCAGAAGCCGTATTGCAGATGGATGCCGAGGAAACCATATTCAGCGAGCCGGTAGACACGGAGAACTTCAGCGCCATGGGCATAGGTCCGGGACTGGGCACCAACGAGAACACAGCCATCGCCCTGATAGCCCAACTGCGCCGCAGCACCTGCCCTACGGTGATAGATGCCGACGCCATCAACATACTGGGCAGCCACAGAGCCTGGCTACAACAACTGCCCAAGGACATCATACTGACGCCCCACCCCAAGGAGTTTGACCGCCTGGCTGGCAACACCAGCAACACCTGTTGTGAGCGCCTGGCAAAGGCTAGCGAACTGGCAGAGCGCCTGCACGCTACATCATCCTGAAGGGGCACTACTCAGCCCTGTGCCATCCTAACGGACAGATAGAATTTTGCAGCACGGGCAATAGTGGTATGGCTACAGCTGGCAGCGGCGATGTGCTCACGGGCATCATCACGGCACTGCTGGCTAGAGGCTACAATCAACCGACGCCTGCCGACTGGGCATGCATCTACACGGACAGGCTGGCGACATTGCCATCAAAGACCTGGGCAAGGAAAGCCTCATCGCAGGCGACTTGATACAATATCTGCCCAAAGCCTTTCTGAGGCTGGAAGACTAGTAGCCTCGCTCTCCGAGCGTGGGCATCCTAACAGAGAAGAAGCAAAAAAAGCGGGAACCCTTTCGGATTCCCGCTTATATTTTGTGTTGTCGAAACTCGAAGATTAGTCGAGGTTAGCCAACTTGTTGTCAGAATGAAGAACATCCTTGATCTTGTGGCTATAGAGGTCAACCATGTACTCACGAGCCTTACCACAGTACTGACGTGGGTCGAAGTACTCTGGGTGGAGAGCCAATGTCTCACGAACACCTGCTGTGAAAGCAAGACGAGAGTCAGAGTCGATGTTGATCTTGCAAACAGCGCTCTCAGAAGCCTTAGTAAGCTGCTCCTCTGGGATACCAACTGCATCTGGCAACTTGCCACCGAACTTGTTGATGATGTCAACATACTCCTGAGGAACTGAAGAAGAACCGTGGAGAACGATAGGGAAACCAGGAAGCTGCTCCTCAACTGCTGCCAATACGTCGAATGCCAATGGAGGAGGAACGAGGTGACCTGTCTTAGGGTCACGTGTGCACTGCTCTGGCTTGAACTTGTAAGCACCGTGAGAAGTACCGATAGAAATAGCCAATGAATCAACACCTGTACGAGTTGCGAAATCTACAACCTCCTCAGGCTTTGTATAGTGAGACTCCTCAGCAACTACGTCATCCTCAACACCAGCGAGGACACCGAGCTCACCCTCTACAGTTACACCGAACTGGTGAGCGTAGTCTACTACCTTCTTTGTCAAAGCGATGTTCTCCTCGTATGGAAGAGCAGAACCGTCGATCATTACAGAAGAGAAACCGAAGTCTACACAGCTCTTACATGTCTCGAAGCTATCACCGTGATCGAGGTGAAGCACGATCTCAGGATGGTTGCAACCCAACTCCTTAGCATACTCTACAGCACCCTCAGCCAAGTAGCGGAGCAATGTAGGGTTAGCATACTTACGAGCACCCTTAGAAACCTGAAGGATAACTGGTGACTTCAAGTTTGAAGAAGCTGGATGATAGCCTGCAACTGCTCAAGGTTGTTGAAGTTGAAAGCAGGAACGGCCCAACCGCCCTTGATAGCTCTTGCGAACATTTCCTTAGTGTTCACAAGACCGATTTTCTTGTAATCTACTGCCATAATTCTTTTTAATTTTATTGTTTTAATGAAACATTCTTTCTTATTTCTTACGGTCAGCGCAGCGAACTTATGAGGCTCCATCTGCCCTAACCGACTGCAAATTTACTTTTTTCTTTTGATACCGCAAAATGTATACTTACTTTTTCGTGTCGCAATCGAGTTAAAAAAGTTAATTCGACAATTATTCCACACCTGCGACTTGCTTTTTGCTAAATGCAGATAGCAAATCCAAGCATTAAGCCTTGCTCTTCATCATGCGATATTCACGCAGTGCATAAGCCAAAACGATGAGAAATCCCACCAAAGGCACCACGAATGGCATCACCACATGCGTGCGGTCGGCTATCATGCCCATCAGCAAGAATCCGCATCCGCCGATAGGCGTCATCATCAAGAGCGAAGAGGCTGTCTTGGTGAGATTGCCCAAGCCCGTGAGGGCAATGGAGAAGATGGTAGGGAACATGATGGCCTCGAACATATAATTGCACAGGAGGCTATCATGGACACCCGACCCAGGCACATCAGCACAAGCGAGATGCAGCACACACAGCCCACAGCACAGATGAGCAGCATCACGATGGCACTGACCTTGCGCATAATCCAAGCGCCCAGGAATCTGCCCACCATGAAGAACGCCAAGGCGCAAGTAAGCTCCACGGAAGCCGTGCGATCGTCCATCCAGTGCATGCCCGTCACGAAATTGATGAAGTAGGAATTGATGGAAATCTCTGCCACCTCATAACTGAGCAGGGCGATGAGACCGAACACAAACATCTTGTGATGGGCAAAGAGCTTGCCTATCTTAGAGCCCTCCTCGACATCTTCCTGTGTCTCTACATGCTGAATCTCGGGCAAGTCTACGCGCGAGAACACCAAGGCTATCAGCAACACCAGGATGCCCAAGATGGTATAAGGAATCACCACATTGCCGCTATCGCCCGAACTGCGGAAGAGGAACTGACCGATGCAGAGTGTGGCAAAGATGCCGCCCAAGCCATTGAATGACTGGGACAGATTCAGACGACTGGTAGCCGTCTCCCTGGCGCCCAACTCCGTAACATAAGGATTGGCAGCCGTCTCCAGGAACACCAAGCCACAGCCGATGATAAAGAGGCAGCCCAGAAAAGCATAAAAGCTGCCTGCCGCCGCTCCCGGAATGAAGAGCAATGAGCCCAAGCCGAAAAGCAGGAGACCGAACACCACGCCTCGGCGATAGCATAGCGATTGATAAAGAAGCCTGCCGGTATAGCCATCAGGAAATAGCCCAGATAAGTGGTAACCTGTATCAAGGCCGAATGGGTGATGCTGATATGAAGAGCATTCTGGAAGTGCTTGTTGAGCACATCCAGAATGGCACGAGCGAAGCCCCACAAAAAGAAGAGCGACGTTATTAATATAAAAGGTACTAAATACTTCTTGTCTGTTATACTATATTCTTTGGTCTGCATTTATGTTTGTTTTATAACTCTATATTTTTAAGCGTACTGTATTTATTCATTATAATGGAAATAGGTGAAGTCGGCACTGCCCGACTTAGGCTTGCCCTCGGCAAACATGCCCAGCGTTACGCCCGTGAATCCACCTGCCACCTCTGTACTCATCAGGCTGCAATTGACGGCAGCCAGCTCATGGAAGGACTTGCCATCCAGCGAATAGTCGAAGAAATACATCTCCCCATTGCTGCGGATGCGGAGTTTCACGGCTCCCTTGCGCAGGCGAGGCACGCTCTTCACCACATAGTCTATGCTCTTGAGCTTGCAGCGCAAAGCCACTTGCTTGCTGGAGACGAAGAAGTCGAGATGACCGTCATTGATCTGATAAACGGAAAGTCCTGCCTCCACATTGCCCTTGGTTTCCACCTCGGTCTCCAAGGTCATACGGGCACTCTCCTGTCGGCGTCCCACGAAGGTTGGCTGATTGTTCTCTGTCAATGTGCCGTGAGGATAGAGGCGCACAAAGAACTTTTCTTCTGCCGCCATCGTATCATTGCGAAGATAATTGCTCTCTATCGGATTCTGCAACTGCACCCATTCATAAGAGCCAGTGGTTGGCGCATCATCCTTGTCGGCATCCAAATGCTTCTCCAACGCCACGGCTGGCAAAGTATTCGCCTTGACCAAGGTATCGATAGGCATTCCGCCATTCACCACAGGCCATTCGCCTTCCTTCCACTCCACTGGAGCGAGATAAGTTTCACGACCCAAGTGATGATAAGAGCCGCCATAATTGCGATAAGCCAGGAATATCATCCACCAGGAGCCATTAGGAGCCTGGACCAAGTCGCCATGGCCCGTGCCTGTATCTGCATGCCCTGTCCCAAGCGGCTACAGTTGGTAAGGATAGGGTTATGAGGATTGCTCTCGTATGGTCCCACTATGTTCTTGCTTCGGGCGATGGTGAGTCGGTGAGCCAACTCCGTGCCGCCCTCGGAGATGAGGAGGTAATAATATCCATCCTTCTTATAGATATGTGGACCTTCTGGATAGCGTCCGCCATCACCCTGCCACAACTTCTTGCTCTCGGTGAGCTGCTCGCCCGTCTTAGGGTCTATCTCGCAAAGCCAGATGGCATCGCAGGATTGCTCACCATATAGCACTTGCCATTCTCAAAATAGAGAGATGGGTCGATGCCTTGCTGCTTGAGCCAGATGGGCTCGCTCCAAGGACCGGCAGGATTGGTGGCTGTAACCATAAAGTTGCCGCCATTGCCCACATTGGTGGTTATCATATAATAGATGCCCTCGTGATAACGGATGGTTGGCGCATAGATGCCCAGCCATGAACTGGCACCCTTGAGCGGTATCTGGCTCTCACGATCGACACATTGCCAATCTGCTGCCAGTGCACCAAGTCCTTGCTCTGAAAGACAGGCACACCAGGGAAGTACTGGAATGATGAATTGACAAGATAGAAGGTATCACCCACCTGCACACGGAAGGGTCGGGATGATAACCCGGAACTACTGGGTTACGATACTCTTGAGCCGACAGGGGCATGATGCTCCACATCAGCAGCCACAAAAGGGCAAACAGGTTCAGTTTCTTCATAAGGCTTATTATGTTAATGTTGCGACAAAGGTAAGACAATTATTCGAGATAGCCAAAGATTATGGCAAGAATTTGCCAATAAGATGCTTCAGGAGGAAGGTGGCATTCTGATTTTGAGCCACTCCCGGCTGAATCTTATAGGTATAAGTGACATCTGTGCCTAGTTCTATCTCGAAACAATAATTGTGGAAACATGATTTTTGCTCTGACATCTTGGAGAGTTCCAGATCGTGTGTGGCAATGATGCCGCTCACTGGGAGTTGGGCGATGGATTCCAGGAAGAGACGCGACCCATTGAGCTTGTCCACGGAATTGGTGCCCTTCAATATCTCATCAAGTATGATGAGCGTGCGGCAGGACTTATCCTGGCAGAACTGCAACAGCTGCTCCAGGCGCAGCAGTTCGGCATTGAAGTAAGAGATGCCATGCGTCAGGTCATCGGATGTGCGCATACTGGAGAATAGACGGAAGCGAGAAACCTTCAGCGAATCGGCAAAGACTGGCATGCCAGCCATCGCCAGGATATAGTTGACCCCAAGCGAACGGAGGAATGTACTCTTGCCCGCCATATTGGCTCCCGTGATGATATAATAGTTGCCATCCTTGATACTGAAATCATTCTTCACAGCTTTCACTCCCAGAAACGGATGATATAGATTCTTTGACTCAAAGACTATAGGCATTGAATATTTCTGTGCTTCATGAGAGGTATGAGTGTCATGGGAGGTATGAACCTCATGAGTGTCATGAGTGTCATGAGTGTCAAGTGTCATTGTGTCATTAAGGATTTCTGCATCCGTAGCCTCTGGGTGATTATAACGGAAATCGGCCATGCTCACCATGGCGTCCATCTCGCTCACGATGTCCATCCACTCCTCCATCTTAACCATATAAGTATTCTTCCATTTCAGGAACTGGCGAATGAGGAAAAAGTCGCTCAGCATGAAGGAATCGGTAAAGAACAACCCTAGGAAATTGCCGCGACGGTCATACCCCTTCAAGATTTTCTCCAACTGGGCGAAGGAAGGCAAGGCATCAGCCAACTTTGCTTGCATCTCCCGCCCCATCTCGCACTGGAAGTTGCGACGAGCTATCAGCTGAAGTATCTGGGAATAAGCCATGAGCTGATGACGAAGTTTTCCGCCGCTATTATCTATCTTATCCAACGTAGCCTTGCAAACAGAAAACACAACAACAAACTGCACCATCACCCAAGACAATGCTACATTGGCAGATACCACACCCAAAACTGCTAGAAGCACTGAGGCACATACACCTATTATTAATAGGACGCCCAAAGCTAGCGAAAGCGAAAGAGCCAAACCATGCTGGCACTTGCATCGTGGCCACTCTTCGCACGGCATCTGCTACAGCTGAGGAATTGATCTTTTTCTGGTTTTTCTCACCAAGAGCCAAGAACTCCATTCGCCAATCGAAAGCCGCAGCAGCCAGTTCTCGCTGCAAATCTCTTCTTCGCTCTATCTCTTCCTTAGCCAGGGGAGAGACATGGGAAAGATGGGCAGCAAGCGCATCTGAACCGCCCGTAGTGATGGTGCGGCAGATGCGATGAAACAAGGAATCCCGCCCGAAGACATCCAAATCAAAAGCGTATGGATGCTTGGGATCTTGATACTGATATCCCTGTTCAAAAGGAGAAAAATCACCCTCTAGTGCCTTGAGCTCATCTTGGCAAACCTTGAGGAGAGAAGAGAGATGCTCTATCCGCTCTTTGTTCTTGTCATCGAGATGACGCACATTGAAGTAAGCTAGCAAAGCCAAAGCTGCACCCCATAGCCACCTGCCAGCATCTCCATCTAAAGCAAAATAACAAACGATGCAGACCAACATGCCGCCAAAGAGCAACAACTCTCCAGCCACAAAGCCACTATTCTTACGCTTCAAGGTTGCTACCTCGGCGGAATAGTTGTCCACATATTGTTGATAATGTTCTTTTAATTCCATATTCTTAAATGTTATTTAGGAAATTGTATGGCTCCCTCCTGCTTCTTGCCATCCATCAGGATGCGCATAGGATGCGCAAAGCGGACATGGCGCACAAACTTCGTCTCCTCTATCGCAGGCATGGCATCCAGCATCTCCTTGTTAACGAATCCACCGTTCTCCACATTGGTATCTATCGTGAAATAGCCCACTCCGAATGAGGTGAGATTCTGGAAGAAATGGGTGCCCTGGCTTGGATCGATGTTGTAGTTCTTCAATGCCACTTCCACGATGACACGAGCAGCACTGATGTGCGGCCACTTCACAGGCACACCGAGATAATGGTCGCTAGAGCCCCAACGACCAGGACCTATCAAGACATAATTCTTGTTCTCGGCTAGGAACTTTCGGTTGATGCGTTCGATGTCATCTGCCACATAGTAGTTGTTCATCGCTGAGAAGTTGTCGTCATATTTCACATAGACCACATCCACCACATCCTCGCTGATACCATGTCCCAAGGAATTATGAGAACGCAGCAAGCAGTCGGCATCCGGTATCGCCTTTACATCCTCATCCAGCATCTCCTTGGCATCCACGATAGGGCGAATCTGAAGCAGATAGAAATCACATGTCTTATCGGCATTGATATTGCAGGCAAACTCTATCTCCACAGGACGACGCATCGCCTCGGAACCAAACTTCATCGACATCCGTAGAATCTCAGGCAATGGTATCACACCATGCTGGAGCACTCCCGAGAAGGTTATTACCTTGCGTCCCGATTCATACACGCCATCATTGAGCACCTGATCATAAGGATCGAAAGTAGAGGCAATATAGTTGAGCGACTGGTCCTCCACGGCATCCTTCACCTTCATCTTGAGGATATTAAAGCCATCATCCACCTTGAAGTCCTCGCCCACATGCTTCATATCGAGGCATAGAACTGGGTCTGCGTCTCGCTCAAAGCCTTTTCCAGCTCTGATGTCTGGAGCACCTGGGTAGGATGATAAGGCACACGCGCAGGGTTTGTCCACCATCACGATATACTTGCCCAGTCCGAGTGCCAAGCTGGCGATGCCCTCCCTCCGCCGTCTCATCTCCTATCGGATAATAGTTGAGCGAGCGGAGCACACCACTCATGTTGGGATAGAATCGGTCGCCATAATCCGTGCCCACCACCTGCTGCAAGATGACCGCCATCTTCTCTTGGTCGATGACATTGCTGGTAGCTGTCATGTAAGCCTTGGAATCTCGGTAGAACACCGAGATACACACCTTGATGCACATGCCAACATCTGCAACATCTGATATTTATCCTCCAGATAA
>ENA-OQEB01000317-OQEB01000317.1-human-gut-metagenome-genome-assembly--contig:-NODE-317-length-20478-cov-2.797848_pt1 | contig 20478 bp, 24 predicted proteins | sample MGYA00242787_ERZ504619 | MGnify/ENA primary metagenome ERZ504619 (study PRJEB26092, sample SAMD00036317) | human gut metagenome | host: Homo sapiens | study: EMG produced TPA metagenomics assembly of... | reverse complement strand
TTGGACAATCATCCAACATGTAGAATGATCGTCCAACAGTTGGTGCATGATCATCAACGGCTGTTGAAAGATGAATTCTTCTTGAAGAAACCGCTAAGCTCGCCTATAAAAACGAGTAAGCGATCTAGAAAAATCGGACAAAAGATCTATAACCATTTAAACACAGCACAGATGTCAGCAAATTACAAGTTAGTCAGAAATCCCAACCCGAATCCAGAGGAATCCGGGAAGTCATTACCCCTACATCCTCGTTTGGTCTCTTGCGGGACGATACATACGGATGAGTTCATCAGCAGAGCGAAGTCCCGGTCTTCTTTCTCTCCCGCGGATATGAAAGGATCTTGCAGCTTTTCCAAGACATGATGGTGGACTTCCTCATGTTCGGTTATAACGTGGAGCTAGAGGGGATCGGTACTTTCAGCGTCTCACTGAAAAGCCGGCCGTGATGGAAAAGAATGAGATCCGGGCGGAATCCATCCATTTCAAGGACGTGAAGTTCAGATCGTCCAAGGAACTAAGAGACCGGCTGAAGACCATGCCGGTGTTTCGTGACGAGTACACGATTAGCGATCCCGCGTATCCCTCCGCCAAGGAATGCGAGCAAGAGGTATTCCGTTATCTGGAGACGAACCTTTTTATTCACCAGAAGAAATATATGTCGCTCTGCGGATGCTCCAGAAGCAAGGCTTCCCTCGACCTGCGAAGGATGGTAGAGGAAGGGAAACTGCGATGGGAAAAGCTAGGCACCTCGCATCTATATTATAAGGTAGAAGAGCCAGCCTCCGGCGAGACAAATCCAAAATAATTCATTAACTTTGCGAGTATTAATGTTGACTAAAATAAAATGCGATGAAAACAAACATTCCTGAACGTATCGCCGCCCTACGGGAGGCTATGAAGCAACAGAAGGTTGACGCTTACATCATACCCAGTTCCGACCCGCACCTAAGCGAGTATCCGGCCGATCGCTGGAAATCGAGAGAATGGATATCCGGCTTCACCGGCTCGGCGGGAACGATCGTGGTCACCGCGGACAAGGCGGGCTTATGGACGATTCCCGGTATTTCCTGCAAGCGGCCAGCCAACTGGAAGGTTCCGGTATCGAACTCTATAAGTTGGCGCTTCCGGAGACACCGTCTATCACGGAATTCCTCTTGCATGAGTTACACACCGGACAGGCCGTAGGGCTGGACGGGCAAACCTATAGCGCCGCCGAAGCGAGTGCCTTGGCAAATAAACTAAGCCGTAAAGAAATCAAGCTGGATACCTCGGCCGACCTGATCGAGGGTATCTGGAAGGACCGTCCCGCCGTTCCCGGAAACCCGATATTCGAGATGCCGGAAGCATTAAGCGGAGCCTCCGTGCACGAGAAACTAGACCTAATCAATAACCAGTTGCGGAGCGAGGGCGCCGATTGCTTGATCCTCGCCGCCTTGGACGAGATCGCGTGGACATTCAATATCCGGGGTACGGACGTGACCTATAACCCGGTCGTAGTCAGCTACGCCTTCGTATCGGAGGATGAGAGCGTGCTTTTCATCAAGCCAGAGAAGCTGACTGCCGAGATCACCGAGCATTTGAAGAAAGAAGGGGTTACGCTGGCCGAATACTCCATGATCCAGAGGTATCTATCCCGCCTACCGGAAAACAGCCGGGTATTCGTGGATATGAACAAGACGAACGTCTCCTTATACGACGCGATCCCGGGAAGCTGTACGATCGTGGAAGGGATCTCCCCCGCCAACCACTTGAAGAGCATCAAGAACGAGACCGAGATCAAGGCTTCCAAAACGCCGTGGTAAAAGATGGTGTCGCCTTGACAAAATTCTATATCTGGCTGGAGAAACAAATGGCGGAAGGAGCCCAAGTTACAGAGATCAGCGCCGCGAGAAGCTGACCGCCTTACGTGCGGAACAACCGCAATACATCATGGATAGCTTCGGCACGATCTGCGGCTACGCCGAGCATGGAGCGATCGTTCATTACTCCGCTACGACGGAGACGGATGCGACCTTGAAACCGGAAGGATTACTTTTGATCGATTCCGGCGCGCAATATCTGGACGGTACGACGGATATCACCCGCACGATCGCCCTTGGAGAGCCGACGGAGCAGATGAAAAAGGATTTCACCCGTGTATTGAAAGGTACGATCAGCTTGGCGAAAAGCAAGTTTCCCGCTGGAACACGAGGCTCTCAGATCGATATCCTTGCCCGTAAGGCGCTATGGGATTCCGGCATTAATTACTTGCACGGAACCGGTCACGGTATCGGCCATTGCCTAAACGTACACGAAGGCCCCCAAAGCATCCGCATGGAGGAGAACCCGGTGACCTTGAAGCCCGGAATGGTGATCAGCGACGAGCCGGCCATGTATCGTACCGGCGAATACGGTATCCGTACGGAGAACATGATCTTGGTACGTGAGGACAGCGAAACGGAATTCGGGAAATTCCTAGGATTCGATACGCTGACGCTTTGTTTCATCGACACGAGCTTGATTATCATCCCCATGCTCTCTGTCCGTGAGCACGCTTGGCTGAACAAGTACCACCAAATGGTCTACGACAAGATCAGCCCGTTCTTGAACGAGGAGGAGAAAGCTTGGCTGAAAGAGAAAACAACAGAAATTAAACAACTAAAAATGGACATTAATTAAATCCGTTCGTGGCTTTACCCCGAAGATCGGTAAAGACACTTTTTAGCAGACAACGCCACGATTATAGGTGACGTAGAGATCGGTGAAGGTTGCAGTATCTGGTTTGGCACCGTGCTTCGCGGCGACGTGAACTCGATTCGCATCGGCAACGGCGTAAACGTACAGGATGGTTCCGTCCTTCACACCTTATATGAGAAATCGACGATCGAGATCGGCGATGATGTATCCATCGGCCATAACGTAACGATCCACGGGGCGAAGATTTGCAATGGCGCCTTGATCGGAATGGGCTCCGTGGTATTGGATCACGCCGTAGTAGGCGAGGGAGCGATCATCGCCGCAGGTTCCGTAGTATTAAGCAAGACGATCGTCGAGCCGGGCAGCATCTACGCCGGAGTTCCCGCTAAGTTCGTCAAGAAGGTAGATCCCGAGCAAGCGAAGGAGATCAACCAAAAGATAGCCAAGAACTATCATATGTATTCTTCTTGGTATAAAGAATAATAGCATGTATTTGATTATTTGAATTATAAACCATATATTTGTATCTGTAAAGTAACAACCAAAGGGTTACATGAAAAATGATTCAAATAATAGGGTTCCAGCCAATAAACACTATTTGTCCCGAAGAGTGGGATGGATAGTGTTTATTTTTATGCTGGGAATAGGCGGATATCTGGCGTTACCCTCCAATTATTATCTACGTAGGCCCTTATCCATTTGTTACCCAAGATCAATCAATATCCGATTTTCGAGAACCGGGTCGTAAAAGCAGGTTCGCCCCGCCCTTGGGAACTATCGGAAGCTTACAATACGAAAAGTATTCCAGAGCGTTATCTTCCCCGGTTTGAGGAACTGGGTACGGTTGCCTATGTAATCATCCAAGACAATCGACTGCTATTCGAGCAATATTGGGAAGATTATTCCCCGGAATCGCATAGCAATTCCTTCTCGATGGCGAAAAGCATCGTCTCGTTAGCGATCGGCTGCGCTATCGACGATGGATTTATCCGGGATGTCGATCAACCGGTAAGCGACTTTTTCCCGGAATTCAAGGGATACGACGGAAAGGCCCTAACGCTTCGCCATTTGCTGACCATGAGCGCCGGCGTGGATTTCGACGAGGCTTACAGCTCTCCTTTCTCTCCTACCACCCAGTTGTATTATGGCGATGACCTACAGGAAATTGCTTCGGGATGAAAGAGATCGACGAGCCCGGCGTAAACTTTATCTACCAAAGCGGCGTGACACAACTGCTGGGCTTTATCGTGGAGAAGGCTACCGGGGAGAAACTCAGCGATTATGTATCCCGCAAACTATGGACTCCGATGCACGCCGAGGAAAGCGCCTTTGGAGCCTCGACCGGAAGGACGGCATGGAAAAAGCCTATTGCTGTTTCAACAGTAACGCCCGTGATTTCGCCCGCTTCGGACAATTATTACTCAACAACGGCCAATGGGATGACCGGCAATTGATCTCTCCCGCTTATTTGGCGGAAGCGACAAGCCCGATACCCGTCTTGTCTATAAGGATCTCGGCAAACCCAACCATTGTTACGGATTCCAATACTGGATTCTCGATTACAAAGGGATGAAGATCCCTTATATGAGAGGAATCTTGGGGCAATACGTCTTCACGCTCCCGGAAAAGAACGCCGTGATCGTAAGACTCGGGCACAAACGCAGCGATACTTATACCGCCGACCAACATTATCCGGACGATATAAATACATGGTTGGACGCGGCGATGGACTTACTTCAATAAGAATCTATTTATCAAACGATCTAAAAATAAACGCACATGAGAAAAACGATTTTAACGACAGCGCCATTGGTGGCACTCCTATTGCTTTCTTGCGCACAGAAACCCAGTACGCAAAAGCCGGACATCACGTATATGCCGCAACCACCGTTCAATCCGCCGACGTATGTTTGCTACAAGGCCCCCGCTCCTATCAAGATCGACGGAAAGCTTTCTCCCGGGGAATGGGACGCGATACCTTGGACCAACGACTTCGTAGATATCGAAGGCGACAAACGCCCGGCCCCTCACTTCCAGACCCGGGCCAAGATGACTTACGATGATAACGGAATGTACTTCGCCGTCCTTATGGAGGAGCCGCACGTATGGGCGACCATCACGGAACACGACGCGTGATCTTCCATGACAACGACTTCGAGATCTTCCTGAATCCTACGAACGACACCCATAATTATCTGGAGTACGAGGTGAACGCCTTGGGTACGGAATGGGACTTGTTCTTAACCCGCCCCTATCGGGATAATCCGCAAGTATTGAATAACTGGGAGTTTGCCGGAATGAAATCCGCTGTTTATGTGGACGGTACGCTGAATAACCCGAAAGACACGGATAAATCATGGAGCGTAGAGGTATTCATTCCTTGGACTTCCGTATTCCAAATGGACAGAGGTAAAGAAAAGCCGGAAATCGGCGAGCAGATCCGTGTGAACTTCTCTCGTGTGGAATGGACAACGGACGTGAAAGACGGTAAATACGTGAAGTCCCTATCCAAGGAGAGGATAAGATTCGCGAGTACAACTGGTATGGGCGCCTACCGGGGTAATCAATATCCATATGCCCGAATACTGGGGTTATGTTCAAATATCGGATAAGATTGCGGGAGAAGGTGAGACTCCTTTCGTAAAACATCCTTCGGAAGAGACGAAATGGATCTTGCGTAATTTATATTACCGTCAGAATGAGTTCGCCGCAACCTTCGGACATTATGCCGATAACATCAACGACTTGAAAGCAAACGAGCTATGCCCGCAAGAGATCGCCAATCAACTGGAAATACATACGACACCTTCCATGTATGAGATATCGCTACCCGCACCAGACGGTACGGTATGGAATATCCGGCAAGACGGTCTGGTATGGCCTAAAAAGAAATAACACAATTTATTAATCAACTAAAATATCATGAAGCAAAAGAATTTATGGATAGCGGCCTTGGCTTTAGGCATCACGCTATCGGCTCACGGACAACAAAGCGGTGGAGGCATCTCACCCACGATGTTGCAGCAAATCAAACAGTCTTATCAAGAACGCCGACCGATAAGGCGATCCGTAATGCGATCACCAATAACGACATCAACAAGCTTGCCGTTAATGGGGAGAGCAAGAACAATTTGGATACTTACTTCTCCAATAAGGTAGAGAGCAAAGGGATCTCCAACCAACGTTCCTCGGGCCGTTGCTGGCTTTTCACGGGATTGAACGTGTTCCGTGCGCAGGCCATCGCCAAATATGACATGGGAGACTTTCAATTCTCCCAGAATTATTCTTTCTTCTGGGATCAATTGGAGAAAGCGAACCTTTTCTTACAGGGCATCATCGATACTCGTCTGAAACCGATGGACGACAAGATGGTGGAATGGCTGTTCAAGAACCCGATCGGAGACGGAGGGCAGTTCACGGGTGTCTCCGATATCTTGACCAAGTATGGCGTGGTTCCCGCCGAGGTCATGGTAGAGACCAACAGTAGCAACAGTACCGGACGCATGAGCAACCTGATCGGATTAAAGCTGAAAGAATACGGCTTGCAACTTCGTGACCTGTCTACGACCAAAGGCACGACCGTAGCGGATCTGGAGAAAAAGAAAACAGAGATGCTAGGTACGATTTACCGTATGCTCGTATTGAACTTGGGAGAGCCGCCTACGAAATTCACGTGGACTCGCAAAGACGCTAAAGGGAATCCGGTAGAGACGAAGGAATATACGCCTCAGTCCTTCTTCCAAGAATATATCGGGGACGATTTGAAAAACAACTATGTCATGTTGATGAACGATCCGAGCCGCGATTATTATAAGTTGTATGAGATCGATTACGACCGCCACGCTTACGATGGCAAGAACTGGACTTACGTAAACCTTCCGATCGAGGATATCAAACAAATGGCTATCGCTTCCATCAAGGACAGTACCATGATGTATTTCTCTTGCGACGTGGGCAAGTTCTTCGATCGTGACAGAGGCATTCTGGATGTAAACTTCTACGATTACGGTTCACTGATGGGTACGACTTTCGGCATGGATAAGAAACAACGTATCCAGACATTCGCCAGCGGTTCCTCACACGCCATGACCTTGATGGCTGTTGATCTCGACGCGAATGGAAAGCCGAAGAAATGGATGGTTGAGAATAGTTGGGCCCCGGAGCGAACGCCGGCCACCTCATCATGACAGACCAATGGTTTAATGAGTATATGTTCCGTCTGGTAGTCAACAAGAAGTACATCACGGATCAAGTAAAAGAGATCTTGAAACAAACACCGACTCGCCTTCCCGCTTGGGACCCGATGTTCGCTGAAGAGGATTAAAATAAAACACGGATGAGATAGACAACGCGAATTGTTCAATTACCAATCCGTACATCTATCTCATCCGTATTCCATTGCTATATCAAAAGAGTCTGGGCATACAATCACTCGAATAGCAAACCCGGCTTTATCTATTAACGGATATGGATTTGTCGCAAGATTTGATCCGTCGCTCCTACACTGTTTTTCACAAAATCACCGGCAGCTTGCCCGGAGGTTTCCAAGCTGTCGGGTCGGTCAATAACTCGTCCATCTTCGTTCGGAAAGAGAATCGTCTGTGATGGAGAAACCACCACCTACGGCGATCAGATCCTTCGCCTCCTTAAACTTATGGTATCTCGGGCCGAATAAGACCGGCATCCCATAAACGGCGGCTTCCAACGTGTTGTGGATACCCGCTCCGAAACCACCACCGATATAAGCGATCTGTCCATAGCGATAAATGGAAGATAAGAGTCCGAAACTGTCGATGATCAAGCAATCCTTATCGGCCAGATCATCCTCATGCGCCTCCGATAGACGGACGGACGGACGTTTTAGCATCGCCTCGATAGAAAGGAGATGTTCCCGGTGAATCTCATGCGGGGCGATAATCAACTTCATCTCCGGATGCTCATGGAAATAAGGGATAAAGATCGCCTCGTCTTGAGGCCATGAACTGCCGGCCACCATCACGATCGGCCTCTTACCTTCCTTGCTTTCCAAGAAACGTTCGATAAACGGAAGCTCACGAGCTTGCTTCCGGACATCCAACACCCGATCAAAACGGGTATCGCCGGTCACCGTCACATTCGTGATGCCGAACTCGTTCAAGAGTTTCATCGAACGCTCGTCCTGAACAAAAAGATGATTAAAATAAGATAGCATCTTCCGGTACGGCTTTCCGAACCATTGGAAAAATAGCTGGTCGGGGCGAAATATAGCGGAAATGATATAAACCGGTATTCCCCGCTTCCGCAACTCACGCAAATAGTTCCCCCAAAACTCGTACTTGATAAATATGGCGATCGCCGGATTCGCCAGATTCAGGAACTTCTTCACCCGGAAAGGCGTATCAAAAGGAAGGTAGCAGATCACGTCCGCTCCCTTGTAATTCTTCCGTACCTCATAGCCAGATGGAGAAAAGAAAGTCAGCAGCACCTTATACTCCGGATGTTCCGCCTTGATCTTCTCGATCATAGGACGCCCTTGCTCGAACTCGCCCAGCGAGGAGGCATGGAACCAGATGTATTTAGCGTTCCGGTCGATCTTCTCACGAAGTATGGAATTTGTTTTCCATTGCCCGAATCGCATCAGTCTCGCCTTTTTATGGAAAGGCGAGATCAAAGCGACTACAAAAGCGTAGAGATGTATTGCTAAACTGTACATGATTATTTTAATATCTCGATAGCCCGTTGGATACGGCGGATAGACTCCTCTTTACCTAAAGCCTCGGTAATATCAAAGATGCCGGGGCCCTTGCCCTCGCCAACCAAGGCCAGACGGGCGGCGTTCATGATATTCCCCAAATGATATCCCTTGCTCTCGATCCAAGCCTTGCACTCGTTCTCGGTACCTTCTACGTCGAACGGCTCACGGCACGCAGTTGCTCGATAAACTCCCCCAATTGAACAGCCGAATCTTCCTTCCAGCGTTTCTTGCGAGTCTTCTCATCGTACTCCGTCGGGGCGATAAAGAAGAAAGAGCAAAGATCCCATAACTCACTCACGAAATTGACACGGCCTTTCATCATGCGACTACTTTCTCTACATAAGCATGGGTAGTCTGGATACCGTGGCTTTCCACGATCGGCAAGAATAGGTCAGCGATCTCCGTATTACTCTTCTCCAGCAAATAGTGGTGGTTAAACCATCTGCCTTTCTCATAATCAAACTTAGCGCCGCTCTTGCTGCAACGAGACAGGTCGAACAAACGGATCAAATCATCCATGCTCATCACCTCTTGGTCATTACCCGGGTTCCAGCCCAGCAAAGCGAGGAAGTTTACGACAGCCTCGGGGAAGTAGCCACTCTCACGATAGCCCGATGAAACATCACCCGTCTTCGGATCGTGCCATTCCAAGGGGAATACAGGGAAGCCCAGACGATCGCCGTCACGCTTGCTCAACTTACCGTTACCTTCCGGTTTCAACAGCAACGACAGATGGGCGAAACTAGGCATCGTATCTTCCCAACCGAAGAAACGATATAATAATACGTGAAGCGGCGCGCTCGGCAACCACTCCTCACCACGGATCACATGGGTAACCTCCATCAAATGGTCGTCAACGATATTCGCCAAGTGGTAAGTAGGCAATTGGTCGGCCGATTTATATAATACCTTATCATCCAAGATAGAGGAGTTGATAACGACCTCGCCACGGATCAAGTCGTTCACGTGGATATCCTCATTCGGCTCGATCTTGGCACGAACTACGTACTGATGACCTGACTCGATCAGGCTCTGAACCTCTTCCGGAGAAAGCGTCAACGAGTTGCGCATTTGCGAACGGGTAGAGGCGTCGTATTGGAAATTGGCGATCTCCTTCCGTTTCTCCTCCAACTCGGCAGGCGTATCGAACGCTATATAAGCATGGCCATCGTTCAGCAATTGATCGACATACTTCTTGTAGATCTCACGACGCTCGCTCTGGCGATACGGGCCGTAGTTGCCGCCGAAGCTCACGCCCTCGTCGAACTTGATACCTAGCCAAGTCAAGGCCTCGATGATATAGTCTTCCGCCCCGGGAACGAAGCGTTGGGAATCCGTATCCTCGATACGGAGAATCATATCACCGCCATTCTGTTTAGCGAATAAATAGTTGTATAAAGCCGTGCGGACACCTCCGATATGCAGCGCCCCCGTAGGACTAGGTGCGAAGCGTACTCTTACTTTTCTTTGAGTCATAATACTTACATTCTATAATAATGCGGCAAAAGTACGCCTTTTTTTTCCGCTTAGTGAAGTTTTTACGTATATTTCGGACGCAAAAAGGAATCTATATGAAACAGAAGAATTACAATATACCGACCGTGGTCTACTTCGTGGTGACCGCGTTACTTATCGCCTACTTCTTCCCTCGGGAGGGAAAATTCCGTTATCAGTTCTATGAGGGCAAGCCTTGGAGATATGGATTACTCACCGCCCCGAGCGATTTCCCGATCTACAAGACCGACGAGAGGTAAAAGCGGAGAAAGACAGCGTACTCCGTAAGTTCGAGCCTTATTACCGCATGAACCCCGACATCCAGAAGCAAGAGGTCGAGAAACTGCGTGCCAACTACAATAACGGCAATAACTTGCGAAGCAAAGTATCCCCCGCTTACATGCAGTATATAGAGAGCAGCCTGATCAACTTATACAAGAACGGTATCATCTCGTCGCAGGATCTGGACGAGCTACGGAAAGAGGAATACTCCGTGTCAACCTCTTGGAGAACGCCGTCGCGCAGCCTCGCTACGTGAGCGACTTCTTCACCGTGCGCACCGCCTACGAGTTCATTATCAACAACTGCCCGCCGCGGCTGGACAAATCGATCCTGCAATCGTGTGACATCAATAACTACCTCACCGAGAACATATCCTATGCCGCCGACATGTCCGACAAGATCAAGGAGGATATGCTACAGAGCGTATCTATCGCTAACGGTATGGTACAAGCCGGAGAGCGTATCGTAGACCGGGGCGAGATCATCGACAACCATACCTACAACGTGCTCCGTTCCCTAAAGGCCATACACGAGGCCAAGACGGGGGGCACGCAGACACAAGGCATCATACTGGCCGGGCAATTCGTGCTCGTCTTCGGACTGATGTTCTGTTTCTGGCTCTACCTATGGTCTTTCCGCTTGAAGATATTCCATAACCGGAAGAACGTACTATTCTTGATCCTCTGCATATTCGTGAGCTGCATCCTTACGGAACTATGTGCTACCTACGCGTTATTCAACGTATATATATTGCCGTTCGCCATCGTACCGATCGTGGTACGTACCTTCTTCGACTCCCGGACGGCGCTTTTCACGCACCTTATCATCGTGCTGATCTGCTCGTTGATGGTACCTTTCCCGCATGAGTTCCTGTTGTTGCAAATCGTGGCGGGTATGGTAGTGACGTTCAGCTTGAAGGAGTTGAGCGAACGTTCGCAACTGATCCGTTGCGCCGTCTTCATCTTCATCTCCTACGCCGCCTGCTACCTCAGTCTCACGTTGTATCAAGAGGCGAACTTAAACAAGATCAACTGGATGATGATGCTTTATTTCGGTATCAACTTCATCCTGCTGATGTTCACCTACGTATTGGTATATATGTTGGAGAAGACGTTCGGATACGTGTCCAGCATCACGCTGGTGGAACTGTCCAACATCAACAACCCGATCTTGAAGAAGCTTAGCGAGACTTGCCCGGGCACGTTCCAGCACTCCTTGCAGGTATCCATCCTCGCTTCCGAGGCGGCCGCCAAGATCGGCGCCAACGCCCAACTGGTACGTACCGGCGCCCTTTATCACGACATCGGAAGATGAGCAACCCCGTCTTCTTCACCGAGAACCAATCGAGCGTGAACCCGCATAACCAGTTATCGTTCGACCAAAGCGCGCAGATCATCATCAGCCACGTCACCGAGGGCGTGAAGATCGCCGAGAAGGCCCTGTTACCCAAGGCGGTTATCAGCTTCATCCGTACGCACCACGGACGTGGCAAGGCGAAGTATTTTTACAACTCTTTCAAGAACCAATACCCGGACAAGCCGATTAACGACGAGCTATTCACCTACCCCGCCCGAATCCCTTCTCGAAGGAGACCGCCGTACTGATGATGGCCGATTCCGTGGAAGCCGCCTCCCGCAGCTTGAAGGAACATACCGAAGAGAGTATCAGCGCCTTGGTGAACAAGATCATCGACGGGCAGATCGCCGACGGCTTGCTAAAGAGCGCTCCCCTGACCTTCAAGGACGTGGAGACCATAAAGAGCGTATTCGTAGACAAACTGAAAACCATGTTCCATACCCGAATCAGCTATCCGGACTTGAAAAAACAATAGCGAACCAACATGAACGACCACCTACTCTACTTAGCCTCGACAGGGATCGTAGCCTTTACCTGCCTTCTGGTCAGCGGACTGCTGTTGTCGCTGAAGACCTTGCGGGAAAGCACGATCCCCAAGTACCGGACGGCCTGCAAGTATCTCGCCTTGGCCTCGGCATTGGTAGGCATAGGGCATATCTTCATCTTGTCTTCCGGCACGGACGAGCGAACCATCATGGAGTTGTTCTACTTCCCCATCCTGCTAATCAGCGCCTCGCAAGCGTTGCTGTTCACGTTCCTGCTCACCCTCTTATTCAGGGGAAAGAACGTGACCCGGAGGAATATCCTCCTCCACGCCATGCCTACGATCGCGCTTACCGTAGCCTACACGATCGCTTGTCTCTTCCGGGAGGATGTCCATACGTATCGTTTCGACGTATGGTGGGATAATATTGGGAACCCGCCCCTGCTGATACGTACGCTCACGTGCCTCGTATACCTTGTCCAGCTAGGGGGCTATACGCATTTTTTCTTCCGGGAGCGGGCGATCTATCTAGGTAACCTGAAACAGATACCCCAATCACCCGAGCGACTGGAATTGCGCTGGGTAACCCGTGCCTTCCTATGGGCGCTGGGTATCGGCATCGCCGCCGTGAGCCTCTGTTTCTTCCCGAATAATTACTATAACACGGCGGTCAACTTCGTGTTCGCCCTCTTCTACGCCTCGGTATCGATCCACTACGCCAACTACCATTACACGTACGACCAACTATACCTACGGCTCAACCTCGCCCCGCAAGCCGACGCCGATACCGATCCCAACCGGATGGACCTAGAGGATCTTATCGGCGGGTTGCTGGAAATCGAGGAGGACGAGTTGTTCCAGCAAGCGCAAAACTATATGGCCAGCTCCTCACCCTTCCTCAACCCGAATTTCAGCCGGCAAGACCTGGTACGTGCCCTCGGTACCAACGAGAAGTATCTCTCCACCTCCATCAAGGACAAGCTGAACATCACGCTCAAGGAATACATCGACCGCTACCGGGTGAACCACGCCCGTACCGAGCTGTTGATGCCGGGCGACAGCCGGAGCATGGAAGAGATCGCTGTCGGCGCGGGCTTCACCAGCTCCCGCACCTTCTCGCGTATCTTCCAGAAAATACTGGGAGTCACCCCCGCCCAATACCGGCGGCAGGCGCAATAATGAGCATTTTTCCGAGATCTGTCCTCTTTTTTCCCGGATTTGTCCTCTCATTCTTACCCCGAACCCCGTTCTTTGCTGGCAGTAATCACTTAATAAAGGAATACCATGGCAGAACAAATCATTCTCAACACAGACTTGTACGATAACCTGCTCACCGAGCGCAAGGGCGACTACACCGCCAAGCCGCGCATCACCGGGACATTGTATAACACGGACATCGCCGCCCGCATCGTGGCCGCGCGTACCGAGTACCAACACGGCACGATCCTCAACATCCTCGACATGGCCGACAGCCATAAGGTGCAGGCCATCGCCGAGGGCAAGAGCGTGGTGGACGGCGTGGGCCAATACCTCGTCAACGTGCAGGGGGCCTTCGAGGGCGAGAAGGCGCAGTTCGAACCCGGGAAGCACGCCCTCGGCATCACCTACACCATGGGCAAGCTCTTGCGCGAGACCCTCAAGCTGGTGAAGGTGGTGGTGAACGGCGTGGCGGCCGTAGGTCCGGTGATCAATACCGTGACCGACTCCACCTCCAAGGCCATCAACGGGCAGCTCAGCTCCGGCGGAGCCCTCGTGCTGGGCGGCGTAAACCTGAAGATACAGGGTGATGATCCCTCCATCGGTGTCTACCTCACCCCCACCACCGAAGGGGCCGCGCCGATGAAGGCACCCGTGGTGATCGCCAACTCGCCCTCGCAGGTGATCGTGCAGATGCCGACGCTGGCCGACGGGCAGTACACCGTGAGCCTCACCACGCAATACAGCGGAAGCCGTAACGTAAAAGAGCCCCGCACCTACACCTTCCCCATCATCCTTATCGTAGGAGAAGGCGGTGGGGGCGACAGCGAGAGTCCGGACGAGATCTGAGGACAACGTTGTCCGGCATGTCCGGACAACGGCTGCCAAGCATCGAGGACAACGGCTGCCAAGCCTGCCGGACAGGGCTACCGGACCTGCCGGAAAAAACAACCGATTTATAAACCCTATTATACACATAGAACATGAGAACATCATTACATGACATCCACCTACCGGCAAGGCGAATATTCGCCTTGCTGATCAGTGTCGCGACACTGATCGCCACCCTCCCGACAGCGCCCGCGCGCAAGCGGAACCTCCCGGGGCACTCGACCTTGCCACCCTGCCGGGCACCCTGAACAATAACTGGTACATCAACCTCGCGTACCTAAACGGCACGTGGGTGTACAAAGTAGGGGCATCCGACACGCAGGCCCCGACCACCGGCACCCCCTTCAACGGTACCATCACCGGCACGATGCCCGAGGTAGGCCGGCAGTTCGTCATACACCCCTCCACCGATTCCGACAGCGTACTCACCTCCGCCGATCCCGACAGCGGCAACCCACCGGCGCTGACGCTGAAAGACGCCGTCATAACCTCAAGTTTCAACCAGCTCTTCTATATCAAGGCCGGCGCGGAACCGACCCTCCGGATCGAGGGGAGAACCGGATCGAGATCATGAGCGACCTCATCTATAACTTAGGCACGCTCACCCTGACCGTAGCCGATGCGCAGGAGATAAGCCAAGGTATCCTAAACGGATCTCCCGCGGCACGGGTACGCTCACGGTCTATGCCCAAGCGCCGCTCAGCATCGGCGCCATCTCCAACTTCCAGAATGCCCGGATGCATCTGGACGGAGAGATACATGTCATCAGTAAAACAGGTGGCTCAGCCTTTAAAAACGACAATACCTCGCCGGACGCGATCACGTTCGGGGATAACGCACGGATCCACCTGCAAGCGAACGCGCTCTGCACCTATGTAAGCGGCTTTATCGAACTGGATTTCGATACCGCCCCGACCGATGGCCGGACGCTGTCCGTCACCCCGGCAGGCGACGACGAGCCGGCGGCCACCTTCGCGACCGACGGGACCTGCTGGGGTTACGCCTTCCTCGCCGCGGCCGATACGCGGTATACCGCCTCCCTCGACGGCGAGCGGCTATATGCCGGCAGGCGTTACAGCGGGTCTTCCTATAAAGACGGAGACTACCCCTTCTTCCGGACAGACGGGGCATACTGCCGATACTCCGGCGCCACCGCCACCTGCCCCACCCCGCGGCCGCTCGACCTTTCCAAGGACTACGGCTACGGCAGCACCCGCACCGGCATCGACCTCTTCTTCGCCCCCGCGGACGGATGGTACTGCGACGAGAAGATGTTCGACGGGACGGTGACGACAAGCAACAGCTCATTCTACGGCATCACCATCCCCGCCACCATCCATGCCGAGGGCGAGGCTACGCTTACGCTGGACAAGGTAGATTTCCAGCCCCCGACGGGCACGGCCCTCACGGTAGCGAGCGGGACGGTGAGGCTCCAAAACAACACCCACAGCCCCCGCCTGTCCGGAACCCACGCGCTCCGGGTAGAGACGGGAGCCACCTGCCTCATCCCGACGCCGCCGACCCGGATAACACCTTGGCGCTGACAGCCGCCGAGCAGGCCATCCACCCCGAAGGCGGCGGCACCGTGAAGGGCCTTGTCCAACTCACATGGCCGGAATCTCCGTCTGGCTACATCTACCTCAAACCGGCGGAACCGACGGAGAATCCGAATGGTCTGACCTTCAATCTTACAGGCATGAAGAGCATAGCCACGAACTACCCGCTCTCCTTCTACCTAGAGAATCAGTCGACGAGCTTGAAACAGGAAGGCTACCGCTCCGACGACCCGGAGCAAACCTACCTCAGCACCTTCCCCGCCGCCCATCCCGACGGGCTGACAAGCTACACGGGATTGCGCGAAGTCCCGCCCGTCTGGATCGTGATCGACAAGGAGACGGCCTTCGACGCGAGCATGCCGGGCCAATGGCTGCGCGTCACCGAGAAGGGTGTCCTTACGGTAGGGAAGACAGAAGAAAATGGAGTATTTCCACAGGTGAATGATCTCGAGCTGCTGGACGGCGGCAGATCCGGTTCGCCGATGACGGCGTGCTAGGACTCGTAGCGGCCCGCTTCACCCACCTCTTCCCCAACCGCAACCAATGGCGGGCTACCACGCTAGCGTCCGATGCTGCCGACAAATTGGCCGGCGACGCGGGAACCCCCTGCTACGTGCGTACCGGATATCCCGACGCCACAGACCAGACTTGGCAGTCGGTGGATCCCGACAACCTGTCTATGCAGCTCGCCGCGGGTGACCCCGTGCTGATCGCCGGCGAAGGCCCGGAGACAGACACGCTGCGCCTCAATTACGGCAATACCTACCTCTTCAAGGACAGCCCCGACTCCCCCGTCGAGCCCACCAGCCCCGCCGAGCCGCTCAACACGGGCGTGTTCCTCTTCAAGGGTAATCAAGCCTCGTACAATGTGGAGATGCGCAATATCTACGTCCTCAGCGACGACGGCAGCCGCTTCGAGCTGAAGGACCGGGTTACCCTGCGACCCTTTGAGAGCTATGTCGTGGCCAACGCCGCCACCCAAGCCATGCTGAAGAGCCTCCGCCTGGACGGTATCGTCACGGGTACGGAGCTGGCCGAGATCCCGGCGGACAACAGCTTCTGCGCATGGGCCGCGACGGACGTTTGCACCTTAGCGCCGACCATGCGAGAAGGTGGCCGTATACCATGTCAGCGGGACCTTGAAATGCTATCTACCGCTCTTGCGCGGCGAGACGACGATCGCCCTTCCTTCCGGCATCTATCTCGTCCGCCAAGGCGGTACCGCAATCAAGGTCGTCCTGTAGAGCATACATTATATTATATACACTAAAACAGATACAAATATGAGAACATTCAGATATATCCTATCCTTGCTAGCCGCTACGCTCGCCCTGCTGGCGCAGCCGGCGATGGCGCAAGCCCCGGAGACGAGCACGAAGGCGCAACCTTCCGACCCAGTCTTCCCATACCTCCTCACCATCAGCAACCCGCCGAGGGAGCGACGCTGGACGTAATGATCATGAACGCCGCCGGCACGTACACCGCCGTATCCTCCGGCCAGACCGTCTACAACGGGACCAAGGTAGACCTCTTCTTCGCCCCGCAGGAAGGCTACCGACTGACGGAAGGCTCCATCACCTACAACGGCAACGCTACGACCGCGGAGCCCCTAGCACCGAACGACAAGGGCTACACCGCACAGCGTAGCTTCACGATGCCCGCCCAGCCGGTGACGGTTACCGCCGAGGCCGAGCTTATCCGCTACACGATCACCTACGATCCGGCCGGCGGCACCCTCCCGCAGGCAGCCCCACCCAATATACCATAGTATCGGACGATCTCACCCTCCCTACGCCGACGCACGCCAATACCTACCTCTCCTTCGAGGGCTGGAAAGACGCCGGCGGGAATACGGTAACGACCGTGGCGAAAGGCTCCACCGGCGATCTCTCCCTCACCGCCCAATGGAAAGAGAGCGAGCTGGTAGAGGCGGTAGGACGGCCGGCCGAGACCCGGATCGTCACCACCATCATGACCGCCGATGAGATACTGGCCGGTCTTGCCGCTACATGGCCCAAGCTCACCTTCACCACCGACAGGGGTGCCGCGATAGAGAGCCCGATCTCGTGGAAACTGAAAGACGGCGTAACCCTCGACCTCACGCCCGGCAAGAAGAACCCCTTCATCTGGACAGCCACACCGCTGCCCGACGGCGTGAAAGACAATGGGTACGTGATGTCCGGTACCACGCAGGTCTACCTCGAAGCTCCCCCTATCACACCGGAAGACAACGGCGAGATCACGATAACGGCCGAGAACAAGTTCCAGCAAGACGGTGGTACCGACAACTACTTCAACGGAGAGATCAACGGTGAGGAGGGCAAGACCATAAACAAACTCACCCTCACCCCTCCCGCCGATACCGATATGACAATAAAGCTCAACGGGATAACCTCCGCGACCACCCTCATCAACGGGACCGGGAAGACCAACCTCACCTTGAGCGGCACGAACAGTCTGGGTGCGGTCACGATCGAGCCCGGCAACGAATTGACGCTCACCCCCGGCGAGAATGCCGGCGACCTTGTCAACACCGCGGTCACCAACAAGGGCCATTTCACGGATCTTACCGCACGAGTGCCCACCGTGACACTCCCCGGCAACATCACCCTCGAACGGATAGACCCGGCGGCAAGTACCCCGATACCATCCACTGACAGCTACGCGGAGCTTAAGGCCGGCATAACCGCCCCCGAAGCACCGCCATGGATTTGACGTATCTATGGCAGATTTTCAACGCACAGGCCGGCACATGGTCTACCGCCCCGGACGACTCGCAGCTGCGCAACGCCTCGAATACCTACAGGACGAGAACCGTAGGCCAGTATCGTTGCCTAGTTACCGCCACCGTAACCGGAGACGGCGGCACGACCACGACCACGACGTTCGCCACGGCCCCGGCTGCCGTAACGCCTTACGTTCCTCCCGTAACGCCCCCCACGCCACAGCCCACAACCTATACCGTAACCCTCCCCGCCTTGGTAGGAGCCTCCACCACCCCGGCAGCCGGAGCGCATACGGTTACCGAAGGCGACGGTTTCTCCTTCATCCTCACCTTGGACGCAGACTACGACCAGTCCGTCCCTGTAGTGACCGTGAACGGTAACGCCCTCATTCCCGACGCAAACGGCAAGTACACGATCACCGATATTTCCGCCAACCTGACCGTGGCGATCACCGGTATCGTGAGAAATACCACGACCGGTATCGAGCAAGTGGAAAACGCTACCTTGATCCGTGCCGAGAGCGGAGCCTTGCTGATCCGTACGCCAGTCTCCGTGACAGCGCAGGTGATCGCCCTCACCGGAAACGTAGTCCGCACGGTACGGCTTCCCGCCGGAGACAGTCGTGTAGATGGCTTGGCTAGCGATATCTATATCGTCCGCTATCCAATGAGATAACGAAGAAAGTGATAATCCGATAGGCAAGGTTTCACGAGTGAGAGCGGCGATGACAGCCGCTCTCACAAAAAGAGGTTGCTAGAATGCCCATTGTTAGGTTCTTATAGTCGCAGTTATAAGCATCTTACAATGGGCATTCTAGTAACCTTACGATAGGCATCGTAATCAGGATAGGATAAAAGAGGTCGTTTTTAGCGTTCCAATAAGTCCAAGACCAGCCCGAACCTTCGGCGCCGCTATAATAAGGATCCGGGACGGGAATAGAATAAAGACAGTCACAAGAATAAACTACCGAAGCATTGTCTAACTGATTCTATTTCGTATATTTGCCATTGAAACCAGAGACAAAAGAAGGATAAAGATATGACAGCATTAGAACTCAACGCAGAATTATTCCGCCAACTCAGTATCATCGCCGAAGATGAGACCTTGATGCGTAAAGCCGTAGAAGCCATCCGCCGTCTTGCGCAGCAAAAGGAAGCACAGACTGAAGAGACTGAATATATTAGTAAGGAAGAGGTACTGGAGGGAATAGATGCCGGACTGAAAGACATGATAGCCGGCAGAACACGGCCAGCGAATGAGTTATTAGAGGAGTTACGTCATGAATTATAGAATAAAAACAACCAAATCTTTCGATAAAGAAATCAAGCGGCTTGGTAAACACTACGCATCCATCGCAAATGACTATGCCGCACTCCTTGATGAACTGGCACAAAATCCCCGACTCGGTATCGACCTTGGAAGTGGTCTCCGCAAAATTCGTATGCAGATCACCTCCAAAGGAAAGGGTAAAAGTGGTGGCGCAAGGGTCATCACTTTTACTGTTATTGTATCGATGGAAGAAAGCGAAATTAATCTCCTTTATATCTATGATAAAGCGGATCGTCCCTCCATCAGCACACACGAAATAGAGAGACTGCTTCATAAAAACGGATTAAGGTAGCCTATCAGAGTAAACTCACAGGATACGATCCTTACAATATTCCAACAACCCGGCGCAAGCATCTTCCAATAGATCCAAGACCAACTCGAAACCTTCGGCACCGCTATAATAAGGATCCGGGACGTGATCGTACAACTTATTCCGGGAGAACTCAGTCATCTGATGGATCTTAGCGACGGATTCCAGATCGGGAGCCATCCGTTTCAAGTCCGTTATATTTTGGTCGTCCATGCCGATAATCAAATCGAAGTCATGAAAGTCCCACTGACGTACCGGACGGGAGATCGAATCCAACGAATATCCCCTACGGGCCGCATGCGCCGCATCCGTGAATCCGCCCGGTCTCCCTCATGATACCCGGTGATCCCGGCGGAATCGATCTCGATCCGATCTCCCAATCCCGCATCCTTCAACCAACTTCTTCATTACCGCCTCGCTGACGGAGAGCGACATATATTCCC
>ENA-OQEB01000316-OQEB01000316.1-human-gut-metagenome-genome-assembly--contig:-NODE-316-length-20525-cov-1.737425_pt1 | contig 20525 bp, 29 predicted proteins | sample MGYA00242787_ERZ504619 | MGnify/ENA primary metagenome ERZ504619 (study PRJEB26092, sample SAMD00036317) | human gut metagenome | host: Homo sapiens | study: EMG produced TPA metagenomics assembly of... | reverse complement strand
TCTGCCTGTGCGCCCTCTGCTGCCATATCAAGACCAGCCAGAAATTCCTCTGGGATTCCCATCTCATCCATGGTTGTCTCATCCGGCGCATCATCTGCCGTGCTCTGCACTTCTACCTCGCCGGGGTTATCGAAATCAAATGATATCTGGTCATTTTCAAACTTAAGGCATGTATCGAATACATTTCCCGCCTTGGATGTGAAGCCTGTGACCTTCTTTTTGGTCTTTCCTGTGGTAAACAGCTCCGTGAGAATTTCCTCTGAAAGCTCCACCTTTGCCACAGTATGCCAAACATTGAAGCCGCACTCACACTCATATTTCCACTGTGTCTTTTTGAGAGGTCTGCCACACTTTGGACAGAGTACATTTGTCTCGATTGGCTTAGGCTTTTCGGGGAAATCAAAGGCTATATCTCCGTCTTCTGTGAGCTTTAGCGGTGCGTCAAACTTCATGCCTGTCTTTGAGACAAATCCTGATATAACTTCTGTCTTTTTCTTTGTCAGAAGCTCCTTAAGGACTGATTCCTTTATCTTGACGCTTGCGACCTTGCCCACCATAAAGCGGCAGCTCTCAGGATCATCACGTCTATTGTTCTCGCACACAAATCCAAACGGTGCCACCTGGATTTTGCCTCCGCACTTCGGACATACTACATCCTTCACTGTCTTTGGCTCTACATGGTCAAAATCAAACTGGACAGAGAGCTTCTTGTTTTCATCCTCCTTAAGCACCAGACACGCATCGAAGCGTTTCCCGCTTTTGGATTTAAAGCCTCGTATGGTCTCGGTCTTTTTATCATTAAGAAGCTGCTTTAAGTTTGCGGCTGTGATTGTCTTTCCCGCAATCTGTCCCACCGAAAAGCGGCAGCTTCCCGGCTCATCACCCTTGTAGTTCACACATCCATAGCCAAACGATGTCTTTTTTATCTGACCACCACAAAGCGGACAGACAACATCCTTTATGATTTCATCCTCCACATTATCAAAGTCAAAAGCCACGACTGTATGCATTTTCTCACTTCCCTCTGTGACCGGCTCCTTCTTTAAAACGAGGCATGCGTTGAAGCGCTTTCCCGATTTTGATTTAAAGCCCTTTATCGTCTCTGTTCTGCCGTTTGCCATGAGCTCTAAAAACTGTACCTGTGACAGCTGCTTGTCTGCTATCCTTCCAACGAAGAAATGGCAGCCATCCTCTGTCTGTCTGTTATAGTTTGCACATCGGTAGCCGTATGGCGACACATATATATCGCCTCCACAGTCCGGGCATACAATGCCTTCGACCTTTTGCGGCTTTACATTTTCAAAATCAAAGGTGGCTGATACCTTGTTCGTCTGTTCATCCTTGTTGAGCTTTAAGCATGCATCAAAGCGTTTGCCGCTCTTCGACTTAAACCCACGGATTGTGTCGGTGATTCCTTCTTCAATCAGCTTTTTGACCTGTTCCTCCGGAATATCCAGTCCTGCCACCTGTCCGATATTAAAATTACATCCTGATTTTATCATTTTGTAATTGGCGCAGCATAACCAAACGGTGTGGTCACTATCTCGCCGCCGCAAACAGGCACTTGACACCTATCTTTCGTCTGGCCGCCGCACCTCTGGCATTTTTGCCTGCAAAGCTGCTGATACGGTCTGCAATCTCAGGGCGCAGATTCTGCTCAATCATCTTTTCTGTCTCTTTGCGGATAAAGCTCTCAAGCTTTCCCCTGTATTCCCAGAAATCCACCGTGCCCCTTGTAATTCCGTCCAGTCCCTTTTCCCAGTTGGCTGTCATCTTTGGATTAAGAAGTGCCGGAACTGTCATGTATACGACCTCAAATACCATCTCGCCAAGCTTTCTGGTGTGAGTATCTGTGTCTTTTTGTTCAGATTCAGATATCCTATACGGACAAGCTTCTGGATTATCTCCGCTCTCGTTGCTGAGGTGCCTATTCCTGAGCCCTTTATCTGCTCACGAAGCTCCTCGTCCTCGATAAGCTGTCCTGCATTTTCCATGGCAAGCACCATGGAGCCTGATGTATATCGCTTTGGCGGAGATGTCTTACCAAACTTGATATTATAGCTTGGCATGCTATCTCATCCCCCGCCTTTAGCTTATCGGCAAGCTCAAGCATCACCTTGGGATTTACGACTATCTCATCATTGCTGCCGTTTACTGTGCTGTTTTCATCTGTACTATCTGCAGTTTCACTGTTTTTACCAAGTATTCGTGCGTTTGATTCCTCAAACGACTTCTTTTTCGGCGGATTCGCCACCTGTAAATAGCCCTCGCTCTTTAGTACCTTTGATGATGCAAAAAACTTCCTTATCCACATCTACGACAAGCTTCACATTCTCATACTCTGCCGGTGGATAAAAAATACTAAGGAAACGCCTGACAATCAGCTCAAATACTGCTCTTTGAAGCGATGTAAGCCCCGAAAGCTCTGTAAGCTGACCTGTCGGAATGATAGCATAGTGGTCTGTTACCTTGCTGTCATCCGTGTACTGCGTATCAGCTATGTTGCATATAGCCTCTTTTGCATAATATGCTCCACAAAGTCTGCTGTCGGTTCAAAACCTTTAAGCCTGCTTATATTTTTTCCAATCTCCTTTGCCACAGCGCTTGAGAGCACCCTGGCATCTGTTCTAGGATAGGTGGTGTAGCTTTTTTTCATACAGATCCTGAGCCACCTGTAATGTCTCATCAGGCTGATTTTAAACTTCTTTGAGCACTCTGCCTGCAGCTCCGCCAGGTTGAAAAGAAGCGGTGCTCTTTTTTTAGTAATATTCTTAACTATAGATTTAACTTTCGCCTGTTTGCCGTTTAATTCTTCAATTAAAGCAAGTGCATCTTTTTCCTCTTTGAAACCGTTTTCCTTGTATAAAAGCGGTGATTCAAAGTACCTTGAGCCTTCTACAGCCTTCCATCTGCCTCTACACGGCATCCGTAAACCTGCCGATTACCCTGTAAAACGGAGTCTCCTTAAAGTTTCTGATTTCGCGCTCACGGATTACTACCATTCCAAGCACACATGTCATCACTCGTCCGACCGCGATTGCCGTGTACGAGCGTGTACCCGCTGCATCGTTTAGCAGATTGCCGTATTTGACCGACATGACACGCGAAAAGTTGATGCCCATCGCATAGTCCTCGATGGTACGCATGATGCCGCTCTTTCCGAGGTTTGCATACGCACTCATCGGCTTTGCCTCTTTTATGCCTCTTAGGATTTCCTCCTCGGTCTGCGAATCTATCCAGACTCGAAGTTCCTCCATGCCTTCCCTGACACCACCAAAGTTTCTGATATTCTCCTCGATGGTCTGTCCTTCTTTTCCGGCATCACCTGCCCAGTAAACTCTGTCAATGTCCTCTCTCTGCAAAAGAGCGTGCACAATATTGTACTGCTTGCGCACGCTGTCTATCACATCATATTTGTATTCCTTTGGCAGAAACGGCAGATCCTCAAGACGCCATTTCTTATATTTCATGTCGTAGGACTCAGGGTAGACCAGCCCGACCAGATGTCCTACGCACCATGAAATCACATATTCTCCATTTTCTATATAACCGTCATTGCGTCCGCTCACCCGCAGCACCTTCGCAAATTCCTGTGCCACGGATGGCTTCTCTGTTATTATCAGTGATTTTCCCATAAGCTCCTCTATAATTCATTCATGTTGATGAGCTTGAATCTAGGGTCTCTGACCACATAGCTTTGCAGTGCAGGCTCAAATCCGTTGCCGAAAACAGAATAATAGTCATCAGATGTAAGCCTTGCCTGCTCCATAGCCATAGCCATATTCTCGCACATATCCATGGTCATCATTGGCTTGTCCCAGTTGCAGAAGCCGATGATACTCCTTCTATCCTCACTCTGAGCCACGATGTCTATGCGGCCTGTCTTTCCAATCCATGTACCACACGCTTTATGGTAAACGGAAGCTGTCCCATCTGATTTAATATAAGCAGATACTCTGTGCAGACCTCCCTGAAATATCTCTCAAGATACGCATCAAGCTCTTTTTCTATATATGTATCATAAAACTCTTCCGGTGAAAGCAGATACAGATTAGACATATTCGGATAGACAAACTTAAACCAGAAATTAACAAATGTGTCTTTTATCTGATATACGCCCTTCTTTGCATTTTCCCATCCGCCGGTCTCAAATGAAACTACCTTTTCCACTATATTGAAGGTGGCAAGATTTTTTAAATATACGCTGATTTTGGCACGTGAAAATCCTGTCGCATGGAAAATATCATTGAGCTTGTTCTCACCTCTTGCGATTGCTGCAAGTATTGTGCTATATGCAGAAAGCTCTCGAAGCTCTGAGGATATAACAGCATCCGCCTCACCATACAGTGCTCCCGATGGTGTCAATACAAGCCTGCATATGTTATCCTTAAAGGATTTAGCTGCATCCCACTTATCCAGATATGCCGGAACTCCACCGATTGCTCCGTAAATTCTCACGATTTCCGCAACCGGAAGACTTTCAAAATGTCTTACAACCTCAAGGAAATTGAGCGATTCAATCTTCATTTCGGCTCCCTTAAACTGCTCTGATGCCTCTTGTGTTGCCCAGACTGTAGATGATGTGGCAAGTATTATAAGTACAGGTCCCGGATACAGCTTGTGCTTTTTAAGCTTTGCAACTGCTTCCATAAATGATGTATCCCTCTTTGCCACAAACTGTGCCTCATCGATTATCACGACAAGCTTGGAAGGGTCACCTGATTTGATTCTCGCGAAGTACTCCTCATATGTCTGTCTGCTCAGGCTCACCTTGTACTGACGGCTTATCTCCTCCCCCATCATCTCAAGCTGATGCTCTGGCGATGCCTGTCTGCATCTGTAGTAAAAGAATTTCTTTCCGTCACAAAATTCCTTTATGAGCTCCTCCTTTTGACAGCCTCTCCTTCCGTAGAGCACTACGAGCTGGTTACCCGACTCTTTATAGAGCTGCTCAAGTTTCTCTAAATCTGTGTGTTTTGCTTTCATAAATATTCCTCCAAAATAATCAACTGGAAATATTATATCACAATTTAACACATATACAAATAGATTTTAATTATAATTTCCGAGCTCCTATTGTAGCTTTCACTTTATTTCTGACAAACATATAGCAGATAACCTGCATGATGATTGTCGCTATCCATGAACCGGGATATGATATAAACAGGAAAAACAACGACCTGTGGCTTGGAACAGACCATATATCCAGATGATTCTGACTCCGACTGTTCCTATTATAGAAAGTATCATAGGTACAGTTGAGTATCCCATTCCTCTTAATGCTCCAGGAAAAAGGTCCATGATTCCACACAGGAAATATGGGATTGTTGTAATCGAAATAATCTCAAGTCCTGATTTAATTACCTCGCTATTACTTGTATATATGCCAAGTATCTGTGTTCCAAATATGTATGAAGCACTTCCCATCACAAGTGCTACCGCTGTCGTGAGGAACAGACAGTCTATCAGTACCCTGTCCATTCTCTTTTGTTTTCCTACCGCATAGTTCTGGCTCGTGAAGCTCATGCAGGCCTGTGTGATTGAGTTGACAGATACATACAAAAAGCCAAGTATATTGTTTGCCGCCGTATATCCAGCCATTGCTATTGAGCCAAAGGAATTGACTGATGACTGAAGCATGGCATTTGAGATATTTATGACTGTGCTCTGTATGCCGGCCGGAATTCCCACCTGAAATATCTGAAGCATATATTCCTTATCAATCGCAAGCTTATTAAAGCAGAGCTTATAGCTGGTATCTGCTTTGCTCAAACAATATAATACAAGTACGCTGGAAACAAACTGCGAAACAATTGTACCGATTGCAACACCTGCAACATCCAGTTTGCACACTATTACAAAAAACAGATTGAGCAGTGCATTGATACAGCCTGAAATAATCAAAAAGATAAGAGGTCTCTTTGTATCGCCGACAGCACGCAAAATCGCCGCACCATAGTTATAAAGCATAAAAAACGGCATACCGCAAAAATAAATCCTCATATAAATAGTAGAAAGACCTATGACATCATCCGGTGTACCCATGATTTCCAGCGCACCCCTTGCAAAAATAACACCGACCACACCCATCACAATACCACTTATGAGTGCAATCATAATAGCGGTGTGCACCGTCTTAGACATCTCCTCATCCTTGCCTGCCGCATAAAATCGGGCAGCGAGCACATTCGCACCAAGCGATATACCCATAAACAGATTGACAAACACATTGATAAGTGCCGTAGTCGAGCCAACAGCCGCCAGTGCTTTACTTCCGCTAAACTGTCCCACGACAATAATATCCACCGCATTAAACGCTAACTGTAAAATACCTGAAATCATAAGTGGCAACGCAAACGAAATAAGCTTATCCATTATTGAACCGTTCACCATATCAATTTCATACTTATTATTCTTCACTTATATCTACCTCTTAAAAAAATATTCTCCTCAGCCTATCTATTTTACCACGATAAAATAATAAATTCAAGCGTAACTATTTAAAACAACTGAGAATAAAAAAGCCCAAAAAAGAGAGCCTCTTTTAAGAGGCTCGACTTTTGCATAATAATTAATTCACAGAGTGAGGATTTTCCGTTCAATACACTACCTTCACCGGAGAGTACACAGTATGTTCCGAAGAAAAAATATGAACTGCCACGGGTTTCCAACAGGTCAAATGACAGTTTAGACTTGCAAACTGCCATAACCTATCTGGAAAAAATCCCGTGGCTGACTTCATATTTTATCTGAGGAATACTACTGTGTGCTACACCGGTGCTCACAGCCCACAAACGGAAAATCCGCCCTCCTTAATAAATTTTCCAGCAAATTGCTAAATCTACTTCTTTGTGATGTAACCCTGTGCCTTAAGAAGCTCTGCACAAAGCACTGCTCCACCTGCTGCACCACGTACTGTGTTGTGTGAGAGTCCGACGAACTTCCAGTCATAGACTGTATCCTCTCTGAGACGTCCAACATTGATTCCCATACCATGCTCATAATCCACATCAAGTGCAACCTGAGGACGATTATCCTCTTCACAGTATCTGATGAACTGCTTTGGTGCGCTTGGAAGCCCAAGCTCCTGTGGTACTCCGCTGAACTTCTCGAGTGCCTCGATGAGCTGCTCCTTTGTAGGGTTCTTTTTGAACTTGACAAATACAGCTGCTGTATGACCGTTTAATACAGGAACACGGATACACTGGCATGTGATAACCGGTGACTCTGCAGGAACAATCTGTTTCTTCTCATCATCCACATATCCCCAGAGACGAAGCGGCTCTTTCTCAGATTTTTCTTCCTCTCCACCGATGAATGGAATGATGTTTCCAACCATCTCAGGCCAGTCCTTGAGTGTCTTTCCGGCACCTGAGATTGCCTGATATGTTGTAGCAACAACCTCATATGGCTCAAACTCTTTCCATGCTGTAAGAACCGGAGCATATGACTGGATTGAGCAGTTTGGCTTTACTGCTACGAAACCTCTCTTTGTACCGAGACGCTCCTTCTGATATTTGATAACCTCCATGTGCTGTGGGTTGATTTCAGGTACAACCATTGGCACATCAGGTGTCCATCTGTGGGCACTATTGTTTGAAACTACAGGAGTCTCTGTCTTTGCGTAGTCCTCCTCGATCTTCTTGATCTCGTCCTTTGACATATCAACGGCTGAGAATACGAAGTCAACCTGTGAAGCAACCTCTTCCACCTCATTGACGTTCTTTACGATGATTTTCTTAACTGCCTCAGGCATTTGGTGTGTCCATTTTCCATCTATCACCAACGGCGTCCTCGTATGTCTTGCCTGCACTTCTTGGCTGGCTGCAATTGTTGTTACCTCGAACCATGGATGATTCTCTAAAAGAGAAATAAATCTCTGTCCTACCATTCCTGTTCCACCGAGGATACCTACTTTAAGCTTTTCACTCATTACTCTAATCTCCCTATCTTCTAGAATTTCTTCGACCATGTCATACACTATACTTTGACATTAAAATCAGGTTTTGTCCGTCTGTCGCGTACAACTGTCTTTATAGGAAATATATTACTTGAAACTCTAATGAAAAACAAGAAAAAAACTATATTAAATTAATAATTTTTCTCCCTGTTTTTTATAAAATATGCACAAAAACTACACTTCATCCTGCCAATTTGACTTCATATACTCGTCGTAAACGGCAATTACCTTGTCCATTGATGTCTTTGATGGTGCTCCAACTGTACACCTTGTGCTGACACAGGTCTCCATTGAAATGGCATCAAATACATCCTCCTCAAATACCGGAGAGATAGCCTTGAGCTCGTCAATGCTCATATCGTCGATTGCAATGCCCTTGTCGATGCAGTAAAGCACTATTCTTCCTACAATGCCATGTGCATCTCTGAACGGTACACCCTTTTTAACGAGATAATCAGCTGCATCTGTGGCATTTGTAAAGCCATTGTTTGCACTCTTTCTCATCACGTCCTTGTTAAACTTCATTGTATCAATCATTCCTGTAAAAAGTGCGATACATCCCTTTGCAGTGTCGAATGCATCAAATGCCAGCTCCTTATCCTCCTGCATATCCTTGTTGTACGCAAGCGGAATACCCTTCATGGTGGTGAGAAGCGACATGAGCGCACCGTATACACGGCCTGTCTTTCCCTCTGACAAGCTCTGCTATATCAGGATTTTTCTTCTGTGGCATGATTGAGCTTCCTGTGCTGTACGCATCGTCAATCTCAACAAACTGGTACTCGTTTGAGTTCCATATGATAATTTCCTCAGAAAAACGTGACAGATGCATCATGATAGTTGAAAGAGCCGATAAAAACTCAATCAGATAATCTCTGTCTGACACACCATCCATACTGTTAAGTGTCGGTCCGTAAAAATCCAGAAGCTGTGCTGTATAGTCCCTATCAAGCGGATATGTAGTGCCTGCGAGTGCTCCTGAGCCAAGCGGACAATAGTTCATTCTCTTATATATATCGCACAGTCTTGATCTGTCTCTCTTAAACATCTCAAAATATGCGCCCATATGGTGAGCCAGAGTGATTGGCTGGGCCTTCTGCAGATGTGTAAAGCCCGGCATGATAGTCTGTGTGTTTTCCTTCATAATCTTAAGGATAACAGCTAAAAGCTCCTTAAGCTCATCATCAGTCTCCTTCACTGTCTTTCTGGTGAAAAGACGCATGTCAAGAGCTACCTGGTCATTTCTGCTTCGGCCTGTGTGAAGCTTCTTTCCTGTGTCACCAAGCCTGTCTATGAGTGTAGCCTCAACGAAGCTGTGGATATCCTCATACTTTGAGCTGATTTCAAGCTCCCCTGACTCTACCTCCTTAAGTATCTGCTTTAGGCAAGCCACTATATCATTGCTCTCTGCCTGTGAGATGATGCCCTGCTTTCCAAGCATCGTGACATGGGCGATGCTGCCCTCTATATCCTCTTTATAAAACTTCTGATCAAATGAAATGGACGCATTGAAATTGTAAACGAGCTGATCTGTCTCCTTTGTGAAACGTCCTCCCCATAACTGTGCCATGAGATTCCTCCTTGATTATTAAATGATGATTATTTTCATGTATCACAATGTATTATATGAAAATAAGATGTGATACCGCCGCCTGCTCTAAACAGCCGCTTTACTGTGCTAAATATATAATAATTTTTGCTGTCACGCAACCACATTTTCACCCACGTGCTGCAATCTCTCTGTCACGCTGCTCCTTGGAAAATACACAACCGCAGTAGTACTGCCTGTACATATCATACTGCTTTGATATTTCCGTGGACTTTTTATAGCCCTCTTTCTTCTTAAAATCAGAGAAAAGATATCGCACTCCATATTGGCTCTCTAAGTCTTTTCCTATCTCATTGAGCTTTTCGGCATTCTTCAACGGCTGATGGAAAGTGTCGTTGTAAAAAATCAAAGCCATGCTCCCTTGCATACTGTGCACTCTCCTCAAGACGCAGCCTGTAGCACTTAAAGCACCTCTCCCCGCCCTCAGGCACAGCCTCCATGCCGCGTGCCATATCGTAAAAGCGCTTGGTGTCGTACACACCCTCCACAAAGTGAACCGGATTTTTCACCGGGAACTCATCTATAAATCGCTTCTGCTCCTGTGCTCTCATGTGATATTCCTCTGGCGGGTAAATATTTGGATTGTAATAAAATACCGTCACCTTGAAATACTCCGAGAGAGTCTGTATGCAATACGTGCTGCACGGTCCACAGCAGCTATGAAGCAAAAGACGTGGAGTACAGTTATTATCCATGCAATTTTCTTTTATTAAATCTTCCATTAATTTTTGATAATTTATTTTGTTTGCCATATTATATTATTTCTTTCTCAAAATTCAAATTTTTTGACATATCCCAAAATATTATTTCAGGTAGCTATTCTGCATATTTACTATTCTGATTAATTACTATTTCTGATATAAGCTGCATAATACGAACAAGGGCCGGAAGTCTCCTCCCGGCCCGGCTCATACTAATCCTCTTCTTCATATCCGAACATTAGTCTAAAAATCTTTTTTCCTGTTTCAGTCTTGAATATGTGCTTGTATGCCTTGTCGATTGCACGGTTTCCCGCATCATCCTCATACAGATTTACGAGGAAATCAGCCTCAACGAGTATCTGATAATCAAGACCATCTATATTGTCATATGTGTGATGGTGACCTATGAGAAAACAAATTCTTTCAACTATGTAATTCTCAAAGCCAAGCTGTGAGAGCATCTTCTGAGCGATTATCGGTCCCTCCTGCTCCTGAAGCTTTCCATCGCACCTGCCATACTTCTCCTCCGCCACACGTATGCCAATATCGTGTGTGTAAGCCGCTGCCTCAAGTATAAAGAGCGAGGCATCATCAAGCTCCTCTCCTATACCGATAAGCCTTGCATAGCTGTGCACCTTGGTGAAATGCTGGATTCTCTTTGGATCGCCATCATAGTAGGCAATCATATCCATAAACAAGTCGTCTAACTGTTGTTTACTATAACTGTCACTATCCATTTAATATATTTTTCTCCTGATAATATGTTAATTAGTCTCATTGCCGACTTTGCACCGACAATGATAACATACTACAAAGCGATCATTTTTTCAATATTTTTACACAAATATTTCTTATTTTTTTAAATCACTATGTTGTTTGTCACGCTGTTATGTGGGAACAGTAACATCACTACTTTGCATCACGGAAAAATCCCCTGAATGCGAATTCTGACAAAGGCTTCTTGTAAAGCAGCTCTCCTATCAATATCTCAAGCGCTCCACCTGCAAAAATAGCAATATAGCCTAGCAATGCCACCACCGGGAGTCCAAGCTTAAAAACAGCATTAGAAACCGGCACAAACGCTGCTCCTGAAAACACAGTAAAAACGCCCATAAACAAAACCATGAATACGATAAAGCCAAGTACATAATACTTATAGCATATGCTTGTGTACAGATATACTGTCAACAGCTCAACATCGAGCGTAAAAAGTGTGAAGATAAGCTGTTTCTTATCTGCTACGGAATTCTGTATCAGAATGACTCTTTCTATTAACCAAAAATGTGAAAACAACAAGATTGATTACCGTGCTTGACATCACCGGAATGTATATCTGCAGCTTCTTTTTCAGTGATGTGGACTGGATAAGCTCTGACACATCCATCGACATGATGAGCTGAAATGTGAACATCCCGCACATCATAAAGTATACACCACCTATGATGGAAGTTCCCTTGCTCATTATATCGGATGCAATTCCGATTACTGCAAAGAATACAAACATGATCACATTCAACTTCAGTTTGTAGCCATATCTCAACAATTTAAATCCTAATTTAATATCTTTCAGCATAATATTTCTCCTTTTCAAATATACTTCCAATTTAAAATACCTCTACACATCAAAATATGATCTGCGGATACGCACCATCATATGATAATATGTCGCTGCTATCACGCCTACAAGCACCACTGCTAACACAGGTGCGATAAACCACATTTTTGCACCATAAATCAAAACAGCTATACTACCTGCAATTGCCGGGAAGATAACTATAAGCGCCAGCAGATAAATATACATTCCCAGATCCATGTATCTGAATATATTTAATGAGCCAATCGAAACAATTGAAGATATCATAATAATGTCAAATATCGACCAGATATTAACTCCAAATTTAATAAATGGTATTGAAGCAATGAGTATTGTAATTCCAATACGCAGCGGTCTTACAAGTATATCCACAAGAACTGCATTCTCAAAGTATCTTACTCCGTTAAAACCTGTCTTTAAAAAATGCATGCCAAATGCATTCTTCTTGCACATACAGCCAAAGCAGAAATAGTCCTGCACCACCTCGCACATCATATAAAAATCATAAACAATTACTATAACTCCTATCCATGCCCAGATTGTTTTCGAACAGGCAATTAGCATTGATGTAAAAATTGCTAAAAACGGAATCAGTATATTTGTTATAAGACGATACTTGAGATTAGTCATAACACGGTAATCCCTGATGTATGTTAGAACTTCATTCTTTGCTTTGTTATCTTTTTTATTAATTGTTCTTTCAGTATCATGTTCCTGTGAAACCATTTTTTCATTCATACTTCCTGACTTATTTTCCATAACACCTCACCTCGCACTAGCGCATCACAATCTTTGTGTTATTTTTCATAACCGCAACGCTTATCTGGTAAAGTGTCGGAATCTCCTTTGTCACATTAAGTCCTGCGAGCTTATCTATATTTTCCGCCAAGCATATGCCCTCAAAGCCATACGGATTTTTGGTCATTGAATAAAGCACCTTACCGGCAGCCTCTGTATCTGCTGCATCTCCTTTAATCAGGATATATTTTTCCTTCAAATCCTCAACAAAGCCCTGCTCCACAATCTGTCCGTTTTCCATTATGATGCATAATCGGTGATATTTTCCATATCTGAGATATTGTGTGTAGAGAAAAATACGCTGCGCTTACCGTTGCCCTCATGGATATACTCGCCAATCATCTGGCACAGCTTATCTCTCATCAGCGGATCAAGCGGTGATGCCGGCTCATCCAGCAAAAGAAGGTCTGTCTTTCGCGCCATGACACCTGCCAGCATGAGCTTCATCTTCATACCATCCGAAAATGAACTGTTAGCTTTCTTCATATCAATGCTGCCATGTGAAAATATTGCAAGTTCCTCACAATATCTGTGAAAATCATCTGCTGAAAAATCATCAAACATCAGCTTGCTGATTTCCTCGATATCCTTAACTGTCCACTGTGGCAGATAGTATTTGCCCGGTCCTGTGTAGCCTATGCGGTTTTTTAATATCTCCCGAGTTTTCCTTCTGTTTATCAGAATACTGTCCGAAATAAGTGATTTCACCTTTATAGTCAAGCCTGATTCCTGCCAGGATATTTAAAAGTGTTGTCTTTCCTGCTCCGTTTTCTCCGATTAAGGCTGTCGCAAAGCCCTGTGGTATTGCGAAATTCTCCACATCCAGTGTAAAATTTTTAAGTTCCTTTGTGATTTTTGCTGCCTCAATTGCATTCTTTGTTGTCATTTTCATTCCTCCTGACTCGTTTCATATCTTTATTTATCCACCTCAAGCAACGCCTCAAGCATTCCCTTAAGCTCGTCGTTTGAGATTCCGGCCACCTCAGCCGCGGCTATCGCGTCTGTCAGCGACTCCTCCACCTTGCGCAGGTGCTGTTCCTTTATCATCTCACTGTCCTGTGCATTGACATAAAAGCCTTGCCCTGCGCCGCTGTGATGAGTCCCTCATCTGCAAGCTGCTCATAAGCCTTCATCGTGGTTATCACACTGATTTTCAGGTCCTTTGCCAGCCCTCTTATCGACGGAAGGAACTCCCCCTGCTCATACCTGCCGGCCAAAATATCTGTCTTGAAGCTGTCCGCTATCTGCTGATAGATGGGCACTCCTGAATTTTGCATCAGCTTCATATGCTACCTCCGTACTGTATTTATTAACTGTTCATGTGTTATATATACACTATATACATTTTATTGTCAATACCTTTCTATAATTATCTCTCTAAAAATTTCACCTCAAAATTTTGATTTGACATACACTCTTATATCTGATACTATAATATAGCTTGCCGATATGGCTCAGTAGGTAGAGCGACGCACTCGTAATGCGTAGGCCACCGGTTCGATCCCGGTTATCGGCTTCATACATAAAAACACCTCATTCAAAACCGAATGAGGTGTTTTTTTATTACCAAAATCCCCTTGACATTTATAAAAAATATATTAAAATTATCTCGTTGGTTTATTTTTAGTAAACAAAAAATCTATTATTAAACCTACAGTAAATATAACATAAAATGTATTAGAAAAGGAAGTAAACATGGATATCGGACATCGTATGAAGGAGCTTCGTATCCAGTACGGACTTACCCAGCAGGAGCTTGCTGACAGGGCTGAGCTGACGAAGGGATTTATCTCCCAGCTCGAGCGAAATCAGAATTCACCGTCAGTCGGCACCCTGCTTGATATCATCCAGTGCCTGGGTATGACGCCGGCGGAGTTTTTTACGGATTCGGAACCTGAGCAGATTGTATACAAGGCAAACGACTATTTCGAGAAAATTGACGAGGAAAAAAACAGCAAGGTGGAATGGATCATTCCAAACGCACAGACCCGCTCCATGGAGCCTGTCAGGCTCACTCTTCATCCGGGTGGCAGTTCTGAAATATATCTGCCTCAGGAGTGTGAGGAGTTTGGATATGTGATAAAGGGCACAGTGAAGCTTTGCTATGGTGGCAAGGTGCACACCGTAAAGGCCGGTGAGTCCTTTTATTTTAAAGCCGGCAAGAAGCATTTTATTGAAAATAAGTCTTCAAAGGATGCCATGCTCATATGGGTCAGCAATCCTCCAAGCTTCTGACGCTTCCCCTGCAGAAGCTCTTTTATGGGGCTGTAATTACTGCCGGCCACATTTTTAGTGTGTACAGCAGCAAATTATAAACATACAGTTCCTACCAATACTATAATTACATGAGAAAGGTTTACACCATGGGAAAGAAATTAATTGATTTTATCGATATCACAAAGTCATACAACGGCAATGTTGTACTCGACGATTTAAATCTATACATCAGGGAGAACGAGTTTCTGACGCTGCTTGGACCATCAGGCTGCGGAAAGACCACCACACTTCGCATGCTCGGTGGCTTTGAGACACCGGACAAGGGAAAAATCATGTTTAATTCAAAGGACATCACAAATGTGCCTGCAAACGAGAGAAATCTGAACACTGTTTTCCAGAAATACTCTCTTTTCCCTCATATGACAATAGCTGAAAACATCGCGTTTGGTCTTAAAATAAAGAAAAAAAGCAAGGCTTACATTGATGACAAAATAAAGTATGCATTAAAGCTCGTCAATCTCGACGGCTTTGAAAACCGCTCTGTGGATTCTCTTAGCGGAGGCCAGCAGCAGCGTATCGCTATTGCAAGAGCTATTGTAAACGAGCCTAAGGTACTGCTGTTAGACGAGCCGCTTGGCGCTCTCGACTTAAAGCTGCGCCAGAGCATGCAGTATGAACTTATCCGCTTCAAAAATGAGCTCGGTATCACCTTCGTCTACGTCACACACGACCAGGAGGAGGCGCTTACCATGTCTGACACCATCGTAGTATGAATCAGGGCTATATCCAGCAGATTGGCACACCAGAGGACATTTACAATGAGCCTGAAAATGCCTTTGTCGCTGATTTTATCGGGCACAGTAATATAATCGACGGTGTTATGATAAAGGATAAGCTTGTCGAGATACTCGGTGTAAAGATGCCTTGTGTGGACGAGGGCTTTGGTGAGAACACGCCTGTCGATATAGTCATCCGCCCGGAGGATGTGGAGCTGGTGCCTGCGGAGGACGGCTACATGCAGGGCGATGTCGTGTCAAATATCTTCAAGGGAGTGCACTATGAGCTTGAGGTAAAGGCAAACGGCTACGACTGGATGGTACACACCACCAAATATGTAGAGGTCGGCAGTCATGTGGGTATCAAGGTGATTCCATTTAATATCCAGGTAATGCACAAGCCTGAGTCCTCAGATGAAAAGGCGGTGGAGATAGATGTCTAAAATAAAGAAACAGCTGCTCGCAGGGCCGTACCTCATATGGATTATCGGATTTATCATACTTCCGCTTTTCATGATTGTGTACTATGCATTTAAAGGCTCTGACGGAGGCTTCACATTTGAATATGTGGCTGCAATAGCGCAGCACACCAATATCAAGGCACTGCTTTTATCCCTACGGCTTGGAATCATATGCACCATAATATGCCTGGTGCTGTCCTATCCGCTTGCGATGATTTTAAACGGCTTAAAGATTAAAAACCAAAGCTTTGTGGTATTTGTTTTCATGCTTCCTATGTGGATGAACTTTATGCTTCGAATACTCGCATGGAAGCAGCTTTGTCCAAAAACGGTGTCATCAACTCGATACTCACCACTCTCGGACTGCCGGGCTTCAACATCATGAATACCTCCGGAGCAGTCGTGCTTGGCATGGTCTATGACTTTCTGCCATTCATGCTGCTGCCTATATACAACTCCATGACCAGAATCAAAAACGACTGGATTGAGGCGGCTCTTGACCTCGGTGCAAACAAAGTCACAATACTTTTCAAGATTATACTGCCACTTACAGTTTCCGGTGTCATAAGCGGAATCGTAATGGTTTTCGTGCCATCACTCACATCCTTTGCCATCTCACAGATACTCGGTGGCGGCAAGGTCCTGCTCATCGGAAATATCATAGAACAGGATTTCGTCCATGGTTCGCAGTGGGGCGCAGGAAGCGGTCTCTCACTCGTGCTCATGGTATTCGTGTTAATCAGCATGGCACTCGTCAATCTGTTTGATAAGGAAGGAGACCAGAGCGCATTATGGTAAAAAAATAGCATCAAGGGTATATATTGGACTTATTTTTTTGTTTCTGTATCTACCTATCCTTGTATTAATAGTACTCTCCTTCAACAACTCCAAATCCAAGGTTAAATGGGGAGGCTTCACGCTCGACTGGTACATAAAGTGCTTTCAGAGTGAGCGGATTATGTCGGCATTTTCTACAACACTGCAGATTACGCTGCTTGCAGCAGTGATTTCTACAATAATAGGAACTCTCGCAGCCATGGGTATAAGCGCCATGAAGAAACGTAACCAGACAATCTATCTGGGCGCTACAAACATCCCGATGCTCAATGCAGATATCGTGACCGGTATCTCAATGATGCTTTTGTTTGTAAAATTCATGAATCTGGGCTTTGTGACAGTGCTTATCGCACACATCACGTTCAATATCCCTTATGTGATACTCAATGTGCTTCCAAAGCTCAAGCAGACCAACAAATACACCTATGAGCCGCACTTGACCTGGGTGCATCACCTCTATATGCATTTTTCAAGGTCACATGGCCTGAAATAAGCCCCGGAGTGTTCTCCGGCTTTATGATGGCGGTCACAATGTCACTCGATGACTTCTCCATCACCTACTTTACGAAGGGTGCCGGAGTAAACACACTCTCAACCATGCTCTACACAGAGCTAAAAAAGGGTGTAAAGCCGGAGCTGTATGCTCTGTCAACCATACTTTTCTTCACAGTGCTGCTGCTTTTGGTTGTGGTAAACATCAACTCAAACCAGATACCTGTCAGCGCCTCAAAGAAGCCTGCAAGGGCTAAAAAGCTGCGCATCGTAAAGCGTAGTGTGAGCATCGCAATTGTTGCAGTACTCGTAATCGGCTGCTTTTCGGTATTTACGATAAGCGCCGGAAGCACGAACAATGACAATGCCATAACAGTGCTAAACTACGGTAAATACATCGATGAATCAGTAATCGACAGCTTCGAGCAGGAAACCGGAATCACCATTAAATACGAGGAATACGAGGAGCCTGAGGAGATGTACACAAAGTACAAGTCCGGTGCCATCGATTACGATGTCATCTGCACTCTGACTACATCATCGAGAAGCTCATAAGTGAAGGTGAGGTCAACAAGATAGACTACAGCTCAATGCCAAACTATCAAAATGTAAATCAGGATATAATCGACATGTCCGCATCCTTTGACCCGACACATGAGTATACTGTGCCTTATTTCTACGGCACACTCGGCATACTATACAATAAAAAGCTGGCTGATGCATCAGACCTAAATACCTGGGACTGCCTGTGGAACGGCAAATACAAGGACAACATGATTATGATTAATTCTGTCCGTGATGCCTTTACTCCAGCCCTTCGCACACTTGGCTACTCGATAAACGAGACAGACACAGCAAAGCTCGATGAAGCATTTGATATACTGAACAAACAAAGCAGTGATGTGCTCGCCTACTACGTGGATGAAACCTGTGATGAGATGGTTGCTGAAAATGCGGCAATCGCAGTGTGCTACTCCGGTGAGGCAGCTGCCGCCATGGCTGAAAATGACAACCTGGACTATATCGTACCAAAAGAGGGCTCAAACCTCTGGATTGACTCATGGTTTATTCCAAAGACATGCAAGAATAAAGAGGGCGCACAGGAATTTTTGAACTATATCTGCAGTGATGAGCCGGCACGGCTCAACTTTGAATATGTATACTATGCATCACCTATCCATCTGTCATCGAAACCAGGACGACAGGAAACGAAGGAAAATGAGGCGAATTAATCCTCCTTCCGATATGCTCAAAAACTGTGAAGTATACAGAGCTTTAAATGATGATGATGCAACACTTTACAACACACTGTGGCAGAGGCTCAAATCAGATTAAAAATGGATTGCGCAGCTGTATTTTGTATGATATCACAAAAATGAAGTCTAAAAATTGTACAAAAATACATATTGCAAACTTCAACAAACAATGATAGAGTAAAACCCACGAAGCGCCCTGCTTCGTGGGTTTTACTTTTCCACGAGATCCGATATTTTTATGCTCCGCAAGGAGATTCATGAAATACACGGAGTTTTTACATACTATAGAAACAGAAATAACCGCAAGACTTGACAATAATTTCAAGCTTACCATCCATCCTGTCAAAAAGAACAACGGATGATCTACGACGGATTGGTGATTATCAATCCCAAATTCAATATAGCACCGACTATTTATCTCAATCCTTACTACCATTGGTATCTTGATGGTGTATCCATTGATTCTATTCTCGATGCAATTTTATCCACCTACAATGATTTCAAGCCAACTGAAGATTTTGACATAAGCTTCTGTGATGATTTTTCCAAGGTAAAGGAGAAAATAATTTTCCAGCTCATAAGCTACGACAAAAACCAAAAGCAGCTAAAGGACGTGCCCTATATCAAATATCTGGATTTTGCCATCATATTTGAAGTATATGTAGGAGCGCAACTGCCTGAATTTGGCACCATTACAGTCACAGATGCGCTTCTGTCACGCTGGGGCATAGATACAGAAACACTAATCCGCGCCTCAATGCAAAATACACCAAGGATACTTCCATGCTCAATAATCAACATGGCAGAGTTTCTTGCCAAAAAATGTCCGGGCTATGCCAATCAGATGCGCGCAGTCTGTGATTTTGACAGCCTGCCTATGTATATCCTTACAAACAGCAGGCAGACAAACGGCGCATCCGCCATACTCTACCCGGGTGTGCTAAGCTCGCTGGCAAAAAAGCTCGGCGGCAATATGCTGCTCATACCAAGCAGTATCCATGAATTTCTGGTAATGCCGCTGGATAGCGATATAGATGTCTGCAACCTAAGCGAATTCATCTGTGAGGTAAACTCTACAGAGGTACGCGACGAGGAAGTACTCGGCGAGAGGTACTACATATACGATAGTAAAACAGACACTGTCTACTGATAATCATATAACCCGATAACACAAAATACCGGATATCATATCATAGATATGTATCCGGTATTTTACTTTCTAAGAACATATTTGGAAATTCATGAAAATTATTGGCCTGTTATTTGCAGAACGATGTACTAGTTGCCAAGCAGCATGTCGTAAAGCTTCTCATACTCTTTCGCAGATGCCTTCCATGAGAAGTCATGCCTCATGGCGCGCTGCATCATCTCCTGCCATCTGTCCTTATGGTTTTCAAACACATCAAGAGCATATTTGATAACATGCAGCATATCATGCGCATTATAATTGGCAAAGGAAAAGCCATCGCCCGTATTCTCGTACTCATTGTACGGCACTACAGTGTCCTTAAGACCACCGGTCTCCCTGACTATAGGCAGCGTACCATATCGCATAGACATGAGCTGGCTCAAGCCGCACGGCTCAAAAAGAGACGGCATGAGAAATGCGTCACAGCCTGCATATATCTCATGTGCATTTTTCTCCGAGTAGCCGATATATACTCCAAGCTTCTGCGGATACCTGCCATGGAAATAATTAAACATCTCCTCGTACTGCTGCTCTCCTGTGCCCTGCACTATAAACTGTACATTCATGGTGGAAAGCATCTCCTCCATCACATATGACCACCAGATCAAAGCCCTTCTGCTTTGTCAGATCGCGAA
>ENA-OQEB01000315-OQEB01000315.1-human-gut-metagenome-genome-assembly--contig:-NODE-315-length-20544-cov-5.114023_pt1 | contig 20544 bp, 33 predicted proteins | sample MGYA00242787_ERZ504619 | MGnify/ENA primary metagenome ERZ504619 (study PRJEB26092, sample SAMD00036317) | human gut metagenome | host: Homo sapiens | study: EMG produced TPA metagenomics assembly of... | reverse complement strand
GCACGGGCGGGCGCTCAAGGCCGTCGCGAGGAAGCGGCTCAGGCGATATACGCCGTGATGCGCGACCGGGTGCCTACCGGGAGTAGCCCCGACGGTTGACAAAACTATAGGAACACCCAATGATTAGGTCGGAAAATTTCTTAAAAAAGTTCTTGCCCTGAGCTGATTCGTCCGTATAATAAACTTCGTTGCTTGAGAGCACGCACCTATTCCTCGGTAGCTCAATGGTAGAGCACGCGGCTGTTAACCGCGCTGTTGTAGGTTCGAGTCCTACCCGGGGAGCCAGAATTTTCCAGCCCTTTCCGTTGGGCTTTAAATTCCTCGGTAGCTTCAATGGTAGAGCACGCGGCTGTTAACCGCGCTGTTGTAGGTTCGAGTCCTACCCGGGGAGCCAGGTTGTAAAACCCGTCGCTTATGCGGCGGGTTTTTTCATGACGCTATCGCCGTCGCGAACGTTACCGTATCAACATTTCGTGTCGAGGATGTAATCCCGAGGCCCGCCACCTCAACATGGCGCGGTCGTTGTAGAATATTCCAATGATTGCTCCCACGAGATGGTGCCGCGAGCACCAGATAAGGAGATTCTTGTGTCTGAGACCATTAACGGCAGCCTGAGCGTCTCGAACGACGTTATTGCCGATATTGCCGGTTATGCCGCGATGACGTGCTATGGCGTTGTCGGTATGGCTGAGCAGCTCCAGGCGCCGAGAGCGTGCGCCTCCTTGCCGGTCAGCGCCTCCGCAAGGGCGTGCTTGTCTCCGCCGACGAGAACGGCCTTACGGTCGATCTTCACGTCGTGCTCGAGAACGGCGTCAACATGAAGTCCGTCTGCCACAATCTTTCGAGCTCCGTTGCCTTTACCCTGCAGGAGATCGCCCAGATCGATCCCGCCAGCCTTAAGATCGGCATCCATATCGACGCGCTCAAGAGCCGTCTGAACTAGCATCCGAAAACGGAGATTCAAATACCCATGATTGCAAAGACCATTCGCACCTGTTTTCCGATCGCTGCGGCTGCTGTTTCCGACAAGGCCGAGGAGATCAACAAGCTCAACGTCTTCCCCGTACCCGACGGCGACACCGGTACCAACATGTCGCTCACGCTCGCTTCGGTGACCAAGGAGCTCTCCGCCCTTCCTGTCGACGCCGACATGGAAGCCATCGCCGGCGCCATCACCCACGGCTCCTGATGGGTGCCCGCGGCAACTCCGGCGTCATCACGTCGCAGATTCTGCGCGGCGTGGCCGAGGGCCTCGTCTCTGCCGATGAGCCTATTACGGCTGCCAACATCGCCTATGCGTTCCGTCGTGCCGTCAAGGTCGCCTTCCAGCCGTCCGCAAGCCCATCGAGGGCACGATCCTCACGGTCCTGCGCGATGTCTCGACCAAGGCCGATGAGTGCGAGAAGAAGAAGTTCTCGGCCGAGGACGCGCTCGATGCCATCGTCGTCGAGGCCTATCAGTCCGTCGCCCGCACGCCCGACCTGCTGCCCGTTCTGAAGGAGAACGGCGTGGTCGACTCCGGCGCCTTTGGCTTTGCCATCTTCCTTGAGAACTTCGTGGCCGCAGCACTTGGCCGCAGCACCGTTGTCGAGGATTTCTCCGCCACGTTTGATTCCGCCGGCTCTGCCCGTGACGCCGCTCTTGGCCGCGTTGAGATCGAGGCTAACGACGACTGGGAGGGCTCGGAGTTCCGTTACTGCAACGAGTTCCTTTTTAAGGCCGACGCCCCGTTTGACGAGGACGAGTGCCTTAAGTTCCTGGGCTCCATGGGCGACTGTGAGCTGCTCGTGGGCGCCTACCCCGACTACAAGATCCACGTGCATTCCAACACTCCCAACCTGGTGCTCGAGCACATGCTGCAGCTCGGTCAGATCTATGAGGTCTTTATCCACAACATGGAGATGGAGGCCCACGACCGTACCGCCAAGATCCACGAGGATCAGGAAAAGGCCGCCGAGCCCGCCAAGCGCTGGCTTTGTCGCCGTTGCCGCCGGTTCCGGCGAGGCCGACATCCTCAAGTCCCTTGGCGTCGACGTGGTCGTCTCCGGTGGCCAGACTATGAATCCCTCGACCGCGACCTGCTGGGCGCGGTGGACCAGGTCAACGCGACCTCGGTCATCATCCTGCCCAATAACGGCAACATCCGCATGGCTGCCGAGGCCGCAGCCTCTGCCTGTACCGACAAGAAGGTCGCCGTCGTTCCCACCAAGACCGTCCCGCAGGCGTTCTCCGCGCTGTTCGCCGTCCTGCCCGATTCCGAGCTCGAGGACGCCGTTGCCGCCATGGTCGACGCATCAGCGAGGTTCGCGATGGCGAGGTCACTCGTGCCGTGCGCGATTCCAGCGCCTCTGACGGCTCTCCGATTCACTCCGGTGACGTTATGGGTATCATTGCCGGCTCCATCGACGTGGTCGGCTCCGATGTGAAGCAGGTCACGCTCGATTGCATCAACCGCATGCAGGAGGAAGAGGAGGGTGACGCGCTGACGATTCTGGCCGGCGAGGAGCTGTCCGATGAAGCCTTCCAGGAGATCGTCGACGCCATTGAGGAGGCTCAGCCCGACTTGGAGATCGATGCCCATCGTGGCGAGCAGCCGCTCTATCCTGTGATCTTCTCGATCGAGTAGGCATCTGCCATGTCCGAGCTGTGCTCCGTGCCGCGCGTCTCGGAGCGCTTTGCCCAGAGCAATGCGCTTGACGAGGATATCGCGCGACTCAAATATGTTTCGGGTAAACGTGAGGAGGCCCTTCGCCGTCTGGGAATTCGGACGGTGGGGGACCTCCTTCTCCATATCCCTCATCGATACCTCGACTTTACCCGTTCGTGGTCCATTGAGATGGCGCCCATCGGTACCGTGTGCACCATCATCGCCACGGTCGACCGTATCGTCCAAAAGCAGCCGCGTCCGCGCATGCAGGTGACTGAGGTCTCACTTGTTGACGAGACGGGCGTGCTGCAGGTCGCCTTTTTCCGCCAGCCTGGATTGCCCAGCAGCTTAAGCAGGGCGACCGCCTGGCCGTGATGGGCAAGGTCGAGTTTGCCTACGGCTTTAAGCAGATGGCCTCGCCCCACTTTGAAAAGCTCGAGGACGGGCGCGCCGCAGGCACCATTCTGCCGGTCCATTACGTGAGCGATGGCGTGAGCCAGGCGTGGATGCGCCGCATCGTAAGCGGCGCGCTCGAGGTCGTCGGCAATCCGTTCGATCCGATTCCCGCGCCGCTGCGCGCAAAGCGGAAGCTCATGAGCAATGCCCGCGCGTTGCGTTCGATCCACTTTCCCTCGAGCATGGCTGAGCGCGACATCGCACGCCGCGTCTTGCCTACGAGGAGTGCCTCTACCTGCAGCTGGCGCTGCGTCTGCGCAACGACGGCGGCCTGGTCGATGTGGTGCCCTATGCCCACACTGCGGGCGAGCATCTGGGCGCGCTTAAACAGGCCCTTCCGTTTTCGCTGAGCGACGAGCAGGAGGCCGCATTCCAAGACATCCTGCATGACATGTGCGATGGCGGGCGCGTGATGAACCGTCTGCTGCTGGGCGATGTCGGTACCGGTAAGACCGCCGTTGCCGCCTGCGCGCTGGCTGTGGCTGCCGATAGCGGCACGCAGGCCTGCGTTATGGCGCCCACGGGCGTGCTGGCGCGCCAATATGCCGATAAGACCGGCTCTCTGCTCTCGCAGGCCGGCATGTCCTGGGCGTTTCTGACGGGTGCCACGCCGGCTGCAGAGCGCGAGCGCATCCATGCACAGCTGGAATCGGGCGAGCTTAACGTGCTTTTTGGCACCCACGCGGTGCTTTCGGATAACGTTGCGTTCAAGCTCTATCGCTTGTTGTCATCGACGAACAGCACCGCTTTGGCGTAGGCCAACGCAACGCACTACGCGCGAAGGCCCCGGTGCCGATCTGCTCGTTATGACGGCAACGCCCATCCCGCGTACGCTGGCGCTTTCGGTCTACGGCGATCTGGACACGAGTATCATCCGCCATCGGCCAGTCCCTGGCGCTGGCGTGACGACACGCGTGCTCACCGAGTCGAGCCGTGACCTCGCCTATGGCGCCATCCGCGAGGCGCATGAAAAGGGTCAGCAGGCCTACGTGATTTGCCCGCTCGTGGAGCCGAGTGACTCGGCCGATGAGCTGGAAGACGTGCCCGTATCGCCCGCGACGACGAGGCCGCGTGACGGTCCCCGTGCCGCTGCACGATACGGCGACCGAGCTCGATCGCCTTGCGTCTGGCGTTGCCGGGTCTTGCCATCGCGCGCCTCCACGGCCGCATGCCAGCGGGGGAGAAGGACCAGGTTATCGATGCCTTCAAGCGTGGCGAGATTGACGTGCTCGTCTCGACTACGGTGGTCGAGGTGGGCGTTGACGTGCCCAACGCCACCGTCATGGTCATCGAGAACGGCGAGCGCTTTGGTTTGGCTGCCCTGCACCAGCTGCGCGGCCGCGTGGGCCGTGGCGGCGTGTCGGGCACGTGCCTGGTCATGACGCACTCCAAGGGCAACGGCGGCGCATCAGCGGCGCAAGATCGTCTGCAATCGCTCGAAAAAACTTCGGATGGTTTTACGCTTGCCCAGATGGACCTGCGTCTGCGTCACGAGGGCGAAATCCTGGGGTACCGCCAGCATGGCGGTGTGACCCTGCGCTTCGTCGACCTTGATGCCGACGAGGAGCTGATCGGGTGGGCCCATTTGGACGCGGTCGAACTCTTGCGGTATGCTTGCAACCTTGACTCTGTGGCGACGCGTCCCTTGCGCGATGCGGTCGCCATGCGTTATCGACATATCTTTAAGGAGGTCAGCGGAGGATGAGAATCATCGGCGGCGAATGGCGCGGTCGTAAAATCGAGGAGCCCCGTGGTCGCGGTGTCACCCGCCCCACGACTGATCGCGTGCGCGAGGCGTGCGCATCTATGGTCATGTCGGCATTCGATTTCGATTTGGACGAGGTTCGTGTGCTGGACGCCTTTGGCGGCTCCGGTGCCTTAGGGTTAGAGATGCTCTCTCGTGGGGCCCGCTCGCTCACGACGTTTGAGATCGATCGCAACGCCGCGCGGCTCATTACCAAGAATATCGAGTCGCTCTGCCGTGACCGTGCGCGTTGGCGCGTGGTCACGGGCGACATGCTGACGAGTGCCTCACGCGGTCGTGTACCGGGCGGCCCCTTTGATCTGGTCCTGCTCGACCCGCCCTATGCTTTTGGTGCCGAGCCGGTCGAGGAACTGCTGCAGAATCTGGCCCAGCAGGGTCTGCTTGCGTCTGGCGCTTACGCCCTGTTTGAGCATGCCGCCGCCGATGCGGGCGCGCATCCGGCAGACTTTGAGACTGTACGTGAGAAGCGCTACGGCATTACCTCGGTCGACCTGCTCCGTTGGGTCGGCGATAGCAAGGACGGCGGCACTGATGCTAAGGAAAATGACGAGGCAGTATCCCCGGAGGACGCCCATGAGTGACACTATTAATCGCGTGATCGTCCCGGGCACCTTCGATCCCATCACGTTTGGCCATATCGATGTGATCCGCCGCGCCCGCCGCATCTTTCCCAGCGTGATCGTCGCTGTTGCCGAGTCGCAGGGTAAAAACGGTGTGGGTACCACGTTTATGCTCGATGAGCGCGTGGCGCTGGCCCGCGAGGCGCTCGGTGATATCGACGGCGTCGACGTCCTGCCCTTTACCGGCCTCTTGGTCGACTTCGCTCGCGAGCAGGGGGCGGGGGCCGTGGTCAAGGGCCTGCGCGCCATGACCGACTTTGAGTACGAGCTGCAGCAGGCAGATCTCAACTATCGCTTGGATAACGAGCTGGAGTCCATCTTTGTCATGAGTGCGCCGCAGTACGGCTATATCTCGAGCTCGGTCGTTCGCCAGATCGCCTCACTCGGCAGCGATGTATCGACGTTTGTCCCGCCCAACGTGGTCGAAGCGCTCAGACATCGCTTTTCGTGACGTTTTTTATTGCCTGGTGGCATGTGGTAAACTAGCACGATGATATGTTACCTATGAAAGGAGACCGGATGCCGGGCGAGAATTTTCCTGGCGATAGGATCGTCAGCTTGGTCGATGAGCTCGAAGGGCTGATCGAGGAAGCCAAGCCGCCTTTCGGCAAGAACGCTCAGTTCAAGGTCATCGACGCCGACGTGTTCTTCAACATCCTCGACGAGATCCGCATGAGCTATCCCGAGGAGTGGCAGAAGTCCCGCCGTATCCTTAAGGAGCGCGAGGAGCTTATGGCTTCCGCCGCCGCCCAGGCCGATTCCATCATCGCCGACGCTCAGCAGCAGGCCCTCACCATTGCCGGTGAGCAGGAGATCGTCCGCCTTGCGCAGCAGCAGGCCGACGACATCCGCGATCGTGCCCAGCAGTACGAGCGCGAGACGCGTTATGCTGCCGAGGACTATGCAGAGCAGGTCTTTACGCATCTGGAGGAGAACCTCAAGAGCCTGACTGGCACCGTTACCCGTTGCCGTCAGCAGCTCAACGAGGGTGCCGCCCAACAGAATGGTCAGTGGTAATGGCTGAGTTCCCGAGCGTTACCGTCGATCTTTCCGAGCAGCTTGAGTTTCCCGGAGATTCGTATCCGCTGACCGGCAAGGTCGATGTCGCCACCTACACGGTGGGCGAGAAGGAGTACCAGCTACAGGACGGCATCGACTACGACGTTGTCTTTACCAATGCCGGTACCGGTGTCTTGCTCACGGGCATGGTCCGCGCGCACGCCACCGGCGAGTGCGACCGTTGCCTGGAGCCCGCTTCGTTTGATATCGCCGGCGAGATCGAGGAGTTCTACCTCTTCGAGGAGCCCGAGGATCCCGAGGCCTTCGAGGACGGCTACGAGCTCCTGGGTGAGGACCGCATCGTCGATCTGGGTGAGCCCATCAACGACGCGGTCGTCATGGACACGCCGTTTGTGGTGCTCTGCAAGCCCGATTGCCGCGGTCTGTGTCCCACTTGCGGTTGCAATCTCAACGTCGAGCAATGCGAATGCGCCGCACAGGCAGAGGCAGAATGGGCCGCTGCCACGGAAAATCCATTTGCAGCATTGAAGAATCTCAAGCTCGATGAGTAAAACTGTGGTAGTATCGCTACTTGCGCGTAATCGCCACACTGGATAGTTCATAAGGAAGGTCACTATGCCCGTACCTAAACAAAAGCAGGGTCGTATCCGCACTCACACCCGTCGTTCCGCCAACATGAAGATTTCGGCTGCGGCTCAGTCCACGTGCCCCCGTTGCGGCGCTGTCAAGCTTCCGCACCACGTGTGCCCCAGCTGCGGTTTCTACAAGGACCGCGAGGTTATCGTTACCGAGTAACGGTATACTCTGGATGCGATGCCGTTCCAAATGGAACCACAATGGCCGGCTCAATGAGTCGGCCATTTTTGTATAAGGAGCATGTATATGAGTAACGTTCGCGTTTGTGTAGACGTTGTGGGCGGAGACGAGAAACCTCAGGTTGTTCTCGATGGTATCGAGGCTGCGCTTGCCGCCGATCCCGATATCGAGGTCTTGGCAGCTGGCCCCGCTGAAATCGTCAATCCCTTTGCTGCTTCCCATGCACGTGTTGAGGCTCTTGAGGCACCTGACGTTATCGTCATGGATGACGATCCCATTCGCGCCGTGATGACTAAACGCAAGTCGTCGATCGTGCTGTCGTGTCGCGCCATCAAGAAGGGTAATGCGGACGCGTTTTTCTCTGCCGGCTCCACCGGCGCCATGACCGCCGCTGCCACCGCCTACGTGACGCCGTTTAGGTATCAGGCCGAAGGCAAGAAGCAGCCGGTGCGCCCCTGTCTGACCAATGCGCTACCCAATCGCGCCGGCGGTCTGACGGTGCTGTGCGATATGGGCGCCAACCCCGATGTCGAGGTCGATGACATGGTACGTTTTGCCCAGATGGGTAGTGCTTATGCCCGCGTCGTCCTGGGCATCGAGCATCCTCGCGTGGGCCTGCTTGCCAACGGCACCGAGGACGAGAAGGCTCCAACTTTACCAAGGCCTGCTTCCCGGCCATGAAAGCCGCCGTTCCCGGCTTTGTTGGTAACTGCGAGGGCACCGATCTTACGTCGGGCAATTTTGACGTCGTGGTCGCCGACGGCATGTCGGGCAACATCGCGCTCAAGGCCACCGAGGCGCTGCCAAGTTTTTGCTGCAGGAACTCAAGGGTGCCTTTATGGCCTCGCTCGGCACCAAGATTGCCGCGCTGCTCATCAAAAAGCAGATGCGCGAGATTAAAGCCAAGCTTTCGGGCGACGCCAAGGGCGGCGCGATTCTTTTGGGCCTGCGCGGCGTGGTCCTGATCGGCCATGGTGCCACCTCGGTCGAGGCTGTTAAAAACGGTACGCTTGCGGCGGCCGAAGCCGTGCGCGCCGGGCTGGTCGAGAATGTCGCCAACTCTATGGACGGTATCGTTTTATAAGAGCGAGTAAGAGTGCTGTTATGTGCTTCGCGGCGCACGTCGTGGTAGAATCAGAACCGTGTCTTGGTACCGCCCGGGCGGTACCATTCTTTTGGTATTCATGCACTATGAGAGGAAGCGCTATGGACCGCTCCGAAATCTTCGACAAGATCGCCGAGGTCGCTGCTGACGTTCTGGGCGTCGATGTTGCCGAAATTAGCGATGAGACCACCTTTGACGACCTCGATGCCAACTCGCTCGAGCGCCTGCAGCTGGTTACGGCTATCGAGGACGAGTTCAACCTCGAGATCGATGACGAGACCCTGCTCTCGCTCAACTCTGTCGCCGACGCCGTCGACGCTATCGTAGCTGCCAAGGAGGCCTAAGTCTTGGCTTTATCCGAACGACTTACGCGCGCCAGGAAATCCTGGGCCACGAGTTCAACAATAAGGTGCTGCTGCGCGCGGCCCTTACGCATCCCTCGGCAGTCGAGGGCCAGCCGGTTTCTGCCAGCTATGAGCGCCTTGAGTTCTTGGGCGATTCCATTTTGGGCGCTGTGGTTGCACGCTCCCTGTTTGAGTCCTATCCCGAGTTTGACGAGGGCAAGCTCACCCGCTTGAAGGTGTCGCTCGTCTCGGGCGCCACGCTATCCGAGGTTTCTCACGAGTTGGGCATCGACGACATCATCATCTTTGGTGCCTCCGAGACCGGTACGGGCGCACGCGGCCTGCATTCGGCGCTCGAGAACGTCTACGAGTCGCTCGTGGGCGCACTGTACCTGGATGCCGGCTGGGATGCCGCAGCGGAGTTTATCCATCGTACGCTTAAGCCGCATTTGGCTTCCGAGCGTGCCGAGCATCCTGCAAACCCCAAGTCGTTTTTGCAGGAGTGCGTGCAAGCCGACGGTCACGAACCCCCGGCGTACAAGCTCGTTGGCTCCGAGGGCCCGGCGCATGCGCCCACCTTTACCGCCGTGGTTTTGATCGATGGTATTCGCCAGGGTCGCGGCTCCGGCTCCTCAAAGAAGGAAGCCGAGGGAGCCGCCGCACTCGAAGCGCTCGACCGCATGGGTTACACCACCAACGGCGTGATTCTGAACAAGAAGCACGTGTAAGCGAGGAACCGTGTATCTCAAGTCCCTCACGCTCAAAGGGTTCAAGTCGTTTGCCGACCGCGCCCATATGACGTTTGAGCCGGGCCTGACCGTCATCGTCGGTCCCAACGGCTCGGGAAAATCGAACATCTCCGACTCGATTCTTTGGGTTCTGGGCGAGCAGAGCGCCAAGCAGCTGCGCGGCCAGGCCATGGAGGATGTCATCTTCTCGGGCTCGTCAGCGCGCAAGCCGGTGGGTGTCGCCGAGGTCACGCTGGTGCTCGATAACTCGGACCATATGCTGCCCGTCGATTTTGACGAGGTCGCCATCACCCGTCGCATGTATCGCTCGGGCGAAAGCGAGTACCTCATCAACTCGAGTCCGTGCCGCCTGATGGACATTCAGGACATCCTGCACGATTCGGGCCTGGGCAAGGATACGCATTCCATCATCAGCCAGGGCAAGCTCGACGCCATTTTGCAGAGCCGCCCCGAGGAGCGCCGCGCTCTCATCGAGGAGGCCGCCGGCATCTCCAAGCACAAGCGCCGCAAGGAGCGTGCGCTCAAAAAGATTAAGTCGATGGACGAGCATCTGACGCGTGCTCGCGACATCAATAAGGAAATCGCCCGTCAGCTGCGACCGCTGGAGCGTCAGGTCGATCGCGCACGCAAGTACAAAGAGCTGTCCTCTCGCGCGAACGAGCTTACGCAGATGCTGGCCGTCGACGAGCTGCGTTCGCTGCAGTCGCAGTGGAACGATCTGGAGAGCCGCTCCAAGGAAGGTGCCGCCGAGCTGGAGCTTGCGCAGTACCGCATGGGCGAAAAGGAGCGCGAGCTCGAGAAGCTCCAGGTATGCTCGAGGAAAAAGGCTTGTTTGTGGGCGACCTGGGCGAGCAGCGCCGCCATATGCAAGATGTGGTCGGCCGCATTAACTCCGACATGCGCCTGCTCGAGGAAAAGGGTCACAACATGGTGTCGCGCCTGTCTGATATGCGCGGGCAGATTTCGAGCTCCGAGCATCAGCGTCGTCGCGTGGTCGAGGAGCTTGAGGACGCGCGTGCGCAGCTTGAGGAAGTGACCGGCGCGCATATGCAGGCCCAGGAGGACGTTGACGCCGCCGGTCCTGCCGCCGCTGAGCTCCACGAGCGGCGCGTGGCGCTCGACAATCAGATTTCGCAGCTTACGCGTGAGCATCGCGATGTTCAGCGCGTAGCCGATAACGCCGCGCTCGAGCTCGCCAAGGTGAAGGACTCGCTGAGCAATGCCGAGGTCGAGGACAACATGTATGCCTCGCGCCTGGAGCAGATTGACGAGCAGCTCGAGGAGGTCATGGCCTCGCTCGAGAGCCGTCGTGACCGCGCCGAGGAGCTTGAAGGCGCTCTTGAGGAAGCGCGCCAGGCCCAGGCCGATGCGCGTGAGGCCACCGAGGTCGCCCGTGCAGCCCTGAAGGACTTGCGTAATCGTGAGAGTGAGGCGCGCAACAAGCTGTCCGAGGTGCGCTCGGAGCTTGCCAGCCAAAAGAAACTCGATGCCCGCATGGCCGACAGCTCGCCGCTCGTGAGCCGTCTGGTGGGTGCGCTGGGCGACGATGTCTCGGGTCGTCTGGGCGACGTGCTGGAGGCCCCGCGCGAGCTTGAGGGCCTGGTTGAGCAATTGCTCGCCGGCGATATCGATGCGCTGCTGTTTGATGACGCCGCCACGCTTGAGCGTGCCGGTCGTGCGGCTCTGGACCAAAAGAAGGCCTCGGGCGAGGCATTGCTGGTGGCGCGCGGCGTGAGCGGCTCTACCGCCGCTGAGAGCGCTGCCGGTACCCGCCTGGTTGATCGTCTGTCCGTGCGCGCAGGCTACGGACCCGTCGTCGAGGCGCTGCTCGGCGGCTATTACGTGGTCGATGACTTGGCTGCCGCGCTGCTGCGCCTGTCGTTGACGGTGTGACCTATGTGACTCCCGATGGCGCCCGCGTAAGCTGTGGCGGCCTGGTGCGTGTGGGCCTCGATGCCGGCGAGGCGTCGGGTGCTCTGGAGCGTAAGCGTCGCATTCGCGAGCTGGAGGGGCTTGAGCCGATCTGGCTGCCGTGTTTGAGCATGTGTCGGATCAGGTCGTCGAGGCCAACGTTGCCGTCGAGGAGGCCCGTGCCGCCGAGGGCGATGCCGCCGGTGAGATCGCCCGTCTTGAGGCGAGCGCCGCTCGCTGCTCTCCGAGATCGGCCGCTTGGAGCAAAGCGCCAACAATGCCGAGGTCGAGCGCGTGCGCATCTCCAAGCGCCGCGAGCAGCTGCCGAGCCGTTCGTGCCGCGCGCCGCGCGTGACGAGCCTCACCCGTTCGCGTGACGAGGCGCGTGCACAGGCAAGCGACCTGGGTCTCCAGATTGCCGAGGCCAACGATGAGCTCGATCGCGTTCGCCGTGACGATTCCGAGGCCGCCGGTAAGCTCGCCGATGCAAGGTGCGCCTGGCCCAGACGAGCGAGCGCCTGCGTTCGCTGAAGGGCCGCGTGCCCGACCTTGAGCATCGTCTTGAGGGCATCGACCGTCGTATCCGCGGAACACGCCAGGCTTCGCGCTCGCTCGAGCTGCTGCGCCTGCGCGTCGACCCCATGCACGAACGCTATTCTGCCCTGTTGGAACGCGCGTCGGATTGGGCAGCGCGCCTGCGTGACCAGGCCTCTCTGGAGGAGGCGGACTCCGCTTCGCTCAAGAAGACCATCGAGGATGCCAAGGCAGAGGTTGCCCGCGCTAAGGAGCGAGTCGATACCGCCTCCGCCGCGCAAAACGAGTTCAAGGTCGCGCGTGGCAAGCTCGAGGTGCAGGTCGAGGCTGCCATCAAGCCATTACCGCCGATGGCACTACGGTACTCGAGGAAGCGCTCATGCTTCCGGCGCCCACGGACCGCGATGCCGCCGAGCGCGAGCTCAACCAGCTCGTGCGCCAGATCAACAACCTTGGTCCCGTTAACCAAGTTGCCATGGAGGAGTACGAGCAGCTTAAGCGCCGCGCCGACTACATCGAGGAGCAGCTGGCCGATCTGGAGAGCGCGCGCAAGGCGCTCACCAAGATAACCGTGGCTATCGACCGCAAGATGCGTAAGGCCTTCCTAGTTACCTTTGAGAAGGTCGATGCGAACTTCCGCGAGATCTTCGCCATGCTCTTCCCGGGCGGTCAGGCGCATCTGGAGATGACCGATCCCGAGCATCCTGCCGAGACGGGTATCGAGGTCGTGGCGCAACCGCGCGGCAAGCGCATCACCAAGATGATGCTCATGTCGGGCGGCGAGAAGAGCCTGACGGCGCTCGCCCTGCTCTTTGCCGTGTACCGCACGCGCACGGTGCCGTTCTATGTGCTGGACGAGGTCGAGGCGGCGCTTGATGACGCCAACCTGTCCAAGCTCATCGGCGCGCTCGATGTGTTGCGTTCCGATACGCAGCTCTTGGTCATTTCGCATCAGCGCCGTACTATGGAGGACGCTGACGTCCTCTATGGCGTCTCGATGCAAGCCGACGGCGTCAGTCGCGTCGTCTCGCAAAAACTCGATCGCGAAACCGGAAAGGTCGTGAATGCATAATGGGATTCTTTGACGCTCTCTCGCGCGGACTTGAGCGCAGTCGCGAGGCCCTCAACGAGGTCTTTTACTTTGGCGGCGAGGTCGACGAGGATTTTTGGGAGGACCTGGAGGACACCCTCGTCATGGGTGACATGGGCGCCGAGGTCGCCATCAAGGTCTCCGATGACCTGCGCGACGCCGCGGCCAAGAAGAACCTCAAGACCGCTCCGCAGCTTCGTCGTGCCCTGGCCGAGCAGCTCGAGCAGCACTTTGTGCCCATCGAGCGCGATCCGTTTTCCGATACGCCGAGCTGCGTGCTGTTTGTGGGCATTAACGGTGCCGGCAAGACCACTACGGTCGGCAAGATCGCGAGCGCATGGCCGCCCGCGGCAAGAACGTGGTGATCGGTTCGGCCGACACCTTCCGCGCCGCCGCTATCGAGCAGCTCGATGTGTGGGGCCAGCGCGCTGGCGTACCGGTTATCAAGCGTGACCGCGGCTCCGATCCGGCGAGCGTGTGCTATGACGTGCTCGACGAGGCCGATAAGCGCGGCAGCGACCTGGTGCTTATCGATACCGCCGGCCGTCTGCACACGAGCCTGAGCTCATGCGCGAGCTTGCCAAGGTGGTTAACGTGACGCGTAAGCGCGCCGCCAATATGGCCGCCGGTCCCATGCCGGTTTCGGTCGTGCTTGTGATCGACGCCGCGACGGGTCAAAACGGTCTGAACCAGGCGCTCGAGTTTAACGAGGCGCTGGGCCTGGACGGTATTATCATGACTAAGCTCGACGGCACGGCTAAGGGCGGTATCGCCATGGCCGTGGCCGAGAAACTCAAGCTCCCGATCCTGCGCGTGGGCGTGGGCGAGCAGGTCGATGACCTGCAGGAGTTCAATGCCAAAGATTTCTGCCGCGCCCTGGTGGGCGAGTCCAATTAAGGAGTGACTAGTGTTTGATTCCCTGAGCGATCGCCTCAACGACACATTTGACCGCCTGCGCGGCAAGGGCAAGCTGACCGAGGCCGATATTACTTCGGCCATGCGCGATATTCGCATGGCGCTGCTCGAGGCCGACGTTAACTTTAAGGTCGTCAAGGAGTTCGTCGCCAAGACCAAGGAGCGCTGCATGACCGCCGAGGTCATGGAGTCGCTGTCGCCGGCGCAAAACGTCGTCATGATTGTGCTCGACGAGCTCACCGAGATGCTCGGCTCCACCGAGAGCAAGCTCGTCTTTAGTAACCGTATTCCCAACGTCATCATGCTCGTGGGCCTGCAGGGCTCCGGTAAGACCACGGCGGCCGTAAAGCTGGCCTACCTGCTCAAGAAGCAGGGCCGCTCGCCGTTGCTCGCCGCGTGCGACGTCTACCGTCCCGCTGCTGCCGACCAGCTGGCCACGCTCGGTGGCGAGATCGGCGTACCGGTCTTCCGCGGCGACGGTGCGCACCCGGTCGATATCGCCAAGGGCGCCATCCAGGAGGCCGTCGATCACCTGCGCGACGTGGTTATCGTCGATACCGCCGGACGTCTTCAGATCGACGAACAGATGATGCAGGAGGCCGTGGACATCAAGAAGGCCGTCAAGCCCGATCAGGTGCTGATGGTCGTCGATGCCATGACCGGCCAGGATATCGTCAACGTCGTCTCGACCTTCGCCGAGCGCACCGACTTTGACGGCGTGATCATCTCCAAGCTCGATGGCGACGCCCGTGGCGGCGGCGCGCTTTCCGTGCGCCAGGTGACCGGCAAGCCCATCAAGTTTGTGAGCATGGGCGAGAAGCCCGATTCGCTGGAGCCGTTCTACCCCGATCGTATGGCCAAGCGCATTCTGGTATGGGCGACGTTGTCGGCATCATCGAGAAGGCCCAGGAGGCGGCCGACGCCGAGCAGCTCGAGGCTGCCGAGCGCATGCTGCGCGAGGGCTTCACCATGAACGACATGCTCGACCAGATGAAGGCCGTCAAGAAGATGGGCGGCATGAAGGGCATTCTGGGCATGCTCCCCGGTGGCCAGCGTGCGCTTAACCAGATGGGTGGCAACCTGGACGAAGGTATCTTCGATAAGAACGAGGCCATCATCATGTCGATGACCAAGGAGGAGCGCCTTCGCCCCTCCATCATCAACGGCCAGCGCCGTGCCCGCATTGCCAAGGCGCCGGCGTGACCCCCACCGAGGTCAATAGCCTTATGAAGCAGTGGGGCGAGATGAATAAGATGATGGGCCGCATGCGCACGATGGCCAATCAGGCGCAGGCCGGCGGTAAGAAGGGCAAGAAGGGTAAGAAGGGCAAAAAGATGCGCATGCCCAATATTCCCGGTTTGGATGCCATGGGGCTGGGCGCATGGGCGGCCTGGGAACGGGCGGCCCCAAGTCCGATATGGACCTGCTGCGTCAAATGGAAGCGCAGATGCGTAATAAGAAATAGTGCTGTAATTCCAGCTTGATATGGCAAAGGCCACTCGGAAGCTACCGGGTGGCCTTTGTTGTTGGCTTTGATTGTTGGGTTGCGTTCTGTGTCGCGCCCCGAGTTCGCGGTGCCGTGCCGCTAGTGGCAGCCGCAGCCCTCGTGGCCCTCGTGCTCGTGATGGCCGTGACAACCACAGGACTCGCCATGCTCATGTGCGTGCTCGTGGTCATGGCGTGGCAGCCGCACGTGGCCTCGCCGTTCTGTGCAAGCGTGCCGGCGATAAGGGCCTCGACGCAGGCGTCGCAGCTGCCCTGGGCGCCCGCATAGACCGTGATGCCGGCCTGGGTGAGCGCGTTGATGGCGCCGCCGCCGATACCGCCGCAGATGAGCGTGTCAACGCCACCGTTGGTAAGTAGCCCGCCAATGCGCCGTGACCGGTGCCGCCGGTGCCTACGACCTGCTCGTTTAGCACCTTGCCATCCTGGATGTCGTAGATCTTGAACTGTTCGCTGCGGCCAAAGTGCATAAAGATGTTGCCGTTGTCGTACGTCGTTGCCACCCTCATGGTGCCGACCTCCTTTGCTGGCCATGCGGCCGTTGTCGTGGTGATGGGGGAGTATGCGATATTGCCGCCCTCGATACTGAGCGCTCGCCCGTTGACCAGCGCGTTTGCCACCTTACGATGCGCTCGGCTGCAAATAGCCGCCACCGTGGCGCGCGCGATGCCCATCTGCTGTGCGACTGCCTCTTGGTTAAGGCCTTCCAGGTCGCACAGGCGCAGCACCTCGAGTTCGTCGATCGTCATGTCGATGGCGTCTCCACTGGCAAGCGTCGGGGGTAAAGCCGCGATATTCGGGGATGATCCCAACGCGGCGTAATTTTTCTCGTCTTCCTGCCATGCACTCTCCAAATCTGACATATGTCAACAATAGAATAGCGAACGTGCGGATTTGCGCAAGTAATTCCTGGCATATGTCAGAAAATGAGGGGTTATGTTTGGGCTGTGGGGCCGCGTGCTCCTGGGCTACAATAAAAATCGCTTATAGACGACTGACAGGAGGGTCAATGAGCAAGGCTGATCAACAGTTTGTAGCCATGTGCCGCGACATTCTGGACCATGGCACCACCACCGAGGGCCAAAAGGTCCGTCCGGTGTGGGAGGACGGCACCCCTGCCTATACCATTAAAAACTTTGGCGTTACGGCGCGCTACGACCTGCGCGAGGAGTTCCCTGCGCTCACCCTGCGCCGCACGGCCCTCAAATCTGCCATGGACGAGATCCTGTGGATATATCAGAAGAAGTCCAATAACGTGCATGACCTCAACAGCCATATTTGGGATGAGTGGGCTGACGAGACCGGCTCTATCGGCAAGGCCTACGGGTACCAGATTGGCCAGAAGAGCCACTATGCCGAGGGCGATTTCGACCAGATGGACCGAGTGCTGTACGATCTTAAGCACACACCGTACAGTCGCCGCATCATGACCAACACGTATGTGTTTAGCGACCTGTCCGAGATGCACCTGTATCCGTGCGCGTACAGCGTGACCTATAACGTCACGCAGCGCCCGCAGGACGACAAGCCGACGCTCAACATGATTCTCAACCAGCGCAGCCAGGACATTTTGGCCGCGAACAACTGGAATGTGTGCCAGTACGCCATCTTGCTGATGATGGTTGCGCAGTCGATCGATATGGTTCCCGGCGAGCTGCTGCATGTGATCGCCGACGCCATATCTACGACCGTCATGTCGATATTGTCCGCGAACTTATCGAGCGTCCGCAGTTTGCGGCGCCTAAGGTAACGCTTAACCCCGACGTGCACGATTTCTATGCGTTTACGACCGACGACCTGATTGTGGAGGGCTACGAGCACGGTCCGCAGGTCAAGAACATTCCCATTGCGGTGTAGGTGGTGCTCATGACGTGTAAGCTATCTGCTATCGTTGCCGTGTGTGACGATTGGGGCATTGGGTGCGAGGGCGACATGGTGGTGTCCAATCGCGCGACATGCGCCATTTTGTGGCCTGCACCAAGGGCTGCCCGGTCATCATGGGACGCAAGACGCTGCTGAGTTTTCCCGGTGGGCGTCCACTTAAGAACCGTCGCAATATCGTGCTTACCCGCGACGAGGATTTTGCTGTCGAGGGCGTCGACGTGGTGCATAGCATCGACGAGGCGCTCGCCGCGGTTGCCGATGAGCGTTGCCTGGGTGATCGGTGGCGGCGAGGTGTATCGGCGGTTTTTGCCGTATTGCGCCGAGGCCGAGGTCACGCACAACCATTGCACTCATGCCGTGGACACGTACTTTCCCGATTTGGACGCCGATCCCGCGTGGGAGATTGCGTGGCGTGGCGGTGTTGCCACGATTGCCTCGGGCGAGGGCGACGAGGGTGTCGATTATGAGTTCGTGACGTATCGTCGCGTTGAGGCGTAAATCGCCTGGCGTGAACGGTATTATCGGGTTGATTGAATGTATGGGGCGGCGCTTAGCGTCGCCTCGTTTGGTATAGATGTGCTGTAAAGAAGGGTGCGGGCAGGCTGCTATGACTGATGCCGTTGAGGTTCTGCGAATTGATTCGCTCGAGGACGAGCGGCTCGATGCCTACGTGCGACTGACCGAGCGTGAGCTTCGCTGCGTGCTGGAGCCGCAGAAGGGCATTTTTATCGCTGAGAGTGCAAGGTCATCGAGCGTGCGGTTCGCGCCGGATATGAGCCGGTGAGCTTTCTTCTGGGCGAGCGCTGGCTCGACCAGATGATGCCGCTGTTTGACCAGCTTGTCGTGCGCGAGGGAGCGGGTCCGGTTCCCGTGTTCGTGGCCTCCATGGAGCTCATGGAGCAGTTGACGGGCTTTAACGTGACGCGCGGCGCGCTGGCGGCGTTCCGTCGCCCGCGTCAGATTCCGGTTGATGAGTTCTTGGGCGGCGTTGTCGAGGCGGCGGGGGGTCGTCCGGTGCGCGTGTGCGTGCTTGAGGGTATTGTCGATCACACCAATGTTGGCGCGATTTTCCGCTCGGCTGCCGCATTGAACGTTGACGGTATTTTGGTCAGCCCGACGTGCTGCGATCCACTGTATCGTCGCTCGGCCCGCGTGAGCATGGGCACCGTGTTTCAGGTGCCGTGGACGCGCATTGGCAGCGAGGCTCGTGTGTGGCCGCATGATGGTCTGAGCGCGTTGCACGATGCCGGTTTTTCGTGTGCCGCTATGGCGTTGACGGACGACTCTGTTTCGCTTGATGATCCTGTACTGCGGAAGATTGATCGCTTGGCGATTTTTATGGGCACCGAGGGTGCCGGCTTGGGCGCCAAGACCATTGCCGGCTGTGACCACGCGGTGCGCATTCCGATGGCGCACGGGTCGATTCGCTCAACGTGGCCGCGGCGAGCGCCGTCGCCTTTTGGCAGCTGTGCCCGCACGTGAGCAATGAGTATCACTACCAGCCGGGTTTGTATCACTAGGCAGATATTTTGCACTGGCTCTGATTCGGGGTGTTTCGGTCGACGCCGGTCGGTGCTAAGCTGGTATTTGCTTTGGTCTTAAATTGCCGTTTTGTTGTTTAACATACGTTGGCGGGGAGGGCGTGTGGCTAAGAAATCTACGGCTATCGATGTAACGCAGGGTGTCATTTGGCAACAGCTGCTGTCGCTGTGCGTTCCCATCTTTTTTAGTTCGTTTTTTCAGCAGGCCTACACGCTTATCGGTACGTATATCGTTGGCCAGTTTGGCGGCAAGCTCGCGCTGGGTGGCATTCAAGCACGATGGTGCTCACCGAGCTCTGCATTGGCTTTTGCGTTGGCGTCGGCGCCGGCTGCGCGGTCATTACCGGTCAGTATTTTGGCCAGCACGATGATGAGCGACTGAGTCGTTCGGTCCATACAGCCATGACGCTCGCGCTGGTGGGCGGTATCGCTTTCTCGATTCTTGGCATAGTGTTCGTTGAGCCCATGCTGGTGCTTATGAACACGCCGCATGAACTATTGGCCGAGGGCGTGGCCTATGCTCGCTGTTATTTTGCCGCGATGGTTGCGGCACTGCTGCTTAATATGGGAACCGCACTGCTGCGTGCCGTGGGCGACACGCGCGGCCCCGCCGTGATCATTGCCTCTGGCTGCCTGGTTAACGTGGTGCTGGATATCATTTTTGTCGCTGTGTTGCATATGGAGGCGCTGGGCTGCGGCATCGCGGTGGCGCTGACCATTTGCTCCAATGCAACGATGATCGTGTTGCGCATGATGCGCGCTCCGGGTGCATGGCGTCTTTCGCTGTCTAAGCTCGGTATCGATCGCGGTATTTGCAAGAGTATGATCTCGTGTGGTCTGCCACTCGGTTTTCAATCGGCTGCCTATTCGATCTCGAACGTGCTGATCCAGGTATCGGTTAATTCGTTTGGCGCCGATGTCACGACTGCTTGGGGTCTATCTGGGCGCTGGATGGCATTATCTGGATGGTGACCGAGGCGCTCGGCGTATCGATCACTACGTTCTCGGCGCAGAACTTTGGCGCGCGCAACTACGAGCGCATGCGCAAGGGCTACCATACGTCGCTCGTGCTGTCGTTTATGCTCATTGGTGGCCTGTCTGCCGTGCTGCTGGTGTTCTCGGGCCCGCTGTCGCGTTTGTTTGTCGACGATGCTTCGATTTCGGCGTACACCACGACTATCCTCCATTTCATTGCGCCGTTCTATGCGATTTTCTCGATTATCGAGAACGCCTCGGGTTCCATCCGCGGCGCCGGCGTGAGTTTGCAGCCTATGATGCTCACCATCTTTGGCACCGTTGTCTTGAGGGTGATCTGGGTGTTTGCGATCATGCCCTTCGATCCGTCGCTCGAGCATCTACTGCTGGTTTACCCCGTAACCTGGCTCATCACCGCAACCATGTTCACCATCTACCATCACAGCGGCAACTGGCTAGGTCGCGCCACCGCCTAGCTCATCCGTCAGATACCCCTGATAAGTTGCGGTGAAATAGTTCCTGAAAAGCCCTTGCGGACCGTCAAACAAGTACTATTCCACCGCAACTTCCTTATGAGCTGTAGGTGTTGGCGGAAAACGAATCAATTAGTATTCGATGCCTTGGCGGGCTAGGAGGCCTTCGTCGAAGTAGTGTTTGATGGGGCGCATT
>ENA-OQEB01000314-OQEB01000314.1-human-gut-metagenome-genome-assembly--contig:-NODE-314-length-20552-cov-5.487785_pt1 | contig 20552 bp, 27 predicted proteins | sample MGYA00242787_ERZ504619 | MGnify/ENA primary metagenome ERZ504619 (study PRJEB26092, sample SAMD00036317) | human gut metagenome | host: Homo sapiens | study: EMG produced TPA metagenomics assembly of... | reverse complement strand
TAAGTCCGCGAGGTCGGCCAACGGCAGCAGCCCGCGGCCGGTGAGCACGAGTTCCGTGGTGGCGGGCTTTATCGCAATCAGTTCCTCGACATCCTCTCGCGCCCCAAAGCAGCCTTCGTCTTGCCCTTGCCGTCGCCTGTATAGATTTGAACCATGCCGACTTACAGTGATGCCATCTCTGTCCTTTCGTGCCCGGCGTCGGTTTATCGCCGTCCGGGTTGGGTATTCTAGAAAGCATTATCAACCCCAGTAGATGGAGTTCAAGCAGATGGAGATGGATGACAACAAACGTAGACGGAATATGATTCTCTACGTGCTCATCGCCTTCGTCGTCTACCTCGTGCTCTCGACCGTTCTGTTCCCCAACATCGGTCACACGCAGCAGATTACGAAGACCGATTACTCGACGTTTGTCAAAGCGCTCGATAAGAAGAGCGTCGACAAGGTCGAGTACAACACGGACGATTACTCGATTTATTACACCAAGAAGGGCGAGGACGAGAACATCGCCTACAAGACGACCGGTGTGCCGAATGACGCGGGCTTTACCGATCGCGTGCTTGAGTCTGGCGCTTCGCTGGAGTCGGTCGTTCCCGATAAAACTCGGGTTTGATGACCTACTACCTGCTCACACTCATTCTTCCCATGGCGATTTTCTTCCTCATCGGTTGGTGCTCAACCGCCGCATGAAGAAGGCTATGGGCGATGACGGCCCGTCGATGAACTTTGGCGGCGGCGGTTTTGGCGGCGGCGGACTGGGTAAGTCCGGCGCGCGCGTGATCGCCTCCAAGGACGTGGGCGTGACCTTTAAGGACGTCGCCGGTCAGGAAGAGGCCAAGGAGTCTCTCAAGGAGGTCGTCGACTTTCTGGAGAAGCCGCAGCGCTACGAGGAGATCGGCGCCAAGCTGCCGCGTGGTGCTCTCCTTGTTGGCCCTCCGGGTACCGGTAAGACCCTGCTTGCCAAGGCTGTTGCCGGCGAGGCCGGTGTTCCGTTCTTTAGCATTTCGGGCTCTGAGTTCGTTGAGATGTTTGTCGGTCGCGGCGCTGCTAAGGTTCGTGACCTGTTTAAGCAGGCCAAGGAAAAGGCACCGTGTATCGTCTTTATCGATGAGATCGATACCATCGGTAAGAAGCGCGATGGCGGCGGCTTTAGCGGCAACGACGAGCGCGAGCAGACGCTCAATCAGTTGCTGACCGAGATGGATGGCTTCGATAACCATAAGGGTATCGTTGTCCTTGCCGCAACCAACCGCCCCGACAGTCTCGATCCCGCTCTACTGCGCCCCGGTCGTTTTGACCGCCGCATCCCCGTCGAGCTGCCCGATCTGACCGGCCGCAAGAACATCCTCGAGCTGCATGCCAAGAGCGTGAAGACCGAGCCGCCGATCGACCTGACCGCGATTGCCCGCGCCACGCCCGGTGCCTCGGGCGCCGACCTGGCCAATATCATCAACGAGGGTGCCCTGCGCGCCGTTCGCGAGGGTCGCAAGCGTGCAACCCAGGACGACTTCGAGGAGTCGGTGGAGGTCGTCATTGCCGGCCAACAGCGTAAGTCCACGGTGCTGTCCGACCACGAGAAGCAGGTCGTTTCTTATCACGAGATCGGCCATGCCATCGTTGCCGCTCGCCAGAAGGGCTCTGCGCCGGTCACGAAGATCACCATCGTGCCGCGCACGAGCGGTGCTCTTGGTTATACCATGCAGGTCGAGGAGGACGAGCGCTTCCTGACGACGCGCCAGGAGGTCTTGGACAAGCTCGCTGTCTATTGCGGTGGCCGCGCAGCCGAGGAGCTCATCTTTGGCGAGATGACGACCGGCGCCGCCAACGACATCGAGCAGGCCACCAAGCTCGCCCGTAATATGGTGACGCGCTTTGGTATGTCCGACGAGTTTGGCATGATGGCGCTCGGTACCGTGCAGAACGCGTATCTCAATCAGGACACGTCGCTCACCTGCGCCCCCGGTACGGCCGAGCGCGTGGACGCGATTGTCGCCAAGCTGATCGAGGATGCGCACGACCGCGCTTTGCAGATTCTGAAGGAGAACAAGTTTAAGCTCCACGAGCTGGCTCGTTATCTGTATAAGAAGGAGACCATCACGGGCGAGGAGTTCATGAACCTCCTCACGCGCGAGAATCCGCTGATGCCCAAGCAGCAGTAAAGCCGCGGCCGAGCCAGTAAACGCCGACGCCATTTGAGCAGCTTTCTCAAATGGGGCGTTTTGCTTGAGAGGGATGGAAATGAAGATCGTGGTGAGCGCCTGCTTGATGGGCGAGAGCTGCAAGTATAACGGGCTCGACAACTACCATCGCGAGTTGGTCGAGGCCTGCGAGCGTACAGGGACCGAGGTCCTCTTGGTGTGCCCTGAGGTCTTTGGGGGCCTGCCCACGCCGCGCAAGCCGTCCGAGATTGTGAACGGAGAGGTTCGTACCTGCGAGGGCATATCGGTCGATCGCGAATTTCGCCTGGGTGCCCAACGAGCGCTCGATATGTGCGAGCAGGCGGGCGGGCCGGAAGAGATCGCCGCGTGCATCCTGCAGGACCGTAGTCCCTCGTGCGGCGCGGGTCGCATCTACGACGGAACATTCAGCGGCACCCTTACGGCGGGCAACGGCGTCTTCGTTGATTTACTGCTCCGCCACGGTTATCGCGTGATCCCGGCTAGCGAGTTCGACCCCAGCATGCTGGAGCAATAAAAAACCACCACAAAGGTGCTGCTCCCTTGTGGTGGTTTTGGCCTGGGTCTAGAGCGTGTGGCCGTAGGCGTTGGCGCCTTGATGGCGGCGGCGAATTTTTCGTCGGTGAAGGGCTCCGGGTTGCCTTGCTTCCACTCGTTGGTGGCGTGTGCGTGCTCGCACAGGGCAGGGATATCGGTCTCGGAAAGCCCGACCTGCTCAAGCGTTACGGGCAGCCCCATCTGCTTGTTGAAGTCAGCATAGCGCTTAAGGTTCTCGGTGTCGCCCGTGTAGGCGAACAACACCAGCACGCCCAGGCTTACGACTTCGCCGTGCAGGTAGGTGCCCTCACGCGGAATGCTGCAGGTGGCGTTGTAGAACGCGTGCGCCACGCTCGAGTTGTAGTAGTAATCGTTCTGGTTGGTCAGGTTCGAGACATAGCCCGTGTTGACCACGATGTCGAGCGCGATCTGCTTGACGGCCTCGCTCGACAGATTCTGACGAACGTCCTCAAGACCCTGAACACCGTAGGTAAACAGCGGCTCGGAACAGGTGTGGGCAAGAGCCAGGCCAAGGCCGGCGGTGTGCTCCAGGTCGCCGGCGCTCGTGGCGTACTCGACTTCGGGCTGCTTGGACAGGGCGTCGCCCACGCCGGCCCAGAAGTACTCCGCCGGAGCCTCGGCGATGATCTTGGGATTGATGAAGATGTGCGCCGGTCGGTTGGGGTACGAATAGCCCTCGAGCGATCCATCGTCGTTGTAGACGACGGCAATGGCGGTCGCGGCGGAACAGTTAGAGCAAATCGTCGGCACCGTAAAGACAATCTTCTTGAGCTCGATTGCCGCTGTCTTGACGGTGTCGAGTGCCTTGCCGCCGCCACAGGCGATAAGCACGTCTGCCTGCTGGCAAGCGGGGGAGTTCACGACCTTGGCGATATTGGCGCGCGTACTGTTGGTGCCGTAGACGCGCGTCTCCAGAATCTCGACGTCGGTACCTTCAAGCGCCGCCTCGATGCCCGGCAGCGCCGCAGCTAGGGCTCGCTTGCCACCAATGATTGCGACTTTCTTCGCGCCGTACTCCGCCAGTGCGGCGGGCAGCTCGGTAAAGCAATCCTCGCCGACGGTGTAGTCGCTCATTCCGATTGTGCGCATGGCAGCCTTCTTTCGTTAGTTAAAGTGCTTTCAGGTATTTTGCTCCTAGAGAAGGCTAACGACCACGAGAAATTTCTTACGTATGAAACCAGTGTTGAGGGTTTTTCGCCGGCGCGGAACGTGCTAGCATACTCCGCATAAGCTTGATGGGGACGAGTAGTCGGCCGTCCGCATGCCACAGAGAGCGGGGAGCGCTGAGAACCCGTGCATGCGACCGATGAAAATCACCCCGGAGCTGCGGTCCCAACGGACGTGCCGCGCAGGCACGTCTTAGTAGATATCGCCGAGATGGTCGTCGATACAGGCCAGCCGAGTAACGGATGCGAGCGCGCGAATACGCGGGCGAGGGCATCTAAGCTGGGTGGTTAAACGAAGAGCTTTTGCGGGCATACAGCCCGTTTTTGTGGCGCTTCGTCCCAGCTTGTAGGGACGGGCGCTTTTTTGGTGCCCAACGGGCGTGCGCGCCCACGACATGAAAGGGGTACCGTGGCAAACGAGTACAAGCAGACGATGAATCTGCCAAACCGGTTTCCCATGCGTGCCGGTCTTTCCAAGTCCGAGCCCAAGCGACTCAAGGACTGGCAGGACAACAAGGTCTACGAGCAGGTTCTGAAGAAGAACGAGGGTCACAAGAAGTTCGTGCTGCACGACGGCCCTCCGTACGCCAACGGCCCGATCCACATCGGCCACGCCATGAACAAGATCTCCAAGGACATGATCAACCGCTACTGGATGATGCAGGGCTATGAGGTTCCCTATGTTCCCGGTTGGGACTGCATGGCCAGCCGATCGAGCATAAGGTCGAGGAGAAGCTCGGCACCGAGAAGTTCAACCAGACCTCCACGGCTAAGATCCGTGAGCTTTGCAATAAGTTCGCTGTCGAGAACATCGAGCTGCAGAAGGCCGGCTTCCGTCGCCTGGGCGTGCTCGGCGATTGGGACAACCCCTATCTGACGCTCTATCACCAGCATGACGCCGCCGACATCGAGGTTTTCAAGGCCATGTTCGACAAGGGCATGATCTATCGCGGTCACAAGCCCGTCCACTGGTGCAAGCACTGCCATACCGCACTTGCTGAGGCCGAGATTGAGTACTCCGACGAGACGAGCCCGTCCATCTTCGTGCGCTTTGAGATGACCTCCAAGCCCGCCGGCCTCGAGAACTTCGACGGCCCGGTTGACTTTATCATCTGGACGACCACGCCGTGGACCATCCCCTCCGACCAGGCAGTTTCTCTCAAGCCCGGTGCCGCCTACGTCGCCGTTGAGCACGACGGCCGCGCCGAGGTCATGCTCGAGGACCTAGCTCCCAAGTGCTGCGAGGAGTTTGGCTGGGAGTACACCCCGGTTGTGGTCGACGGCAAGCCCTATGTGGTTCCCGCCGAGACCTTCCATCACATTCACTATAAGCAGCCGATCTTTGACGGTGTCGAGGGCGTTGCGCTGTTGGCCGATTACGTCGGTGTCGATGACGGTACCGGTATCGTCCACAACTCGCCCGGTCACGGCGTCGACGACTACTTCGCCTGCCTCAAGGAGGGCATCACCGACATTTGCATGCCGGTCGATGACGACGGCAAGTTCTACACCGGCGAGGAGTTTGGCACCGGCGGCCCCTTCAGCGGCATGGATACCGACGAGGCCAACCCGCACATCATCGAGTTCCTGCGCGAGCGCGGCACCCTGGTCCTCGAGAAGAAGATCACGCACAGCTATCCGCACTGCTGGCGCTGCAAGCACCCGGTGCTCTTCCGTGCTACCGACCAGTGGTTTGTCTCGATGGACAAGACTGGTTTGCGCGAGCAGGCTGGTAAGGAGGTTCGCGAGAACGTCAAGTGGTATCCGGCTCACGCCGCCAACCGCATCGGCGCCATGGTTGAGCAGCGTCCCGACTGGTGCATCAGCCGTCAGCGCAACTGGGGCGTGCCTATCCCCAGCTACACCTGTGCCGACTGCGGCGAGAAGGTCATGAACGACGCTACGCTCGACGCCGTCATCAAGCTCTTCCACGAGAAGGGCTCCGACGCCTGGTTCACCGACGCTCCCGAGAGCTACCTGGGCGAGGCCTGCGTCTGCCCCAAGTGCGGCGGCCATCACCTCAAGGCCGATAAGGACATCCTCGACGTGTGGTGGGATTCCGGCGTCTCCTGGAAGGCCGTCTGCGAGTACCGTCCCGAGCTGGAGTATCCGGCGGATGTGTACCTCGAGGGCTCCGACCAGCATCGCGGTTGGTTCCAGAGCTCGCTGCTCACTTCGGTGGGCGCCAACGGCCATGCTCCCTACAAGGCGGTCGTCTCGCAGGGCTTCACGCTCGACGGTCAGGGCCGCAAGATGTCCAAGTCGCTCGGCAACGTCATCGACCCCAATAAGGTCTGTGAGAGATGGGCGCCGACATCATCCGCCTGTGGGTTGCTTCCGTTGACACCAGCTCCGACGTGTCCATCGACCACGAGATTCTTGCCCGTACGTCCGATGCCTACCGTCGTTTCCGCAACACGCTGCGCTTCCTGCTTTCCGAGCTCGAGGGCCAGTTTGAGCCTGAGACCGACGGTGTCGCCTTTGCCGACCTGCTGCCGCTCGACAAGCTCATGGTTGCCCTTCTGACCCAGGTTCAGGCCGAGGTCGACGACGCTTACTCTTGCTACGAGTTCCCGCGCGCTTACCGTGCGCTTTATGACTTCGTGGTTACCGAGCTTTCCAACGTGTACCTCGACGCCCTGAAGGACCGCCTGTACTGCGACAAGCCTGGCTCGCTCGAGCGCCGCAGCGCCCAGACCGTGCTGGCCGAGCTCTTCTCGATGCTCATGCGCGATCTGCAGCCGATTTTGTCCTACACCGTCGACGAGGCCATGGCCTACGCGCCTGCCGGCTGCGTCGACCACCAGAAGTACGCCGCGCTGCTCGATTGGTATAAGTCGCCTATCACGGTCGACGAGGCCAATGAGTTCGAGGGCGTGCTCGAGGCTTCACTCGAGCTCCGTAGCGCCGTGACCAAGGCCCTTGAGGATGCCCGCTCCGTCGGCACCTTCACTAAGAGCCAGCAGGTCCGCGTCAAGGCGGTCGTTCCCGCCGAGATGTACGCGCTGCTGACCGGCGACAAGGCGGTCGACCTGGCCGAGTTCTACATCGTTTCCGATGTTGAGCTGACCCAGGGCGAGGAGCTCTCCGTTGCCATCGAGGCTGCCGAGGGCGAGTGCTGCGACCGTTGCTGGAATTACCGCACCACCGTCGGCGAGTACAACGGTCACGCACATATCTGCAAGCGCTGCGCTGACGCGCTGTAGGTTACGGCGTTCGTAGAACGCCGTAACCTACCGACGCTGCAAACGCTCCTAAGCGGCAATCTGACGTTCAATCGTCGGTCGCGTACCAAAGTACGCTTCCCTCCTCTTTCACGTCACCTTGCTCGCTTAGGGACGTTTTCGCTGTTGATGACGGTAATGCGGCGTTTCTATGGACCTAGTCGTTGGGGACGTTCTTAAACGACTAGTCAAACAAGAACGTCCAACGATACCTGTGTCATATTTAAGCGGCATTCTGTTTTTCGGAATGTCGCTTTCGTTTTGTGCTGGTTATTTCGCTTGCGTTGGTGGATATGTCGTGCGCTCTGCGTATGGCAATATAAGATGGTTAATTGCGTTCAACGGAATCCGATTGTTCTGAGGGCAGGGGATTGATTTGGGTCGTACTGGGGATATGACGCCGCCTTTGGGTTGGCGGTTGGGTGTTGCTGGTGGGGTGGCGCTGGTTGTGCTGCTTGTTGACCAGTTGACCAAGCTTGCGGTTCGTGCCGTGGGCGATGCACTGCATGTGACCGTCATCCCCGGCGTGATCGACTTCCTGTTTGTCCGCAATATCGGCGCTGCCTTTAGCATGGGCGAGGGGCATGGCATCGCGTTTGCCGTGCTGGCGCTGGCGGTCATTGTCGCTATTGCCGTGTACCTCGTTCGTGCACCTCATCTCGCCCATCTTGAGGTTGTGGGCATGGCGATGGTTGCGGGCGGTGCTATCGGCAACGCTATCGATCGTTTGGCCTTTGGCTTCGTGACCGATTTTATTGCCACCACCTTCATCGACTTTCCCGTCTTCAATGTGGCCGATATCGGCATTACGGTCGGTGTTGTGCTGGCGCTTATCGGTTACATTTTCTTGAGTCCCGCCGCTCGCGAGGTCGATGCGACTGCTGAGCTCAATGCCCGTGATGAGGCCCGCGCTAAGCGCAAAGCCAAGCAGCGTGGGGAGCGTGCCCGCAAGATTCGCGAAAGGAATGAGCGTTAATGGCCGACATCCATATTCTTGTTGCCGACGATTGCTCTGGCCAGCGTCTCGACGGCTTTCTGGGTGCCAACGACGGCTGCCCCACGCGCTCTGCCTGCGCGCATTTGATCGAGGGCGGCGCCGTAATCGTGAACGGCGAGACCTGTCTGTCAAAAAAGTATGCCGTACGCGCCGGTGACCGCATCTCGGTCGACCTGCCCGAGCCGCACGATCCCACCGATGTGATTCCCGAGGCCATCCCGCTCGACATTCGCTATGAGGACGACTATCTCATTGTGCTCTCCAAGCAGCGCGGGCTGGTGTGCCATCCCGCCCACGGCCACGAGAGCGGCACGCTTGCGAACGCCTTGGTCTACCACTGCGGTATCGATCATCTTGGTACCGTGCAGGGTGAGGACCGCCCCGGCATCGTGCATCGCCTGGATCGCGATACCTCGGGCCTTATGCTCGCGGCAAAAGACGACGACACCCAGCGCGCGCTTCAAAATCTCATTCGCACGCGTACGCTCGACCGCCGCTATATCACGCTTGTCCACGGGCACATCGCCATGGACGAGGGCACCATCAATACCGGTATTGCCCGATCGACGCGCGACCGTGTCAAGATGGCGGTTTCTGACGATCCTTTCGCCCGCCAGGCCATTACGACCTTTAAGGTCCTCGAGCGCTTCGATTCCATGCGTTTTGACGACGGCTATACGCTCGTTGAGTGCCATCTGTTTACCGGTCGCACGCACCAGATTCGCGTGCATATGCGTCATATCAACCACGCCTGCGTGGGCGATCCACTCTACGGCAAGTGCGATGCGCGCGCGACCAGGGCCTGACCAGGCAGTTCCTTCATTCCTGGCGCGTGGCGTTCGACCATCCCGTGACGGGGGAGCGCATTGAGTGTCGCGACGAGTTGCCGTGGGATCTCGCTGCGGTTCTCGACGATCTGGCTCCGCGCTCGCTCGGTCGCACGGCCGTTGGAGATGAAATCGTTCCGCAGCTCGGTCTTCTCGAAGCCTAGCCAGTATTAGGTGGTTTCTTGAACTCGGTAAGCCTGCGGTAAGATATACGATTGTTTACGTTACGCGTTGCTGGGAGCCTGCATGCTCGCCTTTTTACAAACCAACACACCCATCGTGATCTTCAACCAGATTGTCGTCACGCTGCTCACGGTCTGCTTTCTGTACCAGGTGGTCTTCTTTGTCATTGGCGCTCTTCGTGGCGAGGTCGCGCTCCCAAGGCCAAAAAACTCCATCGCTATGCCTTTTTTATTGCGGCGCATAATGAGGAGGCCGTGATCGCCAACCTCGTTCGCTCCATCAAGGACCAGGATTATCCGTCCGAGCTCATCGAGGTTTTCGTGGTCGCCGATGCCTGCACCGACAACACGGCGCAGCTCGCGCGCGAGGCCGGTGCCATTGTTTACGAGCGCAATGACCTGGCCCGCAAGGGCAAGAGCTGGGTCATGGACTTTGGCTTCGACCGCATTCTCAACGAGTATCCCGACACGTTTGAGGGCTACTTTATCTTCGATGCCGATAACGTTATCTCCCGCGATTACGTTTCCAAGATGAATGATGCCTTTGACCAGGGCTTCCATGTGGTCACGAGCTATCGCAATTCCAAGAACTTCGGCAGCTCGTGGATCTCGGCAGCTAATGCCACGTGGTATCTACGCGAGGCGCGCTTCTCAACAACGCGCGTAATATCTGCAAGACGTCCTGCGCTGTTTCGGGTTCGGGTTACCTTATCTCGTCAAGCGTTATCGAGGGCATGCACGGTTGGCAGTTCCACACGCTGACCGAGGACATTCAGTTCACTACGTTCTGCGCTATTCACGGTATTCGCATTGGCTATGCGCCGGCGGAGTTCTTTGACGAGCAACCCGTGACGTTCAAGGCATCCTGGAAGCAGCGTATGCGCTGGACCAAGGGCTTTTACCAGGTGTTCTTTACCTACGGTAAGCATCTGGTCAAGTCGACGTTCCGCTATCATCGCTTTGCCGCCTACGACATGTTCATGACGATCGCCCCGGGTATGCTGCTATCGCTGATCTCGATGCTTGCTAATGCGACGTTCTTGATTGTGGGTGGCCTTTCGCATGGTTTCTTGGCTACCGAAGTCGAGATGCAGGCGTGCGCCGCTTCGCTCATTATGACCTTCGCCATGATGTATCAGACCTTCTTTATCCTGGCGCTGCTCACGACTATCTTTGAGTACAAGCACATTCACTGCGCGCAAAAGTGGCGTCTGGTGACTAACCTGTTTACCTTCCCGATCTTTATGTTCAGCTATATCCCCATCACGGTGGCCGCGCTGTTCCTGAAGGTCGACTGGGTTCCTACCCAGCACGCCGTCAACGTTACCCTTGACGAGGTCATGCAAGGCGCCAAATAACCACCACCAAAACCACCCGCAAAGGGGACAGGCACCTTTGTGGTGGTTTTTGCTTTTGCGATGCAGCTCGAGGAGGAGTCCGATGGTCTATATCCCGTTTTGGATTTGCATCTTTGCCGGCGTGGCAATTGATGCCCTAGAGCGACGGTTTCCCAATGGGCTTGCCGGCGCATGTGCCGTGGCGGCGTTGGCGGGCGTTTGGCTCGACCTCGGTTTGAACACAGCGCTTGACCACGCCGGTCTTGCGGTCATCGTCTACCTTGCCCTTGTGCTCACTGAGTCGCTCTGGCGACGCCTTCGCCACGCGCCGGGCATCGGCATGGGGGATGCCAAGGCGCTCTTCGCGCTTTGCACGCTCGACCTATGGGTGGCATCGTGCATTTGCCGTCGCACTCCTGGCCCTGGCCCTCTCCTGCCTCTTCACAAAATCGCGCTCCCTGCCATTGCTCCCGTTTTTAGTGCCGATTTTTGCCATAATCGAGGTCGTGGGCTGCACTTTGTAACCGATTGCGCATCCTTCTTAAGGAGCATGCCATGGCAACTAATCAAGAAACGGCCGTCATTAAGGCGCGCATGGACCGTATTCCCTCGGCGTTGTCGCCCGAGCTTGTCGAGCGCATTGCCGCCGATCGTGCTTCGGGCTATGTCAACCCGTATCGTTGCAACGACGATCAGGTCATTCGTCGTATTGATCGCGCCGCCGACAAAGGCACGCTTATGCGTCCGGCGTTTATGCGCGATACTGAAAAGATACTTCATCTTCCGGCGTACACCCGTTATGCAGGCAAAACGCAGGTCTTTAGCTTCCGTAGCAATGACGATCTGTCACGCCGCGGTTTGCACGTGCAGCTCGTCTCCCGCATTGCGCGCGATATCGGTCGCGCCTGGGGCTCAATTGCGATCTGATCGAGCGATTGGCCTGGGTCACGACTTGGGACACACGCCTTTCGGCCATGCCGGCGAGCGCTTCCTCAACGATATCTATCATGAGCGTACGGGGCGTTATTTTTTCCATAACGTGCAGTCGGTCCGCGTGCTCGACGCACTGTACGGCCGCAACGTGTCGCTCCAGACGCTCGACGGCGTGCTATGCCATAACGGCGAGTACGAGCAACGTGTGTTTGAGCTCTCGGACATGGGCTCCTTTGACCAGTTTGACCAGACGGTTGAGGATTGCATTGCCACGGGCTATAGCGCAATTGAGCATCTGCGTCCCATGACGCTCGAGGGCTGCGTCGTTCGCATCTCGGATATTCTTGCCTACGTCGGTCGTGACCGTCAGGATGCGATCGCGGCGGGCCTGCTTTCGCCCGACGCTTTTGATGATGGCCGGGGCGGTGCCTACAACAGTTGGATCCTCACGCATGCCTCCATCGATATCGTTGAGCACAGCTATGGTAAGCCGCGCATCGGGATGAGCGAGGACCTGTTTGAGGAAATTCGCCGAGCCAAGCGCGAGAACTACGAGAAGATCTATAGCAAGGGCGGTATCGAAGGCGATTCCGAGGCGGAGCTGCGCGAGGCGTTCGTAAAGCTCTACGACCGTTGCCTGTGGGATCTTAACAGTGGCGACGAGTCCTCTTACATCTTTAAGCACCATATTTCGCGCATTGAGCAGCAGCTTTCCTACTATGATCGCACCTATGCCTGGCAGGACGACAAGGATCAAGCCGTGGTGGATTATATCGCGAGCATGACGGACGGTTATTTCTGCGAGCTGACGAGCAAGCTGTTCCCTGGTCTGGAGTTTCCGCACCGTACCTATATTAACGAACGGTAGTTCGTATTAATTCGGTATACTGTTAGTGGAAAACGTTTTTGATTGATACACGGGATGGCTATGGACGACCTTTTTTCTGCTTCGACGCGCGAGCGTTCCTTTCAGAATGCGCCGCTTGCGGTGCGCATGCGCCCCAATTCGCTCGACGAGTACGTGGGCCAGCAAAAGGCCGTCGGTAAGGGTTCATGGCTGCGTGCCGCGATCGAGCACGACGTGCTTTCGAGCGTGATTCTGTACGGGCCTGCCGGTACGGGCAAGACGACGCTGGCCCACATTATCGCCAACCATACCAAGAGCGAGTTTGTTGAGGTCAGCGCCGTCACGGGTACCGTGAAGGACCTGCGTCGTGTGATTGATGAGGCCAAGACGCGCCTGAATACGTACGACCGCCGCACCATTCTTTTCATCGATGAGATTCACCGCTTCTCTAAGTCGCAGCAGGATGCCCTGCTGCATGCAGTTGAGAACCGTACCGTCATTATGATTGGCGCTACGACAGAGAACCCGTACTTTGAGGTCAACTCGGCACTGTTGTCGCGCGGGCGCGTGGTGGAGCTTGAACATCTGAAGGATGAGGATATCGCCACGCTTATTGAGCGTGCGCTCGAGGCACCACAGGGCTTGAACGGAAAGTTCTCGGCCGATGAGGATACGGTCAAGACCATTTGCACGCTGGCAGCGGGTGACGCTCGCTCGGCGCTCACGACGCTCGAGCTTGCGAGCGAGATTGCCGTCACGCGTCCCGATACCGAGGGAACGCCAGCGCCTGCGGCGGGGGAGCGCTATCCCATCACCGTGGATGACGTGAAGATTGCCAACCCGCGTCGCGGCTTTACGTATGACAAAAACGGCGACATGCACTACGACATCATCAGTGCGTTCATCAAGTCCATGCGCGGTAGTGACCCCGATGCCACGATCTATTGGCTCGCGCGCATGATCGATGCTGGGGAGGATCCTAAGTTTATCGCTCGCCGCATTATGATTCACGCTTCTGAGGATGTTGCAACGCCGACCCGCAGGCGCTTTTGGTGGCGCATGCCGCGTTTAAGTCTGCCGAGGTCATTGGCTATCCCGAGTGCCGCATTAACCTGGCTCAGGCTGCACTCTATGTGTGCTTGGCGCCAAAATCCAACGCGTGTGAGGCTTCGATCGATGCGGCGCTGGCCGATATCCATTCTAGTGGGCTTCGCGAGGTGCCGAGTTATCTGCGCGATCGCCATCGCCCGGGCAGCGATGAATACGGTGTGTATAAGTATCCACATGATTATCCCGAAGGCTGGTCGATCAGCGCTATTTGCCCGAAGGCTTGGAACGCGGTGCATTTTGGCAGCCTGCCGGGCGCGGCTGGAAGAGTGGCGCGTAGAGCAAAGCGAACGAGACCGCAGCGGGAATGCACGAGGTAGCTGCTGATAATTTTGTCCCACGTTGCTGCTCTTGGCATGTTCGGTCCCCTTTGGGGTACCATGTAAAGCGTCTGTATTTCGATTCTTCCGGGAGGCTTGTATGAGTCCCATTCAAATCGCCCTGCTGCTGCTCGCCGTTGCCGGCGTGTGGGCCATCGCTGAGCTCGCGCTTACCCTGCGCAAGACCCGCAATGTTGTCGACTCGCTCGATAAGACCGTGAACGACCTCAACAACACCATCGCCGAGGCTCAGCCTGTGGTGGCAAAGCTCGATGGCGCTGTCGATGAGCTTACGCCGGCGCTTGCCAGATGGAGCCGCTGCTTAAGTCGAGCAAGACGGCAGTTGATGCCCTTACCTCCAATCTCGTAGAGGTCGAAGCCGTGGTTCGCGACATTTCCGAGGTTACGGGCAGCATGGCCGAGGCCAGCAATGCTGTGTCGAGCGTGACCGACTCTGCCGCCGGTGCTGTGCAGAGGCTCTTCAATAAGGTGAAGGCTCCTGCAGCCGACGCCGATCGCAAGCTCGCCGCTGCCGCTGCGGAGGCCGAGCAGCCTACCGAGCGCGTCCTAATTGGCGAGGACGAGGCCGCCGCGGGCGACGATGATGGTCAGAAGTCTGTATCCAAGCCGCTCAGTATTACACCTATACGCCCGCCGAGACCTCTGAGGAGTCCTGCGATGAGTAGCGAAGCAACCTGCCCTATCACGCTGACCGTTGCCGGTGACCCGCGTCTCGCTCGCCTTGTGCGCATGACGGCAGCCAACGTTGGTGCCCTGTGCTCTATGTCTGTCGATCGCATCGAGGACATCCGCATGGCTGCTGAGGAGGCTTTCATCTTTGGTTGCACCGCGGTCGACTGCGATGACATCACCATCAAATTCGATGTCGATGAGACCCACGTTGGCATGACTATTACCTTTGGCGACCAGGCTACGGTCGATGAAGACGACCAGGCTGCGGTGTATGCCGAGCTCATCCTCGCGAGCGTGTGCGACTCCTACGAAAAGACTACGGCGCCCCTGACGCTTTCCCTCGACCTCAAGGCGGATATCTAATATGACCGAACGTTCCCGGAGCGGCAAGACCGCTTGGGACAAGGAGAAAACCCGCGAGCTGTTTCGTCGTTACAAGGAGACCGGTGATCCGGACGCCCGTGAGCAGCTCGTCATGTCCCATATGAACCTGGTAAGGTTTCTTGCCAACAAATTTAAGAATCGCGGCGAGCCGCTCGACGACCTCATGCAGGTCGGCTATCTGGGCTTGCTCAAGGCTATCGACCGTTTTGATCCCGAGCGCGGACTCGAGTTCACGACGTTTGCGACACCCACTATCCTGGGCGAGATCAAACGGCATTTTCGCGACAAGGCTGGAGTGTGCGCGTACCGCGTCGTCTGCAGGAGCTCTCGGCCAAGGTCAACCAGGCTACTGACAAACTTACCAACGAGCTGCAGCGTTCGCCCAAGGTTGAGGAGATCGCTGAGTATCTAGATGTGACTGTCGATGAGGTCCTCGAGGCTATGGAATCGTCTTCGGCCTATACCTCGGTGCCCATCGAGGCTCCTGGTGCGTCCGATTCCGACGATGCCCCTTCGATTCTCGACCGTTACGCCGACGACGACAACGAGCTCGACTTTACTGATGACCGCCTAGTGATCGAGGAAGCCATCCGTGATTTCTCGCCGCGCGAGCGCGAGGTGATCGAGCTGCGCTTTCTGAAGGGCATGACCCAGATCGAGATCGCCAAGAAGCTGGGTATTTCTCAGGTGCAGGTTTCGCGTCTGCTGCGCCGCACGCTTAAGAAGATTCAGGACAAGATCGACCCCGACGGAGTGATGATTCGTTCATGAGTGAGCACCCCCAACAAACCGATCGCGTGCTGCGCGACACCCGCATTCTGACGCTGCGCATTTGGGCTGTTGTCGGCTGCATTGTCATCGCCGCTGTCATCTTTAACCTTATGGGCATCCTAGCGCCGGTTATCGAGTTTCTCGCTGTTGGTTCCATCATTGCCTTTGTGATGTCCCCGATCACCAACTGGCTCGAGCACCATGGCGTGAATCGCGGCATCGGTTCGCTTATCGCGCTTATTGTTGTTGTTGCCGTGCTCGTCGGTGTCGTTTGCATCTTGTCGCCGATTCTCTTTGGTCAGATCATGGAAGTCCTGAGCCGCCTGCCCGAGCAGCTTCGTGTTGCGGGTGGCGATCTCAACGAGATGATCTCGCATGCCAAGACGCTCAATAACACGCCGCTCAAGGAGTATTTGGACGATAATCTTTCGTCGCTGGTTACCGTGGCATCGAAGTATGTGTCTCAGATTGCTGCCGAGCTTGGCCGCGGTGTGTTCCCGCTCATCACCAATACGGCCTCGCAGTTGTTCGTGATCTTCCTTGGTCTGGTGCTTGCCTACTGGATGGCCTGCGACTACCCTCGCATGCATCACGAGATTTGCACCATCATCGGTCAGGAGAAGGAGACCTCGTACCGCTTTATGGTCGCCATCCTTTCTCGCTCTGTCGGCGGCTACATGCGCGGTATGGTCGTGACGTCCATCTGCGGTGGTTTCCTCGCCTTTATCGGCTTCCTGATTATCGGCCATCCGTATGCGGCTCTCATGGCTATCTTCACTGGCATCATGCACTTGGTTCCGGTCGTCGGTCCCTGGGTGAGCGCGGCAATCGCCACGGTACTCGGCTTTATGTTCAGCCCCATGTTGGCGTTATGGACGCTCATCGTGACGATGGTCGCGCAAAACGTCACCGACAATGTGATTTCGCCTAAGGTCATGCAGAGCTCAGTGCAGGTGCATCCCATTATGAGCCTTACGGCTCTCGTTATTGGTTCGGCACTCATGGGGCCCATCGGCATGATTATTGCCATCCGCTTTGTGCGGCCCTCAAGGGCATCTTCGTGTACTACTTCGAGAATGAGACCGGCCGTCAGCTTGTGGCCTATGACGGAGCCGTGTTTAAGGGCACGCCGTACCGCGATGCCGATGGCAACCCGGTCGCCGCCTACGACGCGCTCGGCGACGACACCTTCATCTATGAGTCCGAGCTCATCGGTAACGAGACTGCGCCCGAGGCCCAGGCCATGCCCAAACCCGAGCTCGATAATCCCTGGATGAAGCTCTCGGGCCTTCAGCCCGATGCTACGGGCTTTTTCAAGAATCCCTTCGCCAAAGACGACGATTTCAATATGAACGACGACACCAAAACCGGCATCGACGGCTCCATGGACGATTCGGATTCTAAATAGGTTCTATTAACGTTTCTTGAAGTTGTAAATGACAAGAAACGCGACCAAAGCGATTGATAAGGGGCCGGCTACATAGAAAAAGAGAACGTCAATTGCGCGTAGAGTGTAATAAGCCTTATCGCCGGACATTACTGTATACAATACGTATCCAAATGATGGTTGGTTTGCGTACCAGCATGAGAAGGCCAAGAGCGCTAAAAGTGCTACAACCAGAAGTGCATTCAGGACAAATCGTTTGCTTTTCATCGATCGCTCCTTCCGGGTGAATCTTATATGCAATTATACAGCAGTCCTTTTTCAAAGGATCGCGCAGTACTAAATAACGTGCACTTTCGCTGGAGGGTCGCTGTTTGGCGACCCTCTTTTTTGCACTTGCGCGGCGGGATGGTAATATCGTTACGTTTGAACTGTTTCGATGTGAAACCGAGGAGATTCCCTCTATGAGTGCTGACTACCCGTCAATGACTACGGCCGAGATCCGCTCCAAGTTCCTCAACTTCTTTGAGGAGCGCGGTCTTAAGCTCTATCCTTCTTCGTCCCTCGTCCCCGACGATCCTTCACTGCTGCTTGCCAACGCCGGCATGAACCAGTTTAAGGAGTACTACCAGGGCAAGAAGACCATGAAGGAGATTGGCGCGATCTCCTGCCAGAAGTGCGTCCGCACCAACGACATCGACTGCATCGGCGAGGACGGCCGTCACCTGTCGTTCTTCGAGATGCTCGGCGATTTCTCTTTTGGCGGCGTCTCCAAGGAGCAGGCTTGCGCCTGGGCCTTTGAGCTCATCACCAAGGAGTTCAAGCTGCCGCTCGACCGCCTGTACTTTACCGTCTTTACCGAGGACGATGAGACCCATGACGTGTGGCGCTCCCTGGGCGTTGCCGAGGACCACATCTCCCGCTTGGGCGAGGACGACAACTTCTGGGCCGCTGGCCCCACCGGCCCCTGCGGTCCGTGCTCCGAGATCTACTTTGACATGGGCGAGGAGGTCGGTTGCGGCAGCCCCGACTGCAAGCCCGGCTGCGACTGCGACCGCTTCCTTGAGTTCTGGAACCTCGTGTTTACCCAGTACGACCGCCAGGAGGACGGCTCCATGCCGGAGCTGCCGCACCGCAACCTCGATACGGGCATGGGCCTGGAGCGCATGGCTGCCATCATGCAGCACAAGACCGCCAATTACGACGCGATCTGATGCAGCACCTCATCAAACTCGGTGAGGAGATTAGCGGCAAGACCTATGACGCCGATGACTACTCCGGCGCCAGCCGCTCCCTGCGCATCATCGCCGACCACTCCCGTGCTGTCGACTTTATGATCTCGGACGGCATCCTTCCCGGCAACGAGGGTCGCGAGTACGTCCTTCGCCGTCTGCTCCGCCGTGCCGTGTTCCACGGTCGCCTGCTGGGCATCGAGGGCGCCTTCCTGACCAAGTTCATCGACGAGGTCAACGCTCAAATGGGCGAGGCCTATCCCGAGTTGCTCAAGAACGTCGCGCTCGTCAAGGGTATCGTTGCCTCCGAGGAGGAGCGCTTCTCCACGACGCTCGACAACGGCCGCGTGTACCTGGACGAGGCCCTGGCAGCGCTTGCCGAGGGCGCTGTGCTTCCGGGCGATGTCGCCTTTAAGCTGCACGACACCTTTGGTTTCCCCATCGATCTGACCGTCGAGATCGCCGGCACCGCTGGCCACGACGTCGACATGGACGGCTTCACTGCTGCATGGAGGACCAGAAGGCCCGCGCCCGCGCTAACGCCAAGGGCGACGCCTGGGGTAGCTTCAACGACGTGTGGGTCGAGCTTTCCGACAAGGTCGCAGCGACCGAGTTCGACGGCTATGACAACGATGTGATCGAGGGCGCCAAGGTTGTCGCCATCGTGCGCAACGGCGAGTCCGTCGAGTCCGCAGCCGCGGGCGAGGATGTCGAGGTCGTGCTCGACCGCACCCCGTTCTATGCCGAGATGGGTGGTCAGCAGGGCGATGCCGGCAAGCTTTCCGCCGAGGGCGTTGTTCTGACCGTTGCCGACACCAAGAACCACAACGGCCTGTATGCCCACGTCGCGCACGTTGCCGATGGCAGCTGACTGTCGGTGCCGCTGTGACCGCCGCTCTCGACGCCGAGCGCCGTGGCTTCCTGCGCCGCAACCACACCGCCACGCACCTGCTCGACGCTGCCCTTAAGCAGGTCCTGGGCGAGCACGTCTCCCAGGCCGGCTCGCTGGTGACGCCCGAGCACCTGCGCTTTGACTTTACGCACTTCGAGGCCCTTTCCTCCGAGCAGCTCAAGGCTGTCGAGGACTTGGTCAACCAGCAGATCTTCGCCTCCAAGCCGGTCGTGACCCGTGTTATGGGCATCGACGAGGCTAAGGCTGCCGGCGCTGTTGCTCTGTTTGGAGAGAAGTACGGCGATGTCGTCCGCGTCGTCTCCGTGGGCGCCGAGGACCAGCCGTTCTCTCGCGAGCTCTGCGGTGCACGCACGCTGCCAACACCGCCGAGATCGGCCTGTTCAAGATTATTTCCGAGTCCTCTACGGGCTCGAACGTCCGCCGTATCGAGGCCGTGACCTCTAAGGGTGCTCTCGACTATATGGCCGACCGCCTGGCACTCGTTGACGCCGCCGCTGCTGCGCTCAAGTGCCGCGTCGACGAGGTTCCCGCCCGTGTGGAGAACCTGCAGGTCGAGCTGCGCGAGACGTCCAACAAGCTCAAAAAGGCTCTGACCGGTGGTTCCTCCGACGCCATTTCCAGCTCCATCGAGGGTGCTGTCGAGCTCGGTGGCTACAAGCTCGTCGTTGCTGAGCTCCAGGGCCTTGAGGCTGCGACCTGCGCAACGTATGGGATACCGTGCACCAGAAGGTCGCCGGCCCTGTCGCTTGTGTCGTCGCCAGCGTGACTGAGAAGGGCACTCCGGCCCTGCTCGCTGCCGGCTCCGATGACGCCGTGAAGGCCGGGTTCCACGCCGGTAATGTGATCAAGCAGATCGCGGGTCTGGTCGACGGTCGCGGTGGTGGCCGTCCCAACATGGCCCAGGCCGGTGGCAAGAATGCTGCCGGCATCGCCGATGCCCTCGCGGCCGCCAAGACCGCGCTCGGCGCCTAAGAATCTAAGAAGTCACTGTGGTCGCGCTTGCGCTGGACATAGGGGAGACCAGGATTGGCATCGCCGTCTCGAGCCGTGATGGCAAGATGGCGATGCCCGTCAAGGTGCTCCCGGCCGCCGAGGTCACCGGTATGGCCAAGACGTTCCGCTACCTGGTCGAAGACTATGAGCCGACATCCTGGTAAGCGGACGTCCCCTGACCATGGGCGGTGAGCCCGGCCCCCAAGCCGAGCGCGTTGCCGCCGTGGCGCAAAAGATTGCCGACGAGCTCGATCTTCCGCTGGAGTTTGAGGACGAGCGTCTGTCCTCGCAAGAGGCCAAGCGTATCCTGCGCGAGCAGGGCCTCAACGAAAAGCAGATGAGGGCAAGATCGACATGATTGCCGCCAGCCTTTTTTTGCAGACGTGGCTCGATCGTAAAAACGAGGAGGTTTCGCATGCCTAGTGCTTCCGATCCGCGCCAGCCGAATCGTACACGTCAGCCGCGTCCGCGCCTGCCCAGCCTGGCCACGTCCGGCCACAGCCCGAC
>ENA-OQEB01000313-OQEB01000313.1-human-gut-metagenome-genome-assembly--contig:-NODE-313-length-20591-cov-3.493452_pt1 | contig 20591 bp, 18 predicted proteins | sample MGYA00242787_ERZ504619 | MGnify/ENA primary metagenome ERZ504619 (study PRJEB26092, sample SAMD00036317) | human gut metagenome | host: Homo sapiens | study: EMG produced TPA metagenomics assembly of... | reverse complement strand
GCGCGCGGGTGAACGGCACGTCAATGCGCCCGTCCTCGGTCATGCCTCCGACGACGACGCCGGACGCCCCGGCGAGGATGGTCGAACGGACGTCGGCGATCTGCACGTATTTCTCTTCATCGGTGAACGCGAACGAACCGCCTCTCGGACGGATCAGCACCTGGACGCCTTGGGGTACGCCGACATGGAGCATGCCTGGATCATGCCGAAGCTTGGGGTCAGCCCGCCCGTGCCCATCAGAGCGGCGCACAGTTCGACGCGATCCGCCCCTCCTCATGTGCGATGCGGGCGCCCTCCACGTCCTGCACCGCGATTTCAACCGTCATTGTCATCTCCTTCGATGCGTCACATACCTTGTCTATCACCGTACCATCCCGCACGAGGCACCCGAACCATCCCACGCCCCGACACGCGCAAACCGTGGTACAAAGCGCGACACGCCGAACAACGGCGCGCCTCCCTTTTTTTGATTAACAGTGTTAATATATAAACATCGTTCATATTCAATGACGAGCATGACAACAACACGCAACGACCGCGCACACGGCACGACAGCGAAGGAGCAGTGATGACCAACACCATCGCCAACGCAACCCTGGCATCAGTGTCCGAAACCAACCGTTCGCGGATCATGCAGCACCTGTACCAGCACGGCATCAGCTCTCGCGCGCAGATCGCCAAAGCCCTCGACCTCACCCCCGCCGCCATCACCAAGATCACCGCCAAGCTCATAGAAGCCGGCGCCATCAAGGAGACCGGCGATTTCGAGGGGCGCAAGAACCGCCGCTCCATCGGGCTCACTCTCGACACCGCAGAATTCCACGTCATCGCCGTGAAATTCGCGCGAAGCCTGGTACAGCTCGGCGTGTTCGACCTCGCCGGCAAACCGCTGACCGTGCAGGAACTGCCCCAAGTCACCGAAGACACCATCGACTCGGCGATCATGCAGCTCCACGACACCATCGGTTCGCTGATCGAAGCCGACCGACGCATCATCGCCATCGGCATGGCCGTCCCCGGCCCCTACCTGCGCAGCGTGGGACGCACCGCCGTCGTGTCCTCGATGCGCGGATGGCAGAAAGTCAACTTCATCCACGAATTCAGCAACGCGTTCACCGTCCCCGTGTTCGTGGAGCAAGACGCCCGCGCCGGCGCGATGGCCCAATACCTGTTCGATCCCACCATCACCACCGAGAACCTCGCCTACTACCTCGTCGGCGAAGGCGTCGGCCTCGGCGTGATCGACCACGGCAACATCATCAACGGCGCCCTCGGAGCGGCCACCGAAATCGGCCATGTCAGCATCGACATCAACGGCAAGCCGTGCGACTGCGGCAACGTCGGATGCCTCGAACGCTACTGCTCCACCCCCGCGATCCACGAGATGATCCTGAAGGAAGGCGATCTGATCGCCGATGCCGGCACGATGACCCACCTGCAGGCATGCCGAGCGCTGTTCGCACTGGCCCGCGGCGGCGACAAGCGCGCGATCGCACTGATCAAGCGGGTCGCACGGTACGTCGGTTTCGGCTGCATCACGATCTTCAACTCCTTCAACCCTCGCAGATCGTCATCGGCGCATCGTCGCCGAACCGGGCAGCTCTTGCTCGACGAAGTGCACAAGGTCATCGACAAGCACGTCATCCACGAGCTCAACGACACCACCGCCATCACCCTGTCCGCCCTGCCCGCGGACGCCGCCCTGAACGGCGCCGCGGCCCGTAGCCATCAACCAGTTCCTCGACCACCCGTCACAGTTCTTCGAACTGTCGTGACCGCCCGCGGAACATCACGGATTTCCGGGGTCCCCACAACGGAGGACCCCGCAGCAACACAACAACACAACAACCACGGCAACCATCCCGGAAAGGAAACCATCATGACCAAGCCCATCGTTCTGTCTCTCGGAGAGCTCCTGTGGGACATGCTGCCCAGCGGAAAGCGCGCAGGCGGCGCCCCCGTCAACTTCGCCTACCACGCGTCCCAGAACGGCGCAGAAAGCTACGCCATCAGCGCCGTCGGTAACGACGAGCTGGGCGCCGAGCTGCTCAACGATGCGCACAAGGCCGGCATCAACACGCTGGTGCAGACCAACGAATACCCGACCGGCACCGTCGCCGTGGCACTGACCAACGGCATTCCGGAATACACCATCGTGCAGAACGTGGCTTGGGACCACATCGGCTACACCGACGAACTCGCCGAGGCCGTGTCCAAGGCCGACGCCATCTGCTTCGGCACGCTGGGTCTGCGTTCCCAGGAATCGCATGACACCATCATCAAACTGCTCCAGCATGCCAAGGAAGGCGCGCTGAAGTTCTTCGACATCAACCTGCGCGCCAACTTCTACTCCAAGGAGCTGATCGAGGAGCTGCTGGGATATGCCAACATCTTCAAGATCAACGACGACGAGCTCATCATGATGCGTGAGATGTTCTCCATTCCGGAGGGCAACGACGAAGAGGCCTGCAAGTGGTTCATGGATCGCTTCGATCTGGAGTACACCATCCTGACCGGCGGCGCGACCTTCAGCACCATCATCGCCAAGGACGGCGAGACCTCCACTCTGCTGACCCCGCATGTCGAGGTGGCCGACACCGTCGGAGCCGGCGATTCCTTCTCCGGCTCCTTCACCGGGCAAGATCCTGTCCCGGTGCCTCCCTCAAGGAAGCGCATCGCGCGGCCGTGAACACCGCCGCCTACGTGTGCACCAAGGAAGGAGCTGGCCGGCCTACCCGACCGAAGGCGTTCCGGATTACCTCGCCGCAGCAGCCAAGTAAGCGTATCTTCTCCTTTCATCATCACCGATTCCGCATGCCGTCAAATAACGGCATGCGGAATTTTTTTACCGGTTTTGCGAAGTTTCGTCGGTATGATGAATCGCCGATAGCATAATTTGGTTTGTCGGATAAACCGTGGTATCTTGAAATGTCTGGCTATAAAGCTGGAAGGTTTGATAATTCAATATTTGGGGATGATCGGTTTCGACGGTGACCTGTTCGTCGCAGGGAAGCGTGCCGAGAACGTAGGGTCCGCTCGTGGATGCCCCCTACAAAAGAATAAGTGCTAAATCTAACCGCACTGAGTTCGCTCTCGCTGCCTGAGCTTCGCGCCAGGATTAACCAGTGAGCAGCCGCTCCGTTCACTCCTTCTCGTCTTTGGAAGGATGCTGAGCGTCGTTTAGAAGACTTGCTTTGTCGACTGAGCCACAGGGCCGGCAAGGGACTTTTACTGTAGATATGCCCGCCATCAGTTGTCTGCGATATCGATGGGAGCAGAAAAACCGCCGCACGGCCAGCAGACTACGCACGTAGAAGACTGAGGGTTCGGTTATCGGACCGGGGTTCAATTCCCCGCATCTCCACGAGTTGAAAGCCGCCAGAAATGGCGGCTTTTCTTGTATTTCCAACGGTTTTCGAAGATTCCTGGGTTTACTCCAAATTACCCCCGATGTGCCGGATGTTCTAAAAAAATGTGGGCAAAAATCCCTCCTCCGGCTTGCTTAATCTCTTCCAAGTTCCATCTGTCTACCACCCTAAACAGCATGCAAGGTACGTTTTTAGGTACTCCTCTTCACAAGACAACCTCGTCAAATCAACATACGAAAAATCCAGCTCTCCCCATCACAAATCATCAGAATCCCACCATCAAATTCCGTGTGTCGATTTGCATTAACCGCTTAAGTGGTTAACATAGTTAATACATCAACCTAGTTATCACGTCACAGCAGACGACGTCAAGGAAGGACTTGATCGATGACCTGCACTTACTCTCCCGAAGCCTACGTGTTCGGCTCCGAAGAAAACCACGCCCTGCTCGAGGCGGAAACCAACGAGCTCCTGCATTTCGGACACAATTTCCCCGCCCCGCAGGGTGGCTCCTACTGGCTGGACGATACCGGCAATCCGAATCTGACCCAAAACATCCACACGTGGATCACCTGCCGCATGGCGCACGTGTATTCCTTGGGGTTCCTGCACGGCGAGCCGGGCGCCGCAGAACTGGTTGACAAGGCCATCGCCGGCCTGCGCGGTCCGCTGCATGACGATGAAAACGGCGGATGGTATCCGTCCATTTCCGCAGACGGCTCCACCCATGAAGCAGGCAAGGTCTGCTACGCCCACGCTTTCGTGATTCTTGCCGCCACTTCCGCCAAGCTTATCGGCCGCCCGGACGCGGACGAGCTGCTCGAAGAGGCTCTGGCAACCTACGACAAGCATTTCTGGGATGACGAGATCGGTCTGGCCGTCGATACTTGGAACACGGAATTCACCGAGCTTGACTCCTATCGCGGCATCAATGCCAATATGCACACCACCGAAGCATTCCTTGCCGTTGCCGATGTGGCCGGAAACGAGGAATACCGCGAGCGCGCTGGTCGTATCATCGATCATGTGGTCGGATGGGCAGCCAACAATAACTGGCGTATTCCTGAGCATTTCACCGCCGATTGGCAGCCGGATCTCGAATGCAACCATGACAAGCCGGATGACCAGTTCAAGCCGTACGGCGCCACTCCGGGCCATGGCATCGAGTGGGCACGTCTCATCACCCAGTATGCGTTGAGCTCCAAGCAGCGTTCCGAAGAAGGCAAGCAGCAGCTTATCGAAGCCGCCGAGAACCTGTTCGCTCAGGCACTTGCCGACGCCTGGAACGCCGAAGGCACCATCGGTTTGGCTTACACCACCGATTGGAACGGCAAGCCCGTTGTCACCGACCGCATGCACTGGACGCTTGCCGAATCCGTGAACACCTCGGCCACACTGGCCACCGTCACCGGCAAGCAGGTGTACAAGGATTGGTATGCGACCTTCTGGAAATACATTGACGAATACCTGATCGACCATAAGAACGGTTCTTGGTTCCACCAGCTGAACAAAGACAACGAGGTCATCGGTACCGTCTGGCCGGGCAAGTCCGACCTGTACCATGCCACGCAGTGCACGCTGATTCCGCGTCTCGATCCCGCGGTCTCCGTCGCTCCTGCGTTGAAGGCCAATCCGAACGCCTGACGGCCTCCAATAATCGAACTTCTCCTTCTCTCCTCCTATTCGCGAAGAACCCAGGTACCGCAAGGCAACCGGGGTTCTTCGTATATCAACGCGACTATTTGATGATTGGACGCAACGGCGCAGACACGTCGACGTTATGCTTGTCTCCGATCACATTCGGATCATTGATGATTTTATCGACGACAGCTTTCTTCAACTTGAGACCGGATGAATCGCCCCATACGATCACACGGTCTCCCCCATTGATTTCCGTGGTGATGGAATCCTGGGTTTCGGCAGTCACCTTGGTGATGGAGTTGCGCATCGATTCCGGCAATGAGCTGAGGATCTTCAACGCCTCCTTGATGGAACGATTGCTCAGACTTGTTTCGACATCCTTCACTTCAATGACGGGAATTCCTTCCACGGAAGCTCCGCTGACGGAATTCAATATACGCCCCTTGCTGTCGACCGCGGTCATGCTGTCCTCGCCTGTCTTGAGCATCGCAGCAGGCTTTTGCGCCTTGATGGTCACTTCAAGGGAGTCGGGCAGTTTTTTCTTGGATTGCGCGGAAGTGACTCCAGGAATCTCCTTGATTTTCTTTTCCACGTCATTGTTCGACACGAGAAGAATCGATTTTCCTGCTTGCTGGCCCGCAATATCCAACACCTGAGACTCACTCACCCATTCGTTGGCGCCGACAACGCTAATATTGCCGGACTCGAGACGGAATACCGATGAGAAGAAAAACAGCCATACCAACGCGCCTGCAACAACAATGACAGCAGCGGAAACGCACGCGCGCATGGCGACGACACGCGCGTTCGCCTTGCGTCGTTCTTTCAGACGCGCACTGAAATCAACCACCTTCGGGCGCGTTACCACGCCCAACGTGCCTATGGTTTCCTCCAATGTCTTCGAAACGAAATCCTCGCCGGCAAGATTGCGCGCGTCCACGAAATCGCCTGATCTCGAACGACTCACGCTGCCTTTGTTGCCACTCTCAACCGTATTTTCCTGCGTCTTCTTCCCGGAAGAAGACGCGCGTCCCGCTCCACCAGCGACGGAACGGCCTTTCGGCTGAACCTGCTTTCCGGCATCGCTGTGTTTCCGGCTTTGGATGGTTCTACCATGCGACGTCTGATTTTCAGGCGTCGTTGCGGAACCATCCGAACCCGTACCTGAACTGATGACCCTTCGCGTCATCAGCCTCACAATCCAACGATGAGCCTGAAGGGAGTGCAGCATCACCTCGTCCATCTGTGTGATGTCGCCTGCGCCAACAGTGAAGATGACATCGCCATGATGAGCACGCATCGTCATCATCTGTGCCGCGGTATGCATATCCTCCACTCCGCGAATCCAATCCTCGGCAGGCGTGTGGTCAAGCTTAAGCGCCTCGTCCACAATGGTGGCGGAGCTAATCGTCGGATAGTCCTCCTGCTTTTCACGTGCGGGGAAAATGCCGGTGACGATCACATCATCCGCCTTGGCCAATGCTTCAGCGAATTCACTCGCAAAGAACATGGTCCGGGAGAACAGGTGCGGCTGGAAGATCACGCGAATCACCGACTGCGGGTACCTGCGGCGCGCCGCATCCAGCAATGCCGAAATCTCCGTAGGATGATGCGCGTAATCATCAACGACAGTCACTTGGCCGACCATACCACGCACTTGGAAACGACGGGCAGCTCCAAGGAACGACGTGGCGGCTTGGGCAGCGTTCTCGACATCGACGCCCAACAACGCGGCCGCAATAATCGCAGCGGAGGCATTGCGCGCGTTGTGAATGCCTGGAACGGTAAGCGTCACCGGAACCATACGCTCATGTTCGCCCAACAATCCCGCGGGCATGTGTAAGGTGAAATGTTCGGCACCGCTTTGCGCGCTTTCGCTTTCCGATTCGATATGCACGAACGCGGCACCGTTCAAATCACCCAACGAAACCGTATCCTGCGTCGCATACACGACCGTACGCTTGGCCGTCTGCGGATCGAGAGCACGCAATACCGCAAGATTGCCTTCATCATCGCCGCACATCACCACCGATTTTTCGGCATGCTGAACATGATTGACAAAAGCCGCACGATAGTTTTCCTGCGTGCCGTAATGGTCGAGATGATCGGCTTCGGAGTTGGTGACAATGGCGATTTCCGGATGATACTTGGCAAAGCTGCCATCGGATTCGTCCGCTTCCGCCACAAGAACGTCGCCCTTACCAGCATGGCCTCCGTCAATCGTCACACCATCCTTGCCTTGGATGGATCCGCCGATGGCATAGCTTGGATCGGCCAGATTTCCCTCACCGGCATGGGTGAGGATATGGGCCAGCATGGAACTGGTCGTGGTTTTGCCATGAGCTCCTGCGACCGTCACCGCACGTTTTGCGTTCATCAGCAATGCGAGAATGTCGCTGCGGTGCACGATGCGTTCGCCTGCTTCGTATGCTGCGACGATTTCCGGATTGTCGGATTTGATGGCGCTGGAGAATACGACGGTATGTTTGCCTTCGACGTTTTCTGCGCGCTGCCCGAATTCGACGGTAATGCCGATTCCCTGCAGACGATCGGTTTTGGCGCTGGGTTCACGATCTGAACCGTCCACTTCAACGCCCTGTTCGTGCAGCATTTCAGCGAGCACGCTCATGCCCGCGCCTCCAATGCCGATGAAATGGGTTGCCCCCAAATCATTCACGCCTTCCTGCGGACTGAACGACGCATGGGTTGGATCAAGAACGATGGTACCGGCTTCACGCTGGTTGTCAGACACGACTGCTCCTCTTGCATGTTTTTTCTAGCTTGTTCCATTATGGTCTCACCCATGGTCTCGCATATGGCCGATCATGGGTGGGATTTTGGAATGCGACGAACGCACCTGCCATCGCCGCAGCCTACTTTTCGTCAATCATGGAAAGCACGCGCTTGGCCATGACTTCGGCGGCATCTCGAATACCGTATTGCCAGGCGTTGTCGCCATACTTGGCAAGCAGATCCGAATCGGCAAGCAGCTTCGGCACATGCTGTTTGACCCATTCGGCGGTGAATTCGCGATCAGCCACCATCAGACCGCCTTCCGCATCGACGACAGGCTGGGCGTTGAATCGCTGCTCGCCGTTGCCGATTGGCAGCGGAACATAAATCGCGGGGAGTCCCAAAGCCGTCAATTCCGATACGGTGCCGGCCCCAGAGCGACAGATAATCAGGTCGGCGCAAGCGAATGCGAGATCAATACGTTCCAAATACGGCGCAACACGATAATCGCCATCATTGCCATGGTCCGGGCCAAGCTCGCCAAGCACCTGTTCGCCGGCGCTCACCGACACCAATGAACGCACTTCATCATCTTTGCCTTTCCCAGTCAGATGAATCACCTGGGCGTGTTCCAGCAGCTCCCTAGCGGAAGCCGCCACCGCACGGTTCACGTTCACCGCGCCCAGCGACCCTCCAGTCACCACCACCAGTGGACGGTTCGGATCGACACCGAGTTGCGCTGCGGCCGATTGTCTTGTGGCAATGCGGTCATGTTCCATGCCATGGGCTATCGCTGCGATTTCGGCACGCAATGGCAATCCCACACGCTCGGCTTCAACACCCTTGCGTGGCTTCAAGCCGGTTTGCGCATAGGCGGTGCCAATCATGGACGCCCAGCGAGCTCCCAATTTGTTGGCCATTCCGGCACGGGCATTCTGCTCATGCATCGCGATCGGAATGCCCATCTTGTGCGCTGCCGCATATACGGGAGCGGACGTGTATCCGCCGAAGCCGACAACCACCTGCGCCTCATGACGGGTGAGAATGTCACGGACTTTGGCCGTTTCGGCCTTCCACTGCGCGGGAAACTTCAGCGCCGCCATATTGGGCCTGCGTGGGAAAGGAACCTTCTCAATGGTTTCCAGTTCGAAACCGGCCTGGGGAACCAAATCGTGTTCCAAGCCGACGACAGTGCCCACCACTGCGATATCGGCGTCTGGTTCAAGCTCGCGAATCACATGCGCCACGGCGAGCAGAGGATTGACATGACCTGCCGTACCACCGCCGGCAAGAACGATATGCTTCTGATTGCTCATAGTGTACGAGCTTAGCCCACGGCACCCCAGTACGCCGCGCGCCATACCGTCGCACACGCGGATGCTCACATTTCATCTACGTTTGCACACCGCAATACGCGGTAGCGTATGCTGCGGTCGCAGCCGACACTCAGACCCGCTGCATCTCCGCTTGGATCTGCGGCTGCTGCTTCATCATGCTGATGGTTACGCCTGCAGCGCCCAAACACAGAATCAACGACGAACCGCCCGCAGACACAAACGGCAATGGCACACCCATCACCGGAAACAATCCCACCACAACGCCGATGTTCACGAATGCCTGGCCGACGATCCACACGGTAATGCTGGCCAATACCAAAGTGATGTACCTGTCCTGCGATTGCAAAGCCACCACGAGCATGCACCATCCAAGCACCAAGAACAGCAGAATGACGAGAGAGGCGCCTACAAAGCCCGTTTCCTCACCGATGATGGCGAAAATGAAATCGTTGTGCGCTTCCGGCAGATATCCCCATTTTTCTCCGGAATTGCCGATGCCCACTCCAAGCAAACCTCCGGAGGCCATGGCGTATTTGCCATGCACCGCCTGATAGCAGACCCCCTGCATGTCGGATGCGGAGCAAGTTTGGTATGTGGCCATGATACGGCTGAGTCGGTTCGGACTGGTGATAACGAGTCCGCCAACCAAAACCGCACCGCCGCATGCCACGATAGCCAACCATTTGCCAGGAAAATCTCCCAACAGCAACGCGGCACCTGCGATCGCGAACAGAATCATGGCCGTGCAAGATCCTTGCCACTCACAACCAACAGCAATGCAAGACCAAGCCACGCAATCAACTTGAGATATGCCTTATATGGTCCGACTTTGTTTATCTGCTTCTGCGCGTAGATCAGTTCCCGCGGCAGCCATATGCACAACGCAAGCTTAACGACTTCGGCGGGCTGGAAGGTAAATCCAAAAAGGCCGATCCAACCTTTGTTGCCTTGGACATCGATGCCCAAGGGGGTAAACGTCAGCGACTGCAAAAGCAAAGCGATAATCAGGAAGACGAAACTGAATTTCCTGATGAGCTCCGCCGGAATCATCATGCAGGCAACACCCACGATAAGTCCAAGAACGCAGAATCCCCCCTGTTTCAGTGCTTGGGACCACGGAGACTGTCCGTTGGCAATCATGTTTACCGAAGAGCTGGAAAACACCATGATCACACCGAAAATGGTGAGAATGATCACCGCGGTTCTGAACCCATGAAAACACCAAATCGGATTAAGCAGGCTTCGCAGACCGACATAACCATGAAAATCGTCGACCTGCTTTCCGACGGCGGCCTTCTTTTTCTGACGACTACTATCAACCTGCCTGGTTTTAGGCTTTTCCATGCTCGTTCACCCAACGCTGAGCCTGCTGTGCGAACTGGTTTCCACGATCGGCATACGACTTGAACTGATCCATCGACGCACATGCAGGCGCCATCAGCACCACATCACCGGATTGGACGTACTCGCCCGCGGCATCAACCGCCCGTTCCATAATGACCCCATTATCCGCCGGATCGATGATGGTCAGAGGAATGTTGGGAGCGCTCGTCTTGAACGCATCCAGCATCGGCTGCTGATCCCTGCCGATGATGACCGCGGCTTTGATGGTATGCGCCTGATCAGCCACCAATTGCTCGAAACTGCTGCCTTTGGCCAGTCCTCCGGCAATCCACACCACGGATTTGTCGGCAAAACTATTGAGCGAGGCCTTGGCCGCATGCGCGTTGGTCGCCTTGGAGTCGTCAACGAAACGAATGGCTCCCCCATCCGCCATAGTGGCGGTGGCGACGGTCTGGATACGGTGGCCACCTGGAGTGAACTGCTTCAGGGATGCGATCGCCTTCTCCTTATCCGCGCCAAGTCCCAACACCAACGCCAATGCGGTCAATGCGTCGGCGAGCAAATGCGGATATACCGTGCATCCGGCTCGGTCAGATGTGTGAACTCGGCAACTTTGGCAACCTGTTCAGGCTTGCCCGCCTCACCGCCCGCGATGCCGGACATGTCGACGATCCAGCCGTCCTTCACGCCAATCTGGCCATCTTGCGGTTCCGACAATGTGAATCCAACCCTACGGCAGCCTTCCGCGGTTTCGGCTGCGAATGCCAGCTTGGTCACGCGCTCATCATCCGCGTTGTACACCAACGCCTTCTTGGCATGGTGGAAGACCTTCGCTTTATCGGACGCGTAATTGTCGATACCGCCATGCCAATCAAGATGGTCGTCAGCGATATTGGTGATCGCCGCGCAATCCAACTCAAGAGAATCGGTGAAATGCAATTGGAAAGAACTGAGCTCAACACACAGCACATCATTTGCCGGATCGACTGCGGCATGGGACACCGCTTTGCCGATATTGCCGACAGCAGGTGCGGTCAAACCGCAAGCCGTCAACATCTCCGAAGTCATTTCCGTAGTGGAGGTCTTGCCATTGGTACCGGTGATGCCAATCCATTGCGCAGGATGCCCAGTGGCATCGCAATCCACCGCAGCTGCCAGGCAAGCTCGACCTCGCTCATCACCGGAATGCCACGACGTTGCGCTTCGAGAATGAACGGGGTCCTCGGATTGAATACCGGAGAAGTCATCACCAAGTCGACATGATCCCAATCAATGTGGTCGAAAGAGTGCAGATCGGCATCAGGCTTCTTCTCATCCACGCCCAACACCTTTTCGGCGCGGGGAACCCAACACCTCCATCATGCTCTGGCCAGAAACTCCAGACCCGCCACAATCGCGGTCTTACCGCTCATATCCATATCCATCATCCTTCGATCGTCAGAACCTCATACGCCTTAATATCACAGTCATATTGCGTTCATTCGCAACGGCAACAGACCGAGCATCGACTGTCACAAGCCGGAACGGGCAACCCAATCGCCATAGAAAAGCACCAAGGCGACCAGCACGAACAGCAGTTCAATCATCCAGAAGCGAATCACAACCTTGACTTCGGGCCATCCCTTCAATTCGAAATGATGGTGGATCGGAGCCATCTTGAACACACGCTTATGCGTCATCTTGAAATAGCCGACCTGAATGACATCGCTCAACGTTTCCATGACGAACAGGCCGCCGAGAATAATCGCGAGGAATTCCGTATGCGTGGCGATGGACATGGCAGCGAACAGGCCGCCAAGCGCCAACGAACCGGTATCTCCCATGAAAATTGAAGCCGGATTGGAGTTGTACCACAGGAACCCGAAGCATGCTACCGCCGCGCAAGCCGCGATAATGGTCAGATCAAGTGGATCAGATACCGCGTAGGTAAAGCCCTCATGCCCCGATCCCTTAAGGTGGTAGAACTCCCAAAAAGCGATCACCGCATATCCCATGAACGCAATCATCGAAGAGCCAGCTGCCAAACCGTCAAGACCATCAGTCAGATTGATGGCATTGGTCCACGCGGTCATCAGGAAGTTCACCCAAATCACGAACAGCACGATAGCCACGACCTTACCCGCGAATTCGAAACTGAAGAACGGCTCCTCAATGAAGCTCATGCCGGCCTGGGCACTGGGGAAACCGGAATTCGTAGGCAGAATCAACGCCAGCACCGCATATATGGTAGCCAGAATGAACTGACCGATGAACTTGCCCTTAACCGTCAATCCCTCGCTCTGCTTCTTACGAACCTTCGCGAAATCATCAATAAAACCAAGCAATCCCATCGACAACATGGCAAACAGCACCAGCACCGCAGACCACGACGGAGTCTCACCCCGCGTGACGAAGCGGTACAGCGCCGACGAGCCCCAGCCCAACACAACCGCCAAATTGATGACCACGCCACCCAACGTAGGCGTGCCACGCTTGACTAGATGGGATTTCGGACCATCCTGACGTATGTATTGCCCATAATTCAGCTTGTGCACCAAACGAATCAGCAGCGGGGTGCCCACGATCGTCACAACCAGCGACACCACAATTCCGATGATGAGCGAAATCACCTGATGTTCTCCGTTTCAGTCAGACATTCTTCAGATAACGTCGTTTATTCGATTATTCGAATCTTGCCAAATATTCTTGTTCTATTGTGCAGCCAGGGCCTGCCAACGTTCGGCCAAAGCGCTCAAGCCGGAAGCGTGGGAGCCCTTAAGCAGCACCACAGCGCCCGGATGTTCCACGGCGAGTTGCGTCACCAGACGATCGGCCTCGTCAATGTCGTGCACCCAATCAATATGGGAAGCACATCCCGCAGCGGATGCACCTTCAGCCATGGCACCGGCCAGAGCGTCCAAAGAGGCATCGGATGTGCTGCCGACCGTCAGCAACGCGTCAACGTCGCCTTCCACCGCATACCGGCCGATGCCAGCATGCAAATCCTTTTCATCCGGACCAAGCTCAAGCATGGCACCCAACACCGCAATACGGAACGGTTGGGTCTCAGCACCCGCCTTCCAACGCAACAATCCGTCAAGCCCCGCCTTCATGGAATCGGGATTGGCATTAAACGAATCGTCGATCAAGGTGAACGATGTTTCAGGCTTGTGCACCGTGGAAACAGCCATACGATGAGGACTGATGGCCGTGACGTCAGACAGCGCGGACGCGACCTCATCCATCGACATACCCAAATGCATCGCTACCGAAGCAGCCGCCAACGCATTCATAACGTTATGCTGACCGCAAATGCCCAGAGTGACCTCGGCATGCTCGCCATCACCATTGTCCAAAATGAAGCTCGGATGGTCCAATTCGTCGCAATGCACATGTTGCGCGCTGATTGCCGGCTTGCCGTCATTGTTCTGCGGAAGTCCGAACCACATCACGTCGCCCGGAGCGATGGCGCTCATCGCAGCCACATGCTCGTCATTCGCGTTCAGTACGGAAAGACCACCTGGAACAAGACCACGGATGATTTCCGATTTGGCTTGTGCGATGCGTTCCGGCGAGCCGAATTCCCCTAGATGCGCGACGCCGACTTTCAACACGACCGCAATATCCGGCGGCACCAGCGACGTCAAATTCGCGATTTCCCCAACATGATTGGCACCCATTTCCGCAACCAGAAAGCGAGTTTCCGCATGTACTTTGAGCGAAGTCAACGGCAGTCCGATTTCATTGTTGAACGATCCGACCGGCGCAATCGTCGGTCCTATGTGCGCCAGCAACGCCTTCATGAGATCCTTGGTAGTGGTTTTTCCGACGGAACCGGTGATGCCAATCACCGTAAACGGCGTTTCCAACGCACGCCGGCGTTCGATATTGTGCTTGGCCAACGCGCCCAAGGCAAGCACCGTATCTTCCACCACGATCTGAGGCACTCCGGCACCGTCGATCTCATGGTCGACTATTGCGGCAACAGCGCCCTGAGCGCCTACCTTCGACACATAATCGTGGCCATCCACGCGTTCTCCGGCAATCGCCACGAATACCGATCCTTCAACAATCTGTCGTGAATCAGTGAATGTGCTGGTGGCCACAGGCGTATCAATCGCCGCGGTGCCGGCAATCAGCCGTCCCTGAACCGCCTGGGCGATTTCCTCCAAGCTCATTGGCATCATGGTCGGGCTGCTCACTCTGATTTCTCCTCTGTGTTGATGTACTGCATATTGTTCACGTTGTTTACGATTATCACTATTCGACGTCCGCATCCGTTCCGATCGAGACTAGTTCAGATCTCGAGATACACGCAATGCGCTTTTAATATTGGCTTTACGTACGCCGGCCGCAAGCACCATGCGATGGACAATGACAACGCGCTGCTGTCCGTCTGCCCGTATGCCTCCGTCGCTTGCGCTGCGAGCGCATCGGATTCCTGCGTACGACCTGCGATGTGGGTCTGCTTGCCGACAGTGCATCCAAACCGTGCGACCGACTTGACGATCTCAGCCTCGCTGAGACCCTTGTCGTCGCAGCCAAGCACATCAACATTCACCGACTGCAACGCATCGTCATTCAACGTTTCCTCGCTGAGCGCAAGGATCACAGCGGCGGCGCCGTCTTCGGCGCACACAGCATCGTACGCTGCACGTCAAGAATCGACAATGGATAGTTCAGATCAAGGAATCGTTCCAACGATTGCGAATTGCCGGCACTAATCACGCCGACCGGATTGCCGAGCATGTGCAGGAAATCCGCGAGATCCCTCACACCCTGTTCCACCGTTTGCGTATTGCTGCCAGCCACGGCGAACACCGCCAGCGAATCGGATGGCTGCCCGCCATCTCGCTGGCAAGCTTGCCCAACTGTTGCGCAGTCGGTTCGGCATAAATCAAAGGAATCTGAACGCCATCCGTTTTTCCTCGCAACGCATGCGGCACCACCGCACCATACGCACCAAGCGCTTGCACCTGCCGTAACTGTTGCTCATCCACCTGCATGGACGGCATGAACAACGCTCCCGGCCGCACCGAATCGATGTCGTCGGCAATGGACGTGACCGTCACTTCGGTAGCGAACGCGGGATCAAGGTCAAAGCCATATCTGCTGGCAAGCAGACCCAACGTCATTCGCCTATTCATGGATTCGCTGACCGCGCTCATCTTTCCGCCCCTCCGTTCTTCATGCTCGCACACTCACCAAGTCACTGGAATAGCATCAGTTCGCGGACTTGACGCCGGCACTTCGTACTTCTGCATAAGGAATTCACCAATCTCCGCAGTGACCGGGCCTGCTGTCAGACCACCATAACCGCCTTGCGGATCTTTCAACACCACCGTAACGACGAAACGAGGATTATCCGCAGGAATAATCGCAGAATAATCGCTGATAATCGACGACAGACGTCCGTCCGCACCGGCAACTTCCGCGGTACCGGACTTTGCCACGACACGGTAACCATCCACTTTGACGAACTGGGAATAGTGGTCGGACACGGATTCCATGGCATTCATCACCTGTGAGGCCACCTGCTCGTCAATCACGCGCGTCGCTTCGCCTTCAGGCTTCTGCTCTTCGGAATGCCCTTCGGCATCGCTGATCGCCTTGATGATGCGCTGCGGCTTTTTGACGCCCTTGTTGGCGATCACGGCAACCGCGTTCGTCAACTGGAGCGCATTGGTCGTATACGCCTGGCCGAACAGCACGGTGTTCTGGGTTCGCAGATCCCATTGATCGGCCGAATACAGCAGACCATCCGCTTCTCCGGGAAGACCAAGCCCATTGTCTTGTCCGATACCGAATTTGCTGATGAACTCATATCGCTGCTCGTTAGACATCTTCTCCGCGGCGATGATCATGCCGACATTCGACGATTGCTCGAGAATGCCTGCCAGCGTCCAATGCTCATCGCCGTGGGTCGTCGCATCGCTGTAGGTCTGCCCGTTCGTCGTAATGTGGTCCGGCACCGTGAATTTATCCGATGCCTGGTGCAATCCAAGCTGAATCATGCCTGACATGGTGAAAACCTTGCCGATGGAACCGGGTTCAAACGTTTCGCTGACGGCCCTGGAAACCGTCATTTTCGCCTGGTCGCTGCCGGCTTCGATTTCGTCGCTATCGGCGAGCGCGAGAATGTCCCCTGTTTGTGTGTCCTGCACCACGGCGACTCCCCACGGTGAACTATATTTCGTGCAGCTTTCCTTCAGCACTTTTTCGACGTACCACTGCACGTCATGGTCGATGGTCAGTGTGACATCGGAGCCGTTGACCGCGTCTTTTGATTCGGTCATGGTTCCGGGGATTTCGACGCCGTTGTTGCCTTGTTGGTAGATTGGTACCCGTCTTCGCCTGTCAACGTCTTGTTTTTCATCTGTTCGATGCCCGCTACGCCTTTGCCTTCACCGTCGACACCTCCCAGCAGTGCGCCCATCAGGGTTCCGTTGGAATAGATGCGCTCGTTGCTGAGTTCCGCGTAGACGATACCGCCCAGATTGAGTTTGGAGATCTTGCGCTTAACGGCCGGCGTCACATCTTTTTTGAGTACCGCATATTGGCCTGTTCCCGAAAGCATGGCACCCAATTCGGTGGCGTCCATGTCCAGTACCGGAGCGAGGAGTCTAGCTACCGCCGCAGCTCCGGTAGCACCTACCGGCTTGCCATCGACCTGATGGCAGTTGTCTCCGGTCTGTTTGGTGCAGGTTGTGGGAGTGAAGGCCTGTGCTTCCTCGGGGTTGCCGATGATGGTGTAGCGCTCCACGCTTTGCGCGAGAATCGAGCCGTTCGTGTCCATGATTTTGCCGCGCCGTGCCTTCAAAGTCACGGTAATCGTGCGGCTTTGCGCCGCGGCCTGCGCCATGGTTTTGCCATTGATCAACTGGATGTTGGCCAATTGAATAAGGCAAGCCGTGCCCATCAACGCCAGAATGACGCCGATGGCCATGGTTTTCGTAAGCAGTTTCTTGTGGAAACGTGCGTAAGTGCGGTGAAAAGGATTCACTGAGCGTCGTCTCCGCTTGGCTGGTAGCCGTTCAGATCAATCGTTAGAGCGCCTTTTTGGGGCACCATGCCCATTTCCTCGGCCTTGCTCGGCAGCGAGGCTTCAAGTTCGTCAAGCTTGGCCTGGTCATCTTCCACGTCTTGGGTCAGGCGGGTAATGTTCGACTCAATCTGGTTCGCCTCGAAGGAATGCTGCACCATTTGGGTACGCAGCGTTAAGGATCCCAGAAGACATCCGCCGAGGAACACCACGGCGATAACCAGATGCAACAATGGAGTGCTTCTGGTGCGCGTCCATGTGATGAGATGTTCGAATCCTCGCTTGACGCTGTTGCCTTCGGCCCGCGTTCCTTTGACGACGTGCAATTCAGGGCGAGTGGTGCCAGCGGTTTCGGTTTGGTCCCGGCGTCCTGCGGGAGCCGCGTTTGATGCGATCGTTCTTGGTGCGGCCACGTTCAGCCCCTCCTTCCTTGTCGTTTCATGCTTGCGTAATCATTGCCTTGGTCGAATCGTTTTCGCCAGCGTTCAGGAATTGGTCTGGTCAGTTCCACTGCGCGCAGTCGCACAGAGGCCGACCTTGGATTCATGGCGATTTCTTCCTCGGCCGCTTTGATGGCGCCTCGCGTCAGTTCTTTGAAGAACGGCATCATATCCGGGGGTATTACCGGCATATCTGCGGGCACGTCAGCTTTCAGACCTTGATTCATAAATGTTTTGACGGTCTTGTCTTCCAGCGAATGGTACGACTCCACCACCAAACGTCCTCCCACCGCAAGATGGTTGGCGATCTGCGGTAGCGTCCCCGCCAATTTGTCGAGCTCGCCGTTGACTTCAATACGTAATGCCTGGAACACACGTTTCGCGGGATTTCCCGCAGGACGGTGCGCTTGCGGCACAACCTCATCCACCAATCGGTTGAGCTGCCCCGATGTGGTCAATGGTTCGATCTCACGCCTACGCACGATTTCGCGGGCTATCTGCTTGGAGAAGCGTTCCTCACCATATGTACGGAAAATGCGTACCAGATCAGCGAACGAATATTCAGCAAGTATCTGTTCGGCGGTCAATGGCTGGGTCACGTCCATACGCATGTCCAAAGGCGCATCGTGAGAATAGGAGAATCCCCGCTCCGTCTCGTCAATCTGCAAACTCGACAATCCCAAATCCATGAACACGGCGTTTACCTGGTCGATCCCCTGATCATCAAGCACTTGCGCGAAATCGTCGAATGCGGCGTGCACGGGTATGAAGCGGTCGGCAAGACCTTCCATCCGCATTCGCTGCGTGGCGAGCGAAAGCGCCTCCGTGTCTCGATCGATGCCGATCAGACGCGCTTGCGGACTCGCTTTGAGAAAAGCCGTGGAATGCCCCGCCAAACCAAGCGTGCAATCCACCGCAATCGACCCTGGCCTCGCCAACGCCGGGACCACCAGATCCACGCAGTCGCGCAGCAACACTGGCTGATGTATGGTCGTTACATCTGTCATCAGAATTCCACCGCCGGTAATACGTCATCGGCAATATCGGAATATCCCTGCTCCTGTTCGGCGAGATATTCCTCCCATGCCTGCTTGTTCCAAATCTCCGCTCGGGTCCCCACGCCAATCACCACGATGTCGCTTCCCAAATTCGCGTAATCGCGCAACATCTGCGGCACGAGCACACGTCCTTGCCTGTCTGGCTCCTGATCAACCGCGCCGGAAAGGAACACACGCAAATAATCACGTGCAGCCTTGTTTCCCATGGATGTGCGCTGGATCTGCAATGCGATCCGGCGAAATTCCGATTGGGGCAACAGATAGACACATCGCTCCTGACCACGGGCCATCACCATGCCCGGTCCCAGCTGGCTGCGAAATTTTGCAGGCAATGCCATACGTCCTTTGGCGTCGATTTTTGGAGTGTATGTTCCCAACAGCAGCGGAGGCAGTCCAGCCATCACACCGCTCGCTTGCGTCGAACCATCGTCGGAGAAGGGCTCGGTTTCAACGCTTTGAACCATCGCCACACCTCCTTACATGATGCGCGGGAACACCTAGACCCAAAACTCTTTCCCCACTTTACCCCACGCATCACCATAAATCCCCACATAAATGGAAAAAATCAGCAAATGCTGAGGTTGATTTTCCCCACATTGAACGAATGGCATCAAATCAACTACCGTAATTCATCCTTGCTTCGCTATGTCGCACTCGCCCTCGTCGGTTTTCGTAGAAGCCTCGGGGTACATTGGAGTGCCTAAGTTTTGTGAGGAAGGGATTGCAGATGTCGAGTTATTCCGCCCAGTTGCGTGAAGAACAACAGGCCGTCAGCCGCGCGTACGGCCGCTTGGATGATCTGCGGGCCCAAGCTCGTGCCCGTCTCGACACCGTGCGTGCTGCCGGCTCGCACGGATCGCCCACGCAACGCACCGAACGCGATTCCTTCGCCACCATGTACGAGGATCGCCTCACCCAGCTGCGTGCCGTCGAAGATCGCCTGGTGTTCGGCAGACTCGACGATGTCCACGGTGCGCACAGATACATCGGGCGTATCGGACTGTCCAACGAAAACCACGAGCCGATCCTCACCGATTGGCGAGCCGACGCGGCACGTCCGTTCTACGAAGCGACGCCTTCCAATCATGGCGATATCGTAATGCGCCGCCATATCACACTCAGCTTCCGTGAAGTGGTCGGCGTTGAAGACGAGGTGCTCGATGTGCACTCCGACCAGGTCGGGCAGGCGTCTTCGGACGGCACTCTGACCGGCGAAGGCGCGCTGCTCGCATCGTTGAACGCCAAGCGCACCGGCAAGATGACCGATATCGTGGCAACCATCCAAGCCGAGCAGGATCGCATTATTCGCGCCGACCTCAACCAGGCCGTGGTGGTGCAGGGTGGACCGGGTACCGGCAAAACCGCCGTGGCGCTGCACCGTGCGGCATATCTGCTCTACACGCATCGGCGAATGCTCGAACGCTCCGGTGTGCTCGTGGTCGGACCGAGCTCAACCTTCCTGCATTACATCGATCAGGTGCTCCCCTCCCTCGGCGAGACCGGAGTGGTCAGCCGAACCATCGCCGATCTGATCCCCGGCGTGATCGCGACGGCGCATGACAACCCGTTCGCCGCGAAATTGAAGGGCGAACGTCGTATGTCCAAAGCCTCGCCAATGCCGTTGCCGCAACGAGAACCGCGTCCCCGCA
>ENA-OQEB01000311-OQEB01000311.1-human-gut-metagenome-genome-assembly--contig:-NODE-311-length-20754-cov-1.745382_pt1 | contig 20754 bp, 23 predicted proteins | sample MGYA00242787_ERZ504619 | MGnify/ENA primary metagenome ERZ504619 (study PRJEB26092, sample SAMD00036317) | human gut metagenome | host: Homo sapiens | study: EMG produced TPA metagenomics assembly of... | reverse complement strand
TATCCGCAGAGGAAATCAATTCTCCCCCAATCATATCGGCAACGACGCGGCGATCTTCGCTTGACAGCCAGCATTTACGAAAATTGGGATGCGATGTAAACGAATATATCGAATCGGATCTGCTGCTACAAGACCCGAAGGAAAAGGGTATCTTTAATATGGTAAGAGACTGGAAGTCCATCCATAAGCTGCAAGAACTAGAGGATAAAAATTATTTCGTGGTGAACTCGGGTTACGGGATCGAGAATTGTACTCGTGAGAAAATGACCCGCCTCCTATTATCCAACCATATCTCCCATCCGGCAAGCTTAATCTTACGGACAGATGAGGATCCGACAGAAGCCCTTGAGAAAGCCGGTTTCTTTAATTGCTGGATCAAACGGGAGATTTCCACGCCATTCATAGGGAAGACGTCACCTACGTAAGAAATCCGGAAGAGGCGAGAAGCATACTGAAGGAATACGCCATCCGTGGTATCCCGTCGGCGGTAATCAATGAGCATCTGGTAGGCGACTTGGTGAAATTTTATGGGGTAGCGGGGACTGATTTCTTTTATTGGTTCTATCCATCGAACATGCATCATAGTAAATTTGGTTTAGAAGTTATCAATGGTACAGCGAAGGGGATCCCCTTCGACGAAGCGCAGCTTCGTCTACTTTGCCACAAGGCTGCGGAGGTATTGAACATACATATTTACGGGGGAGATTGCATCGTCTCCGAGGATGGTGTCATGCGGATATCGATTTCAATGATTGGCCTAGTTTCGCCCCTTGCCGGAAGAAGCGGCTCCAAACATCGCACGTCGTATCTGGGATCTTATGCGAGAACACATCTAAATCGTTTTAACAAAATCAATCATGAGTGAGACTAAGTCTACTCCCAGTCTGGAGTCAACCTTAAAATCTTTGGACACCGAGGAGTTTATCGATATTCATTTCTATCGTCCTATTGGCTACCAATGGCTTTGTTCTTTAATAAATTGGGGGTATCGCCCAATAGTATCACGATCGCCAGCATCTTTATCGGCATAACGGCAGGTATCTGTTTCTATTTCCAGAGCCTCGCTATCAACGTGATCGGCATGTTACTGTTAATCTGGGCAAACTCATATGATAGCGCAGACGGACAATTGGCCCGTATGACCGGACAGAAAAGTGCTTGGGACGTATCTTGGACGGTGCCGCCGGCGATTTCTGGTTTATCGCTATCTACGCGGCAATCTGCTTACGCCTCACGCCGGAATGGGGAATATGGATCTGGCTATTGGCGGCTACGACGGGATTCTTCCATAGCAAGCAAGCGGCCATGGCGGATTATTATCGCAATATTCACTTGTTGTTCTTGAAAGGTAAATCGGGTAGCGAGCTCTCCCACTCTCCCCAATTGAAGGAGAATTATAAGAAGATGAGTTGGAAACATGACTTTATCTATAAATTGTTCGAGACCTTCTACATTAATTATACGGTAGGTCAAGAAGCATGGACACCTAAATTCCAACACATGATGAACATCATCCGTGAGAAATACAACGGACAAGCGCCGGAATGGTTCCGTAAGGCTTTTCGAACAAAGAGTCCGCCGTTGATGAAATATACAAATATGCTATCATTCAATACCCGGGTGATCGCTTTGTTTGTCAGCCTTTTCATCGACATGCTTGGCTGTATTTCGTATTCGAGCTGACCGTATTAAACTCGATGTTGCTCTATAATGATCAAAAAGCATGAGCATATTTGTGAAGATTTCAGCAAACAATTATAACGTTTTTATCCCATTCGATTATGTTCAAATTAGACAAAGTAAAAGGAATCCTCTTTGATTACGGCGGAACGATAGACAGTAACGGCATGCACTGGCTGAGGTGATCTGGATGGCGTATGAGGCCTTGAAGGTTCCCGTATCCAAAGCGGTCTTCCGTGATGCTTATGTACATGGAGAAAGAACGCTTGGAAAGAATCCGATCGTGAAGCCTCATCATACGTTTCTGGATATGCTGCGCTTGAAAAGCGATTTACAAATCCAATGGCTGAAAGAGAATGGGCATTTATCCGCCGAGGCGGTTACCCCGGAGTTACCGGAACAATTAGCGGATTGGTGTTACGAATACGCCCGGAAGGCAATCGATAGCGCCCGCCCCATTCTGGAGCAATTAGCGGAACGTTACCCATTGGTATTGGTATCGAACTTTTATGGGAACATAGAATCCGTGTTGAAAGATTTCGGTTTGGATCATTTATTCGGCGCTATCGTGGAATCGGCGGTCGTAGGTATCCGTAAGCCGGACCCGGCGATCTTCCGATTAGGAGTGGATAAACTGGGATTTCCCGCCGACGAGATGTTGTCGTAGGTGATTCCTATGATAAGGATATCGTCCCCGCCACCCGGATCGGATGCCAGACAATCTGGCTAAAAAGTATTGGTTGGAGCGCTTATAAAGGAAATGAGACTGCCGATATCGTATTATCCGACTTCACGGAAATAAAGCAAGTATTCGCTTTATAGAATATACATTTTAGACCAGTATAAGCTCAGAAATGACCTTTTTTGGTACTGATAGCATCCTAACTTTGCATATAAAAAAGTTAGGATGCTATGTTTTTAAAGAAATACATATGGCTTTCTGCCGCTACACTCCTCACGGCTTGCGACTTAATCGACTATCATCGTATGACGGTCGTCTGGATTCCGATACTTCCCGGGAGATCAACCGACCAATATCGAGCGTATCGAGAAAGTCTGCGAAGGGAAGGACACGATCCGTTTTATTTTTATGGGCGATACCCAGCGGAGTTATAATGAGACGGAAGATTTCGTCAAGTACGTTAATCAATTAGATAGCATCGATTTCATTATCCATGGAGGAGATTATACGGAGTTCGGCTTAAAGAAGGAATTCGAGTGGAACGATGATATCTTGTCCAAACTAAAAGTGCCTTACGTAGGGTTGATCGGTAATCACGACGTGATCGGTAATGGCGACCAAGTATTTCGTAAAATCTTTGGGAATGAGACTTCTCGTTTGGTCGTGAGCGACGTGAAATTCGTATGCCTCAATACGAACGCTATCGAGTATGATTATTCCCATCCGGTACCCGATTTTAATTTCCTAAAGAATGAGATAGCGGATAGTACCCGTAATAAACGCACGATCGTAGTCATGCACGCCCCTCCCGGGAACGAACAGTTCGACAATAACGTGAAAGACGTGTTCCAACTTTATATCAAGACATTACCATCTTTAATGTTCTGCTTGCATGCACATAATCATTGCGTATCGGCAGCTGATTTGTTTGAGGATGGCATTATCTACTACGGTTGCGCCAATATCGCCAAACGAAGTTATCTTCTTTTTACCTTAACCCCTGACGATTATATGTATGAAGTGGTCAATTTTTAAGCTTCTCCTCTTAACTTGTGTCTTTTCCCTTACACTCCATGCGCAAGAGGATAAATACACGAAACGAGTGCAACGGTACGAGAACGCATGGCAACGGGTCATCCCCCGCTATACAAAAGTACAATTCGCAGGTTCCATGGCGATGCTATCCGTGGGTACCGGTTGGAATTATTACCGGAATCATTGGGAAACGGATATGTTGCTGGGTATCGTCCCCCGCAACGCAAATGATCACGCAAACGTGACTTTCACCTTGAAACAAAACTATTTTCCTTGGAATATCGATCTGGGAGAAAAAGTATCTTTCGAGCCTCTTTGTTGCGGTATCTACGTAAATTTCCTATTTGACCGGGATTTCTGGGCCAAGCAACCGAATAAGTATCCCCCGGGATATTATTGGTTCTCCACCCGCATCCGTAACCATATCTTTATCGGGGAGCGGATCACACTCAAACTGAATCCAAATAGTAGCTGGCATAAATCCATCAGCTTCTTCTATGAGTTAAGCACTTGCGATTTGTATATAATAAACGCTATCGGCAACAGCTACTTGAAGCCAAAAGATTATTTAAGCCTTTCATTCGGGGTGAAACTACAGATCTTATAAAAGCAAGAAACGGAAGACATTCACTGCCCTCCGTTTCCCTAAACTACATAAAACACTTAAAAGAACAAACGTTGTCTATCAGAACGCTAGACCTAAGCGGATACCCCAGTTATTCAAACCATCGATATGATAGCTGAGGACATCACCCTTGTTGGTAGCGTAGTTATAATAAGCGGCCATATGTACGCCGATCTGTTTCTGAGGTGTGAAGTACACGGTCATACCGATCTCGGGAGCTACATAGAATCCCCAGTTACGATCGTAAACCTTCAACACGTTCATGTAGGTAGACATCTCACTATAGCTAGCACCTAACTGAGCGCAACATACGGTTGGAATTGTCCTTCCGGAGCGAAGTTATAACGGAAAGCCGCACCAAAAGGCAACTGGAAGATAGAATGCTGTTGATCGGAAGTGATTACGGATGTTGAGTTTACCGGAATCGTCTGGCGGTCCACATACTCATTATTTGTATGATAAGAGATGAACGCACCTATAGCGAAATTAGGAATCACATAGTAACCACCCTCAGCGTGAGCACCCCAACCGCTGGTCTTCTTAGAAAAGTCTTGACCGAACGGAGAGTTGATTTGCCAGTCTACATTGAAATACGCGTTTTTCAAAACCTGGCGCCAGCCAGAGTAGGCATCGCCATACAAACTACGAGTAAAGCGATTAACTTGATTGATTTATTTATCTTTTTCATAGAATCTCAAACTTTTAATCATTCGAATTATTATTTCTTTACGTACGGAGATTGTACAAATGCTTGCTCGATAGCACGAACAGCCAGCTGAGTATCGAATTTATCGGAACCAGACAACAAGCCACTCATGTAAGCAGTCCAAAGAACCGGAAGTTTAGCGTCTGCCTTAGAAGCGGCAGGAGTATCCAAATCCACTAACTCTGTCAACAAGGAACCTACACTATAGCTATACACTACAGGATACGGGTAATACCAATTTCCCCAACCCGGTCCCCAGTAACCCGGACTCCAATATCCCGGATAGTTCCACCACCAGTACGGGTAGTTGTAGCCATCGTTGTAGTCAGCGAAATATTGAGTACTTTGTACGTAAGAAACTTGCAGACCTAAGTCGGCGTTATCTTTGTCTAGCGTGCGTTTGAAACCGCGGCTTTCCATATTATTCACCAACGTAGTGATAATATCGTCTGCTTCATTGGCTGTCCAGAACTGAGGTTTCTCGCTTGTGCCGATAACCAATACACTATCCGGAATGTAGAACGTAGTGAACGATTCGAATTTCGCGTCCTTATCATGATTCGTGAACACCAGAAAATCATTGTCCAATTTCGACATGTCCGGGTCCTTTTGGCAAGAAGCCAGCAGAAGAACTAACAGAAAAAAAGGAAAAATCTTTCATCTCATTTTAACGTTTAAAACAGTTTATACTATTATTTGTGCTTATATATAAGTCACTATTAAAACAGCATGAGTTGAAAAAGGTTCTAAAACCTATCCTTTTGGGTGTCGTTAATTAACATATCCTAACCATACGACGGGCTTATGGTCACTGTAGTCTAAATTAGGAGAATCATAAGTTACACCCTTAAAATCAGGAGAATAAATTATGTAATCAATTCGAAATATACGCTTTAATTGACGAAAGGTGTACCCGAAACCGGAGCCACAGTCACGAAACCCATCCGTTAAATCACCTTTCACGGTACGGTACGTATAAGAGGCCGGTGTATCATTAAAATCACCGCAAAGAATCACGGGCCCCTCCCCGGCATCCAACATCTGACGGATATAATCCGCCTGAGTAGCCCGTTTCACGAAATTCTTCTTCATCTGAAAAGCCATATGGAAGGCGGCCTCGGTTTCCTCCAATTGTTTACCCTCGGCATGGGCTTGGTAAAGACGAGGCTTTACGGCATTCACGCTAGTCGTTTGGAAATGGTTATTAAATACACGAACACTATCCCCTTGGATATCCATGACGGCAAACAAGGATTTATTGCTAGACTCCGGGTATAGGATAGACTCAAAACGAAGGATCGGATATTTACTGAAAATAGCGTTGCCCGCCGCTTTCGTAGCCGAACGGGTAGAGCATAATACGGTAGGAACGATAAGGTCTTGGCGACAGAATCCATCCGCAGGCCGATTCAACAGGGCATTCTTGGAGGCAAACGATATCCGGGTCCTCCTTTCTCAGCCAATCCGCTATATTAGGAAGCTGTTTCTTTCCGTCCGTATTGAAATTATTCACGTTATAGGTAATCACCTTAACCGCTTCTTTCCCTATCGGAATCTCTTTAGGGAAGACCCGTATCTGGAACATCGATATCAAAAACTCCCAGTTCAACAATAACGCCGCCAAAGGTACCCAGCACCAATGGCTCCTAAAGACACACCACATCAAGAAAAGACATAGATTGACCGCCAATACCGGTAATAACACCAATCCGGGAAACGAGATCCACTCCTTCCCTTCCGGATTCATACGTCCGGTAGCGAATCCGGCTATGGCTGCCACGGCAAAAGCGATCGTAATCAACACAAATAAAATATATATCAACTTCTTCATCCTTCCTATCCTGCGATTTAAACAAAAAAGGGACTATCCGGAAAAGACAGTCCCCCAATTCATACACTATAACCTGTCCGCTTCCGGCAGGGATAGCTTTAAAAAACTTATCGAAGCGTTCCTTGTTGAGCCTCTTGGATCATCTTCTGATTAGCCAAGATCACGATCTCAACACGACGGTTCAACGAACGACCCTCGGGAGTGTCATTGCTAGCCACAGGATCATGTATACCTTTGCCTTCATAAACCATACGATCCGTACTTACCCCCTGCATCATCAGGTAATCGTAAACGCTCTTCGCACGTTTCTCGGACAAGGTCTGGTTATAATCCACCTTACCGGTGTTATCCGTAAAGCCGATGATTCGGATATCCGTATCCGGATTGGCCTTCAAACTGGTAGCGAAGTTACGCAAGGCACTCTTGGAAGCGTCGCTCAACGTACTCGAGTTCGTGGCAAACAAGATACCGGAGTCAAAAGTAACCTTCAAGGCCTCACCATTGTTCACGCTCTCGATCTTCGTGTCCTCAGGCAGGGTAGCTTCCAGCTCCTTCTTCTGCTTATCCATTTTCTTACCGATTAACGCACCGGCTGTACCACCTACGGCCGCACCAATCACGGCACCCAATGCGGTATTTCCGGCCAAGGCACCAACACCAGCTCCGACAGCGGCACCACCGCCTACACCGATCGCCGTACCCTTCGCCGTGTTATTCCACGTTCCGCAACTCGTAAACACCACTGCCATACATAGCAGTAAAACAGATAATAATTTAATGTTCCTCATCATCTTCTACAATTTCACTTAAACAACTTTATATATATAACAAATATCAATCAAACATGTTGATCGAATCGCAATATTCAAGTTCTCCTTGTACTATAAAAGTGATTTCCTCCGGTTCGAATTTGCCTACGCCGTCTTTCTGGGCGTTCTTAATTACATAATTTACAACCTCTTCCTCATCGATCTCGATCTCATCGTCACCATCATCATCTAGCATGCCATTAGATTCATAGAAGTCGTAGATCAAGTCTACGATATAGTTGATATCGTCATTACTGAACTTTCCTTTCAGTTCTTGGGGAAGATAATTCTGGATAAATTTTACGGAATCATCCTCGTCATAAAGTAGCTCGTCATTGTTCGTGCTCATAATTAATCTTGTTTAATTGGTTTGAATAGCGGCAAATGTACGGAAATATTTTGATTTTATATCCCAAAAACAATTAAGCTTATTTACGGACGTGACTTAACAAAAGCAAATGCCCCTACTTGAACATAGTTCTAAAAGAGCTTAGGTTTTATAGGAAGCAAAGGTAATAAAAATACTTGATTATCATATAGACCTATTATTTTTTATAGCTTCCGGGCAATTTACTGTTCCGCATGATATTTTCTTTGAAAGAATATATTTCCAACCGAGTACCCCAAAGAGACTTCCAATATCTTTATGGATCACAAAAAACACTAAAGCCAGTCTTATTTGTGTTAAAATCAAAATACACTCCATCATTTATTTACATATAGTCATTTGATACTCAAGTTCTTTTAGAACTCAGTAAATGTATTAAATTATGATTACAATGGAACCTAAAATACAAAGTACCACAAGTACCCGAGCTCTCCGGAGCAAAATCGGGCCTATCAAGGCTTACTTATTCAAGACCTCATATGTAATCAGTCCAATCACGCCAAGCGATCTTAAACATTCCATGAAAGGTGCCTACAAATCATTCCTGTCTAAAACCGATCAAGCATACGGCCATTCCACGTCAACAATCAACCCCAAACTTTACCCTATTTCTACCTTTAAGCAAATGAGCCTCGTAGTAGTCCCGAGTTTCATGATAGAGTCCCCATTCGAGGTAGTGGCGATAGCTCTTATCGCCTTTCTACTTATCCTCCTTTCGATGAGGGAACATCGGCATAAGAAAGACATTCTTGACACCGAACGAAATATGGCCGAAGAAGTGATCCGCTTACGTGAGAAGCGGAAGAATCAAACCGGTTGACAAGTGCTTTCCTCGCCAATATGAGCCATGAGATACGGACCCCATTGAATGCGATCGTAGGTTTCTCGACCCTTATCAGCGAAAGTGAGGATAAAGAGGAGATCAAAGAATTCGCTAAAATCATTCACGCAAACAATGAGCTACTCCTTAATTTAATCAATGACATACTCGATATGTCAAAAATAGAAGCCGGTATATTGGATTTCCTTTATACGGAAGTGGAGATTAACGAGCTTATACAAACCCTATGGCGGAGTTACCGATTCAAGATCAAGGAAGGAGTAGAATTCCGCACGGAACTGCCTGCGGAAAGCTACATTATCCATACTGAGAGAAACCGTTTATCCCAAGTACTGGCTAATTTCATCAATAATGCTTGCAAATACACTTTCGAGGGAATGATAACGATCGGATATGAAATAAGGAAAGACGATATTTATTTCTTTGTTACCGATACGGGAAAAGGGATAGCTGAAGAAAATATCTCCCGTGTTTTCGATCGATTCGCTAAATTAGATCCTTCACCCAAGGTACGGGGCGTCGGCTGTCTATCTGTGAATTAATCATTAAACATTTAGGTGGAGAGATCGGCGTGGAGTCAAGCGTTGGAAAAGGATCTACATTTTGGTGCACGGTTCCCACCCGGAAATAATCGCACCAAGCCGTATCTACCTATTAGTGAAAAATAAAAAGGCGGAATGATTCACATAGGATCATTCCACCTTCATTATTTTATAGAAACACCACGCTTAACGTCAAGCGTTCAAGTCTACTTTAGTTCTTAAATTCCAGACCATCGTCTTTCCTATCGATCACGATCGGGCGGTTACGGTCTACCGTTCCACCCAGCAAAGCCTTTGACAACTCGTTCAAGACATACTTCTGAATGACACGTTTTACCGGACGGGCACCGAATTGAGGATCGAAGCCCTTGTCGGCGATAAAGTCCACGGCCTCGTTCGTGAAGTCCAAGGCGACACCGTTCGTAGCCAACATCTTCTTCACGCTGTTCAACTGCAAGGATACGATCTTGCGAATCTCCTCCTCGTTCAGCGGAGTAAACATGATGATATCGTCGATACGGTTCAAGAACTCCGGACGGATCGTCTTCTTCAACAGTTCCAGTACTTGGATCTTCGTCTCGTCTACCACCTTGTCATGCGTGGCGGGTGTCATCTTCTCGAAGTTCTCACGGATCAAGGAAGAACCTAGGTTACTTGTCATGATAATGATCGTGTTCTTGAAGTTGACAACACGGCCTTTGTTATCCGTCAACCGTCCATCATCCAAGACTTGCAACAAGATGTTGAATACATCCGGATGCGCCTTTTCGATCTCATCGAACAAGACAACCGAGTAAGGTTTCCGGCGAATCGCCTCCGTCAACTGTCCACCCTCATCGTAACCCACATATCCCGGAGGCGCACCGATCAAACGAGTCGCGCTGAATTTCTCTTGATACTCACTCATGTCGATACGGGTCATCATATTCTCATCATCGAACAGATACTCGGCCAACGCCTTGGCCAACTCCGTCTTACCCACACCGGTAGTACCGAGGAAGATGAAAGAACCGATCGGTCGTTTCGGGTCCTGCAGGCCGGCACGACTACGACGAACCGCATCGGCGATAGCGTTGATCGCCTCTTCCTGACCGATCACACGGGTATGAAGCTCGGACTCCAGACGTAATAACTTATCTTTCTCGCTCTGCATCATCTTGCTGACCGAATTCCAGTCCAACGGGATACCACATCGGCGATATCGTCGCTATCCACTTCCTCCTTGATCATAGCCGCGGCACCTTGCATCGTCTTCAACTTAGCCTGTACCTCCTTGATCTCCTCTTCCTTTTGCTTGATCTTACCGTAACGGATCTCAGCGACCTTGCCGTAATCCCCCTCACGCTCCGCCTTATCAGCCTCAAACTTTAGGTTCTCGATATCGATCTTATTTTGCTGGATCTTATTGATCTGCTCCTTCTCGCTTTGCCACTGAGCCTTTTGCTTGGTCTCCTCCTCCTTCAAGTCGGCGATCTCCTTGTTCAGTTGCTCTAATTAGACTTGTCGTTCTCACGCTTGATCGCCTCACGCTCGATCTCCAACTGTTTGATACGGCGGGAAACCTCATCCAACGACTCCGGTACGGAATCGATCTGCAAACGCAGACGGGCGGCGGCCTCATCCATCAAATCGATCGCCTTATCCGGCAAGAAACGATCCGTGATATAACGGGTAGACAACTGTACGGCGGAGATAATGGCATCATCCTTGATACGTACTTTATGGTGATTCTCATATTTTTCCTTCAAACCACGAAGGATGGAGATCGTATCCAACTCACTCGGCTCGTCTACGATAACGGTCTGGAACCGACGCTCAAGCGCCTTATCCTTCTCAAAATACTTCTGATACTCATCCAACGTCGTGGCACCGATCGAACGTAGCTCACCACGAGCCAAAGCCGGTTTCAAGATGTTAGCGGCATCCATGGCACCTTCGCCTTTACCGGCTCCTACCAAGGTATGGATCTCATCGATAAAGAGGATGATCTCGCCCTCGGATTTCGTAACCTCGTTCACCACCGCTTTCAAACGTTCCTCGAACTCGCCTTTATATTTAGCTCCGGCGATCAACGCGCCCATATCCAACGAGAAGATCTGTTTAGACTTCAAGTTCTCGGGAACGTCACCCCGAACGATACGATGGGCCAACCCCTCAGCGATAGCAGTCTTACCTACACCTGGCTCACCGATCAAGATCGGATTGTTCTTCGTACGGCGGCTCAATATCTGCAAGACACGGCGGATCTCCTCGTCACGTCCGATCACGGGGTCTAGCTTACCGCTACGGGCACGCTCGTTCAAATTGATGGCGTATTTTCCTAAGGCATCGTAAGTCTCCTCGGCGGATTGGCTTGTCACCTTATTTCCTTTACGCAATTCCTCGATCGCTTGACGTAACTCTTTCTCTGTCACGCCGGCGTCTTTCAATATCTGTGAAGCGGTGCTCTTTTCCGTAAACAACGCCAAGATGATCGGCTCCAACGATACATATTGATCCCCCATTTTAGAGGAATAATCGATCGCCTTCTGTAAGACAGCGTTCGACTCGCTAGAGAGATAGGGTTCGCCTCCCGAAACCTTAGGATAAGATTCGATTTGGCGATCCAGTACCATATTCAGGTTTTGAGCGTTTACCCCTAATTTCTGAAAGATAAAATTAGTAACACTCTCACCCGTCATAATGACAGCTTTCAACAAGTGAACAGGTTCGATAACCTGTTGGTTATTTTTAGTAACCAGCTGTACGGCTTGTTGAACAGCCTCCTGCGCCTTGATTGTAAAATTGTTTAAATTCATGTATTTAAGCTCCTTTCTTATATTCTTTTCTAATTTTATTTTACACTTATATCCTTACAAAAGAAATACCAAAACGAAAATATGACATTTTGTCTTAATATTATAAAACAGAATAGAGAACTCCCCGTCAAACCGTCCATTTCGGATGTCATTCGGACGTATCTTTTCAGAAAGAACAAAAGAGAGAGAAAAAGGTTTTGATAGTAAACACACAGTATCTAGGTAAAAACAGTCAATGTTCTCAAAAAAACACGTACGAGTTTTTCCGGAAACACGTACATGTTTTTTGAAATTCACGTACGTGTTTTTTTCGAGTGGTTATATCCTATAAATCCAACAATTTACGGATAGTCATTATAATACTTCCACGTATTCTCCCGTTTCCTGTTTCTCTTCTTATCACGGGCACTTTTCCAGAAAATAGTCTCTAGTAAATCCTCTGCGTCGAAATAGACTCTTATGGTAGCAAGTACCCCTCCCCTTCGCTGGCCATCTTTCACGACATCCGAGTATATATTAGTCAGTTTTACGTTGGCAGCCATAGGAACCTTACCTACCTTTAACTCTTTCCAATCCTGATTCTTAGGGAGCCTAATCGTGTGCGCTTGCTTCTGTATGGCCAATGAACGGGAAGGTGACTTAAAATTCAGCAGCATGAATAGGACTGGGGTAATCGAATCATAATTGGTCAACCTACGTAAAGTATCTAACTGTACATATTCCGAGAAGTCTTTCGTAATCGGCAACTCACTTGGTGAGGATAACATATGGGTTCCCGGTTGATCGGGTCGTAGAAAAGTCCCGCTTTCTATCGCCTTCTGAAACTCAGGATTCAAACGTATCTCCTCCTTGCCGGATAAAAATTCTTGCAGGCGCAAAGAATCCTGTTCCGTCCACTGCGCATGGGCCATCGTAGGTAGGATGAATACTATCAAAAGGAATATAGGTCGCATCTTCACGTCTCTCATCTTCATAATCCTCATTACATTTCTATCACCAAGACTCATTCCTCCATTAAATCCCCCATTCGAGTCGAGATACTTTAAGATTTATTGGGATGCTTATACCCTATTTGAATCTTAATATGGATTACCTTTATGCGATCAATCCAAATCCAATATAGATATGTTGATATTATTATCTCCGGCTAAGACAATGACCGGGACATCCAAGATAAAAGCGCCGCAAGGCACGACTCCACGTTTCCAGCAAGAGGCGAACGAGATCGCCCTGCATATGACCCAATTTCCCATTGACGAATTAAGTCGTATCCTCAAGCTCAGCCCGAAACTGGCGGCGGAATGTTACCGCAGATACCAAGATTTTCATGCGGAAGACAACCAGCCTTGCAAGCGATACTCGCCTATACCGGTGTCGTATTCAAGAATATCAGCCCGAAAGACTTCACGGAGGAGGATTTTCTTTTCTCGCAAGAACATATGCGTTTCGTATCGGGATGCTACGGGTTACTTCGCCCATTAGACCTTATCAAGCCTTACCGGATGGAGTTCGACGTAAAAATCCCGGAACTAGGCGACGGGAATATGTACACCTTCTGGAAGGACAGGCAAACAAATATATTAATCCATGACGTCCGACAGGGAGACGGAATCCTACTGAATCTAGCCAGCTTGGATATCCAACCCTCTTTCCAGTGGAAGGAGGTGGAGCGATCCGTCCGGATCATCACGCCCGAGTTCAAGATCTGGAAGAACGGCAAAGCGGAGACGATCTGATCTACGCCAAGATGTGCCGGGGACAAATGAGCACTATCTCATAAAGAACCGGATTTCTGACCCGGAGGCATTAAAAGCATTCACATGGGAAGGCTTTTCCTATAAAGAATCCATGTCCGAGGGGGATAATTGGGTATTTCTACAAGAATAATTCTAGGCTTATCCAATAAAATCAGATGATCTACGTTTTATAAAAACAATTCGTAAAAATCATAAAAAAGGTTTATCCTTCTTTAATTTAGCGGTGATATGAAAAGAACCTTTACATATTTATTACTACTTGTTCTATTGGTTTGCGGAAAGCAAGCTATAACCTGTTAATCTCGAATGAATCGATCCGGAGCAACCCTACCGGAGCCTTGTCTGACATCGCGGATGAGGTAATCGCCATTCCATTACAGGACTCAGGGACGCATTCGATCAAGGAGGCCAAGTATATCCGTCAAGAGGGAGATAACCTATTCCTTATCAGCAATGAGACGCTTTACCGTTTCAATCGCAAGGGAGAATTTATCTGTCGCATCACCCATCCGGATGACATACGGGTAGCGGGGTATGTAGTGAACCCGGCCAACCAGCAGCTGATCGTACTTGGAAACACGGACGATATTTTCTATTACTCATTCAATGGTGATCTCCTTACCCGTAAGAAACTGAAATGCGACCTTCCGGAGAATAGGCATATGCTATCCATATCCATGCACAATAACCGGATATTTACCACCGAGAATGTGTTCATGGGGATACGGCAGGGAAAACCGCCACGATTGAGAAACAAATCGTTGAATACGATTCCTCTTTCCATAAATTACAATCTCATACGATCCGTCCGGTCGATCTGGAACGTTCCGCATGCCCGATCGGTTGTCTCGCCCCGGAAATAGCCGTGGAGCCCGGAAGCGGAACGTTTATGCCTACGCCCCCTCCTATCAACCCGGGAACTTATTACGGGACACTTTATATATTAAGCAAAAGCGGCAAAGCCAAGCCTTGGAGAACCTTGCCGGAAAGAATACACTTCCTTTGCTACCGATCCGCATGGGTAGCCGTTTCTGGGTATCTACTTACTATAACGCAGAGGATGAGTCCAGAAATTACACCTTCTGTTATGATACGGAGAAGGAAGAATACTGGCAGGTAAAAGAAGGATTAAAAGATAATTTTTATCAAACCGGTAATGTGCGACGAATGGACCTATCGATCCCTATTGCCATTCCTATTGTTTCAGCAAATCCGGAGAGGATCTGCGAAATACTTTCCCCGCACAGGCCCAAGGGGAAAGCCTCGTGTTATTTATCGTGAAATTGAAAGGGTAAATCCAGTTAATATTTCAATAGAGAGCAGACTGATGGGTACAAAATAATATGTATCTTCGTACCATTCTAAAAAAGCATTAAGTACATGAAAAAACTTTTAACCTGCATTGCCTTGGGCTTTGCGACTACCAGCTACGCTGTAACCCCTTTGTGGATGCGTGATGTACAAATTTCTCCTGATGGAACAGAGATCGCGTTTTGTTACAAAGGAGATATCTATAAAGTACCGGCCAAAGGAGGAACAGCGACACAACTTACCACCCAAGCATCGTATGAATGCACGCCAATCTGGTCTCCGGACGGAAAACAAATCGCTTTCGCCAGCGATCGTAACGGCAATTTCGATTTATTCGTAATGCCCTCCAACGGTGGAACGGCACAGTGCCTCACCACTCATTCCGCCTCCGAGATTCCATCGGCCTTTACTCCCGACGGCAAATACGTACTCTTCTCCGCATCCATACAAGATCCCGCCCAGAGTGCTTATTCCCGACCTCGGCCATGACGGAACTTTATAAAGTGCCGATCGGTGGCGGACGTACGGAGCAAGTATTGGGAACACCCGCCGAGATGGTTTGCTTCGATAAATCCGGAAAGACATTCTTATACCAAGACCGTAAGGGCTTCGAGGATGAATGGCGTAAACATCATACCTCGTCCGTCACCCGGGATATATGGATGTACGATACGCAAACTGGAAAACATACCAATTGACCGACCATGCGGGAGAAGACCGCAACGCCGTATTTACCCCGGATGGACAGACGGTTTACTTTCTGAGCGAACGCAACGGAGGTTCTTTCAATGTATATTCATTCCCTCTCAACACCCCACAATCTATAACGGCGGTTACTAAGTTCAAGACACATCCCGTACGTTTCCTCTCTACAAGTAGCGACAATACATTATGCTACACATACGATGGCGAGATCTATACACAACGTCCGGGAGTCAATCCGCAGAAAGTGCGGATTGATTTGATCCGTGACGATCAAGAGCAAATCAGCGATCTGAATTCCAGCAAAGGAGCTACCTCTGCCACCGTATCCCCCGATGCAAGCAGATCGCCTTAACCCTAAGAGGCGAGGTATTCGTCACCTCGGCCGATTACAACACGACCAAACAAATCACCAATACCCCGGCCGCCGAAACAGGCGTATGCTTCTCGCCGGATAACCGTACCTTGGCTTACGCCAGCGAGCGTGGTGGTAATTGGCAACTTTACTTGGCTAAGATCGCCCGTAAGGAAGAAGCTAATTTCCCGAACGCAACGATTATCGAAGAGGAAGTCTCCTGCCTTCTAAGACCGTAGAGCGTAATTATCCTCAATTCTCACCGGATGCTAAGGAACTCGCTTTCATAGAAGATCGTATGCGGTTGATGGTAGTCAACCTTGAGACGAAGAAAGTACGCCAAGTCACGGATGCTCCACATGGTATAGTACAGCCGGCGGTTTCGATTACTCATGGTCGCCAGACGGTAAATGGTTCACGCTCCGGTTTATCGGCAACAAACACGATCCTTATTCGGATATAGGCTTGGTTAGCGCGCAAGGCGGGGAGATCACCAACCTGACCAATAGCGGTTACACCAGCACCTCCCACAATGGGTACTGGATGGAAACGCCATCTTATTCACCACCGAGCGTTACGGAATGCGTGCGCATGCCTCATGGGGTTCCTTGAATGATGCCATGCTGGTATTCATGAATCAAGACGCTTATGATAAATTCCGCTTGAGCAAAGAGGATTATGAGTTGCAAAAGGAACTGGAAAAGGAGCAGAAAGAGGTAGCCGGGGACAAAACCGACGACAAGAAAAAAGAAGATAAAGCCGATGAAAAGAAAGACGAAAAGCCCAAGGATATCGTAGTGGAACTGAAAGGCATCCAAGATCGTATCCTACGCCTTACTCCTAATTCCTCCGAAATGGGTAGCGCCGTCATCTCGAAGAATGGCGAGACCTTATATTATTTCTCGGCTTTCGAAGACAAATACGACCTGTGGAAAATGGACTTGCGCAAGAAAGAGACCAAGCTACTCCACAAGATGAATACCGGATGGGCGAACATGGAAATGGATAAGGAAGGTAAGAACCTGTTCTTGTTGGGTAGCAATTCCATGCAAAAAATGGATATGGGATCGGAGAAACTAACACCGATTCATTACCAAGCGAACTTAAAAATGGACTTGGCCGCCGAGCGTGAGTATATGTTCGACCATGTCTATAAACAAGAGCAAAAACGGTTCTCAACGTGAACATGCACGGCGTAAATTGGGACGTTATGACCGCCGCTACCGTAAGTCCTTGCCACATATCAATAACAACTATGACTTACGCAGAGTTGCTAAGCGAATATCTGGGAGAACTCAACGTCTCCCACACCGGAGGACGCTTCCGTCCGCAAACAAGCGGCAATATTACCGCCAACCTAGGCCTACTTTTCGATTGGAACCATAGCGGCAAAGGTTTATTAATCGCTGAGGTAGTGGAAAAAGGCCCGTTCGATCACGCACGTTCCAAAGTGAAAGCCGGTACCATCATGGAGAAAATAGACGGACAGGAAATAACCCCGGATATGGATTACTCCAAGCTATTAAACAATAAGGCCAAAAAGAAGACCTTAGTTTCCCTCTACGATCCACAAACCAAGGAACGCTGGGAAGAGGTAGTCTTGCCTATCAGTAACGGTGAGTTAAATAACTTGCTTTATACCGCTGGGTGAAACAACGTGCCGCCGACGTGGATAAATGGTCGAACGGACGATTGGGATACGTCCATATCCAATCCATGGGAGATCCTAGTTTCCGCTCTGTCTACTCCGATATCCTAGGTAAATATAACGACCGGGAGGGAATCGTCATTGACACCCGCTTTAATGGTGGTGGGCGCTTGCACGAGGATATCGAGATCTTGTTCAGCGGAGAGAAATACCTCACCCAAGTGACACGTGCCGAGAGGCTTGCGATATGCCTAGCCGCCGCTGGAATAAACCTTCCATCATGTTGCAATGCGAGGCTAATTATAGTAACGCACATGGAACCCCGTGGGTTTATAAGCACCAACAGATCGGACGTCTGGTAGGTATGCCCGTACCGGGAACAATGACTACCGTCTCTTGGGAAACCCTGCAAGATCCGACGCTGGTATTCGGCACACCTATTACCGGTTATCGCCTGTCGGACGGTAGTTACTTAGAGAACACACAGCTGGAACCGGATGTTAAAGTCGCTAATTCTCCGGAAACTGTTGTCAAAGGGGAAGATACGCAATTGAGAACAGCGGTACAAGAATTACTGAAAGAGATCGATAAAAAGTAGTTTAAAACGAGACTACTCTCATCGCTTGTCGGGAGTAGTCTCGTTTTATTATGTAACCTTCTATTAAAAAACAGGCGATATTCACTCTGCCTAAGTCGTGATATGCTTATAAGGAGAATGACTAAAATCCAAGAAACACATCTCATAGCAAATGGTCAGCCACACCACAATGCAAGGCCAAGCTTTTATCACATACGGACGGATCAGTCCATTCCGGACAATAGATGGAACCAGCTCTGTAGTGGATAAGCCAACAATCACCAAGGTAGCTATCCAAAGCCAATAAGTATATTTCTTATGGGGCGATACACTGCATATATACCAGATAGCGACTCCTATCATCGCTATGATATATCCACTCGCCTCGCTTCCCGTACTGAATAATACGACAAATAATAAAACATTAGCCAACAACATAAAGCGAAAAGCCGGATATTTATATTGAGAGATCCTTAAATATGGAATGCAGAATAAAATCAAGCCCGGTATGATAAGCCACATATCGCTATACTCCGCATTCCCGGATATCTTTCGAACCACTCCTAATAATGATATATTTTGTGGATCAGCGAACATATTCAACATATTTTTCACCTTCAATCGCTCAAACCAATCTATATACTGAGAGATCACATACTCAAACCCCGGTGTATAAAGCACCGGGATCACAAAGCAAACCAATCCCCAGAAAAGACAAGAGGCTAATAACCTCACTTTCTGCCTTGAGAAGAAAAAGAACGCCAATCCCACGATCGGATAGATCTTGATAAATGTTCCGAGCATAATAATGCCTGCCGCCCAGAAATCCTTTTTCTCCAGTATCAAGACAAACGATAATAAGATAAAGGCCGCTACTGATATATTGAATTGCTGTACTCCTTGAGCCGTCATCAACTCACAATACGAATACCAATAAATAATGATTTTTTGGGTACTCGACAATGGCAATCGGCTAATCGCATAAAACAATAGGGCGGTATTACCCGCTATCCATAAGATTATACCAACCATTCCGGTAACAGGGCGAAAGGAGCTATGATAAGACTAAATAAGATTCCATAATGATTTGAATCATAATATTCCGGATAATGATCCCCATATAAGGTTAACCCCTCGATAGCATGCCAATAGACTCCTTCAAATATCTTATAATTATTATATTTTCCAATCAACAACTTGACAATAGCAAAAATAACACCGGTTAGCATCCATACCCCGAATACAGTCCGGGGCTCTCTCCATACCGGATGGGTGGCTAAAGTCTTTAATCTCATATCCAATTTCTTCCTTTCAATCAGTCCACAAAGATAAAAAACCTAATAAAACGAGCCTAATAAAAAAGAAAAGACTGTCTGGGTATATAACCCGGACAGCCTTTTTCCTTTATGATACAGACTCTATTCTGAGTATTCCCTATTAATTAGCGAATGATTTCAAAGGAACACTTACTCCCATGTAAAGATTCATGGCGTTACCGCTTACCGGTAAGCATTGTGGAGTTACCTTTGTCAACATATAATCCGATCCAATAAAGAAATTGATCCAAGACGGTGAGAAATTCAAGGCGATACCATACGTCTTGAACTTACTATGGATAAATGAGTAGCTCAGCGTAGCCTCAAACCATTTCACCGGACGGTAATTACCGGACAATGTCAGTTCCGTATAGGCTTTCGGGGAATAAAGACGAGTGCTTGACAATAAGCCGATACCTAACTTGTTTTCCAGCAAACGGTACTCGCCACCGATATTGATTGTCGAACGAAGACGGGTAGTGCTTCCGGACTCACCCTCTTTCTTGAAATGAAGCAAGTTCTCGAAATCTTCCTTGATAGCGTCAAACTGATCGCCCATGCTCGGTATATCACCGTTATTCTCGCCGATAGCCAGATCAAAGCCGTTAAAGTCGAAAGTTCCATCCAACTTACCTACCGTGCTCCCTCCTTTGCTCCAACTGATAAAACCTAAATCAAGGACAGCGGCGGACAACATGATATTCTCGGTCAATTGGTACGTAGCACCCAAGTCCACTCCCATACCGAAACCGCTAAGACCCGGAGAATCGAAATCAAAGCTATTATAATAATCACGGCCTTGCTCGTCTACTTCCATTTCCGGGACCAAGCCTTTTCATATTCGTCTGCAAGGTACCGGTAGAGGTAACTTTCCAGCTAGTCTCTCCCATCTCAGCATGCATCTGATCGATCGTAGCGTCCATAGAACCTACGCCCCATAACAATTTAACCTTACCTCCGACTGTCAACTTATCCGTGATAGGACGAGAATATCCTACACCTGTCTCCAAATAAGCCTCGGCGTACGCCCTGATATTACGAATATCATAGGTACTCTGAGATCCATTACCCTTTTTCATGAACTCGAACAATGTCTTCGGAGCACGAATATTCGCCAAGCCCTTGATAGAAACATCAACCGTCCAGAATCC
>ENA-OQEB01000310-OQEB01000310.1-human-gut-metagenome-genome-assembly--contig:-NODE-310-length-20774-cov-1.682763_pt1 | contig 20774 bp, 25 predicted proteins | sample MGYA00242787_ERZ504619 | MGnify/ENA primary metagenome ERZ504619 (study PRJEB26092, sample SAMD00036317) | human gut metagenome | host: Homo sapiens | study: EMG produced TPA metagenomics assembly of... | reverse complement strand
AGTGACCAGCCGGAAGTCTGGGAGTGCGTACGCAAAGCCAGCGACTTCGGATTCTTCGGGTTGAACTGCTTCACAATCTTTGCCCACAACATACGTGCGGCACGCATTTTGGCAATTTCCATAAAGTGGTTCGTTCCGATGGCCCAGAAGAAAGAGAGACGCGGTGCGAAAGCATCGATGTCAATACCCGCAGCCGTTCCGGCACGCAGATATTCCAAACCGTCTGCCAGGGTGTAAGCCAACTCGATGTCTGCCGTAGCACCCGCTTCCTGCATGTGGTAGCCGGAGATGGAGATAGAGTTGAACTTAGGCATTTTCTGGGAAGTATATTCAAAGATGTCAGAGATAATCTTCATAGAGAATGCAGGCGGGTAGATATAGGTATTACGCACCATGAATTCCTTCAAGATATCGTTCTGGATAGTACCAGCCATTTCTTCCAACTTGGCACCCTGCTCCAGACCTGCGTTGATGTAGAATGCCATAACAGGAAGTACGGCACCGTTCATAGTCATAGAGACGGACATCTTGTTCAAAGGAATTCCATCGAACAACACCTTCATATTCTCCAAGGAACAGATAGATACACCTGCCTTACCAACGTCACCACTACACGTTCGTGGTCGGGGTCGTAGCCACGGTGAGTGGCCAAGTCGAAAGCTACGGACAAACCTTTCTGTCCGGAAGCCAAATTACGACGGTAAAAGGCATTTGATTCTTCCGCTGTGGAAAAGCCTGCATACTGGCGGATGGTCCAAGGACGCAACGTATACATCACCGAGTACGGACCACGCAGATAAGGACGGAAGCCCGGAGCATAGCCCAAGTGTTCCATTCCCTCAAGGTCCTTCTTTTGTATAAACAGGCTTCACCTCAATGTGTTCCGGCGTTTTCCAATCAGCATGGATGCCGTTAGCCTTTTGCCACTCAGCACCGTTGACGGGCTGAAAAGCGGCATATATATCTAAGTTTTTAAAATCTTTTCGCATCATGTTATTTACGATTTGACGATTTACGATTTACGATTGAAGTTGCTTACTTCAAAAGTTTGGCGTTGAATTCTTTTAATGTCTCTAATACGTTGACACGGACATGGATAAAGTTCTCGATACCGGCAGCCTTCAAGTCGTCCATGCAAGCAGGAGCACCGGCTACGATAAACATGGCACGGCCATTCAGAGCCTTGAAGGCAGGAACAGCATATTCTGCATATTCATCATCACTTGAACACAATACACGATGTCGGCCTTGGCAGCCATAGCTGCTTCTATACCTTCTTCTACGGTGGGGAAACCGAGGTTATCCACAACTTCGTATCCGGCACAAGCCAGAAAGTTGCAAGAGTACTGTGCACGTGCCTGGCGCATGGCCAGATTACCGATAGTCAGCATAAACGCTTTCGGGCGTTGCCGGAAGCCTCTGTTTCGAGACGCAACGCTTCAAATTCACTGGCAGCACGGTCAAAGTTCAGTGTCGGAACATCTTTTTCGCAGGTATGTCCGCCGCCGCAACAGCAAGTAGCCTCAACCGGTTTCTTATCTCCCGCCTTTTCATTAAAGTTGGGGAACTGGTTGGTACCCAGCAACACTTCCTTACGCTTGGCGACTGCAGCATGACGGGCCTTGTTGCTTTCGTTTACGGCAGCCTGCACTTTTCCGGCTTTCACGGAAGCATAGAAACCACCGTCTTCTTCTACAGTGAGGAAGAGGTCCCAAGCCTGCTTGGCAATAGAGACGGTCAAATTCTCAATATAGTAAGAACCTGCAGCTGGGTCAATAACTTTATCGAAGTGCGATTCTTCTTTCAACAGCAGTTGTTGGTTACGCGCCATACGCTCAGAGAATTCGTTAGGAGCATCATAAGTCTTGTCGAACGGAGTAACCGTCATTGAGTCAACGCCGGCAAGGGCGGCACTCATCGCCTCAGTCTGCGTACGCAACAAGTTTACGTGTGCATCAAACAAAGTCAAGTTGAATGAAGAAGTTTCCGCATGAATCTTCATCTTGGCTGCACAGCGGCATTCGTTATCCTTACCCTTGTTGTCGCAGTCGCGCAGACACTCGGGACTGTAAGAAGCCACAATATTAGCCCACAGCATACGTGCAGAGCGGAATTTGGCTATTTCAAGGAAGTAGTTGGAACTGATACCGAAATTGAACTTAATCTTCTTGGCTACCATTGCAGCCGGCAGACCGGCATCAACCAGCTGATTCATATATTCATTACCCCAAGCCAAAGCATAACCCAGTTCCTGAAAAATATAAGAACCCGCATTGTTTAATGTCAACGCGTTCACATTCAATACACGGTATTTCGGAAGGGAAGCGGTAGCCTCGAGCAGCGCCTTGGCTGTTGCCACCATATCACCTTTTTCTTTACCTTTGGCCAGCATTTTGTTGAAGTAGTCATAGTTGATGGAGCCCTGCAATTTCGTCAAGTCATAATCCTTCTTCTGGAAATAAGCGACAAGAAGTTCTGCAAGTTCCACCACATGCCCCTGGCAGGTAGAGAAATTCAACTCGACACATTCCGCGCAGATATCTTTCAACAAGTTTCAATATACTCTGCGTTCAATTCCTTGGCCTTTACATGGAAAGAGAGTGAATCTACACCTTTATTCAAGATATCCAACGCTTGGCATTGGCCTCTTTGGGACATTCCACTTTGATTTCCTGACGAACAAGCCATTCATTGTTGTCTTTCTTGGTACCTCTGAGATAAGGAAACTCGCCGGGAAGGGCATCTGTCGTCTTCAAACCTTCCAGGTCCTCCATACGGTAGAAAGGTTTCACCTTAAATCCTTCGTTTGTCTTCCAAACGAGCTTCTTCTCGAAATCCGCCCCTTTCAGGTCTGCGGTAACTTTCTCCATCCACTGCTCAGTGGAAACGGGAGAAAAGTCGGAGAAGAGTTTTTCTTTACTGTCTGCCATAGTTTATTTAAAATTTAAATAGATGAATACTATTCATTTTTGTCATCAAGAGACTTGCAAATATAAACAAATACTTAGAACAAAATCTTTTTTTAGAGAAAATTGCACTTACAGATGATCCGTGTCCATACGGATTCAGCGTATTCACCGGAAGCATACTCTACTTTTGCAAAAGTTGATATAGCAAAAAGTACCACAAAGCCTTTGCTACCTCCTTTTTATTAAGTAATTTTGCGCGAAATTTAAAAAACGACATATTAATAAGGTACTATGAATTGGTTAGAAAGCTTGCTATGGGACCCTTCATCTGTCGCTCACATCGTTTGTTTGTATGCATTCGTAATATCTGTGGGCGTATTGCTGGGTAAGATTAAGATTTTCGGGGTATCGTTGGGGGTTACATTCGTCCTCTTTGCCGGTATCCTGATGGGCCATTTTGGCTTCACGGGCGAAACACACATTTTGCATTTCATCCGCGAATTCGGTTTGATTTTATTTGTATTCTGTATCGGTCTGCAAGTCGGGCCCTCCTTCTTCTCTTCCTTTAAGAAAGGGGGTATGCGGCTGAACATGCTTGCTGTCGGCATCGTATTGCTGAATATCGCAGTAGCATTGAGCATCTACTTCATTGACGGAGGGATAGACTTGCCAATGATAGTAGGTATTCTCTATGGTGCCGTAACCAATACTCCGGGTCTGGGTGCCGCACAAGAAGCCCTGAACCAGATAAACTATACGGGAGACCCCATTGCACTGGGATATGCCTGCGCCTATCCGCTTGGTGTGGTAGGTATCATAGGTTCCATCATAGCCATCCGCTATATCTGCCGGGTGAACCTCAAGAAAGAGGAACAGGAACTCAACACGCAGGAAGCCGATGTTAAGCATCAGCCGCACATGCTTCACCTCGAAGTACGCAATGAATCAATTCCGGAAAGACCCTGCTCCAGATAAAGGATTTCCTGGGACGTCCGTTTGTATGTTCGCGCATACGCCACGAGGGGCACGTCAGTATCCCCAATCATGAAACAATATTCCACGTAGGAGACCAGCTCTTCATCGTATGTTCCGAAGAAGATGCCGAAGCGGTGGCTGCCTTTATCGGAAAAGAAATACACGTAGACTGGGAAAAGCAGGACACTCCGATGGTTTCCCGCCGTATCCTCGTCACCAAGTCCGAAATCAATGGCAAGAAGTTGGGAAGCCTCCACTTCCGCAGCATGTACGGTGTAAATGTAACCCGTATCAACCGTTCGGGTATGGACTTGTTTGCCGATCCCAATCTGGTACTTCAGGTAGGTGACCGTGTAATGGTGGTCGGCCAGCAGGATGCCGTAGAACGTGTAGCCGGCGTATTGGGTAATCAGTTGAAACGTTTGGACACTCCGAATATCGTAACTATTTTGTGGGAATCTTTTTGGGAATCCTGCTGGGTAGTCTGCCTATCGCATTCCCGGGTATGCCGACACCGGTTAAGTTAGGTTTGGCTGGTGGTCCGCTGGTAGTGGCCATCCTCATCGGACGTTTCGGTCACAAAATGCATCTTGTGACATACACCACCATGAGTGCCAACTTGATGTTGCGTGAAATCGGTATCGTGCTCTTCCTTGCCAGCGTCGGCATAGAAGCCGGTGAGCATTTTGTGCAGACCGTGGTAGAAGGCAGCGGATTGCTGTACGTGGGATATGGTTTCCTGATAACCGTTATTCCTTTGTTGATAATCGGTATGATTGCCCGCTTCTACTGCAAGGTGAACTACTTTACGTTAATGGGTCTGATTGCCGGTAGTAACACAGACCCTCCTGCATTGGCATATGCCAACCAGACATCGGGCAATGACGCTCCGGCAGTAGGCTATTCTACAGTATATCCGTTGACTATGTTCCTGCGTATTTTGGCGGGGCAGATGATATTGCTGACAATGATGTAATAGGAAATGCAATAACCTCCTTAAAATAAAACCTCCGGTCTTTTCATATTATAGTTTTGAAAAGATGGAGGCTTTATTTTGAAGATTATCCATCAACGGCAACGATCAAAGAAAGATTCTATCGCCTCCTTATCCACAAAGTAGCCTTTCACCCCGCATACCATGCGGTTGTTCATAAGCAACCCTTCATACCCATTCCGGTCCACATCCAGCACCTCCTTCTGATAGGTTTCTGAAACGGTATGCGCCTTTTCGTCAGCAGGCAATTGCTGGTAAGTACCAATTGCCGTCAAACAGATTGTTTGTAGAGCTTGTCATAGAGAATCTGCTTGCCTCGGCAGCATAGAAAGTATTCTGTTTGAAAAACGTGTCATCAGCAAAACCATCCCAAGAATCGGAAGTAATCATCGTACGGTCCACGTTAGCAGCCGGCTTTGCATTGGCATGAATAATATTGTGTTCTACCAGCACATGTTTCGCAGGACCGGCAACATGTATGCTCGGCGAAAACATCCCTGCACGGGTTTCTTTGGGACGAATACCATCGCCGATACTGATATTATAGCGTACCACGTAGAAGTCCTGCCCATTGTCCCAGGAGTTACCGGTGTCCTTAGGGTCGAAATATTTCATGACGTAGACCATGGACAAAGAAGCGGCTGCGCCACCGTACCAATTGCCTTCCCCGCCCTTGCCGTTCCACGACATGCCGCGTACAAACAAAGTGCTGTAAAGCCGTGGGTCACGGTTGGCAAAATGGGCGGCATTGGGGCGCGTCACATCCAATACTCCATTGTTCATTTCCCCGTAGTTACGGTCGGTCACCGGAGTACCGTCCGTCAGGTAATAGTCATCCGCCAGGTTTAGTGTACCGTTCATTGATTCGATAGGAGTATTCCAGTGTGCATTGAAAGACATCCGGTCCACACTTGCCGAAGTCTCGGAACTTCCGTATACCTTTATACCCGGCAGAAAGAACACCCACAGCAGTAAGAGGAATCCCAATCGTGACATATCGAGCACTCAGTTCACCTAAGATTGAGTTTCTGTTTCACAAATTCCTCGATGAAATCCGTCGTTCTCTCAACTCCCAATACAGAGGAATCGATACACAAATGATATGTCTCGGCAGCCCCCATTTTTTATAGCTGTAGTAGTTATAGTATTCGGCGCGTTTCTTATCCGCTTTGTTCATCATCTCCTCCGCTTCACGCTCAGAAATGGAATGCATTCGGCAAAGGCGTTTGATGCGCTCTTCATTGGAGCAGGAAATGAAAACATTGACACAGCGTGGATTATCCCGAAGAATATAATCAGCACAACGTCCCACGAACACGCAGGACTTCTCCTCCGCCAATCGGCGTATCACGTCACTTTGCACTTTGAACAGAGCATCATTACTCAGGCAATTCGTAGCAGGGATAGCCCCGTCACTGACAAAAGGGAAACGCATGCCGAAGAGCCCTCCAATAATGCCTTGTGAAGCTTTCTCATCAGCTTTTTCAAAAAACTCACAACATAGTCCACTCTCTTCGGAAGCCAGCCTAATCAGCTCCTTATCATAAAAATCAATTCCCAGACGGGTAGCCAGCTTCTCGCCTATCTCCCGTCCACCACTACCCAACTGACGGCCTATATTGACTATAAAATTATTGTCCATATGCTTGTTAATCTATTAGTTTGCAGATAGCAAATATAAATATTCTTACGGAATATCTACAGAAAGCATATGAAAAATTTTATTTTAATGTGCTGCAGCAGTCTTAAACTTACGGAATTGATAAACCAGCATCACCAGTGCTATCAAGCTTGCAAGCAAATCGGATACCGGCATACTATACCACACCCCGGCCACGCCAAAGAAGTGCGGCAGAATAAGCAGACAAGGAAGCAGAATCAGCATCTGCCGCGTAAGTGAAAGGAATATCGCCTTGCCCGCCATCCCTATACTTTGGAAGAAATTGGAGGTTACCATCTGGAAACCGATAATGGGGAAGAACATCACCGTAATACGCAATCCCGTAGCCGAAAGTTCCGTCAATTCTGCGTCTGATGTAAAGATACCCACCACCAGATTAGGTGCCAGCATCCCTACCAAGAAGCCAAAGGTTGTCACACAGGTGGCATAGATTATTGTCAGTTTCAGTGCCTTGTTCACCCGGTCGTACAACTTTGCTCCGAAGTTATATCCGGCAATGGGCTGCATTCCCTGGTTTAATCCCATCACAATCATAACTACGATAAACACCAAGCGGTTCACAATACCAAAGGCACCGATAGCCAAGTCGCCTCCGTACTTCTTCAATCCCTGATTGATAAGGATTACAATAAGGCAAGCCGCCAGGTTCATCAGAAAAGGAGACATACCGATAGCCAGTGAATCAAATACAATCTTACGCTTCAGACGGAAGATACCCCGGCGGAAGTGCAGCAATTCATTGGCGTTATTGAACTGCTTGAGTTGCCACAGCAAGGCAATGACCTGCGCAGACACCGTAGCAATGGCAGCCCCGCGAATCCCCCAGTCGAACATAAATATAAAAATAGGAGCCAATATCGTATTGATAGCCACCGTAGCAATAGTGGCATACATCGCCTGCTTGGGATGTCCCGAAGCACGCAGCACCGCATTCAGACCCAGATAGAGATGGGTAACAACGTTGCCCAACAAGATTATCTCCATAAACTGCCGCGCATATTCCACCGTCTCATCACTGCCACCAAAGAAATAAAGGATAGGATTAAGAAAAGGAAAGACTATAACGGTAAACGCCAAACCCAACAAAATATTCAGTACAAACACATTGCCCAGCACCCGTTGCGCCGTATCATAATCCTTCTGTCCCAGCTTTACCGAAATCAGTGTAGCAGCACCTACGCCTACCAATGCACCGAAAGCAGCCCCGAGGTTCATCAACGGGAAAGTCAGTGCCAATGCCGACAGAGCCATGGTCCCCACACCGTGACCGATGAAAATACTATCTACCATATTATATAAAGAAGATGCCGTCATGGCAATGATTGCCGGCACGGCATACTGCATCAAGAGTTTTCCGATGCTCTCCGTACCCAACGCTGTGGGTGTCTTTTGTGCTGTCATACTATATACCTATTTCTTTTTACCGGGTGCAAAGGTACGTATTTTCCGTCAAAAGGTTCGCTATCTGAAAAATGTTTCGTACTTTTGTACCCAAATTGAGTGAAATATAGCGAAATGAACGTATTAGAACTAAGTGAACAAGAATCATTCGTCGCAACAGTATGAATGAACTTCGCGCGATGGGCATTGAGCCTTATCCCGCAGCAGAGTATGTAACAAATGCTTTCTCTACCGATATTAAAGCTGAATTCAACGACGATGCAGAGCCTCGCCAAGTGTCCGTTGCCGGACGTATCATGAGCCGCCGTATCATGGGTAAAGCATCTTTCATCGAATTGCAGGACTCCAAAGGACGCATCCAGGTATATATCACCCGCGATGACATCTGTCCGGACGAGGACAAGGAGATGTACAATACCGTGTTCAAACGTTTGCTCGATTTAGGCGACTTTATCGGCATTGAAGGATTCGTATTCCGTACCCAAATGGGCGAAATCAGCATCCATGCCAAGAAGCTGACCGTACTTGCAAAGAGTATCAAGCCCCTGCCTATCGTGAAATATAAGGACGGCGTGGCTTACGACTCTTTCGAAGACCCCGAACTCCGCTACCGCCAGCGTTATGTAGACCTTATCGTGAACGACGGCGTGAAAGAAAAATTCCTGAAGCGCGCCACCGTCATCAAGACCATGCGTGCTGTGCTGGATGAAGCCGCTACACGGAAGTGGAGACGCCGATTCTTCAATCCATCCCCGGTGGAGCAAGCGCCCGTCCGTTCATCCACCACCATAACTCTCTGGATATAGACCTCTACCTGCGTATCGCCACCGAGCTTTACTTGAAGCGACTGATTGTGGGCGGATTCGAAGGTGTATATGAAATAGGCAAGAACTTCCGTAACGAGGGTATGGGACAAGAACCATAACCCGGAATTCACTTGTATGGAGCTGTACGTGCAGTACAAGGACTACAACTGGATGATGAGTTTTACGGAGAAATTGCTGGAACGCATCTGTATCGCCGTAAACGGCTGCACAGAAACCGAGATAGACGGCAAGACCATTAGCTTCAAAGCTCCCTACCGCCGTCTGCCCATCCTGGAAGCCATCAAGGAAAAGACCGGATACGACCTCGAAGGCAAGAGCGAGGACGAAATCCGCCAGGTGTGCAAGGAACTGAATATGGAAATTGACGACACCATGGGCAAGGGCAAGCTGATTGATGAAATCTTCGGAGAATTCTGCGAAGGTACTTTCATACAGCCCACTTTCATCACCGACTATCCCGTAGAGATGAGCCCGCTGACCAAGATGCACCGCAGCAAGCCGGGACTGACCGAACGCTTCGAGCTGATGGTGAACGGCAAGGAACTTGCCAACGCTTACAGCGAGCTGAACGACCCGATAGACCAGGAAGAACGCTTCAAAGACCAACTCCGCTTGAGCGAAAAGGGAGACGACGAAGCGATGTTCATCGACCAGGACTTCCTGAAAGCATTGCAATACGGTATGCCTCCCACATCGGGCATCGGTATCGGCATCGACCGTCTGACCATGTTGATGACGGGCGAATCCTTCATCCAGGAAGTGCTTTTCTTCCCGCAGATGCGTCCGGAAAAGGTCATCCCCAAAGATGCTCCTGCACGATACACGGAACTGGGCATCCCCGAAGATTGGGTGGCTGTAATCCAGAAGGCCGGCTACAACCTGGTGAGTGACATGAAAGATGTGAATCCGCAAAAACTCCACATGGACATCTGCGGTATCAACAAGAAATATAAATTGGAACTGGCAAACCCGACCGTAAACGAAGTTGCTGACTGGGTCGGAAGAATTAAGAATTAAAAATTAAAGAATTAAATAGGCAAAATTAAAGATAGGAGGAAGGTGAAGGCGCGCTCCTTCACCCCCTTTTAATTTTTAGTTTTTAATTATTAATTTCGATATGAAACTACCCGGTAAGATAGCCATCATGGGCGGAGGAAGTTGGGCAACTGCCATTGCCAAAATGGTACTGGCCCAAGCGGAGTCGATAAACTGGTATATGCGGCGAGACGACCGTATTGCCGACTTCAACGGCTTGGCCATAACCCTGCCTTACCTGACGGGCGTCAAGTTTGATACCAAGCGTATCAACTTCAACTCCAACATCAATGATGTCGTGAAAGAATCTGATACGCTCATCTTCGTTACACCTTCCCCTTATCTGAAGGTTCACTTGAAGAAACTGAAGACTAAGATTAAGGATAAATTCATCATAACTGCCATCAAAGGTATTGTACCCGATGACAACTTGATTGTCTCGGAATATTTCACTAAGGAATATGGCGTCCCGGCTGAGAATATTGCTGTATTGGCAGGTCCCTGCCATGCGGAAGAAGTGGCTTTGGAACGCCTTTCTTATTTGACTATTGCTTGTCCCGACACCGACAAGGCTTGCACCATTGCCCGCAAACTGGCCAGTTCATTCATCAAGACCTCTGTCAGTAATGATGTTGCCGGCATTGAATACAGTTCGGTGCTGAAAAATGTATATGCCATTGCAGCCGGTATTTGCAGCGGTCTGAAATATGGCGACAACTTTCAGGCTGTGCTTATGTCCAATGCCATACAGGAAATGAACAGATTCCTGCAAACAGTACATCCACTGAACAGAAACGTAAATGATTCCGTTTATTTAGGTGACCTGCTGGTGACGGGATATTCCAATTTCAGCCGTAACCGCACATTCGGCACGATGATTGGCAAGGGATACTCCGTGAAAAGCGCGCAGATTGAGATGGAAATGATTGCTGAAGGATATTACGGTACAAAATGTATCAAGGAAATCAACAAGCATTATCATGTCAACATGCCTATTGTAGATGCAGTATACAACATTCTGTATGAGCGTATCTCACCGACGATTGAAATCAAGCTGCTTACCGATTCATTCCGGTAAGCGCGAAAAAAGATAAAACGAAATACTGAATTTAAAACCTAGAATATTATGATTAGTTTGAACATTGAAAAGACTCTTGGATTCATCTCCAAAGAAAACGTTTTCGCCTATGAAGCCCAAGTAAAGGCTGCACAGGAAGCATTAGAGAATGGTACCGGTAAGGGCAACGACTTCTTAGGCTGGCTGCACCTCCCCTCTTCCATCACTAAAGAGCACCTGGCTGACCTAAAGGCTACCGCACAGACGTTGCGTGACAACTGCGAAGTAGTAGTAGTTGCCGGTATTGGCGGAAGTTATCTCGGTGCACGTGCGGTGATAGAGGCTTTGTCAAACAGCTTCACCTGGTTGCAAGACAAGAAAACGGCTCCGGTCATTCTGTATGCAGGACACAATATCGGTGAAGATTATCTATATGAGCTTACCGAATACTTGAAAGACAAGAAATTCGGTGTTATCAACATTTCCAAATCCGGTACCACTACTGAAACAGCCCTGGCGTTCCGTCTGCTGAAAAAGCAATGCGAAGACCAACGCGGCAAGGATATGGCAAAGAAGGTTATCGTTGCCATCACCGATGCCCAAAAGGGCGCTGCCCGCGTAACGGCCGACAACGAAGGCTACAAATCCTTCATCATCCCGATAACGTGGGCGGACGTTTCTCCGTACTGACTCCGGTAGCTTGCTGCCCATCGCAATAGCAGGTTTCGACATTGAGAAATTGGTTGCAGGTGCAGTTGCCATGGAAAAGGCTTGTGGAAAAGATGTTCCGTTTGCAGAAAATCCTGCTGCCATCTATGCAGCTACGCGTAACGAGCTCTACAAGAACGGTAAGAAAATTGAAATCCTCGTAAACTACAATCCCAAACTGCACTACGTAAGCGAATGGTGGAAGCAGCTTTATGGTGAATCCGAAGGTAAGGAAAACAAGGTATCTTCCCTGCTGCCGTAGATTTCTCCACCGACCTGCATCCATGGGACAATGGATTCAAGAAGGCGAACGTACCATCTACGAAACTGTCATCTCCGTGGAGAAGACACAGCACTCCCTGCAGGTACCTTCGGATGAAGCGAATCTCGACGGACTGAACTTCCTGGCAGGCAAGCACGTGACGAAGTGAACAAGATGGCCGAATTGGGAACACAGCTTGCCCACGTTGACGGCGGCGTACCCAACATGCGCATCGTTATCCCTGCACTGAATGAAGAAAGCATCGGAGGTCTGCTCTACTTCTTTGAAATAGCTTGCGGCATCAGCGGTTACATTCTGGGAGTCAACCCATTCAACCAACCGGGTGTGGAAGCATACAAGAAGAATATGTTTGCACTGCTGAACAAGCCGGGCTACGAAGAAGAGTCCAAAGCCATCCAGGCAAGACTTTGATAAATCAAGAATTGAGAGTTGAGAATTGAGAAATGACTGTGCAATAAGCGCAATGAAAAGCCGTTTCCCGATTTTCAACTCTCAATTTATTTACCCTGCATTCCTTAATTTTTAATCCTCAATCTACCAAGTGTTCGAAAACTCTATCGCCCGTTATCTGGAAAAGCACGGGCATTCCAACATCCAATTGAAAGCAGTTCTTTTTGACATGGACGGCGTACTGTTCAACTCCATGCCCTACCATGCCGATGCCTGGCATAAAGTAATGAAACGCCATGGCCTGCACTTGAGCCGTGAAGAGGCATACATGCACGAGGGACGTACCGGAGCCTCCACCATCAATATCGTTTATCAACGCCAGTATGGCAAGGATGCCACTCCCGAGATGATAGAAAGCATCTATGCAGAGAAAAGTGCCGAATTCAGTACCCACCCGGAACCGGAACGTATGCCGGGTGCTTGGGAAGTGCTGCAAAAGGTAAAAGCGGCAGGACTTATTCCGGTACTTGTCACCGGTTCGGGCCAACACTCCCTGCTGAACCGCCTTGCCCACAACTTCCCTGGTATGTTTCAGCGCGACCACATGGTGACCGCCTTTGATGTGAAATACGGAAAGCCTCATCCTGAGCCTTATCTAATGGGACTGGAAAAAGCCGGAGTACAAGCCAACGAAGCTATAGTTGTAGAAAATGCACCTATCGGAGTACAAGCCGGAACAGCAGCCGGCATATTCACTGTGGCAGTCAATACCGGTCCGCTGGACAGGCAGGTATTACTGGATGCCGGAGCAGATTTATTGTTTCCGTCCATGCAGGCGCTTTGTGACGACTGGGAAAGGTTGCAAACCGCATTAGATGCCAGTAATAGCCTTCGCCACAAAGATTGACGGCGACCCAAACAATATAACAGTTGATTGGAGCTTATATACCAAGTAATACCATTACTTGATATACAGAAGGCATCTATTGTCTTTCTTCTTAAAACGCTCCAATCTACTCATTTTCTCCTTCTCGGTTTCTTTAATAGGGAACGTTATCCTACGAGTATCTTTATCATAATCGTACAATTCTCTGGCAGGAACTACATAAACAGATTCCGGACCGTCACCACACCATCCAAAGCCAAAAACATAAAACAAGTTTTTTATCGGACGGTTCAACAGATTAGAGTTCATATACCTTTCGTACTTTTCAATGTCTTTTATATCGAGATAAAAACCTATCTTACTTCGCCATTTACATTCTACAGCTATAATATCTCCAACTTCATGAATGGTACTCGTAGTGGTAACACACTCCATCAACAAATCCGGAGATGATGAAGACAGAGGTCTATAACCCTCAATGTATTTATCACCTCTCCAATCTAAAAGCCGCCAAAATATTTTCTTGTCACAGAGGTCCGGATAACCTTCTTTACTAATATTAGAGTTCTTCACAACCCATTCCTCAAATCTATCTCCCAAATATTTACTTTTCTTCCTTTCTTTAAAATATTGAAAGGTATCCATAAACCGATATTGGAAAACACCTACAAAATCATCGATAAACTGATTTAATATTTTCATAGCCATAATAGTCTATTGTGTCTTTAAATAATATTCATTGCAAACAAAAATTCATAGGTGAAGAGCCGCAACACCCATTTTCAAAAATAGATTTTTTTTCATTTCCAAAAATAGAGTTTTTTTCCCAATTCTTTCCAGATTTCCTTCCCATCTTTGCAATACAGAAAACAAATAAAGTATTAATTATTAAAAATAGAAAAGTATGAAAAAGTTAGTTATGATGTTGGTTTGTATGTTTGCAGTGCACACAATGGTAATGGCAGATAATGATAAGCGATAGAGGTGAGCCAGTTGCCGGCGAAGGCGCAGACATTTATCAAGACTTATTTTAAAGACCATAAGGTGGCAATGGCTAAATTGGAGTCGGGAATGTTTTATAAAAGCTATGATGTGGTGTTCACGAATGGGGAGAAGGTAGAATTTGATAAATCGGGAGAATGGAAGGAGGTACGATGCAGACAAAGTGAAGTTCCTGCACAGATTGTACCGGAAGCGATACGTAACTATGTAAAGACCAATTATCCGGATGCAAGAATTCTTCAGATTGAGTACGATGACAATGAGTATGAGATAAAGTTGTCTAATCGTTGGGAAATTACATTTGACTCTAAAATGAGGGTGATTGACATTGACGATTGATGACAAGAAAGATTTAGAATATGTAGATTATAAAGTTAAGTATCAAGAAGCTGAAAACAGTTGCTTGGAGAGGGTTTCTCCAGGCAACTGTTTTTTTATGCACTTCCGTACGGTAGCAGGGCATATGGTGCTGCGCTCATTGTACAACAGTGGTTGTACTACTATTCCAATTGCCCGGAGTCAACGAAGCCCCGGCTGCACTTTTGCAGTTTTTTAATCAGTGTGTCCGGAGAAGGACACTCAACCTTCTCCGGAGCTGAAAATACTGATTTATAAGGAAACGGCGCTTCTCGGCGCTTCCTGCCGGAAGGCGACTCAGGCTATGACGCTTTTAGGATTTTGGCAGACCTCACCATGGTATAGGTAGTCCCTTAGTACAATGGCGCATATCATTCAGCTTACTGAAAAATAGATTTTTTTTCAGAGAGGTTCGTTCGGCAGAGAAATTCCAACCGCAGAACGGAAGAACAACGTTTTCAGTCCGTCATAAAATCCCGGAAGAGCAACCGTTCCATGCGTCTCTTCCGGGAACTTTTTTGATACCACCCGCAAATGCCGCTTCTCCATACGAGGAACTGCACTCCCTATAAAATCATCTGTCAGGGGAAAGTGGATCAGCTTCCTATCAAGACGCGGCTGAGTGGCAAACGCAACATACAGTTGCTTTCCTGAAAAGTCAACCTTATCTACCTGCCGTTCTACCTGTTTCTGAAAATATCCTTTATCCCACCATAAACTGGGGTCTATGGCGATGTATGTATCAAATGCACTGGGATAATTCAGCAAAACATGCAGCGTGAACAACCCGGCATAAGAATGTCCAGCCAACAAGTGTTGTCCATTCACCGGCAAGTCTTGTTCCACTGCGAGGCGTAGCTCCTCCGTCAGAAAACGGCAAAATTGTCCTGCCCCACCCCCTTCCGGTTTATCGCCCGGACGGACAGTTCCGTCACGCCGGGCAGCGGAACAGGTTGGCGTAAAGTCTCTGGTTCTGTTTGTATTCAGGACAGCCACAACGATACAGGGCGGTAAGGAAGAAACTTTGGAGGTGGAAAACAAGCGAGTAAAACCTACCACCGAATGAAAAAAAGAATCACCGTCCAGCAAATAAAGAACCGGATAACTTTCCTCTTTTTCACCCGGGCGGGTTGCAGGTACATACACCCAATATTCTCTAGCCTCATTCAAGACATGCGAAAACAAAGTGTGGCGAGTCCCGATAGAAATAGCTTCTTGCGCTCTCAGCGGAAAACCGAGCCAAGTGACAACTACCAATATGAACAGAATATGCAGGCTTCTCATTTCAATTCTTTTTTCAGTCTGCAAAGTTCGCAGAAAATAAGTTGACTACCTATCCCTATTTTAGGTTATTCTCACGGTTGAAAGCTTTCCGCAGAAATCAAAGGCTGATTAAGAAAGTTTGATGGCAACTGAATTTCCGTCATCCATTCATCACCGTTTCTTTGTTCCAAATGCCGTCAATATGGCAAAACCGGGCACGGTCAATGACCTCGTATCCATTTGTCTCGGCATACGCAAAAAGCTCGGCGAAAGTTTCGGGCATATGCTCATAAGCACCGTAATGGTTGACACAGAGCGCAACCGGCACTTCCGGAAGTTCCTTGAATTTAATCAGTTCCGAATCTTCCTTGCGTTCAGCCACCGCTTCAAAAAACTCGATATCAATATCAACCCCATATTCCTCATTATATTCCACCGTGAAACAATATTCCGGGGCAGGACATTCACAACCCAAACGGTACATTTCAGGCCCGATGATATTCGGACAAAGATTGAACAGCTCCTGATAAGAGTCTATTTTACGGCGATGGGTAGCAAAAATTCTTGAAGGGAGGGATTTCTTAAACACTTTTTCCATAACATTCTCTTGTTTATGGAGTAAATTTTCCAATTTGGCAAGTTCGGTCTGCCGCCATATCAAGTGTTCAATCTCGTTTTTGCAACGTTCTATTTTAACCTTCAACAATTCAGCATCCGGAAATTCCTTGCCATCGGCAAACAACTCGGATATCTCTTCGAGGCTGAACCCTAATTGCTTGAGGTAAACAATACGGCTCATACACCGGAGCTGGCTGATGTCGTAATAGCGATACCCCGTCCACTCATACTTCAACGGGTATCATCAATCCTATCTCTCATAATGACGAAGCGTCTTAACGGTCACCTGGCAAAGTTTGGAAAACTCTCCGATTTTAAACTTCATTTTATTCTTCATAAACTCATGCGCATTTTGTTTATGATGCAAAGATAGGTCCTGCCCTTAGGGACGAGTCAAGAGATTGCTTCAAAAAAACACATAATTTCACTATTCACAACGGCAATAGGTGTTTGCACCGCACGTACAATGGGGTAACAACTGCCCACTCAGTTCATCGCGGTAAAATTCATACAGCCGCCGGTACATGGTTTCATAGAGTGCGGCAATTTGTTGCTCCTGCTCACTTTCATTTTGAAAACGATTTTTAAAGGGGTCTTCAAAATTAAAATGCACCTGCTGCTTGGCATCCAGAGTGATAAATTTCAGTTCTTCTCCGGCTTCTTTACATAGGGTAATCACGTAGTCCCACGACCGGTGCGTATAGGTCCCGACACCAGACGGTTTCTTGCGAGACACGCTGAAACCATTCTGTTCCATCACATTGCACACGGCATCGGGAACGCAGTTCCCCTCCATAATTCCTGCCGTAGAGATATTCATTCCCCTGCCAAATGCATGCAGGAGTTCCTGCGCGATACGGCTGCGGCACGTATCTTCATTACTTATTAACAGTATATCCATTGTCCGTTACTTTTCCAGGTTTAAATACTCGCCATCTCCTTCTTTCTTCATCTTCGCTTTACGTGCCAGGTCGAACAAGGTGGGGTTAATGTGGCAATATCCACCAGGATTTTTGTCCAGATAGTCTTGATGATAATCTTCGGCGAGATAGAAGTTCTTCAAAGGCTCTATCTCTACAACCAACGGACGGGAGTAGTTGGCAGCCAGCCGGTCAACGGTTTCACGAATAACAGGCAGGTCGGCGGTATCCGTATAATAGATACCCGTGCGATACTGTGTACCTCTATCCCCCCTTGCTTATTGAGGCTGGTAGGGTCAATCGTTTTGAAATAAAGGTCGATAAGGAAAGGTAAGTCCACCTCATCGGGATCATACTGTACTTTTACGGTTTCGGCAAAGTCCGTGGTACCGGTACACACCTGCTGATAGGTAGGATTGGCTATATTTCCATTGGCATATCCCACCTGGGTAGCTCCACACCTTCTATTTGTTTCAGGAAATGTTCGGTACCCCAAAAACATCCTCCTGCCAGATAAATCTCTTTCATTGGTTTCATGTCTGTTCTCCTTTCTGACCGTCCTTCCGGCTTACCGGCATAGGACAGACAAGTCATTAACATTGCAAAAATAAATATTATTTGTTTCATACCTCTAACTCTATGGAAATTATAACAAGAAAGAGAACCGTATGGTTGACTTTTCTGGATGTATTGTATAAAAAGAAACTCCCTTTGCAAAATATTCATGCAAAGGGAGTTCCTTTCTTTGTGACCCCGGTGCGATTCAAACGCACGACCTTCAGAACCGGAATCTGACGCTCTATTCACTAAGCTACGGAGCCAAATGTGGATGCAAAAGTATAAAAAAATTAGCAGATTCCTAACATTCAAACGCTTTTTATATCAAACCGAGGAATATTTTTATTATTACTTTGAGAAGACTAACCGCAATTACACAAACATTTTGTTCTTTTTTCCCACAAAACAGAAGCAAGTATCAATATTATTCCTATCTTTGCCGAGCAATTTAATAGAAGTTATACTGAATAAATTTATGAGCTACCTGATAACACCTGAAGGTTACAAACCTTTATTGGACCTAAAACAGACTGAATTAGGGATTAAACAAATTAAAGAGTTCTTCCAATTGAACCTCTCTTCCGAACTGCGCCTGCGACGTGTGACAGCTCCACTGTTCGTATTGAAAGGAATGGGTATCAATGACGACCTCAATGGAGTGGAACGTGCCGTAACTTTCCCTATCAAAGATTTGGGCGACGCCAAAGCTGAAGTGGTGCACTCCCTCGCCAAATGGAAACGCCTCACGCTTGCCGAATACCATATCGAACCGGGATATGGCATCTACACAGACATGAATGCCATCCGTGCCGATGAAGAACTGGGCAATCTGCATTCCCTTTATGTAGACCAGTGGGACTGGGAACGCGTCATTACTGCCGAAGACCGCAATGTGGAATTCCTCAAGGAGATAGTACCCGTATCTATGCAGCTATGGTGCGCACAGAATATATGGTATATGAGATGTATCCGCAAATCAAGCCTTGCCTGCCCCAGAAACTTCACTTTATCCATGCCGAAGAATTGCGCCAACTGTATCCGGACTTGGAACCCAAATGCCGCGAACATGCCATTTGCAAGAAATACGGTGCAGTGTTCATCATCGGTATCGGATGCAAGCTGAGCGACGGCAAGAAGCACGACGGACGCGCCCCGGACTACGACGACTATACCAGCAAAGGGCTGAACGACCTCCCCGGACTGAACGGTGACCTCCTGCTATGGGACCACATCCTGCAACGCAGCATCGAACTTTCCTCCATGGGTATCCGCGTAGACAAGGAAGCCCTGCTTCGCCAGCTCAAAGAGGAAGGCGAAGAGGAACGCCTGGAACTTTACTTCCACAAACGCTTGATGAATGATACACTGCCGCTTTCCATCGGTGGCGGTATAGGGCAGTCCCGCCTCTGTATGTTCTATCTGCGCAAGGCGCATATCGGTGAGATACAAGCCAGTATCTGGCCGGAAGATATGCGCAAAGAGTGCAAGGAACACAATATACACCTGATTTGATATACATTTATCCCGTCATATAATATAAAGTTCACCCCCTCAAAAGGTTGGACTTTATTTTTTATTTTGTACTTTAGCATCCGAAACTACTAACAGATCCAATTATGAATGTTCAAATAGAAGAAAGCTGGAAAGCACATCTGCAACCTGAATTTGAGAAAGATTATTTCCGTACATTGACTGATTTTGTACGGGACGAATATGGGAAATATGCAATATATCCTCCGGGAAAGCTGATATTCAATGCATTCAACCTATGCCCTTTTGACAAAGTAAAAGTCGTGATAATCGGTCAAGACCCTATCATGGTCCGGGACAAGCACACGGACTTTGTTTCTCCGTAAATGACGGTGTTCCTTTCCCTCCTTCCTTACTTAATATTTTCAAGGAAATAAAAAATGACATTGGCACTGATGCCCCCACTACCGGCAATCTGACACGCTGGGCAGAGCAAGGCATATTGCTGCTCAATGCTACCCTCACCGTACGTGCACACCAAGCCGGTTCTCACCAAAACCGAGGTTGGGAAACATTTACAGATGCGGCTATCCGCATTCTCGCCGAAGAAAAAGAGCATCTTGTATTTATTCTTTGGGGAGCCTACGCCCAACGTAAAGGGGCATTCATCGACCGTAGCCGACATCTGGTACTTACCTTCGGCACATCCATCTCCTATCCGCTTATAACGGCTTCTTCGGGAACAAGCATTTCAGCAAAACAAACGAGTATTTGCGGGAACATGGAGAGACGGAAATAATTTGGTAAACATCAATACCACTGAATATTACTCTGAGTCTGGCTTCTCTGTTCCCATTTCAAGTCTTGCAGGATACTTGCATTGGCACGGATGGTAAAGTTATAGTATTTCCAGCGTCCGAAAGGTGATATGGCAGCCGTCATGCTGAAACAGTGCAGGTCACGTGTGATGTTGAAAGCGGTCTGCGTTATCTCCTTCGCATTGAAGTCATAACCGGAGTTGAAGCTGATAGCCCATTTGTTGGTAAGCTTGACGTTACCGTTTATATTAAGGGAGTTCAGGCTGAATTTGTACGGATAACGCATGTTCTTACGATTAATGGGCTTACTGGTGTCTTCCGTTATATTGAAACCGGTACTGAAGTTGATGGACCAAGGCATTTTGAATACTTGATAGCCGTCAGCATCGGCAGCAGCCTTTTCCTTCTTCTTCTTCGGAGTGCCGTCCTCGGTGGTTTCGCCCTCCATGTCACTGTCTCCCTCCGTCGAGGCATTCTGGTCTTGGTCCTGCTCCTCGTCATCCTTCTGACCGGTGAAGAAGTTCCTTATTTTCTTCCACGAATCATTGTTCACGGTCCAACTGAACGACGTACATATCCGACCCAACCAGACGAAACGGCAACTGACCGAACCAGTCCTAAC
>ENA-OQEB01000309-OQEB01000309.1-human-gut-metagenome-genome-assembly--contig:-NODE-309-length-20844-cov-2.020080_pt1 | contig 20844 bp, 24 predicted proteins | sample MGYA00242787_ERZ504619 | MGnify/ENA primary metagenome ERZ504619 (study PRJEB26092, sample SAMD00036317) | human gut metagenome | host: Homo sapiens | study: EMG produced TPA metagenomics assembly of... | reverse complement strand
CCTCCGACTCGGAACGCAGCGTCAATTCCGGAACCTTCTGTATATCTTCCCGGCGCACTTCCGTGTGGCGGCTATGCGGCACATAGAACATATCATCAAATCCACGGAAAATGGGATGCAACGGTTGCAAGGTACGATGTTCAAAGATACCGAACATCTTCTTATCCAGTGCATACTTCGGCACTCCATAATGATGATAGAGCCCTGCCTGCGCCGCCCAGCAGATGTAGAGCGTAGAGGTGACATGCGTACGCGCCCAGTCGAAGATTTCAGTAATCTCATCCCAATAAGTCACCTCCTCAAAATCCATCTGCTCTACCGGAGCACCGGTGATAATCATGCCATCGTACTTTTCACCGCGCATCTTGTCGAAATCCGTATAAAATGTTTTCATATGTTCTATCGGAGTGTTCTTGGAAGTATGGCTTTTTATCTTCATGAACGAGATTTCCACCTGAAGCGGAGTATTGGAAAGCAGACGCACCAGGTCCGTTTCCGTTGTAATCTTTAGCGGCATCAAGTTCAGAATCACGATACGCAGCGGACGGATATCCTGCTGGGTTGCCCGGGAATTGTCAATGACAAATATATTCTCCTCTTTCAGCAACTCGATAGCGGGTAGTTTATCGGGTAAATTTAAAGGCATGAGTTTATATCTATGGTTTAACTTATTACTGTCTACGATTTTAGCGTGTAAAGTTAGGCAAAAAATCAGAGTGTGATAAATAAATTATAAAAGTTTTATCGATTTATCCCTCTTCATTTAACACGTTTAATTACATTTGTACCCGAAACCTATTAAAAGTTATTAAAAAATAAGATTAAAAAGCACTGCGGCATCAAGCGTGATACTGATAATTAGCATCCAAAAGCGTAAAAGACTTTTCCATACCGGTTATAGCTCTGCTAAATCCATATTTTTAAGACAAGGTTCATTGAGTATAATTGGGAAAGCGGAAAAACCGTTGCCCCACAATAATAATACAATGAAAAAACTTATTCTTGCAAGAGGAGTCTTGGCTGCCTCTTTATTCTGCTGCATGTCCTTAGGGAATACAGCTTGTGTGAACCGGATTGACGAAGAATCAGAAGCGGAAATCGAGGAAGGGACGACACCTATCACGTTCTCTATCAAAATGGAAAAGGCCAGTACCAAGTCACAAACACCGCCTTTGAAAAAGGAGACAGAATGGGCTTGTTTGCAACCACTTCCTCCGGCTCCATCAAGGGAAAACGGTATATTGACAATCTGGCCCTGGAATATACGGAAGGCTCCACACTGGTTCCCAAAAAGACAGTATTCTATCCGGAAGGAGATGTGTCACTGGACTTTATCAGTTACCACCCTTACCAAACCGAAGGGGTAGCTGCCGGTACACCCGTTCTTCCCGTATCTGTGCAGATAGACCAGAGCAATGAGAAAAACCGCGCACAAAGTGACTTCTTGGTAGCTAAAGCGCAAGGAATCACCAGTAAAACCAAATCTGTAACCCTGGAGTTCCAACACAAGCTGTCCAAACTGGCAATCTCTCTGACACCCGACGCAAGCAACTCTGCCAATGATTTGCTGAAAGCCAATCCGCGTATCATCGCAACCGGGCTCAAGACCTCGGCCGATTATAATCTGGAAGACGGGACTTTCAGTAATCTTACGGGGACACAAGACATCATAGCCTCCGGCGAATGGAGCGTCAAAGACAACAAACTTACCGGCAAGGAATTCATCATCATACCCCAAACGATAAATGATGGCAAGCAATCCTTCATTATGGAGTGGAGCGGACGTATATACAGTTGTGCAATACCCGAAGTGGAAATGAGTAGCAGCACGCAATGTATCATTAACATATCAGCCATGCAGAGCAACAGCAACGTACTGAGCAGTTTTGCCGGAAAAATCAAGGAATGGAGCAGCTCCCTCCCATCGACACCGACAATATGGAAGATTACACTGCCATACATATCTCCGCTCTCTCCTTTTCTCTTTCAAATGTGTACAGAATTTATCACGAAGGGATACCCATTGCAGAAGTCTGCAAGGAATATCTCAAATCAGCGTCATTGACTTCCAGAGCCGTTATAGCCTATCCCATAGGCGAAAATGAAAAGACCGACCTGAGCAATGGAGTCATCCTACAGCTTGCAGACCGTAAAGACACCATCTGCGGAGGAAGAATAAGCTGGAATACAGACGACTATGGATTTACCTACACTAAAGGGGAATATACCGGCATAGACAAGCTCTATATAGACAATAACCATAAGCTACTTCTGGATAAACCGGAAAACGCCATCAAAGTGAATGTGGCATGCTACACCCTTCGAGACATCAGAAAAGGAGTGTCTACCGAATACCCCATTGTCAAGATTGGAGCCCAATACTGGATGGGTAAAGAGCTCCATGCCACCACCTACCGTGACGGAGCTCCCTTGAAAAAACAGAGTGACTTGGGAACAGACAAAGCCGGATATTACAAGCCGGACAAATATGACATTTATTTTTACAATGGAGAATCCATACTGGCAGGAGAGCTGGCTCCCGAGGGCTGGAAAATTCCATCGGATGCAGACTGGGAACAGCTGAAAAACTACACCGGCAACGATGCTCCATACTAAAAGCAGGAGAATGGCAGGCAATGGTATCCGGTGAAGTTGCCCCCGTCAACAACCATACCCGGTTCAATGCTTTCCCGGTAGGAATGTGGTACAACAAAGGACACAACAGCCCCAATAAAATGACCGCCTTTTGGAGTTGGGATCATACAAAGCATACCCTTTCGGAAAGCACCATTTATTTTCTCGGCGAAAGCGACGAGTTTGTATCAACACTGCCCATGTCACCGGTAAGCCCTACTATAAAGCTCTTTCCATCCGCTGTATAAAAGAATAGCCGGCAATTTCGGCATTTCTCATTTCTTTTTTGTATTTTTGTTCCCAATGTGCAAGATTTTTGCCAATCGGACAAAGATAACGAAAGAGAAATGAGAGTAATCGACCTGATAAACAGTAACGAAAAAACAGCTTTTTCCTTTGAAATATTGCCACCACTGAAAGGTACGGGCATCGAAAAGCTGTATCAAACCATAGATACGTTACGGGAATTCGACCCCAAATACATCAACATCACCACGCACCGCAGCGAGTACGTGTACAAAGACCTCGGCAACGGATTGTTCCAGCGAAACCGCCTGCGCCGCCGCCCCGGCACCGTAGCCGTAGCTGCTGCCATCCAGAACAAGTACAACATCACCATGGTGCCGCACATCCTTTGCAGCGGCTTCACCCGCGAAGAGACGGAGTACGTGCTGCTCGACCTGCAATTCCTCGGCATCACCGACCTGCTGGTGCTTCGTGGCGACAAGGCAAAGCACGAATCCTCTTTTATCCCCGTGGGCAACGGTTACCACCACGCCGTCGAACTACAAGAGCAAATCAACAACTTCAATAAAGGTATTTTTGTGGACGGCTCCGAGATGAAAGTTACCAATACCCCGTTTTCATACGGTGTGGCGTGCTATCCGGAAAAGCATGAAGAAGCCCCCAACATGGATACAGACATCTACTGGCTAAAGAAGAAAATGGAAATGGGTGCAGAGTATGCCGTGACCCAGCTCTTCTACGACAACCGGAAATATTTCGACTTCGTGGAACGTGCCCGTCAAGCCGGTGTCACCATCCCGATTATCCCGGGCATCAAGCCTTCAAGAAGTTGTCACAACTCAGCATGATACCCAAGACGTTCAAAGTAGATTTGCCCGAGGAACTGACCCAAGAGGTTCTGAAGTGCAACACCGATGCGGAAGCTCAGCAAGTGGGTATCGAATGGTGCGTGCAGCAGTGCAAAGAGCTGATAGCCCATGCGTCCCAAGCCTCCACTTCTACTCGGTAGGAGCTACAGACAGCATCAAGGAAGTAGCCAAACAAATCTACTAAACAATGGACAATCAACAGTTGACAATTGACAATAGGCAGTGTCACAAGTAATAACTTATAACTAATTAACCCGTGTTCAGTTTCAAGGACATAATAGGCCAAGAGGCAGCCAAGCAAAGGCTGATACAAGAAGTGCAGGAAGGACGTATCCCCCACGCACAACTCTTCTGTGGCCCTGCCGGAGTAGGAAAACTCCCATTGGCACTTGCCTATGCCCGCTACATCTGCTGTCCCAACCGGACGGAAACCGATGCCTGCGGTACTTGTCCCTCCTGCGTAAAATGGAATAAGCTGGTGCACCCGGACGTACACTTCGTATACCCTATCGTCAAGAGCGCCAAAGGGAAAAAGGAAGTCTGCGACGACTATATCGCCAACTGGCGGCACCTGTTGCTGAACAGCCCCTACTTCGGGCTGAACCACTGGCTGAACGAGATGGATGCCGAAAACGGACAAGCTATTATCTATGCCAAAGAAAGCGACGAGATAACCCGCAAGCTGAGTCTGAAATCCAGTGAAGGAGGTTACAAAGTCACCATCGTATGGCTACCCGAAAAGCTGCATGAAGTATGCGCCAACAAGCTGCTGAAACTGCTGGAAGAGCCACCCGAGAAAACGATATTCCTCCTCATCTCCGAAGCTCCGGAAATGATACTGCCCACCATCCTCAGCCGCACGCAGCGCTTCAACATTCCTAAGATTGAAGAAGCCGACATAGCCGAAGCCCTGCAGCAGAAGTACGGAGTGCAGCCCCGCGACAGCGAGACGATAGCCCACCTGGCAAACGGAGACTTCATCAAAGTATTGGAGACCATCCATCTGAACGAAGAGAACGAACTGTTCTTCAACCTCTTTGTCAGCCTGATGCGACTCTCCTACCAGCGCAAGATACGGGAAATGAAACAATGGAGCGAGCAGCTTGCTGCCATGGGACGCGAACGGCAGAAGAACTTCCTGGACTACTGCCAGCGCATGACCCGCGAGAACTTCATCTACAACCTGCACCGCAAGGAGATGAACTACATGACGCTGCCCGAACAGAACTTCGCCACCCGTTTCGCCCCCTTTGTCAACGAACGGAACGTCATGGGTATCATGGACGAACTAAGTGAAGCGCAACGCCACATCGAGCAGAACGTAAACGCCCGCATGGTGTTTTTCGACTTCTCTCTCAAAATGATTGTTTTATTGAAACAATGAAAAGTGGCAAAATAATGAAATGCAAAGTATCAAATCGTAAATAGTCAAATAGTAAATAAATAGATGATGGAATTTAAACTACATAACGGAAGCGGAGGTCTCTGCTGCAAGAGTTGCGGCAGGCAGGACAAGCAACTGAACACCTACGACTGGCTGGCCGACATACCGGGCAATGCCGATGAAAGCGAGCTGGTAGAGGTTCAGTTCAAGAATACCCGCAAGGGATATTTCCGCAACAGCAACAAGATACCCCTGGAGAAAGGCGACATCGTAGCCGTAGAAGCCACCCCCGGACATGATATCGGTGTGGTGACCCTGACCGGACGTCTCGTGCCGCTGCAAATGAAGAAAGCCAATATCAAGTCTGAGGCAGACATCAAACGCATTTACCGCAAGGCGAAGCCTGTGGATATGGAGAAGTACAACGAGGCAAAAGCCCGTGAACACTCCACCATGATACGCTCGCGTCAGATAGCCTGGACCTCAACCTCAACATGAAGATTGGAGACGTGGAATATCAGGGAGACGGCAACAAGGCCATCTTCTACTACATAGCCGACGAACGGGTGGACTTCCGCCAGCTCATCAAGGTACTTGCCGACGCTTTTCGCGTGCGTATCGAGATGAAACAGATTGGTGCCCGCCAGGAAGCCGGACGCATCGGCGGTATCGGTCCCTGCGGACGCGAGCTGTGCTGCGCCACCTGGATGACCTCCTTCGTATCGGTATCCACCAGCGCGGCGCGCTTCCAGGACATTTCACTGAATCCGCAGAAGCTTGCCGGACAATGCGCCAAACTGAAGTGCTGCCTCAACTACGAAGTAGACTGCTACGTGGAAGCACAGAAACGCCTGCCCTCACGCGAGATTACCTTAGAGACCAAAGACGGTGAGTTCTTCTTCTTCAAAGCCGACATTCTGAGCAACCAGATAACCTACTCGAGCGACAAGAACATCCCCGCCAACCTAGTGACCATCAGCGGCAGACGCGCCTTCGAGATTATCGGTTTGAACAGACGTGGCATCAAGCCCGACAGCCTGATAGAAGAAACCCATCGTTCCGAACCCAAAAAGCCGGTGGACTTGCTGGAACAAGAGAGCCTCACCCGCTTTGACCGCAGCCGGAAAGGCAAGAGTGGCAGTGACGGCAACGGTGGCGAGAACAGCAACAACAGCCGTAACAAGAGAAAGAAAAAGAGTGGAAACGGTCGTCCGCAAGGAGGTGAGCAGCAGGGTGCTCCGCAATCCAACAACCAGAGAGAACAATCCAGGCAAGACCGGCAACCGAGACAGAAACAAGACCGGCAAGCACCCAAACAAGGTGAACAGCAACAAGGCGAACGTCAACAACGGAACAATAACAACCGTCGTCCGCCCCGTCAACAATAAGCCCAAACCTCAAGGTGAAAGACCTGCCCAAAATGACAAACCGGCTCAAGAATAGGAATCTCTGCCTGAAAGGTATCATACTACTGTTTGTCGCAAGCCTGCTGAGCGCTTGCGACAAACAGACTGTATACCATTCCTTCCAATCCCTTCCCACCGAAGGCTGGCTGCGCGAAGACACGCTCTCTTTCGACGTGAAGGTCACCGACTCACTGACCTACTACAAACTGTCTTTGGAAGTTCGTAACCGAAGCAACTACCCCTATCAGAATCTACCTCTATCCATCTGCTACACCATCGCAGATTCCATTCCGTCACCCACGGACACCATACAGCTAATCCTCGCGGACAAAGAAGGAATCTGGAAAGGTGACGGCTGGGGAGGTCTCTATCAGACTGCCGTCTCCGCAGGAAGCGTTCAAATCGGCAAACCCGGCACCTACCTCTTTAAAGTGGCCTATACGCTACCGGACGAAAGGCTGCAAGGAATCAATGACATCGGCATCAAACTGAAGAGATAGGAACTCCCTATTGTTCTTTATCACCTTCTTCTAACAACCATCTCAGTCTCCACTCACGTCTCCTTGAAGCGGAAACGGGCGGGGTATCATAACTTGCCCTCTTACCTCATAGCGTTACGTCTTTACGCCAGGATGTAACGACCGTTACACCAGCATGTAAAGGGCGTTACAATATAGCGTAAAAGTCGTTACGATACAGCGTAAAGGACGTTACAATGCGGTGTAACAGCCTTTACATTACGATGTCAACAATGTGTAAATGCAATGTAATGATAATCAAGTCCATTCGTATGTCCCACAAGGAAACGGTCATAACTAAATTCGGCGATTACGTCCCGCATCAATCCGCAGGAAAATAAACAGCAGGATTGTGAATCCCCAAAGAGAAGAACCTCCGTAACTGAAGAAAGGCAACGGGATACCGATGACGGGGTCAGTCCCAGCACCATGCCTATATTGATGAATAGATGGAACAAGAATATACTAAGCACAGAGTAACCATACACCCGGCCAAAGGGAGATTGCTGCCGCTCGGCCACGGCAATCAGCCGTAAAATAAGAATAAGGAACAGTAACAGTACAGCCGTAGACCCTACGAATCCTTCCTCCTCACCCACGGTGCAAAAAATGAAGTCCGTATCTTGCTCCGGCACATACTTCAGCTTTGTCTGCGTACCGTTCAAGAAACCTTTGCCGGTCAGCCCCCCGGAACCGATGGCTATCTTCGACTGGTTCACGTTATAGCCGGCACCAGCAAGGTCCTCTTCCATACCGAGCACCACCTTGATACGTATCTGTTGATGGGCTCCAGCACTTTATTGAAGAAGTAGTCGCTGGAGTAGAGGAAACCTATCGAACCCAAAGCAAACAGCCCAATCAGAAAATAAGATAAATGGCGCTCGCTTAAAGAAAGAAAGACAAGATACCCGACAACAAGTGCACAAAGCCCCCACTGCACCCACACCAAGTTGAAGGGTACCACGTATTCCGAAATCAGATAAGCCACGAGCAGCACTCCCAGCGAACCGCCGATAATATTCCGCGTGGGTTCCCAACGTTTTTTATAAACCCATACCATGCCTCCGGCAAAAAGCAGTACCATCAGCAGCACGGCAAATTCTCCGATAGGCGTCGGCGTATCGGCAATCATCACCGCATCAAAACGGATACCCACCACGAAGTAGACCACTGCACATATACCCGAGAACAGCACCACGCCCGGCATTCCCTCCCGATAAGCATCAGGAAAAATGCAGAGTACACCAATGCCGAACCCGTCTCCCGCTGCAGGATAATCAGCAACATGGGGAAGAGAATCAGGAAAGCCAGCATAAGAGAGCTTTTCCAGTTCTTCATCGTAAACGAGTAGGCGCTCATATACTTGGCAAGTGCCAGCGCGTGGCAAACTTGGCAAACTCCGCCGGCTGCAAACTGACCGGCCCCAGGATGAGCCACGACCGCGACCCTTTTGTGTCGGGCGCAATGAATATCGTGACAATCAGCAACAGCATCAGCCTATATATATAAGGTAGGAGAACATGTCATAGAGGGAATCGTCCAGCATCAGCAGCACAAACCCCAGCCCGAAGGAACATATAATCCAGACAAACTGCTTGCCGGCACGCGTAGAGAAGTCCAGAAAGTCACGGTCACCATAATCATAACTCGCCCCACAGACACTGAACCAGCCGAATACAATCAGCAGCAGGTAAACGACAATCGTCACCCAGTCCAATGATTTCCATATGCTATCTCTCCTTGTCACCAATTTATTTACGATTTTACGATTTACTATTTACTATTGAAGTCACTCACCGTTCATCCCTAACCCCTCATCATCATCTCTCCTCATCTCCGTAAAGTATCACCCGGTTACTGAATTCTTCCGCCCGTATCTCATTCTCGGGCGACAACTTTCCATGCAGATACTGGTCCATCATCATGGCACCGATAGGTACGCCATACGTGGCACCGAAACCACCGTTCTCCACATAGACGGCAATGGCTATCTTAGGGTTGTCCATCGGGGCAAAGCCCATAAAGACAGAATGGTCCTTGCCGCGGTTCTGTGCCGTGCCCGTCTTTCCGCAGACCTCCACACCCGGCAGGATGGCTCCCGCCATGCGGCAAGTGGCGCTACCCGTACTTCCGTCTACAGCGGCACGCATGCCTTTCACCACCATTTCATAATATTCGCGGTCGATGGTGGGATAACGGGGATTGCGATAGATGCTGTCCAGTTCATTGTCTTCTATCTCCTTCACGATGTGCGGAGTAATGAAATGCCCCCGGTTGGCAATGGTGGCACCCAGATTGGCTATCTGCAACGGGGTGGCGAGAATCTCTCCCTGCCCGATGGAGATACTAATCACCGTCAGACCATTCCACGAACCCCGATAGCTTGTCGTAGAACTTTGCATTCGGTATCAGTCCACGCTGTTCGCCGGGGAGGTCGGTACCGAGCCGATAGCCGAAGCCCTGCGATACCATGTGGTCTTTCCATACGGTAATGGCATTCTGCGGCGAACCGTATTTTTTATCACCAACATGCGATACAATCCCCAACAGAAATAGGAATTACAAGAGGTAGCGATGGCAGGAATCAGCGACAGAGGCGAACCATGTCCGTGACATCCCACATGAAGGCCTTTATGATTGAAACCATGCGCACAAGGGAAAGTCGGATAATCTTCGTGGATAATCTCTTCCTGAAGGAAAGTCAGTGCCTGCGCCGTCTTGAAGGTGGAGCCCGGCGGATAAGCTCCCATGATGGCACGGTTCAACAAAGGCTTCCGCTTGTCCATCTGCAACAGGCGGTGGTTCTTTCCCCGCTGGCGCCTATCATCAGATGAGGGTCAAAGGTAGGCGAGGAAACCATGCACAGAATCTCACCCGTAGCCGGTTCGATGGCCACAATGGCACCGATTTTGTGTTGAAGCAGTCGTTCTCCCAACATCTGAAGGTCAATGTCGATGCCCAACGTCAGGTTCTTGCCGGGTACGGAGGAACGGTCCAACTGTCCGTCCATGTAGTGTCCCTGGATACGCCCGTGAGCGTCACGAAGCAGAATCTCCACCCCCTTCTCTCCACGCAGATACTTTTCATAGGATTTCTCGATGCCTTGCTTGCCTATATAGTCTCCGCGAATATAATAGTCATCGTTCTCAATGTCTTTCTTGGACACTTCGCCGATGTCTCCCAGCAAATGGCCGGCAGAGTTATAGGTATATTGGCGGATAGTACGCCGCTGAATATAGAAACCTGGAAATTTGAACAGCTTCTCCTGAAACACACCGCACTCTTCGGCAGAAAGCTGCGTCATGAACACCTGATGGGTGTATTTGGAATAACCGGGGTTCATCCAGCGGTTCTTGACGTCCTTCATCCGTTTGTCAAACTGCTCACGGGTAATGTTCAAGGCACTGCAAAGGTCGAGTGTATCCAGCTGCGTCACCTCCCGAGGCACAAACGTAATATCATAGGCAGGCTGGTTAAACACGAGCAACTTACCGTTACGGTCGTAGATAGCCCCCCGTGATGGATATTGTATCTTGTTCAGAAAAGCGTTACTGTCCGCGTTCTTCTTGTAGTCATCAGTCATGATTTGCAGGTCGAACAGCCGGAACACGTAAATAAGAACGATGACAATAGCCGCCGCTCCAATTACATATTTCCGCTTTTCCAGTGTATAGTCTTTCATCAATTCCTAATCCTTAATCCTTTATCCTTTCTTTCTTATTCCTCAACAGCCATAATGCAGGTCACAGTAAGCAGGGTACTTGCCGCAATTCTCAACAACAGCGTACCAATATGGGCAAAAGAGAAGAATTCGAGGGTAAGCAACAAGCCGTGATGTATCAGCACACTCACAACCAGATATTTCAGGAAAGGAAGAATCCCCATTGTACGGATGGCCGGAACCAGTGTATCCAGCGTGTCACGAGGCACGAACAGCCGCAGGAAAGTGGGGCGCAAGAAAGCCAGCAACACCGTAGCGGCAGCGTTCATCCCCGGTGTGTCGGAAAAGACGTCGACAGCCAGCCCTAAAAAGAATGCCCACAACATCAACGCATTGCGGGGAGTGTCCGACTCAAACTTCAGTATCAAGTAGATATACAGAAATGGAGTGGCATATCCTGCAATATGCACATTGTTCAATATCAGCACCTGCAACAGTACCAAGCCTATGAACCATCCTATTTTATGCAGATAATTAATTAACAACGCTAATGAGTTATAAGTTACGAGTTACAAGTTATTGAGTGTATAAGTTATAAGATATAAAGATGATTAATCCCTAATCCTTAACCCCTAATCCCTAATTTCTTAGTCACTTCTCGTCCGCCCTCGATTCCAATGCCTTTTGTTCATCCTGCCCGTTGCGGGAAATGACGCGCACATTGCTCACCTTTCCAAAGTCCGTAGCCAGCTTTATCTTCAACAGATACGAAAGTCCGTCGTGCGAGTCAGACATGTCATCCACTGTCCCCACCATGACACCTTCGGGAAACACGGTGGAATAGCCGCTGGTCACTACTGTATCTCCCAGATTGAATTCGGCATGCCGGGGCAAATCCTTCAGATAGGCAAAACGGGAGTCACCTCCCTCCCACTTCAGATAACCGAAATAATCACTGCCTACAATCTTACAGCTGATGCTTGACTTACTGTTCAGCAACGGAATGACCAATGAATAATGAGGAGAGGTTTTATACACAATACCCACCACGCCATTGGCATCCACAACTCCCATCTCGGGACGGATACCTTCCGTTGTTCCACGGTCTAAAGTGATATAATTGTCAGCCTTGTTCAAGCTGTTCTTTATGACATTCGCCTTAAATATCTGATACTCCGTAGGAGCAAGCCGTTCCATGCTGTACAGTCTGGCGGAGTCCAGTCCTTTTTCTTTCAATACATTTTCCAGAAAGGAAAGCCGCTGCTCCAACCACATATTACGGTCGAGCAGGTCCTCATTGGCCGTCTTCAGATGGAAATAAGAAGTGATGCCACCCGATATTTCATAAACCTTCCCCGCCACGCCATTGGCAGAGGTGAAATACACACTCTGCTGGTAATGGTTGAAGCGAAATATAATAAAACTGGCAACCTCTAACAGAAGAAAGAGGAACCAGTAATTATATTTAATGAGAAAGTTTAATAAATTCCGCATTACCGCATCAAGAATGAGAAGCGGTCAACGTTCTTCAATGCCACGCCCGTACCTTTGGCAACGGCATGCAAGGGGTCTTCCGCAATGTGGAACGGTATGTTTATTTTATCAGTCAGACGCTTATCCAGTCCACGAAGCAATGCACCGCCACCGGCAAGATAGATACCGTTGTGAACGATGTCGGCATACAATTCGGGAGGCGTATTTTCCAATGCGCTCAAGATGCTGTCTCAATCTTAGAGATAGACTTCTCCAAGCAATGCGCCACTTCCTGATAGCATACCGGCACTTCCATGGGCAATGCCGTGATGCGGTTCGGACCATGAACGATATAGTCTTCAGGAGCATCCTCACCGAGTTCCGTCAAGGCAGCACCCACATTAATCTTAATACGCTCAGCCATACGCTCGCTGACCTTCACGTTGTGCTGGCGGCTCATGTATTCCTGAATATCGGCAGTCAGGTCGTCACCGGCAATGCGGATGGAGTTGTTACTTACGATACCTCCCAAAGAGATAACGGCAATTTCCGTAGAACCACCACCTATGTCAACAATCATGTTGCCTTCGGGAGCCTCTACATCGATACCGATACCGATGGCAGCAGCCATCGGCTCGAAAATCAAATAAACGTCGCGCCCGCCGGCATGCTCGGCAGAGTCGCGCACGGCACGCAGCTCCACTTCGGTACTGCCCGAAGGAACACCAATCACCATGCGGAGTGACGGAGAGAAAAGACGGTTACGGTTGTTCACCATCTTGATAAGTCCACGTATCATCTGCTCGCAGGCATAGAAGTCGGCAATCACACCATCGCGCAACGGACGGATGGTACGTATGTTTTCGTGGGTCTTTTCGTGCATCATCTTTGCCTTGTCACCCACGGCAATCATCTTATCGGTACGACGGTCCAAAGCCACCACCGAAGGCTCATCCACCACAATCTTGCCATTCGTGGTGATGATGGTATTGGCTGTGCCAAGTCCATCGCTATTTCTTGTGTAAAGGAGAATAATCCCATTAATATTTACGATTTAACTATTTACGATTTACGATTGATATTCCTCTTGTTTACAATTTGAGATTCAGACTTACGATGTAACTTCAATCGTAAATCGTAAATCGTCAAATCGTAAATCCGAATTAGTGTTTAAAGTGACGGAACCAGTAGTTACCATGCAATGCCATGCTCGTTGCAATATTCAAACGAGAGTTCATCCTTGATGCTTCCACCCGGCTGGATGACGGCTGTTACGCCTTCATTGCCGGCAATTTCCACGCAGTCGGGGAAGGGGAAGAATGCGTCACTTGCCATTACAGCGCCATTCAAGTCGAAACCGAAGTTCTTGGCTTTCTCGATAGCCTGCTTCAAAGCATCTACACGGCTGGTCTGGCCTACACCGCTTGCCAACAACTGCTTTCCTTTTGCCAACACAATGGCATTCGACTTACTGTTCTTCACAATCTTGTTTGCAAAGAGCATGTCCTCGATTTCCTGTGCAGTGGGAGCCTTCGTAGTTACAGTCTTCAATTCTTCAGGAGTTTCCACCTTAAGGTCGCGGTCCTGAACCAATACGCCATTCAGCAAAGAACGGAACTGCTTCTTAGGCAGAGCTGCCGGCTTGCGGACCAGGATAATACGGTTCTTCTTCTGACCGAGGATTTCCAACGCATCCACATCATAATCGGGAGCGATAATCACCTCAAAGAAAATTTTATTGATTTCTTCGGCAGCAGCCTTGTCAACCACGGCATTCGTGATGAGCACACCACCAAAAGCGGATACCGGGTCACCGGCAAGCGCATCGTTCCATGCTTCGAGCACAGTGGGACGTGAAGCCAGTCCACAAGCATTGTTATGTTTCAGGATAGCGAAAGTCGTATCCTTGAATTCGTCAATCAAGTCAACGGCAGCATTGATGTCGAGCAGGTTGTTATAAGAGATTTCCTTACCGTGAATCTGGTCGAACATAGCATCAATATTGCCATAGAAATAACCTTTCTGATGCGGATTCTCGCCATAGCGTAAAGTCTTCTGGCTGTTGGCAGAGCAACGGAAAGCGGAACCTTCCTCGCCATCGAAATAGTTGAAGATGGCAGAATCATAGTGTGAAGACACTCCGAACGCCTCTTTGGCAAACCAACGGCGCTCTTCGATGGTAGTAGTGGCACCATGTTCCATCAGCATGTCGCGGAACGGCTGATATTGTGCTTGCGAAGCGATGATAACCACGTCGTTGTAGTTCTTGGCTGCGGCACGAATCAAGGAGATACCACCTATGTCAATCTTTTCGATGATGGCAGGTTCTTCGGCACCACTGGCAACGGTAGCCTCAAACGGATAGAGGTCAACGATGACGAGGTCTATTTCGGGGATTTCATATTTTTCAATCTGTTGCATGTCTTGCTCCAATCCGCGGCGGCAAAGGATACCTCCAAAAACCTTCGGATGCAAAGTCTTCACGCGTCCGCCCAGGATGGAAGGGTATGTAGTGAGGTCTTCCACTGCCTTGCAGGGATAACCCAGGGATTCTATAAACTGACGGGTTCCACCGGTTGAGAGGAACTCTACACCTTCTTCATGCAGTTTGGTAATGATTTCGTCCAAACCTTCCTTATGGTAAACAGATACCAGAGCTGTTTTGATTCTTTTTGTTTCAGACATGGATTTGCGTATTAAAGTATGCGTATATTAGTATTTGATGTGCAAAGTTACAAATTTTGTTTATTCATACATACATTCATACACAATAAATTAGGTATAATTAAAAAAGGCGGCATCTGTTTCCAGTCTGCCGCCTTTTTTAAAGGTTATTTTGTTGGTTTACCAAATAGATACACGTTTTTCTACCGGCAAGAACATCGGGTCTTTTTCTGTCACGTTGAATGCCTCATACCAAGCACCGATTTGCGGCAATGCACCGTTTACGCGCCATTCGCCCAATGAGTGCACATCACTTTTTGTGCGGTTCAGCACTTCTTCGGGACGGATATCATTGGCCCATACACCTGCGTATGCCAGGAAGAAACGTTGTTCGGGAGTAAGACCATCCAGCACCGGCAGCGGCTTGGCAGCCGTAGCTTTCTTGAATGCCTGATAAGAAACCTGCAGACCACCGTGTCGGCAATATTCTCACCCAATGTCATGCGTCCGTTGGCATATACGCCCGGAGCAACCTCGATGCTATCAAAGAAGTTTACCATCACCTGAGCACGCTCGTCAAAGTTCTTGGCATCTTCAGCAGTCCACCAGTCTTTCAGGTTACCGTCCTTGTCGTACTGGCGGCCCTGGTCATCGAATCCGTGAGTCATTTCATGACCGATTACCACACCGATGGCACCGTAGTTAAAGGCGTCATCCGCATTCATATCGAAGAAAGGATATTGCAGGATACCGGCGGGGAAACAGATTTCGTTCGTAGTCGGGTTATAGTAAGCGTTGACGGTCTGCGGAGTCATCAGCCATTCGTCCTTATCCACCGGCTTGCCGGCCTTGGCTATCATTTCGGCATGGCTCCACTCGTTGGCACGTTCCATGTTTGCCAGTAAGAGTCGTTTTTGATTTCCAGTGTGGAGTAGTCTTTCCAAGTGTCGGGATAACCAATCTTCACATGGAAGGTAGCCAGTTTCTCCAGAGCTTTCACCTTAGTGGAATCACCCATCCAAGCAAGATTCTGGATACGTTCGCCCAGGCTTTCCTGCAAGTTCTTCACCAAAGTCACCATACGCTCCTTGGCAGCAGCAGGGAAATATTTCTCCACGTACATCTGACCTACAGCTTCGCCCAGCGCGCTGCTTACAGTGCTTACCGCTCTCTTCCAGCGGGGCTGCATCTCTTGTGTACCGCTCATGGTGCGGCTGTAGAATCGAAGTTCTGTTCTGCCATAGCATCGTTCAGCAAGCTTGCGGCAGAATCAATCAATTTCCATTGCAGATAAAGGCTCTGCTGTTCAATGGGCAGCGTATCCAGAATATCGGCAGCAGCTTTCAGTGAAGCGGGCTGGCCTACGATGATTTCCTTCACATCCTTCAAGCCCATGGCAGACAAATAAGCATCCCAATCGAAAGTAGGATAATTCTTCTTCAACTCTTCCATGCTCATTTTGTTATAATTGGCATGCGGGTCACGCAACTCCGTACGAGAGCGGAAAGCTTGGCAAGACGTGTTTCCACATCCATCACCACCTCCATACCTTTCTTGGCAGTAGCCTCGTCGAAACCAGCCACTGGTACATCTTCTGTACATGTGTACGGAAAGCATCACGAATTTTGGCAGTAGCCTCATCATTTTCCAGATAGTATTCACGTTCGCCCATGCTCAGCCCGGTCTGATAGGTCTGTACGGCATTCATGCTACTGTTCATTTCGTCAGCGCCAACATACAGCACGTTGTAGGCGATGATACCTTTCTTCTGCATATCGCCCAGCAAGGCATAAAGCTCTTTCTTGTCCTTCAAAGCAGCCAGCTGGTCGAGTTCAGCCTTGATGGGAGCTACACCATCTTTGTTCAGCTTCACGCTGTCCATTACGATTTTGTACAAGTCACCGATTTTTTGTGCCACGCTGCCGGCTTCGTGCTGGGTAGCGGCAAGTTCTTCAATAAGTCCTTGAATCTGCTTGCGGTTGTTTTCTGCAAGGATAGTGAAAGAACCGTACTGTGAGTATTCAGCAGGAATCGGATTGTTCTTCATCCAACCGCCACATGCGTATTGGTAAAAGTCAGTTCCGGGTAGAGCCGTTGTGTCAAGATTGGCGAGCTGGATGCCTGCTGTAAGTTCAGCCTGCTGCTTGCCGGTGTTGCAGGAAGCCGTCATCAGACAGAATGCTGCAATGGGTAACAAATGATTTGCTTTCATAAACATATAAAATATAATAGTTAGTGATTCTCCAACTCTACAGTAGCCGCGTCCCACTCTTCCATCACGCGGTCAAGCTGCTCTTTCAGTTTTTGGTGCTGCTCATAAAGCGACATGTCCGAAGCACCTTCCGGTGTGGCCATCCTGGCCTCAAGAATGGCAATGGCAGCCTCCGTCTGCTCTATCTCGCTTCACAATCGGCAACGCGACGTTCCAGTTTCTTGAGCTTCTTATTAAGCTCCTTCTGCTCCTCATAAGAGAGTTTGGCTGCCGAGGGTTGAACCGGTTCTGCACCAACATTTCCCGATGCCGCCTTACCGGCAGTGGGCGAAGCGGAAAGTGAAGGGGATTTCTGTAACTCATTCAGGCTCTCTATCCGCTTCTTTTGCAGGAAATCATAAATTCCTCAGATGTTCCTGCACCAGTCCGCCACCAAACTCGTACACTTTAGTCGCAAGTCCGTCCAGAAAATCACGGTCATGGCTGACTATTATCACCGTTCCGTCAAAATCGCGGATAGCCTCCTTCAACACATCTTTGGAACGCATGTCAAGATGATTCGTAGGTTCGTCGAGAATCAGGAAATTCACCGGCTCCAACAGCAGTTTTATCATGGCAAGCCGGGTACGCTCTCCACCGCTGAGCACCTTCACCTTTTTATCCGAAGCCTCACCGCCGAACATGAAAGCACCTAGAATATCACGGATTTTGAGGCGGATATCCCCTACGGCCACGCGGTCAATCGTATCGAATACAGTCAGGCTCTCATCCAAAAGCTGTGCCTGGTTCTGGGCAAAATATCCAATCTGCACATTATGTCCCAGTGTAAGCTTACCGGTATAATCCGTAATCTCACCCATAATACACTTTACAAGCGTAGACTTACCTTCGCCGTTCTTACCGACAAAAGCAACCTTCTCTCCTCGGTTGATAGTCAAATTCACATCGTGGAAAACAACGTGCCCACCGTAGGATTTCTCCATATCCTCGCAGATAACGGGATAATTACCGCTACGGCTACTGCAAACAAACTTCAGGCGCAAAGAGGAGTTGTCTTCCTCATCCACTTCGATGCGCTCTATCTTTTCGAGCTGCTTGATGCGGCTCTGCACTTGCACAGCCTTGGTAGCTTTGTACCGGAAACGTTCGATGAAATCTTCCGTATCTTGTATCTGCTTCTGCTGATTCTCGTAAGCACGTAGTTGCTGCTCCCGGCGCTCCTTGCGAAGCACCACGAACTCATCGTATTTCACTTTATAGTCGTAAATGCGTCCACAAGTTATTTCGATGGTACGCGTAGTGACATTGTTCAAAAAGGCGCGGTCGTGGCTGACAAGCACCACCGCATTGGCACGGGTGGAAAGGAAGTTCTCCAACCACTGGATACTCTCGATGTCAAGGTGGTTGGTAGGCTCGTCGAGCAGCAACACATCCGGACGGCGAAGCAACAGCTTGGCAAGCTCTATACGCATACGCCAACCACCGGAAAACTCGCTTGTAGAGCGGTCAAAGTCCTCGCGGCTGAAGCCCAGCCCTTGGAGCGTGCGCTCTATTTCGGCACGGTAGTTGGTGCCGCCCATCATCAGAAAACGTTCGTTTTCGTGAGTGAAGCGGTCAATCAGTTTCTGGTAATCCTCGCTGTCGTAATCGGTACGTTCGGCAAGTTGCCGATTCATGCGTTCGATGCCCGCCTGCATCTCAAAAATATGCTCGAAGGCAAGTTCAGCCTCCTGCATTACGGTGCGCTTGTCACTGAGTATCATCACTTGGGCAAATACCCGATAGTACATTCGCGAGGAACGGCAACAATGCCGGCAGTGGGCTGCTGAATGCCAGCCAATATCTTGAGCATGGTGGACTTACCGGCACCATTCTTGCCGACAAGAGCTATACGGTCTTTCTTATTGATAACATAAGAGACGTCTTCGAACAGAGGAGTGGCATTAAATTCTACCTTCAGTCCTTCTACAGATATCATAGTGTCAATGAATTTATCGTTCAAGACTGCAAAGGTAGCGATTTTCAACGTTATACAATATCATACGCTCACATAATTACATCAAATATCCAAGAAAGAGAACACTACTCCCGCATTTCCTGCGGAAGGACAATTGCAAAGCGGCTCCCCTTGCCAAGAGTTGAAGCCACTTCTATTTTTCCATGAAACCTTTCAACGATAGTCCTGCAAATGGCCAATCCCAATCCCGTGCCCTGCACAAAAGCATCTCCCTTATAGAAACGTTCAAAAATGTGCGCCAGAACTTCTTCCGACATGCCAGTTCCCGTATCTTCCACAAAGACTTCCAATGTAGCAAAGTCCTTCAGCCTATACCCTATGGTTATGCGTCCTTCAGCAGTGAACTTCACCGCATTATTGATAAGATTGTTGACAACTTGCCCCAAACGCGTAGGATCTGTATAGATAACTGCCGCCCGGTCCGGAAGGTCTAGCAGTAGCTCCACTCCTTTCCGAAGATTCATCTTCTGCGCACTGTAAATGCTTTCCAATATGCCATTTAAAGAAACCTTCTCAAAATGGAATTCCATCGTGTTCGATTCTATCTTGGACAAATCCAGAATATCTGAAATCAACACCATTAACAACTGGCTGTTCTTTTCAATCAAAGACGTAAATTCCATAATCTCCTGCCGCGACAAGTCGGCATCCCCACAAGCCAGTAGTGTAGAGAAGCCCACAATGGCATTTAGTGGCGTACGTATCTCGTGGCTCATATTAGCAAGAAATACGCTCTTCAACTCATCGCTACGTTGCGCTTTCTGCAAAGCCTCGTTCAATTTATTCTCCGTATCCTTGTATTTCTGCGTACTCATGCAAATACCGATGATACGGAACGGCAAATCCGTCAATTGTCCCACATAGGTAGATTGCGCCTCAAACCACTCCCACTTGCCGTCTCCCCTCCGTAGACGGTATTCCACTGGGCGTTCGTACAAATTACCACGCAACTGTAAAGCCAAAGCATCAAACACTCCCTTCCGGTCGTCCGGATGAATCAGAAATGCGAATTCCTCAGGCGTCAGCGTATAGTCACGCGTAGGAATCCCCAAATATTCAAAATAACGCGGTTCTATAATCATCAGATTATGTTCCATGTCGAAAGACCATTGAAATATCTGGGTACGACTCAGCGCAATATTCAGCAAATGCTTCTGTGTCCGTTCTTCCAACACATTCCTAAAATAGAGTACAATCCTCACCAATTGTCCATCTTCATGAATTCCCACCATAGCACCTTGTATCAGAAAACTGATACCACTCTTTAATTCACGTATAAAGCAATTGGTATCCAAGGGAATAATCCGTACATCCCTCTCCCGAAGTTGCAGCAAAAGCTTCCAACACATTCTTTTTATCACATACCACTTCCAATAAGTCAGTGATATGCCGCCCTATCACATGCTCATTCAATTGGAGTTCATTCATCACCTGCTGATTCAGACGCCAGATACAATCTTCCAAATCAATCATAATAATGCTGACGGGCCATGATTGAACAACTGCTCGGAGATGGCATTTATTATACGTACTTCTTGAGGAACATTCGGATTCATCAGATTGGTTATCATACAAGAAGCAAAGTTCGGGTTAAAATGCTTATACCACAAACAAACCCTTATAAATCAATATTCCATTTTAATATGTATATATTCTATTATTCACAACTTTACCTTATTTAACAGAGATAAGTTGAGCGTAATATTGATTTTAACTGTTACCTCTGTCATTTATTACTCATTTATTATCCCCCATTTTTT
>ENA-OQEB01000308-OQEB01000308.1-human-gut-metagenome-genome-assembly--contig:-NODE-308-length-20945-cov-2.520751_pt1 | contig 20945 bp, 20 predicted proteins | sample MGYA00242787_ERZ504619 | MGnify/ENA primary metagenome ERZ504619 (study PRJEB26092, sample SAMD00036317) | human gut metagenome | host: Homo sapiens | study: EMG produced TPA metagenomics assembly of... | reverse complement strand
ACCAGTTCAAACTGCTCTGCCGGAATGATTGCTTCATGGGTATTGTCCACGATTACCCAGTCCCGCATCAGCACATTCAATTTCTTTTGGAGCGATAATCCAGTCGTCGTGTCTTTCCCTGTACCAGTTTTCCGATATAGACCTCATTGTGCAGAATGCGGTCCACTGCCTTGGCAGACCACGCGGCTCATCGCTCTTACGGAAATGCAGGCTCAGCTTTGCACCGCTCTGCAACTTCGTGCAGCTGGGGACGGTACCTTTTTCGCATTCAAACGATTTGCGATGCCCTGATTGCTCATGCCATTGATCTTCCAGTGAAAGATGTTCTGCACTGTTTCCGCTGCCAGTTCGTCCACGATTAGTTTGGTATGATTGCTGGGGTCCTTCTGGTATCCATAGGTTGCAAAACTTCCCACAAAATCGCCGCGCTTCCGCTTTACCGCAAGCTGACTCTTGATTTTGACGGAAATATCCCGACAGTAGCATCGTTGAGCAGATTCCGCATCGGAACCATGATGGAATCGCTGGTCTTCCACGCAGATTGGCTGTCATAATTATCCGTCACTGCAATCAGCCGGACCCGCATGACCGGGAAAATACGTTCCAGATAACGCCCCACTTCAATGTAATTTCGTCCAAAGCGGGATAGATCTTTCACCAGAACACAGTTGACGGTCCCCTGCTCCAGTTCCCTGAACAGGTTTTGGAACGCAGGCCGTTCAAAGTTCGAGCCGGAGTAGCCATCGTCCACAAACTCATCCACGATGCACAGTTCCGGGTGGTCTATGGCATAGGCTTCCAGTAGTGTGCGCTGGTTTGCAATACTGTCGCTCTCTGTCTTATCGCCATCCTCACGAGACAAGCGCAAGTACAAGGCTGTACGGTATCGGGTTGTATTTTGCTGTGTTCTCTTCTGCAAATTCATATCAGGGTATAACAAAAGCCTTCCACCTCCTTAACGAATCGGCAATACTGTTCGTCAGAGAAGCGAAAGGCTCCACATTTTCTATGTAGAACAAGCCTACCGAGCAAGTTCTGCTCAGTTTGCACATTCCTATTTTCTTACCCACAAACAGCTTACCAGAATCATCATCCTTTGTCCAGTGCTTTATCGCATTAAAGTGTGAAATTTTCTGTGTGATTTTTCAGCAGCTTGCCGAAAGTTTCTCTGCCTTTTCAGCTGGCCGATTGAAAACACCTGCCAATTCGCTCAGACAGTGTGCTGCTCCCTCTCGGTGCGAAATTCAGCTTCACAATAATTCCGTTGTCCAGATAGCAATAAGGATTTCGGACCTTATCCAGCAGATTTTTCAGCCTTTCCTCCTGCGGCAGTCCGTGTTCCACTGCATCCTGCGGCAGTTCCTCCAGTTCAGACTGTTCAATCGTGCGAATATCCCGGTTCTTCATCTGGTGGATCTGCTCCAGCCAATTCATTCTACCGTTTTCTTGCAATCGCGTTCCTCCCGTTCAAGCCAGAAGTGTTTTCAGCAAGTTCAATTTTGCCTGCCCTATGTCCTTTCTCATACTGGGACCTGTGCAGGCAATCGGTGTACACAGTTCCAGCAGACGGTCATAGATACGGGCGTGAGCGGTATCCTGCGGGTTCTTCAACTCCGTCAGGGTCAGGTTCGTGGTAACGATCAATGGTTTTCGGCTGCGGTAACGACTGTCGATAATGTTGTAAATCTGCTCCAGCGCATATTCCGTGCCGCGCTCCATGCCGAAATCATCAATGACAAGCAACGGATAGCCACAGAGCTTGTCCACGACTTCATTCCGCCCGGAAAAGGCGTTATTCAGTTCATTCATGATTCGGGCAAAATTCGTCATGCAGACTGCTACTTCCTGCTCCATCAGGCATTGGCAATGCAGCCCACCATGAAACTCTTGCCTGTACCAACACCGCCCCAGAGCAGCAAACCCACATTCTTTTCCCGCATTTCCGGCCAATGATCTACATATCGCTGCGCCAGCTGCATCTGCGGATTTTGCCCGTGATCGTTTGCAAATGTCCAATGCTGCATCGCCCAGTCGGTAAAGCCCTGCAGCTTCAGCCGCTGCACTTTCTCGTAATGCAGCCTTGCACGTTCTTCTTTCTCTTGCTTTTCCCTTGTAGCCTGCCTGCACCGGCATTCAGCCGGATGGCGGTCACGCCCAAACAGTTTTTTGCCATTCGGAAAGAACGCTTCCTTGGGAGTTTTGCAGCTGCCGCAGTACAGCAGCCCATCTCCCGCAATGTAGTCCTGCGGTTCTGCAGAAATCGTCATAAGCCTGTCCATCGCTGTCTGGATCGTTTCCGTCATAAACTTTCCTCCTTGTTGTAGGTATAATCCGGGATGCCTGTTCCCGGTTTCTGTTGCTTTCTCTTTCGTGCTGACCAACTGCGTAGGGTCGCCGCATGATCTGCATACTTCTTGCCTGTAGACTGCATATAGGCCGAGAGGTCTTCGATCAGAGTATCCAACTCTGTAATTTCCATTTTCAATTCTGAATAATCTTCCAGAAAGACATTCTGATAACGCCCATATGCTTCTTTGGTTCTATTTAGGTGGTTCAATTTTATGTTATTCTTATTTATTTGGTTAGGTGTGCAGTTTTGCGCAATCGTATTGCTCACTTTTGAGCAATCAGGCTGCTCATTTTTGACCATCCCGATTGGGCATTTCTGCGCAGTCTGAGGGATACCGAGAAATATCTGGTTCGGCTTGGAAAAGCCATTGGTCTGCCGTTCGATCAGCCGTGCAGCTTCCAGTTCCCGCAGCACGGGTGACACTGGAAATACTGCTCTGAAGATCTTCCGCCAGCCCTGCCAACGGATAGAGCACATATGCCCGGCCCTGCACATCCACCCAACCGTTCTTCTGCGAAAGGGTCATGCGGTCCAGCAGCAGAACATAGGTCAGCCGTGCTGTATGGGACAGGCTCATCTGCAGTAGGAATTTCGGATAAGGGAAATACGCAGGCAGTGGGGTTTGTGCTTTGATGTACTCTTTACTCAAACTTCCTCCTAGTCGTTTTCAAAAGTCCCTGCCGAATGGGAAAGCCCTGCACGGGCTTACGCATCCGGCAGGGTTCCGGGGTGCGGGGTGGAAGACCCTGCTGATTACAGGCTCATATCGTAGCTACGCTTCTTACGTTTCGGTTGACGTACGCGCTGTTCCTGTCGAACCTGCTCCTGCCTTGCCTTTTCGCGGACTTTTGCCGCCCACTCGCGTTTCCATGCAAGGTCGGATTTCATTTCATCGGTTTTTCGGAAGATGCTGTACACGTTATCCGATGCAATTTCCAGACGCCGGGATTCTTCTCTCAGGGGAGCGTATGCCTTTTTCCTCTCCGCGATTTCTTTGGTCAGTTCTTCTTTCCGTTTTTTCAAGGATTTCAGCGATGGCAGCTTTCCATCGTTTTCTTCCCAGAAATATTTCACGGATTCTGCATAGGCGTCCAATTCCTTGGAATGCTCTGCACGGAATTTTTTTCTTAAAAAATGCCTTCGCAAATTGCTGCTGGACCTCTTTTGTAGAAAGGTACTGTCCCGCATAATGAATCTGCTCATTGGTTTTGTACAGTTCATCCTCTGTCTGTGACAGCCGATCATACGCAGCCTGCGCATTGGCCTGTGCTGTCTTACACAGATCGTTCAATTCCGTCAGGTCGTTGATGTTGTTCTCCTGTACCCATACCAGCGTTTCGGCCATCTTCTGCAAATTGCTGATTTTGACCTTTAGCGCATAGGCCAGATTTTCCTGTGCCTTGACATTCTCCTGCAGGTCCACAACAAGCCGCAGCCTGGTTCTGGTCGTAAAGATCAGTATGGGATCTTCCTTGTACCGCAGATTCTTCTCGGCGTTCTGAACAAAGAATCCTTCCAGACATTCTCTTTTGCTGCTTTCTCCCAGAGAACGCTCCGATATGAACTTGTTCCGTTCCGGCGGCAGATAGCTATAACGACCACGTTGTGTTTTGACAAAAATATTATATTCATTCTGCAGGATGCTTTGAAAATCTTCATACGAGATTGCTTTCTCACGAGCAGCGGCAACAGCATCCCGGATAAGTTGTTTCTGTGTTTGAAATTTTGTCGGGTTGGGCGTAAACCCTTCCTTTTCGATTTCCTGTTTTTTCTCATCCAGCCACCGCTGTGCCCAATACTCTGCTTCGGTCACACCCGTTCTGGATGGTGACAGCAAATCGACTTGATGCAGAAATTCACGGTTGCACAAATCCATGAGGGATTTCTGCAAGTGCTTTAGATACTCGTTCGTCACGTGGTGCTTGTACCCTGCCTTGCAGTCAATGGATTGCTCCATAAAGGGCTGCTTAGGTACATCCAGCTTTCGCAAACTGTTGATTACGATATGCACATGAATGTTGCCGCTGCCATTATGACCGTCCATGTGCGTACAGACCAAAGCCTGATGCCCCGGAAAATTAGCTTTTGCATATTCCAGTCCAAGCTCCTGCGCCCGTTTCCCCGTCAAGCAATTTTCTGTGCTGTCCCGTGGATCAAAGCTGATGATGTAATGGTGCGATTTAATTTCATCCTTGTTTTTGTTCTTCTGATATTCGCGGTTCAGTTGCTGGCAGGCCGCATCGAAGGAATAGGGTTCACAGTTCAGGCCGTCCAGATAAAACTCATCCCGCATGATGCGATTTCCGTTCTGGTCAAGGATCGGAGTTTTCCGAAGCTCGTCATGCTTGAAAATCAGATACTCCAGTGCAGCACCATAATCGGAACTCTTACTTGCGATGTGCTTTAATATTGCCATAGTTCTTTCCTGCCATTTCTGCGACCTGCTCCCGCATTTCAAAAACGCAGGAAATCGCATGTTGATGTTTTCGAGCATAGCGCGCGACTGGATACCGCCGCTGTTGAAGAACGCCGCGATCTGGTTCAGGTTGTTCCCGATGGCGGAAAACTCCCGTGTGATGGCTTCGATCTCGTCCGGGTGGACATAGAATACATACGAGGTATTCACGCGACCTTTCATCAGCATCTGCGCTGCAAATTCAGAGAGCGTCATTCCGGCATCTTCGGCCTGCTGGTGTAAAAGTTCATGTACTACTTCGGTAACTCGCGCGGAGATTACTTTTGTCTTTACGATAGATTTCACTTTTTTCTTCGTTCTTGGCATGGGGTCTCCTTTCCAAAATCAAGAATTTGATTTTCCCGGCAGTGCATCTGCACTCCGGCTGTGACCTGCTGCGGCAGGCCACCAACAGGCAAAATCATGTGATTTTGCACGATGTGAGGGTATGGGGAGCGCAATCCCCATCAAGATGCCGCCATGGAGAAATCGTCCGCAGGAGCGGTTTCGTATACAAAGGCGAATCTTGCTCTTAACTACTGTCCACTCTGTCCCAGCCCGTTCCTGCCCGATTTTCTCCGGCGTATTTTCCGGTAAGACGCGCAGAATGCACATTCAGTACCAGAGGTATCCTGCTGGGGTGGCTCATGAAATTTTCAAGGTGCGATGTGACTTTGTAAGGAATTAGGGATTTTCAGAAGTGATGCCGTAGCGAATTGGCTTACTTTTGAAAACACTTCCTATACCTTATACAAACTTTAAGGGGTGTTTTTAAACCGGGTCTTTTGAAAATTCAAAGAAAATTCATTTTCCCAACATTCCCCTCTACCTATAACAATCTAAAATGGATGTTTGGCAACCAGTTTTTCAAATTTTGTTGAACTGCCTAATTTTAGAATATAGATTTTGTTCGATTCCCACTTATAGAACCAGAGGAAAGCTGTTTTACAAAAGATTTTGAAAACCCCTACACTAATAGGAATCCGCAGGGCTGTTTTGGAATACAGTTTTGAAAATTTTTCAATTTAAGAAAAAAGAAAAACGGCAAAGCGAACCAAAATCCACTTTACCGTTTTGTGTCGATAACGCGATACGCATAAATTACTGTCTTGGGCTTTTCCAATAATTTTCCTTATGAGAAGATTGGAAAAAACAAGTTTATCCGCATCCACTGGATGCAGACTTGTCTTATTGCTCATCCTTTATTGAAAAGCCAACTTCTTTCAGCTTTCAGATAACTTCTTCGCAGTTCTTTTTTCCAAGGTTACGCACACGCATAAGATCTTGGTATGATTTTGAAGCAAGATCATCAGTTGTACGGATACCTGCGCGTTTCAAACAATTAGAACTCGCTCTCCGGGAAAGTGCATCTTTTCTTAAGGTTTTGGGATGTATTTGGAGCTGGGCAGCTTAACAGACATTTTATCCCTGACAGCGTAAAACGTGATACAGGCCAGTAATGAAATGCTTGTAGCCGCTCCGATACAACTTCATCTAAAGAACGACCAGCTCTGTGTTTGAGTTTCTCCTACAAAAGTTTGTGATCCGTTAAAGCTCCGCTTCTGTGCGCTAGTTCGGATGATGGGCCGGTACAATCTATTGGCAAGAGAATGAATGTCGTTGCGGTTCATATTATACTTGATTGCTGCCCGGTTCACGCCGCCCTTCTCTGCGTAGTTCAAAAGTGATTGACGGAACTGCATGGTTTGTGTTACGGTATTCATGGCGAATGCGCCGCCCTTTCTGTGCTGTTTTTGTGTAGCAACTTAACTGTACAACAGGTCGACGTGTTCATCTTTCTTTTTATTCAACTTTGTAACACATCTATTGTAATTCTACAAAGACATACGCTCTGTCTTTAGAAATACCATTGACTTTTTTTGCCATTCATGATAGTATTTTTGCAGATAAAGACATTTTCATGTACGATTATGTTAATTCATTAGGAAGGAGATAAAAGCATGGAATACGTTAAGCCCGCTGTTATTAATCCCGCGACCGTAAATTCGGCAAAGTGCGGCGATGGCCCGTGTGGCAGACCCTGCAGTGTGAACAGAGCCTAAAATAAAGCCATAAAGTCTATCAGAGGGTGCAGAGCAATCGTGCTGTGCCCTCTTTTTATATCTATGAAACGTCTTGAGATTCCATCTGAATTCAGAGCCACGGAGGTAGACAGTATGTACTACAAAATCAGGAATGATGTGTTGTTCCGAAAATATCAGGGACATGGCTATATAACAGACAATTCAGAATACGGCTATCGTATGCTCAATGATGCCCGTATATATCCGGGTGAAAAATATGTCTCTGCCAGTGGAGCTGTCATGTTGAGTATGCTGAGCAAATCTCCTCGCGCCATTGATGATATTGTTGGAGATTTGTCGCAAATCTTCACTGGTGTCGAGTATGAAACGTTGAAACAAGATACTATAGAGTTTTTCGACTGGTTTGTAGATGAGGGATTTCTTAGTTGTGGTAAAACGGTCGACACTTGCACAGATCGATTTGTTGCAGATATCCTGAGACCGGACAATCGCAATCCGGCTCAAGATGGTATGGCAAGAAGTGACTGCACTGGTGGAGAAATCAGTCCAAATGATTTTCTTAGAAGCATCCATATCGAGATTGCTGATGCATGCAATGAGCGTTGCGTACATTGCTATATTCCAAATGAACGCAAAAACAACGCGATTGATCCCGCCTTGTTTTATCGACTCATCGAGGAAGGGCGGAAGATGAACATCATCCATGTTACGCTGTCCGGAGGAGAACCTCTTCTTCACAAAGATATTTTAGGCTTTTTGAAAAGATGTAGAGAACTGGATTTGTCTGTAAACGTTCTGTCGAATCTGACTTTGTTGACGGATGATATCCTATCGGAAATGAAGAAAAATCCTCTTCTCTCTGTACAAGTTTCCCTTTATTCTATGGATGCCACAGTGCACGATTCTATCACAAAGTTAAGCGGAAGCTTTGAAAAAACAAAAGCGGGAGTCCTTCGGTTGTGTGATGAAAATATCCCGGTACAGATATCGTGTCCTATCATAAAACAAAATAAAGACACCTATGTTGATGTCCTTCACTGGGGATGGGACCATAATATTGCTGTTGCAACAGAGCCGGTAATCTTTGCCGCTTACGATCATTCCGGCTGCAACCTTGCAAACCGCTTGTCCATCGAAGAAGTAGACGATGTCTTAACTGTACAAATGCAGGAGGGGTATGCTGAATCGCTCCACAAGATCGCCATGGACAGAGAAAGTCTGACCGGAAATGATCCAATATGCTCTGTTTGCCGATATAGCTTCTGCGTTACAGCAAGTGGGACTGTATTTCCCTGCGCTGGCTGGCAGAACAATGTTATTGGAGACCTGAATCATCAAACCGTTCAGGAAATATGGGAAACCTCAGCAAAAATAAAGGAACTAAGACAAGTAAAACGGTCGCGGTTCTTACAGTGTGTTGACTGTAAGGACAGAGGCTACTGCACAGTCTGCATGATGTGGAATTCAAACGAGAATCCTGATGGAGCTCCGTTCAGAATCAACCAGTACCGTTGCAATGTTGCAGCTATGACCCACCGTAAAGTCGACAAAGCTTTACAGAGAATATCTTCTGCGAAAATAACATCCCGCTGACTTTGATACATATCTCTAAAGATTTTATATGGGAGTCGTGCCAATCATGGAAAAGATTATAATTAAGGATGCCTCTGAAAACAATTTAAAGCACCTAGATCTAGAAATTCCTTTGGACAAATTCACCTGCGTAACTGGTTGCTCCGGATGCGGTAAATCCTCCTTGGTATTTGATACGATCTACGCAGAGAGTCAGAGAGCATTTCTTGAGGGGATGACCGGTAATATTTATGGTCAGAAACTGATGAATAAGCCGAAGGTGGGTTCTATCGAAAATCTTCGCCCAGCTCTGAATATTTCTCAAAACTACTACAACGTAAATCCCCGTTCCACTATCGGCACCACTACAGAAATCTCCTATTATCTCAGATCATTATTTTCCATTGTTAATAGCAGCCAAACATCCAGCGTTTTCAGAAAAATTGTTCTCGTCCAATAACCCAAAATCTTTTTGTCCTCATTGCTTTGGCCTCGGCGTTGAAACTGTCGTGTCCGAATCTCTCCTGATTCCAGACCGTGATATCACATTGAGAGACGGTGCAATTTTATATTTTAAAGGTTCACCGGAAAGCAAAGAGCAAAAGTATCTGGAAGCCCTATGCGAACATTATGGAATCGACATTGACAAAAAAGTCTCCCAACTCAGCGATTACGAGCTTCGCCAGTTGCTTTATGCTGATGACCAAATCCGATGCAAATTGGCCTATAAAGAGGGCAAACGAAAAAAGCAGCACTATGTAACACTTCGCGGAGCTATACCTGCTATATTGGAACGAATATCCGACAGTGATCCATCCGCCCCCTCAACTGTCTATGCAAAATATCTGGAGGAGATTCCTTGTCATGTATGTGGTGGGACCAAGCTACGCAAAGAAGTTCTGGAATACAAAATTGGCGGACTGAACTACGCTGACATCGAAAGCATGGAACTGACTGCTTTGCTTTCTTGGATACAGCAGTTTAGTGACAAGCGAATTTCTCCGTCCAAAAAAGAGTTTGTTGAGCAACTTGTAAACAGCATTCTTTGCAAATTGAACGCATTGATGCAACTTGACGTGGGCTATCTGTGCCTTAACAGACCCATTCCTACCCTTTCAGGCGGTGAAAGGCAACGAGTTCGGATTGCCACTCAGCTTACATGTTCCCTGAAGGATTAATCTATATTTTGGATGAACCGTGTAAAGGGCTGCATTATAGAGATATAACCAAGGTTGTAACCGCTACTCGGAATTTAGTCTGCCGTGGAAACACCGTTATCGCAATAGAGCACAACAAACAGTACATCTCATCTGCCGACTGTATCATAGAGCTCGGGCCGGTTGGTGGACCCGATGGAGGATACTTAATCCGCCAGTCAGGCACCACCCTACCACTGGTCATTCTCTTGCTTTTAAGCAGCCGTTAAATGCGAAAGACTATTTTGAAGTTCGTAACATCAATTTCAGAAATATTCGCAGACAGAATGCTCGTTTTCCTATTGGCGGAATCACCTGTATAACCGGTGTTTCTGGTTCTGGAAAATCGACCTTAGCATCGGTCATTGCAAGATGTTTTTCCAGAAAATCCGATAATGTTCATGGCACTGTTTATGGCGGAAAGAATATCCGGCGGGTCATACAGGTTAATCAGGCTCCCATAGGAAAAACACAAAGATCGACGATTGTTTCTTATCTGGAAATCTTTGATGAGATTCGTGCATTGTTTTCAAAGACAGATGCTGCAAAACAGATGAAGCTTAGTGCCTCGTCATTTAGCATGAACGTTAAAGGTGGGCGTTGTGAATGCTGCCAAGCACAGGCCTCCAGAAAATCGAACTCAACTATCTTCCCAACTCCTATATCACCTGCCTGAATGCGGAGGAAAGCGATTCAACGATCAAGTGTTATCTGTGAAATACTGCGGAAAAACAATCCTGGATATTCTGGAAACACCAATCATTGATATTGTGAATGTGTTTAAAGAATCCAAAAAAGTCTACCAAACTTTGAGCAGCATGATCGAATTGGGTCTAGGATATTTAAAATTAGGTCAGATGTCCATGAATTTATCCGGAGGAGAGGCTCAGCGCGTAAAGCTGGCGAAAGCCTTGAGCTCTTCGTCCTATGGCAAAAATTTGTATATTCTTGATGAACCGACGTCCGGCTTGAATGATGTAGATATCGACAAATTCATTCAAGTTCTGTTTTCTTTGCAAAAGAACGGTGAGACAGCCATAATAATCGAGCATAATGTTGAATTCATTAAAACGGTTGCAGATCATATCATTGACTTTGGTATATCCGGCGGTGAATCCGGTGGAAAAATCGTCGCGCAAGGATTTCCGGAAGCAGTATTTGCCAACAAAGTCTCTTCGCTATACCGTCTGGATAAACTGACACATTAATGCACCTGTCAATTATGGAAGGAGAGCTTCAATGACTGCTGAAGGAAAGATTAAGCAATGCTCAATCGTGCTTACACGCGACTGTAATTTGCGTTGCACTTTTTGCTATGTAAAAAGTGCTGGATATGTAGCAGATAATCGAATCGAATACGATGATCTTAAAAGTATCGTTAATTTTTGCTGTGAAGCAAAAGTCAAGTATATATTCTTTACCGGAGGAGAACCTCTTACATACCCACATCTTCCGGAAATTTTGCAGTATATCAAAACAAGACGTCATCCCATAACAACTGCAGTTGCAACAAATGGTGTCTTGCTTAGCAACATGGAATTATGCCGGATGCTGATTGATAGTGGCCTCGGATATGTTGATGTATCTATGAAAGGAAGAAATCGGAAGGAATGGTGTGAAATGACGGGATATGATGGCACTGAGAAACAGCATCAGGCAATTCGTAATCTGGCTTCGTTGCCAATAGAGTTTACTTGTTCCATGGTGATAACCCCCGAGAATGTTCACTCCTTTTGCGAAGCTGTCCAAATCGCTCATGATAATGGTGCAAAGCAGTTCTCGTTCACATTCATCATCGACAACAATAATGCCGGGGACAAAGATCTGATTTACCTGCAAAAGCACGACCCCATAAAATTAGTCCGTGATTTCATTTCTCAAATTGATAAATTGAGCGATATTACAGATGAATGGTGGATCGAATACAGCTTTCCACTGTGTGTATATACGGAAGAGCAGCTAAAGCTTCTAAAAGGCAGGCTTGCTACACCCTGCCAGATTCATCTGAAAAACGCCGTAACATTCAATACGAAGATGGAATTGCTTCCATGTGATATGTATCTCTACCAGCCGTTGGGAAAATTCGGCAGGGACTTTTCGTCCTACCAAGAATTCCAGTCATTGACCGAAAATGCTATCTACCGTAAAACGATGGACGAAATCCGCAAGTTGCCATCTGACGAGTGCACCACATGCGAGCACTTTGATGTATGCCGTGGCGGATGCCCTGTTCTTTGGAAGAATTATTCGTTTGACTCATTGAAGAAATTTAAAAACCAAAAGTTTTTTCTATAAGTTTTGTCATAAATAACGTATAAATTTGAGTTTTTGGAGGATGAATTTCGGAATTTCGCGAGCCATGTTTTTGTCAAGCAATTTCATCTGTGTTCCGTAGTTGGAACAATTTCTCTGGTCAGATGGAATACCGAAATCAACATCTTTAGTCTGGATGTCTTTGCACAGTTTCTATTTCTCCAGTGCGTTCAGAACATAGTAGGCGGACACATTCAATCATCAATAATTTCTCGCTTGTAGTGGATGCCCTCCCAAGATACAAAAAGCACCTCTGCCCATCGTGCTGTGCTGTCGCACAACATCGAATGGACAGGGGTGCCTGTGTTTTATTGTAGGCTGCTTTCTTGCGTTATGAATGCAAATGATGAAATTTAGTGGTAAGTTGGTGGTAAATCCACGTTGTTCCAGTATCGAACGCCACAATTTCAAACGAAGCAAAGCCAATTTTTACGTTTTACTGGTCGATGGGCTTCATCGTGGGGATGTCATCGACGAGCAGTTATAAGCCTTTATTTCTTGATACTACTCTACACCGCAAGGATTGAATTTTCCCCTTTCATTTACATCTCTACACAAGCCTTTATCCGAACTGTATCGTTTGGCGTATGAATTGGCGTAAATGGCGTATGGCGTATTTGGCGTATGCTTTATTTTATTCTTCAGGGTCTTTCCACTGTGCGAACTGGCGGTCAAGATTTTCAAATTCGGACTTACGCAGTTCCTTGGTCACATCCGCATAGATGTTCAAGGTCGTGGAGATATCCGAATGTCCCAGCGCATCCTGAATCATCTTGATGTTCACGCCCGCTTCGCACATCCGGGTCGTGAACGTATGCCGCAGGGTGTGGCAGCTGAAACGCGGCAGGAGTACGGTGCTGTTCGGGTTCTTCGCCAGCACTTCGTCGTTGCAGTCCCGGATGATGCGCCGGATGGCCTTGTTCAGCGTTCCCTGATGCTGGCACTCACCAAAGCGGTTGACAAAGATAAAGTCCGTGTAACCGTCCACCGTTACCGTGCAGCGGATTTCTGCTTCTTCCTGATAGGCACGTTCCTTTTCAAAGGCTTCTTTCACGAAGTCCATCATCGGAACAGTGCGGACACCAGCCTTTGTTTTGGGCGAGTGGCAGTTGAAGTAGCAGCCTTCCTGCCGCCGTTGTTCTCACGGTGGTCGTAGTTGACCAGCGTGTGGTTGACGGAGATCGTGCCTTCCTCTAAATCCACATCGCACCAGCGCAGGCCAGTGGCTTCTCCTACGCGCAAGCCCGTTCCCAGCATGACCGCAAAAATCGGGTACCAGTGCTGGTACTTCGGCGTTTTGGAGAGGTAGGACAGCAACAGATTCTGCTCTGCTACGGTCAGTGCCTTACGGCGGTTGGTTTCAAACTGATGTGCCTTTTTCAGCTCCCGCAGAACATTGTCCGAGGGATTGCTCCGCAGATAGCAATCATCCACCGCCATGTCCAGCACCTGATGCAAAACCGTGTGTACGCTGTCAATCGTAGAGATCTGCAAGCCCCGCTCATCCGCCAACGTGTTGTAGAACTGCTTCACGTCCGACTTCTTGAGCGCAGACACCTTCGATTTGCCGAAATCCGGCTCCACGAACTGCCGATAAAGGTACAGATAATTCTGAAAGGTGTTGTCCTTCAGACCACGCTTGACCTTTGCCCACAGGGTAAACACATCGTTCAGGGTGACGTACCGTGCTTCTGCCTTGATGCCTTCCAGCGAATCTCGCTGAATGTCGTTTTCCTTTTTCCGAAGTTCCTCTAAGGTCGCGGCATAAATAGAGTGCCGCTTGCCATCCGGGGAAGTCCAACGGAAATCGTACTTGCCATCTTTGCGCTGGGATTCCCCCTTTGCGGAGAACCACACGCGCCTTGTCTTTGCGTTTCGTATTCTGAGTTGTTGCCATGAGCGTTGCTCCTTTCTACATCGCGGTGCAGAAAAGAGCGTTGTTCTGTGTTCATAGTACCACAGATACGCCATTCTCTGCAAGACGTTTGAAAATTATCCGGGACATTTTCAAAGCGAGTACATTCGCTCCGTATATTCATCCAGCTTGCGCCGCTTGATGAGCCGCTTGGAGCCCACCCACAACACGAACTGGCAATGTTCGCTATCCGATAATGAACGCAGCTTGTTGATGCCAATGCCGGAGTAAGCCGCAGCTTCTTCCAGCGTCAGATTGCTCTTTTCCCAAATCGGGACATCTTTCATAGGCAGACCTCCAATTCCTTGTAACCGAACGCCTGTAACCGGGCAGGAAAACTCTCTTTTTCTGCATACGGGGCATTCGATGGGCTTTATACTTTTTCTTATTCTTTTAAGGTTACATGGTTACAGAAAGCGGAAAACGCAGCGGTCATGCGGCTTTTGCGCCGTAACTGAGGTGTAACCGAATCTGTAACCAGACGTGTAACCGCTACTCGTCAGAAGGGAAATCCCAGTTGCTGGGCTTCCGCATCCGTTATTTCGGAGAAATCTTCAGCCCCGGTTTCGGGGCTGGTTACGCGCTCCCAGCCTTTCTGGACACCGTACTTCGGGTAACGCTTGGCGGTCTTGTGAGCTGCCAGCCTTGGATATCGCCGCGCGAAATTCCTGTGTTCATGATCTCGCAGATAGCACGAGTCTCCCACTCTGCCGGGATATTGGTGTTGCCCAGTGCTTCCGCGTAAAGCTGCTTGGAACACACCCGGTCACCCGTGTAGTCCTCCAGAAAGGCATAGATCATACCCGCCTGCGCGTCCTCCTGCATGAAGTCCTGTTGATGGGCTTGCAACGTTTCCTGCATGGCGTGCTGAACGCCAACTTGTAGTCGCCGCTGTTGTAGATGGTCATGGCTTCTGCCCAGAGCTGGTCGATATAGACACGGGATTCCTCCTCATTGTCCAGAATGTGCACCTCGGCCAGTTCCGCATCCACCGGGATGGGGATAAAACGGCGGTTGCCTGTGCGGTCACGGGGCAAAAAATCCTGCCGATTGGTCGTGCCGGCAAAAACACACTGGCGCAGACGGTCGCAGGATGGGTCTCGTAGGGGACTTTATAGGTTTCCTTCTGTTTACTAAGAAAACTTTTGATCTCCTCGATACTCTTGGCATTGGCGGTGGCGATCATCTCCGACATTTCGATGATCCAGTGGCCTTGCAGCTTTCGGTACACATTGTCGTCGTCCAGCCGCCGCAGGTCGTCCGAGAACCATTCATCCTTGACCGCCAACAGCCGAAAAAAGCTGGACTTTCCTGTGCCTTGTCCGCCCACCAGACAGAGCATGGTCTCAAACTTACATCCCGGCTGGAACACGCGTTTGATGGCTCCCAGCAGGAAAATTTTCATAGCTTCGCAAGTGTACTCGTCCTCCGCAGCACCGAGGAAATGATGCAGGACATGGGGAATCCGTTCAGTCCCATCCCATTTCAGGCCGTTCAGGTAGTCCCGGATGGGGTGGTAGCGATTCTCGTTGGCAACGATGCGGATGGCGGATTCGATCTTCTTCTCGCTGGAAATACCGTACTTCTCCATTCTCCGCAGGATATACTTCATGTCAGTGTCGTTCAGCGTCTTGCCGGAGCGGGGCCAGCCCACAGGCTTTACAATGTCGATGCGCTCACTCAACAGGTTCAGCCGGATGGCATCGGCAAGCACATGGTCATTCTGCAGAATCGTGATGCAGTTTTGGATCGTCCGCTGGATCTCGCCGTTGGAGTGCTTGGTCAGCATTTCTTTTACGTCTGCAACGGTTCTGGGAGTACGTTCTTCGTTGACTTCTTTGCTCAATAAACATCACCTCGTACTATTATTGAAAGTGATTTTCTGATTTTTCCGCAGCGGGTATATCTCCGGGTTTCCGTTGCATCTGCTCTGCCTGCAAGCGGTTCAGCAGTTGCAGAACAGAATCGCGTGCTTTTTCCTTGACCTGTTCCTTGCCTTTCTGCCGGACTTCCGGTTCAGGAGTTTCTCCTGCAAGCGGGCAGCGGTGGTCTGCATGGTCTTGAGGAACTTGTCCAGCACGGTATCCAGATGCTTGGCGGTGTACTCCCGTGTAGCCTGTGGTGCTTTGCGCTCCGGGGACAGTACCCACCTTTTCGTGTCCTCGATCATCCGCATATCTTCCTTGCGGGTCTCGGTGCGTACCACATCCGTCACGACCTCCACCGCCTTGTCATAGGCTGCTGCCGAAACATCATCCAGAAGGGTCTCCATATCCGAAACTTTCAGGGTCAACTCGTCCAGCTTGTTCTGCTGGGCGGCAAGCTGCTCCTTCTGCTTGGCAAGGATGAAATCCTGCTTTTCCAGATACTTGCGGTTGCCGTACTCCGCTTCTTCCTCCAGTTCCAGCCCGTGCCGTTTCGCAATCTCGAACAGCATCTTCCGGCAGGCGGCATCAAAGGTGATCTTGCGGTTGTTCTGGCGACTGAGAGACTTGTCCGGGTCGGGCAAGTTGAAGCCCAACGCTTCCAGCGCCTTTTCCTGCTGAGGAGCCACCTCACCGTACTTGTTCTCGCAGTCGAACACATGACGCTCATGGATGTGGGGCGTGCTTTCATCCAAATGCAGTGCCCAGTCCAGCAGATGAACATGAGTGCCAAAGCGCTTATGAAATTCGGACATAAACTCTGTCACCACTAAGACCAGATCTTCCACCGATGCGTGTTCGTCTAGCGTTCCGAACTGGTAGATGGTTTCTTCCGGGCAAGTTTTCTTACCTGCAAGTAAGTCCTCTATGGTTCGGTTGCGCTCGGTGTGGCGAATCTTCGCATTGCGGGCATTCTGGTTCTCCACAAAGTGAGAATAGTGGATTTCATAGAACATCTTCTCCACATCGCTGAATGCAGCCGTCTGTTTGTCCTTGTCGGATGCAGAGCGGATGCCGTGATAGCAATCCCAGTAGATATTGCCCTTGGCACGCTTTTGGTCAATGTGCTCACTGTTGGCAAGGTTGAAACTGCGGTCATTGTGCTTGGGGTTGTAGGTGCCGTGGGTCCCAGCTCTTCCGTTGTGTCGTGTTAATTTCAGATAGACATCCCTCTTTTCCTGTATTTTTTGTACGGTCACTCGTGCGATCAAATCACAGGAGTGATACAGTTCTTCTAAGCAACGGTTCTCGCATTTCAAGACCGTGTCTTGAAATCTTCTCTCGGAATCGAGAGGTAGTCCTTTCAAAAAAGGATTTATGTGTTTGTTATACTGCAAAGAAAGTGACCTACCGCTCCTTCCCTCAGTGGGAGATCATGGCGTTTGTCGCTTTCTGCTTAGAAGAGTTTGCTTTCGCTCTGCAAGAAAAGTATAACAGGATTTCCCGCAAAGCGCGTGGGCCTTGTACGTCAACTTTTGTAGACCTCATACGTCTATTTCTTCCAAAAATCTCCAAAATGCCGTACCGCCGTATTTAGTATAGCACCCGAAATTGTGAAAGTCGTGGGCCTCGTAGGCCTATTAAGTGGGCCTGTCAGGCCTACTTTTTTCAAAAATTTCCAAAAAGCGTAAGCGGGCACTAGATCACAGTGACTGTTGGGTCTCTTCATTTGAAGCCTACAGAAAGTATAACAGAGAAACTCATACTCGAACAGGAACCGAGAGTTCCTAATTTTCGGTGAAAGTAGGAAGCATCGTTCCCATTTCTTGTTGTATCGCTATTCTTTCTTTTGGAAAAATCGCTAAGATGCTGCATCTCTGCAATTATTATAGCACCTGAAATCACTAAAGTCGTGGGCTTCGTAGGCCTATTATTGGCCCCCTAAGTGAACCTGTTTTGATTACTTTTTCCTGATTTTGGTATAAGGTTTAGCGGGGGCTTTTTTCATTTCAACAGCTTGCTGGGAGAGAACGCAGCAGCGAAGCTTCTGGATCTGCCGCCGTTTTGCGCCAGATAATACCCAGTAGGATATGACGCACAGCATCATATCACTGGGGCAAAGGGCTGCGCCCTCTGCACTCCTGCACCGGGCAAGCTGTCCTGAAGGACAGCTCGTCCGGCTTCAATATGTATCGAGAACCAGCGTACTCGCCAGTTCTCTCAATTGTAGATCAGCACACTGGTCTGCTTAATATGTTAAGGTCTCCCATATTCGCCCTCGGCTCCCTAGGAGTGGGGAATCGTCCGGCGGCGGATTCTCACCGCACCATTGGCATTTCAGCCACCCCGCCTTCGTTATGGCCGGGCTACGAGTTACAGAAGTACCTTTTGCGAAGTACCGGACGATTGAACTATTCTGTTTTCAAGGTGCAGATTTTATAGAAAATCTTCGAAATTTAGGGCTTCCGAAAAAATTATCCCTCTAATTGATAGCCGACGAAAACACCCAAAATACAACCATGTTTTCAAAAGTTAACAGAAAAGTCAACAGATTCGGAGTTCAGCGCTTAAGAACGCTGTCTGTACTATTAACAGAAAAAGTACTCTGAAATAGGGGGTGTTGAGAAAATTTTTCTGGCAGAATTTTGTGCCCTGAAAAAGAACCCTCCATATACTAGCCATCGAAAATGCCCATTTGGCACCCTTCAAGGTGATTTTGTAATCAAATTGTCATTTTCGCAGGTGATTTCAGCTAAAAAAACACCCCTCTACTTACTAGCCCGCGAAAATGGCTATTTCGTAGCATTGAAAGCGACTTTGTAACTGATTTGTAATAAAAAACGGCAAAGCAGATAGAATCCGCTTCACCGTTTTTTGATTGTAGACACGTATCAAATGATTTAAAGTTCATCAAAACTCTGCTGGCTTTCCAAAAAAGTTTTGATTTTATTAAAATCATTTATTGCATTTAAAGGATCTTTGCGCATTTGCCGAATGGAGCATTCCCATACGATGAGAACTCGGATGCCGCTGTTTGTTAATTGCTCATAAACAATTTTGTCACGTGTTACATTTGTTTTAAATTTATTAGTCCAAAAGTCAATGTGGCTTTTCGGCGTATAGGCATATTTACATCCTTGATGCCTATGCCAGAAGCATCCATTCACGAAAATTGCGACCTTGTATTTTGGAAGATAAATATCTGGATGTCCAGTAATACGATTGTCATTCTTACGATATCGGTACCCTTTTGAGAAAAGCAGCCTTCTAAGATATATCTCCGGAGTGGTATCCTTGCTTTTAATAGCTGACATATTTTCACTGCGTTTTTTCTTTGAAACGATATCAGCCATTATAGATTTTCAACTTCTTTCACATACGTGACAAAATGACCCAGTGTCCAGATTCGTTCACGCCTATCAGCAGGATATGCCTGAATATATGGTTTTGGAACAACTAAAATGACATTTTCAGCCTGCATCTCGTCCATCTGTGCAGCAGAAATCCCCTGCTGCAAGGTACAAAGATACTTTGGCCGATCACGAATCGATCAGCCTCATTTAAAATTTGTCGCCAACGATCCTTGCAGGTTGTTTTCGCTGCAAGAGAAACCAATCGGTCAGTTGAATACGCTGCATCATGATACGCATCCTGTGAGGGAAAAATAAAATCAGGTTTCTTATTGCCCTCAGTGATTGCTTGAGCCTTATAACGGACCCCATTGCCATCAAAAATCGCAGCAAGGTGGTGTTCAAGACTTTTTCCAGCGCGGCTTTTTCTTCGATTCAGTACAATATTGGCTGTATTTATAAAGTCCTCAACCGATGGAAAGCCATGAGTTATCATATCACCATATCGTGCATATTCCAAAGCACGAAACAGTTTGAATTCCGCATCAGTCCAATCAAGCAATTTGCGATCAGGGTTATCTATAATAAAGTTTTCATGATCATACACAGCATTCTGGATTCGCCGCGCAGCTGCGGACATTTCTTCGGATGCAGGAAAATCTACCGTCAATCCAGAAATAAACTCTTCTATTGCTGTTTTTTCGCGAAGTTCAAGGTCTGCTTCACGAATTTGAATCAATCGATTTGTCTCTGTTGGACTGACACCAAATGCATCCAGAAACTGATTAATATCATCTTCTGTGTTAAGAACAAATCCCTGATAGTATTCTTCGCTATCCATAACCAGAACGAATAATGCACCAGTATATTCGGGACGCAAAAAGGAAACCCTTTGCCAAAATTTGTGATACGATATTCGTTTCGTGATCCCTGTCCGTAGTAAATAAAACGGCTTCTCCTTATAAAATCACCCTGCCATTTTATTTCAACCCACCGATCCTTATTCTGTCCACGCTCACCCGGAGTTTCAAATAGAATGGGAATGGCTGGTTTTGCAATATAAATTCCTTCCTGATGACCACCGGTCAATCCGGTATCATTCGCTGCTAGGAATTTGCAAAACACCTTTTGACCATTTAATGCCGCGGATATCGCATAAAGTGCAATATTTTCCATTCAACCAACCTCAGAAATAATCATTTCATCCCTCGACTGGCTGCTTTCATTATCCAGCCGTTCAATCTCTTTTACAATAAGTGTGGCAACATTTTCCATAAGGGGAACAACAACTGAATTACCGAATTGACGGTAAGCTTGGGTATCCGAAACCGGAATTTTGAAACTGTCAGGAAATCCTTGAAGTCGCGCACATTCACGTGGAGTTAAACGCCGCGGGTTTTTTCCGGATTGTTCAATCAGGATTTCCGAACCATCCTTATAATATCGTGCGCTTAACGTACGAGATACACCATCTAATGGGGCAATGCCATATCCAAATCCATTTCCAGCGGCCTTGTGCTTTGCGGCATAGTTTTGAAGATATGCCCACAACTTGTCGGATAGCGTATATTTGGTATCGACATTTGTTTCCAGAATATCCCGAATAACCGGCTTCGGTGTTTTGGGCGTAATATCAAATCGGAATTTATAATTGTAACCATGGCCATAGCGTTTCTATCAAATCCAACAATCAGAATACGCTCTCTGTGCTGCGGTACAAAATTCTTCCCATCGAGTATCTCAAAAAAGACTTCATAATCAAGTTCTTCAAGGGCTTCACGAATAATCTTAAAGGTACGGCCTTATCCATGGCTGCACAGATTTTTTAAACGTTTTCAAGCATTAAAGACCTTTCGGCCGACTTTGCCTTTTAGAATTCCTTGA
>ENA-OQEB01000306-OQEB01000306.1-human-gut-metagenome-genome-assembly--contig:-NODE-306-length-20968-cov-1.706396_pt1 | contig 20968 bp, 26 predicted proteins | sample MGYA00242787_ERZ504619 | MGnify/ENA primary metagenome ERZ504619 (study PRJEB26092, sample SAMD00036317) | human gut metagenome | host: Homo sapiens | study: EMG produced TPA metagenomics assembly of... | reverse complement strand
TGGAAAACAATCGCTTTGGTCGGAATTCCGTGCTCATTCACCTTGGTAATCCGTTCCGAGAATACGCCCGGTTCCACGAACCCGAAGAGCATCTTGGTCGGCTGTGCGATGTACAGAACCAATGCCCCAATACGGACAGTGCGATTCCCAGTGCGATGACCTGAACGAACAAGGTTGGAATTCCCAGAAGTTCACAGGCACGAAGCAGTGCATCCAGCGTCCGGTAGAAGACTGAATCTCCGAGGTCGGCAGCAGCATGGTCATGGCGATGGAACCGATGGCGTACAGCACGCCGATAATCGCCGCTGCGGTGCAGATTGCCCGCGGATAATTTTTCTGCGGATTCTCCATCTCCGAGATGAAGTTGGCGGCCAGCTGAGCACCGGTGTAGGCAAACATAATGCTGGAAATCGCTACCAGGGAGTTCATGTTCAGCTTCGGCGTCAGCGTCGCAACGGTGAATACGGAAGCACTCGGCGCCTTCTTCAGGAAAACGATTGCCACAAAGCTCAGTACAATCAGGCATACCGTCGGCACCGTAGATCCCAGAGATCCCACACTGGTAAAATACTTTCCGAATTCCATGCCTTTCATGCTGGCGATGGACAGAATCCAAATGATGGCGATGGACATCACCAACACCAACAATTTGTTGTTGGCCAGTTCCGGACGTCCCACCATGTAGGTGGCATTTACCGAAAAGAAGGTGAGGAAGGATGCAAACCAGAAAATTAAAGCCGTCCAGTGCATCCAGGACACCAGGAATCCGTATTTGGTTCCGAAGGCCACCTTCACCCAATAGGCCAGCCCGCCATCGTGCGGATAGGATGCTGCCATTTCCGCGCACATCAGTGCCTGCGGTACGAAGAACAGGAACATCAGTATTACCCACATCGGAATCGCACCCAGTCCCAGATACGCATCCGATGTGGATCTGGCAATCCAACGAATTCCGTACAGAGCGGAAATGTTCAGCATAACCAGTTCCCAAAATGTGATTTTCTTGTTTTTCATAGCCCCTCTCCTTTTCTGTCTATCTCTTATTCTTTATAAAGCATAGGGGAGGCCGGAGTCCGCCCCCCCTATGCAAGCCGTTTTCTAGAGTCCGTTACGAGGAACGGTTACATCGTAATCCCTGTGGAATGCATGCTCTCCGTTGATGGAAGCATCCATGAATCCGGTAATGTAGAAGTTCTCTTTGTCAGCGGTCTGTACCACATCGATGTCGCAGTCGATTTCCCAGCCCGGACGACCGTTCTTCATCTTCTGAATGATTTCGTATCTTGCATCCGACGGATCGGAGTTGCTTACGGTCAGGATTCTCTTCAGGTTGTGCTCTACTACGGTGCCGATATCATCGAAGCGATAGATTCCTTCGCCGAATACGCCGCCTACACCATCGGTGATGGATGTCCAGGAGTCGGTGAGCAGATCGTAGGTAATCTGACGGTTTACCACGCCTTCCTTCAGGACGGTCATCGGTGTCAGCGGAGCGCACTTCGCTTCCATGTTCGGGCCTTCGGTATCCTTACCGGTGAAGATTGGCAGTGTGAACTCTGCGGTGGAGAGATCCAGCTTCAGAGTTACCTTCTCCGGAGACGGCCAGATCATCGGCCAGAAGGAGTTTGCTACTGCCAGACGAACTCTGTGTCCCTTCGGGAATACGTGTCCGCATACGTCCAGTGTAACGGTTGCCTTGTATTTCTTGCCCGGCTCCAGGTATGTCACCTTCTCGTGTCCTTCCAGGTGTGTCAGGTTCATGAGACCGTAAGATACTCTGGTTGCTGCGCCATCCGGATGAATGTCGCACAGTTCTGCATACAGGAATGCGTTTGGCTTGTCTGCGGTGAACTCTACGGTGAATGTCGGATATCCGAAGATTTCGAAGTCCTCTTCGATTACGTCGGAATCGAAGGTCATTGCCATTCCGTCATCGCATCTCATATCTGCCGGGCTTTCACCCAGAACGCCGGCGCCCATCCACTCGTTGGCGAACAGTCCGTGGTTCTGAACGTGCTGAGTCCACGATTCTTCCTTCTCATTCTTCTCATCCTGCAGGTTGGCCATAGGTCATGTGCAGTGTCTTATCGTTTACGTCAGCGGACGGCCAGCTTTCTACAGCAACCCAGCGTCCGTCGGAGATTGGGTGTACGGTTTCCGGCTTCATGCTGTCTTCCATCCATACGGTGATCTGTGGGCAATCCAAGGTATCGTTGTCGATGCCCTTCAGCCACTTATCCCACCATTTGGTTGCTTCGCCCAGGTAGTCCATTGCCGGCTGCGGCATTCCGTCGTGCTGGAATACGTGCGCCCACGGTCCGATGATGGCTTTTCTCGGAACGGACAGGCCTTCCATCAGAGTGCATACGCTGTTGGTGTAGGAATCGGCATATCCGTCCAGTGCAAATACCGGAACCTGAATGTCGTCGTAGTTCACGCTGACGGAACCGTGCTTCCAGTAGTCGTCTCTGGTCTGATGTTTCAGCCAGTTTTCCGGCCACAGCGGCATCTCTTCCAGTCTCTTGATGGATTCTTCATACCATGTATCCGGCTTAATTTCTTTATCAATCGGACGGCACATATATGCCAGCATGATGTTGCCCCACCAGAAGTTGTCGTTCAGGAGCATCCGCCTTGTAGTGGATATCCTGTGTGTACCGATCGTCTACGAAGCCGATACAGATGATGGCCTTCAACGGCGCCGGTCTTCTTGCGGCAACCTGGAGGGAGTTGAATCCGGACCAGGACTTGCCCTGCATACCGACGTTTCCGTCGCACCATGGCTGTGCAGCGATCCAGTTGATGGCATCGATGGCATCATCCTGTTCCTGCTTCAGATACTCATCGTAGAAGCAGTCGTCGGATTCGCCGGCACCGCGCATGTCCACGCGGACAACGTTGTATCCCATTCCTGCGAAGTATCCGTACATCGGTTCGTCTCTGCCTCTCATACCGTCTCTTTTACGGTATGGCTGGGTTTCGAAGATGGTTGGCAGCGGTTTGTCGGACTTTGGTTTCCACATACGTGCCGAACATCTGCATCCGTCGGACATCGGTACCCAGATATTTTCAATGACTTCCCACTCATACGGGAACTCTTCCCGGGACATTACTCTTTTCTGTTTAAATTCCTGTTTAGCCATAGTTATGTACCTCCTATGAATAATCTCTTCCTTGATTGTCTAAAGAATAACAAAATGTTTTCGGAGGTTCAAATGTGCCCACTCGCTTTAAATTCAAAATTGGCGGGTATTTTTTTCATAGTGTGAAAAAATATTGTCCTGTGGTATAATATTCTAAAAAGTATTTTAAAGTATCACAAATATTCATGACTTTCTTTCCAAAAGTGAAAGTCTCAGTTTTTAAAATAAATAGGGGAGACATCTATGCAGGAATCATTCTACAAAACCCTGGGGCAGAAACTGAAAGCCAGCCGAAAAATGAAAGGAATTACATTGGCGGAACTTGCGGAGGCCGTCCATCGCAGCCCCGCGTCCCTGTCCAAATACGAAAACGGTGAAGTCAACATCGCCATCGATGCTCTGGTGGAAATCTGTACCGCTTTAAATGTGGACATCTCGGAACTCCTTCCGGCCACGTACGTGGACCTGAAAAATGCGGATATCCTGAAATACGAAAAACATCTGATTGACCGGTTATACATCTATTGGTACAACGGAGAGGAGAAGAGGGTGAAGAACGCCATGATTGAAAACTCCCATCCGTCCATGAAATCCAAGATTTACTTTGTGACGGATGCCGAGAATTCGGAATATCAATCGGATTTCATCTACCATGAACCGTATCCTATTCCGATACCAGCATTACCTTCTACTACACCAACGAAGCGCCGCCCTTTGACAAAGTGTTCATCCGCATGCCGCTCCTTTTCCAAAAGGGACGCCGCCAAAAGGGCATCATGTCCTGCATCTCCCTATACTACCAGGGGATTACCTTGAAAATTCTGGTCTCCCGTGAACCCCTTACCGTCACCGACGAGATTCGCAACGAACTGCTGATGACCCCGGAGGAAATCAAGGAGTTGAAACGCACCAACATGTTGATTATTAAATAGAAAATAGCGCACGAGAACCCTCTTCGGATTCCCGTGCGCTTTCGCTTTATTGTCCGTTTCCGGCTATTCCTTCTGCCGATGGCTTCCCCCATCTTCACTTCCGTCTCTTCACCGGCCCGAGTGGCTTTGAAGAATTTCTCCGTTACCGCAACGTTCCCGGCTCCAGGAGCAGGATGATAGTAGAGCCGCCGTAAAGGAAACGCCCCTTCTCCTGTCCTCTCCGGACATCCGCCTCCTGATGGTAGTTGTCAATTTTCCCCACCAGCATGCGCCCACTTCCATCTGAAGCACATCGCCGAAGTTCTCGCTGCGGATGACCGTATACTCCCGCGCATTTTCCGAAATACGGGAAGTTCCCGAAGTGCCACGGACGGACCGTATGCAGCACGCCCGGGATAAAAGTATTTTTCGTTTTGCGGCCGTTGTCCGGATAGGCGTAGCGGTGGTAATGATGCACGCACAGCCGGAAGACCAGACAGGTGCCGTTCTCGTATTTTTGTGCCAACTCCTCGTCCCGAACCAGATCCCGGATGGAATACCGGCTTCCTTTTACGGGAATCACCAGGGAGTCCGTAATGGGATAGGCGCTAAGGAGCCCGTCGCAAGGTGACGGAAGCACTGCCTCATCCATATCCATGGGCCGAAGCTCCGGACGGATCCGGCGACAGAAAAAGTCATTGAAACAGCCGTACTCCTCGTCCAGATAATCGTTCATATCGATGTTATTTTTGCGGATGAAGCGAGGAATGATGGGACGGGAAATGGCAGAATCCATGAAGCGGCCCACGAAGCGGGATAAGCCCGGGCGGGTCAGCAGCTTCAGGATGCATCGTCCCGGCATCGTCTGATATAAGAATTTCAGCATATCTCTTTTCTACCCCTCGTAATACATCCATGTAGCAATCAGGATGATGAATTCGATGGCACCGATTCCTACCATTGCCAGAATGCCCTTGGTATCCGGCTTTCTCACCGGGATTTTGGAAATGAACAGGAATCCCGTAACGGCCATGGTCAGAAAATAGATCCAGGTGATGTCCTTCGGCAGCACGAGCTGGAACAGCAGTACCGTCGGGAAAATCAGCGCTGCGGAAGTGACCGGAAGTCCTTCGTAATATTTGCGAACGCCCTCCTCCGTCTTCTGCCGTTCTTCTTCGGCCACGTTAAAATAAGCCAAAGCGAATCAGGGCAGCCAAAATGTACAGAATCATCACCGCATAGCAGATGAAGAAGTACGGGTGACTCAGCAGTTTGTCCGCACTAGTGGGATCCCCCGCTTCATAATTCTGCAGAACGACACGCATCATGCGCTGCCGATGCAGGCCGGAAGCACGCCGAAGCTCACCATATCCGCCAGGGAATCAATCTGAATTCCGAATTTCTTCTCCATCTCCGTGCGGTTCTTCTTGCTCCGAGCCACCTTTCCGTCGAAGGCATCACACAGTCCGCTGACCAGCAGAAAGAACACGCCTATGAAGGGATGGGCGTGGCTGTACAGAGAAATCATAATTCCCGTCCCGGCCGAAATCAGGGACAGGTATGTCAGCCACACCGTGTAATTGTAAAATCCTATCATTTTCTCAAACTCCTTTTTCTTCCCATAAAATACCCTGCCAGCACGATCAGTGCACTGGTAATAATGCATACGTAAAAGGAACAGCCCCGGCACAGCATCTCGATGGATGCCGCATCCCGACCCAGAATCTCTCCGAATCCGTCCAGCATCAGGTAGTCCGCACCGCCCATTCCGCCCGGAATCGGGATGCTGTTGGATCCCAGCGCGGTAAAGGCCTGAACCACAAATCCTTCCACGGAAGTTCGAAGCCCTTCTCCCAGCGCCATAAAAATCGTAAATGTCACGCCGATCTGGGACAGCCGCTGCAGCAGATTGATGATAAAAATACGAATCAGCATCCACCCGTGTCCGGCGATTTCATCGGAACACTGTTGGTATTCCGCCATTTTCTTTTTCAGCTTCGCCTGCTTCTTCGTGAGATTGCTCAGGAGCTTTCGCTTTCCCAGCATCTCCATCACCCGGTCACAGAGCCGGTACAAGATCTCTCCCCGGCGAAGCAGCATGTAGAACAGCAGGGACAGTCCCGTCATGATGAAGCAGCCACCACGATCAAAATTCTGGAGAACAGGGACATTCTGCGAAACAGATTGAAGTGAAACAGCACGGACAGGCTGCCGATGGTCAGCGTCGCCAAGGTGTACATTACCAAATTAATCAGCAATGCGGTGGTACATGCCGGGATGTTCATTCCATCCCGAAGCATAAAGAACATGCTGGCCGGCTGTCCGCCGGAGGCGGAAGGAGTGATGGCGGAAAAAAAGACGTCCGCCGCCCCGTACACCGTCCCCTGCCGTTTCGCACTTTGGTATCCCAGCGTCCGACAGATGTGCACCAGTGCATATCCTTCAAACCAGATGTAGCCGAACATGCACAGCAAGCCGGCCGCCAGCCACAGCTTGTTCGCCCGGCTCAGATACGCCATCATGGTATCCAAGGAAAACTCCTTGCTTCCCGATGCAATCATCATTATCGTCAGTATGGCAATTCCCAGAGAAAGGAAACCCCACACTGCTTTCTTTTTGTTCATACAGTCGCACCCTCTCTTTGAACATACAATTTATGCGCCAGCAGGAGTCCCATTTCTCCTGCGGCAATTGCGCCCGCCACGTCCAGCAGCACGTGCTGTTTCAGCAGCTGGGTGGACGCGAAAATCATTATCGTTGCCACCGCCGCCACATTCCGATACCGGGGCGGCGCCTTCTTCATCTTCCGTGCACTGCGAAAGCAAATCCAGCTTTCCAGGCAGTGGATGGACGGAAACAAATTGTCCGGCGAATCGATTCGGTACAGCAGTGCCACCAACTGTTCCCAGAAGGACCCGTCGGCATCGATGACCGGCCGCACCAGGGTGGTGGGAAACACCACGAAACAGATCAGGCAAATTGTTTTCGCAATCATCTCTCCGATCAGATAAATGCGGCACATCTCCCGCTCTCCCGGCAATGAGAATAAATCCACAGACAGAAGGGGAACGCCAAAAAGTAAACTACAATCCAGTGCGGGCAGAATGGAATCATCCGATCCACCGCCAGCTGGATGGAATGGTGTTTCATCCCGGAGGTGAACAGGCGAGTTCCGAAATACGTTATGCAGTTTAAAATAACCACCGCCGTCAGCAATCCCCAGGAGTACTCCGGCGCAATTTTTTCAGTTTCTCTTTTATCATGACAAATATCTTCAGAATTACTTTTCCGCAATGATGTAATTATATATATAATCCGCTTTTGTTTCAACCATTCCCGCAAATCCTAAAGAAATCTTAATAATTATTAAGAAATTCCGTTTTTTCCCAACTATCTAAAACTCACCGGACGCTGCCGGTGAGTGTTTTTTTGTTTTTACAGAAGAATGCTTCCAATCAGGTGCACCGCCCACGCAACGAGCCAGGCCACGATGCACTGGAAGATGACCATGAGGATGGCGGCTCCTCGGCCCTGCTCCTTCCGAATGGTGCTACCGCCGCAATGCACGGGGTGTACAGCAGGCAGAACACCATGAAAGTGAACGCCGCCAGCGGAGTGATGGCCGAACGAACGGCTGCGGTTCCGCCGTATACCACCGCCATCATGGATACCACGCTTTCCTTCGCCAGGAAACCGGAAATCAAGCAGTTACCATCTGCCAGTTTCCGAAGCCCAGCGGGATGAACAGCGGTGCCAGGAATCCCGCCAGTGCCGCCAGCATGCTGGACTGCGGGTCCGAAACCATGTTCATGGAGAAGTTGAAGTTCTGCAGGAACCACACCACGATGGTGCCGATAAAGATGACGGAGAACGCCCGCTGCAGGAAGTCCTTCGCCTTGTCCCACATAAGCTGCAGAACGCTCTTCGCCCCCGGCATCCGGTAGTTCGGCAGCTCCATGACGAAAGGAACCGCCTCCCTTTGAACACCGTGTTTTTGCCGATGAGGCAATTAATATAGCCATGAGAATTCCGATAAAATACATCGAAATCATCACGGCGCCGCGTACTTCGGGAAGAACGTGTTGGCAAAGAATGCGTTAAATTGGCATCTTTGCGGAACAGCTCATAAAAGGAATCAGCAGCAGCGTCATCTTCCGGTCCCGCTCCGACGGCAGGGTGCGGGAGACATGATTGCGGGAACGCTGCAGCCGAAGCCCACCAGCATCGGCACGATACTGCGCCCGGAGAGTCCCACCCGGCGCAGGAGTTTATCCATAAAGAATGCTACCCGCGCCATGTACCGCTGTCTTCCAGCAGGGACAGGAACAGGTACAACACCACAACAATCGGCACAAAGGACAACACCGAACCTACGCCGGTAAAAACGCCATCGATGATCAGCGAATGAATCGGCGTCGCCACGTCCATGGCGGTGAGCCACTGATCCGTCCCAGTGGGTGATTATTTGGATCCCTTCATCCAGCAGGTTCTGGAAGAAGGCCCCGATGACGTTAAAGGTGAGCCAGAACACCAGTCCCATGATGGCCACGAAAGCCGGAATGGCGGTCCACTTGCCGGTGAGGAAGCTGTCCAGTTTCTGGCTTCGAATCCGCTCCTTACTTTCCTTCGGTTTAATCACCGTCTGATGGCACAGCCGGCGAATAAAGGTATATCGCATATCCGCCATGGCGGCGCTGCGGTCCATGCCGCACTCCTCTTCCATCTGGCAAGTGATTTTCTCCACCATTTCCTCTTCGTTCTCTGTAAGCGCCAGCGCCTTCGTTACCAGCGGGTCCCCTTCAATCAGCTTCGTGACCGCAAATCGAACCGGAATGCCGGCCGCCTCTGCGTGATCGCCCACCAGACTCATGATTCCGTGAATCGCCCGGTGCACGGCACCGTTGTGATCCTTCGGATTGCAGAAATCCACCCGGCCGTGAGTCTCACCCAGACGCGCGATGCGCACGGCGTGCTCGGCCAGCTCCTCCACCCCTTGGTTTTTCGCCGCCGAGGTTGGAATGACCGGCACCTGAAGGATTTCTTCCATCTCATTGATCAGCACCGAGCCGCCGTTTCCCGTCATCTCATCCATCATGTTCAGGGCGATGACGATGGGAACGTTCAGTTCCAGCAGCTGCATGGTGAGATACAGGTTTCGCTCAATGTTGGTAGCATCGATGATGTTGATGATCGCCGATGGTTTCTCTTCCAGAATAAACTGCCGGGAGACGATTTCCTCGCTGGTGTACGGGGAAAGGGAGTAGATGCCCGGCAAATCCACTACTTCCGTGCCGGGATATCCTTTGATCATCCCGCTCTTTCGATCCACTGTTACCCCCGGAAAGTTTCGACGTGCTGATTGGACCCGGTCAGTTGGTTGAACAGGGTGGTTTTGCCGCAATTCTGATTTCCCGCCAATGCGAAAACGATATGATCTTCCGATACATCTCGGTCTCGTTCTCTTCCTCTGCCCTCTTCACCGATTCCCGGGTGAGGAATGTCCTTGCTGGTTGAATGGGTTCCAGCACTTCTCCCCGGCCGCCGGGATGTTCGTGCACGTTGGTGATGTCAATCCGCGCCGCATCCGCCAGACGCAGGGTCAAGGAATAGCCGGATACCATCAGTTCCATAGGATCGCCCATGGGCGCGAATTTAATCAGGGTGACTTCAATTCCGGGAATCAATCCCATATCCAAAAAATGCTGCCGAAGGCTCCTTCGCCTCCCACAGCCGATATTACTGCAGACTGTCCGATTTCTAAATCGCAAATCGTCATACAATCTTCCTCCTACTTTACACTAAAAACACTTCCCCTATAATACCACATTTTCCGTCAAATCGTGTCTTTTATCCCAATGAAACTTTGTTTTTCTTCCTATCGGCAAGCGGTTGCGGACCGGATGCAGGTTTTTCATCACGTCCCTTGAAGCCCCGGTATTCCCGTGCTAAAATATTTTGTTGTTGAGTGCTCCCGATTTGTGGAAACGATCGGAAGTGCCCTGGCGAAAAGAATATTTTTTTATATGATTCACAGGAGCAAAAATATGAAATCAACATTGAAACGGACGTGGGCGGAAATCGATCTGGACGCCCTCACATATAATTATCACACGATTCGGAAACACATTGGGCCGGATGTGCGCTTCCTGGGCGTGGTGAAGGCGGATGCCTACGGCCACGGCTCCCTGCAGGTGGCCACAAAGCTGCAGGAGCTGGGGGCGGATTACCTGGCGGTGAGCAGCATCGACGAGGCTTTGGAGCTTCGCTTCAACGGCATCACCATGCCGATTCTGATTCTGGGACACACGCCGAAGGAGCAGGTGGATCGGCTGATCTGCTTTAATATCACCCAGGCGGTGACCTGTGAGCCAAGGCGACTGGAGTACAGCGAGGAGGCGGTGAAATACGGTGGCACCCTGAAGGTTCATATCAAGGTGGATACGGGCATGTCCCGGCTGGGATACCTCTGCGAGGGGGATTATTTTCAGCACGGCGTAAACGGCATCGTTCATGCCTGCACCCTTCCGGGCCTGGATGCGGAAGGCATCTTTACTCATTTTGCGGTGGCGGATGAAGAAGGTGCGGATGAGCTGGAATACACCCGGCACCAGTTTCAGCTGTTCACCGATGTGATTCGGAGCGCGGAAGAACAATGGGGGCATGAGTTCCGGATTCGCCACTGTGCCAATACCGGAGCCACGGCAAAATATCCGGAAACCTATCTGGACATGGTTCGCCCGGGCCTGCTGCTGTACGGATACGGAGACTATGCGAAGCAGCTGGGACTCCGTCCGGCTAATGTCCCTGAGACCGTTGTCAGACCATCAAAATCTACCCGGCCGCACCCATATCAGCTACGGCGGAATTTTCGAGACTACCCATTCCACGCGAATCGGCGTGGTGCCTTACGGATATGCGGACGGCTTCCTGCGCTGCCTTTCCAACCGCTACGCTCTGATGACGGCAGAAGGTCCGGCACCGGTACGGGGCAAAATCTGCATGGACATGTGCATGATCGATCTTTCCGATGCACCCGGTGTGGATGTGGGCGACGAGGTGACCATCTTCGGACCGGACAATTCCCTGGAGCACATGGCGGAAATGGCGGGCACCATCCCGTACGAGCTGACCTGCAGCGTGAGCAAGCGGGTTCCCCGTCTCTTCATCGAGAACGGCAGGTGGTTTCCAAGGAACTGCTGTTAAGAATGTAAAAAAAGAAAACCTGCATGCGGTCGGCAAGCCAAGATTGCCTCCCGGATGCAGGTTTTTTATTCTTTTGGATGACGCAGGTGTTCTTCCAGGCTTTCCTCTACCTCGTGCTGAAGTTCCGCTATGCCGTGGGCATCCCGATGCATTTCCCGGGACTCCTCTGCCAGTCGGTGCAGCACCTCTGCCACATGGTGCAGGATTTCCCGGTCGTTCACCTCGTCCCAGTTTCCCGCCGCCTGTTTTCTCAGACCCCGAAGCATTTGGTGTTCATCAAAAGTGCCCAGTTCCACAATCGCTTCCGCAATTTCTTCCGCCGCCTCAATCAGCTTTCCGTTGGCGGCTTCTCCGAAGATCCACTCGTATTCCGCCACCTTCTCGTCGATGTACGGAATCTGAATCCGTTGCTCATCCCCTTCGTGAGCCACAATCGGGTACGGGCGCACCAGCCGCATTCCGCCAAAGCATCCTCACGTGGCGGCGGCACATGCCCGCCTCCAGGAGTTTTTCGTCATCGTATTTATACAGGAGGTCATTCACCACTGCCGGGATGCTCCGTCATGTAGAAGCGAACTCCTTTCTTTTCCAGGTTTCGGTAGATTACCGGCAGCCGTTCCGCCGCCGTGATATCGATGCTGCCAATGCCTCTTCCGTCCACGATAACCTGCCGAATATCCGGCGTTACCGCCCGTTCGATATCCTCCTGGAAGGTGCCCACATTAGCGAAGAACAGGTTCCGCTGAACCGATAGATGACCGTGTGCTGGATTCGCCGGGCATTCCGGTTCCGATCCAAGGCGTAGAATCCATCCTTTCCCGGAATGCACCCCAGGTAAGCTCTCGGCGGAACCACCGCCCGAACGAACACATCGATAAAGGACAAGATGACGCCGATCACAACCCCGTAAATGGTGCCCAGAAGCAGTACGCCTAAGAATGCCGCCATAAAAATAATAAACTCCGCCCGATTGGTTTTCCGAAGTTTTGCCGCAAGATCGAATTCCAGGATGCCCATCAGGGCACAGATGACGATGGCGCAGAGAATCGGCACCGGAAGGTATCCGATAAACCCGGTGCAGAACAAGAGAATCAGCACCATGGTTCCCGATGCTGCCAAGGACATCATCTGAGATTTTCCCCCGAATTGGGCGGCGATTCCCGTTCGGGACACGCTGCCGTTCATCGGGCAGCAGCCGGTAAAAGCCGCCGCCAAGTTGCCCAGCATGTAGGCCCATAATTCCCGGTCGTTGTTCACCTTGTAATTGTTTTTCATGGCAAAGTTATTGGTGGCCAGAAGGGTTTCCGCCACAATCACCAGGGCGATGGTCATGCTGGCCAGCACCATGTGCCGGTCCACGCTCATCAGGACACCCCAATCCGGAACGGAGAAGGACGGAAGCCCCGGCTCCACCGGCGGCAGCATCGTGACGCCGTATTTTTTAGCGGAAGGAAATAGGACATCAGCGCTCCGGCAAACATGAGGATCACCGGCATCGGGACTTTGGGCCAGCGCTTTCCGCAAAAACGGATGAGGGCGATGGCGCACATCCCCAGAACGAAGGACAGCAGGTTGAAGTGCTGCATCGCTTCCCGGAGGATGTGGTGCAACAGCTCGAACAGCTCTCCGGTGGAAGCCGTCCCGCCAAAGAGTTTTGGGACTTGCATCAGAATGATTTCGCAGCCGATGCCGCTGATAAAACCGCCCATAACCGGAGTGGAGATGAAGTTGGTGAAGCGTCCCGCCCGCAGCAGTGCGAACAGCAGGAGCCACAGGGTGACCATCAGGGTGACCACCGGCACGAAGGCCATGGCTTCCTTGGTTCCACCGGCGATTCCGAAAGTGGCGAGCATTCCCCCCACCAGTGCGGCCGGTGCGGCGTCCACGCCGAAGACGAACTGCGGCGAGGAGGAGCACAATCCGAAAAGGAGAATCGGCAGAACCGATCCGTACAATCCGTAGATGGCCGGCAGTCCGGCAATCTGGGAATAGCCCATGGATATCGGGATGGATACCAGCGCAATAATGATTCCCGCCGGAATATCTTTCCGGAGATTCATCCAGTTGTAATTTTTCAGGAACATATCCACCTCCTTTTCGGCTTCTTCCATTCGTTTTTCAGGGTTCATACTATTCGTCAATCATCATTTTGATGATTTCTTCATTGGTCTCCCGCATGCCGTCTCTTCCCAGACGGCCTACGTTGTGAATGGTGGCTCGATTCCTCGGGTGACGATTCCGTCTCCCGCATAGAATTCCTGCCATTCAGGTACATGTTATATCCCAGGATTCCCGCATCCACGCAGATGCGATTTTGGCCGCGCAGGAAGCCTTAGCACCGTCACAGATGATACCGGACACGATGGCCAGCGCATTGACCACGGTGTGAATTACTTCCTTGTAACCGCCACCGCAAAGGTAAGCGATTCCCGCACCCGCTGCCGCTCCGGCACTCACCGCACCGCAGTATGCGGAGAGTCGGCCGATTCCGGTCTTCTGGTGGATGGCAATCAGGTTGGACAGCGCCAGCGCCCGGTAGGTCTCCTCTTCCGTCGCCTTTCGTTCCTTGGCATATTCCAGCACCGGAAGGGAACAGGTCATTCCCTGATTTCCGCTTCCCGCATTGATGACAACCGGAAGTTCACAGCCGTTCATCCGGGCATCGGAACCCGCCGCCGCCATGGCTTTCGCTCGGTGCGCACGTCTGTTCCGTAGCAGGCCAAAAGCACGCTGCCGATGTTGGCGCCGTAGTTTCCCGCCAGACCTTCCTTGGCAATCGCCGTGTTGTATTCAATCTGCCGGCCGATGACCTCCCGGATATCCTCCACGTCCACGGTAGTGGCAAAATCCCAAATGGACTGCACGTCCAGCAGTGTCCGGTCCGTCAAGCCCTCTTCCGAGTCTGCCTCCACCGGTACGTAGTGGAGAATTTCGCCATTTTTTTCGATGCGCACGATATTGGTGTGGTAGTTGGCAATTCGAACCTTGGCGGAATCTCCTCCCGCAAAAACATCCACGATGATGTCGAACACGCATCCGTTGTCCACGTGCTCCACCGTAAATTCCGTCTGTCCCAGGTATGCCGCAATTTCCGCCGCCTGCTCTTCCGACACATCCGCGATCACTTCCAGTTCCCGGGAGGCGTCGCCCGCCACGATGCCGGCGGAAGCCGCTGCCGGGATTCCCTTCAGATGATTGGTGTGGGGCACGATGACGCTCTTTACGTTCTTGATAATGCTGCCGCTGGCACCGATGCGCACCCGCTCCGGCATTTTGCCCAGCACCTCCCGAGCTTTAGCCGCCGCATAGGCCAGCGCAATCGGTTCCGTACATCCCATAGCCGGAACCAGCTCCTCCTTCAGAATCTGCACATAGGCCTGATACTTAATGTCTTCTCTGTTCATTGTAATTCACCATTAATCCAATCCTTACCTTACAGTTTTTAACCTTCTATTCGTTCACGATTGGGAACTTCAGCTGCATCATGGTGAAAGTTCCCTTGCACAGCAGCGTGTCCTCGTCGTCGAACACTTCCAAATCGAATACCATAATCCGCTTTCCGTGCTTGACTTCCTTTGCCACCGCCCGCAGCTTGCTGCAGTGCAGCGCCGGCCGCAGGTAATAAAAAGAAGTATCCACGGTTGTCGTCTTATACTGATAAGAAGCGGCGGCCGCACCGCAGGTGGTATCGCACAGGGTGAAAAGCATTCCGCCGTGCACCGAGGATGCGCCGTTGGTCATATAGTCCTGTACCGGCACCTCTGCGGTGGCATATCCTTCCCGAATCTCCGTAATCACCACACCCAACTTGTTGGGAAAAGGATTCTTATGGTTTAAGTAATCCCTTATTTCTTCGTATGTCATTTTCGGTCTCCTTTATCCTTGTCGTTTTTCTTTTTTTATTAGAAGAGCAGATTCAAGCATCCCAGAATCAATCCGATCAGTGCGCCCAGATTGACAATCAGGTTCAGCTCGCGTTTCATCACGGAAAGTACCAACTCTTCCAGCTGTTCGTTGGACATGTCGTTGACCTTCTCTTCAATCATTCCCGATACGTTGATGCGGTCAATCAGCGCCGGAACCGCGGACTTTACCGCACCGCGATAGGCCTTCCGCAGAATTCGCTCCACGCGCTCGTCGGAATATCCTGCTTCAAAGGCAATTTCCGACAGTGTGTCGCGGCTCCAGGTATCCATCTGGCTGCGAACCATCCGATTCAGGAACTCCTCCCCTTTATCCTCTATTTCACCTTGGATTCCGGCCTCCACCATCTGTTTCGCCGATTCCACGAAACTGTCGGTGATGAACATTCCCAGCATGCCGCCCCGGAACTGGTCCACCAGCTTGTCGATGACGGTGTCTGAAACCATTCGAATGGTTTCCCCGCTGCGCAGGCTCTGCAGAAGCTGCTGAGAGAGGATTTCACTCAGCCGATCCAGCCCTTTCTCGTATTTCTCTTCGGAACCCAGAACACTGATACCCAGATCTGAAATAGGGCGGTCCATCCCCCGCACCATCTGCGCCACCGCGTTGTCCTCCGCTTCCCCGGAAAGGAACTGGGCGGAGATGGTCTCTTCTCCGAAGAAAGTGGTTTCCACCACTTCACCGATGGCTTTTGCCAGGCGCGGCTTGTTCTTCGGATGCACCCGGGTGAAAGGCAGTGTGTGCCCCAGCACCTTGATTTCGTTTCTCGGCCGGAAAAGCATTTTCACGGCGATGTAATTCGTGCAGTATCCGATTACCGCACCGATCAGCGGCGGTATAATGTAATGCCACATATTTATAAGTCTCCTTTTCTTTAACAAAATACACCTATGTATAATACTCCATGAGGTGGAGAATTTCAATTGTTAATCTGAACAGTATCTCGTCACAGATTCAGCAGCACAATTGCCCCCATGGATAATGCCATTCCGATATAATCCCGGCGAGTCAGTTTCTCGTGCAGCACTGTCCAATTGATGCAGTTGATGAACAGCGCCACGCCCAGCCCGAACACGATGTAGGAAATAAATGCCGGGATGTCGTAGATTGCCCGAATCAGGAATTTGGTGGACAGGTAGTTGGAGATTCCCAGGAGCATTCCGCACACCAGATCCACCCGATTCATGTGCTCGTGACTAAAGAAGTACGCCAGGATGCACAGAACCAACGCCATCGCAAAGGTGATGGAAATGAAGAAGTCCTCCATCTCATGGGGACAGAAGGCTTCGAACACCTTAGACATGGTATCCGCCATCCCGCTGCACACCAGCATGGGAATCAGCAGCCACCGGTAGGAAGTGCCCTCTGCGGACGATGCGCCGATCGCCCGGCTTCCCTTGCCGACAGAAAATCCGCCGGTTGGGATGGAAACCACCGTCAGGGAAGCCACCGCCAGAATCACGCCGCCCCACTGAGTGCTTCCCGGATACTCCCGAAAAAGCAGGATGGACAGCAGTACCGGAATCAGCAAGCCCATATGGCTCAGTGACGCGGACACCGTCGCTCCGTTTTTCCGAATGCTCAGCTGTAATAAAAGAAAAGCCGACACGTAAAAGAATCCGTTCACCATTCCCAGGAGCGGCGTCATGCCCATCCGGTGAAAATTCAGGCGGGCAATTTCTTTCACCACAAGTGCCCCTCCGAAAATCACTGCCATCACATAATTCATCAGTAACAGTGCCACCCGGTTCTCGCTGTGCTTCTCGTGGAATTTCATAATCAGCGAATTTCCGCTGCTGCAGATTATCGCCAGAATCAGATTTATCATGGGGTTTCTCCAAATTATTTTTCTTGCCGTCGCTTCAGTCAGCTTATTTAAAAAGGCGGTGCCGCGCACCGCCTTTTCCTATGGAGCGGGTGAGAGAGACCAACCTGACGCTGGATGGACTGAGTTTTGCCATTAAACTACACCCGCAAAACTTACTCGCTTAATTATACTCCAATTACGAACAGCCGTCAAACCTTTTGGTTTGAACGGCTGCACAGGTCTAATTAATTCGTCCAGCTTTCATATAAAATCTCATATGCCTAGAATTTCGAAGGCGATTCACGCTTTTTGCCAGCAAACGGCGATTTAGCGTGAATGCAATTCGCCGCTTTTGCGGAATTCTAATTTTGCAGCGTCACTTACCGCCATCCGTTCACGCTGAAAGAGCCTTTCCTTTCAAAAAGCGTGAACTTTTTTTCATCAGTTTTTTTTTGCATACGAGTAATCTTACAACGAAACTGGACATGGACGGAAATCCATTCACGCTAATCACCGAAAATTGTCAAATTAGCGTGAAGTCGCCCGAAGAATCTAGGCATATTTAATTTATTCTGTGAAAATAGTTCTAATTTTCAGAACCGCCTAGCGGAGCAACCGGATGGAATAACCTGACGGAGTGTCCCACCATTCCATTCAACCGATAAGTGTGCCTTTAATTCCTTACGCTTCCAGTGCTTCCAGAATCAGCTTTGGTAGCTTGCGGCACTTCGCTTCGGAAATGGAGGCGATGGATACCCGAACGCCCTTGGTGAACGGTACTACGAAGACATCCGCTTCTTCCAGCTTCTTGCTTACCGCATCCGGGTCCTCACAAGGAACGGAGCAGAAGAATCCGCCGCGGAACGGAACCATCTTCAGTCCCACCTTTGCCGCTTCTTCCTCGAAAGCGTGGCCTCTGCTGAGAAGCATGTTCCGGAACCCGGCTCTCTCCTCGTCCACTCTGGCCAGGAGTTCCGGATTATTGTATATTTTTGCAATAACTTCCTGCGGTCCTCTCGGGCAGTTGGACCAGCTTGCCCGTGCGGAGAAGGACAGGACCCGAACGAATTCGTCCCGAACTTCCTCGGTTTTTGCCAGGCAGATGGTTGCTGCACAGCGGCATCCGTAGAAAGTGAAGGTCTTGGATGCGCTGTAGGCCAGCATCGGCAGGATATTGCTGTTCAGTTCCTCCAGCTTCGGCAGGAAGGAACGGACTTCCTTTTCATCTCCTGCGAAATCGATATAGGCCACGTCCGCAACCAGCGCCACCTTCTTGGCCGGGTCGGTGCTGTTCAGCACGCGAACCACGCGTCCCAGTCTTCGCCGGACAGGGAATATCCCGTCGGATTGTTGGCCGGTGTGTTGATGATGATTACCAGGCGGTCCTGAATCCGCAGAAGTTTATTTACCTTGTATTCGAAGTCTTCCAGATTGAAGTTTCCTTCTGCGTCGAACATATCGAAGGTCTCTTCATCCCGGCCCATTTCCATGGCGATGTTCTTGTAGGTAGTCCAGTGCCAATCGTGGGTCAGGAACTTATCGCCCGGGCAGGAATAGTTGGCAATGGCATTTCTCAGGGAGCCGGTACCGCCCGGCGATGCCACAACGCCCACATAACCCTTCGGCTGATAATCACCCAGAGCTGCTTTTACGATAGCCTCCTTAAATGCCGGCGTTCCGGCAATCGGTGCATACTCCGCATACTCCGCCGGGGTGAGGGATTTTACCGCTTCGTCCACCGAAGAGAGCACAATCAGCTTACCTTCATCGTCCAGCAGGGCGCCGATGGTGGCGTTGATTACGTTCTCCTTTCCCTTTGCGGCGATGGCCGCCTTCGCTCTTCCGCTGATTCCAAAGATCTTGTCCTCCTTCGGAACCGTTCTTCCGTTATACGCTGCAAAACTCGTGTCTGCCATTTTCTTTCTCCCTTCTCTTCTTCCGAATTTTACCCTTTTAATATTTTCACCCAGAGTGCTGAATTTGGCTTCATACTCTGTCATGATGTTGTCTTCGTTGTATTCGCAGTGATGCAGGTCCCGGGTCAGCTCATGGATCTTCATGTCGTTGGCCAGAATCTCCTGAATGGTGAACTCGAATAGCCCGGTGTTGTCGGTTTTGAACGTCACGATGCCGTCGTCCTTCAGAATTCGCTCGTACTGCACCAGCTTGGACCGATGGGTCAGTCGCTTCTTCGCACTGTAATTCTTCGGCAGCGGATCGCTGAAATTCAGATAGATGCCGTCCACTTCCTCGTCCCGGAACCAGTCCGTGAGATCCACGATGAAATCCGGCACGAACACCACGTTGGTCAGCCCCTTCTCCCGAATCTTCTCCATGGCCCGAAGAAGCACGCTGCGGTTGCCTTCCACCGCGATGTAGAAATTCTCCGGATGCCGCTCCGCCATCTCCGAAATGAACTTGCCCTTTCCGCAGCCCACTTCCAGATACAACCCGGTGCATCCCGCTTTCCGCACCCGTTCCTGCCAATTTCCCTTGCAAGCCTCCGGATGGTACACCAGAAACTCCTCATACTTTGCATATTTCTCTTCCAGATTTTTAACTTTTCTCTGTCTCACGCCGTTCTCTCTCTATTCTATAATTTAAATTTTAATAAAAACAATAACATTCCTCTAAGGCAGCGGCATCCACCGGGATGCGATTACGATTCCCAGAAAGACCGCCAGCAAAACTCCGGCCACCTCATCTCTTCGGCTAAAAACAATTTCCTTCATGCGGGTGCGTCCGACACCCCCATGGTAGCACCGTGCCTCCATGGCCAGCGCCAAATCCTGTGCAATCCGAAGGATCCCACGAACAGGGGAATCAGAATCGGTATCATGTTCTTCACCCGCTGAATCAGATTCCCGGATTCGAAGTCCGCCCCCCGGGCCTGCTGGGCCTTCATGATTTTATCCGTCTCCTCCAAGAGAGTCGGAATAAAACGCAGGGCGATGCTCATCATCAGTGCAATCTCGTGGCTGGGCAACCCGAACCGGTTAAACGGTTTCAGTAATTTCTCCAGACCGTCGGTAAGCTCCATGGGTTTGGTGGTCAGGGTCAGCATGGAGGTCCCGATAATCAGAAGGATCAGCCGCAGCGCCATAAAGCAGGACCGATACAGCCTTCATAGGTGATGGTGAGAAATTTCCAATGCCACAGTACCGTTCCGTCGAACATGAACAGGTTCAGCAAAAAGGTCAGCAGAATGATGAAGACCACCGCCTTCAATCCCCTGAAAATAAATCGCACCGGCACTTTTGAGATTCCGATGAGCACCCCCAGTGCCAGAATCACCAGGCCGAACCCCGCAAAGGAATTCACCAAAAAAATCTCAATGATATACAGCAGGGTTCCCAGAATCTTCGTTCGGGCATCCAGCCGGTGAATCACCGACTGTTCCGGATAATATTGTCCTAACGTGATATCCCGAATCATTTCTTCCTGCCTTTCAGATACCGGCAGATTTCCTTCGCCGCATCTTCAATACTCAACTGTGCCGTATCGATTCCCGGCATCCGATCCTTTAGCCGCTCCATAAATTCCGTGGCCGGGGGCAGCCCCAGGCCCATTTCCCAAAGCGGTTCTCCTCGAGAAAACACCTCCGCCGGCGTTCCGTTCATCACCAGCTTCCCCCGATTCATCACCAGCACCCGGTCCGCCAGCTCCGCAACATCTCCCATGTTATGAGAAACCAGCAGAATGGTCATGCGCTCCTTCCGATGTATCCTCCGAATCAACTCCAGAACATCCCGATGGGCGGAAGGATCCAACCCGGCGGTGGGTTCGTCCAGAATCAGGATTTCCGGCTTCATGGCCAGCACTCCCGCAATGGCCACTCGCCGCTTCTGTCCCCCGGACAATTCGAAAGGCGACCGTTCTTTCACTTCTTCGTAATCCAGTCCCGTCAGGCGGATGGATTCCTCCACCACCCGGTCCAGTTTCTCGCCGGTCATACCGACCTGCTTCGGGCCAAAAGCCAC
>ENA-OQEB01000305-OQEB01000305.1-human-gut-metagenome-genome-assembly--contig:-NODE-305-length-21015-cov-1.662725_pt1 | contig 21015 bp, 21 predicted proteins | sample MGYA00242787_ERZ504619 | MGnify/ENA primary metagenome ERZ504619 (study PRJEB26092, sample SAMD00036317) | human gut metagenome | host: Homo sapiens | study: EMG produced TPA metagenomics assembly of... | reverse complement strand
GAGTTAAAGTATCATATTTTCTATTTTATAAATTACTATTGAGATACAAATAATAAATAATATCCAACTCTAATAATGCTATGAAGAAAATATTAATACTATTAGCATTTGTGATTGTAGGAATGGCATGTAAAGAAGATAATACAAACGAAGCTCCGTCAATCATAGTTCCGGGAACTGAAAATCTTAAACCGGCCTTTTCATCCGCAGGTGGAAATGCTACTATATCGTTTACAGCCAGTAAAGAATGGACAGCTTCAGTAATGGAAACACGCTCAATAGGATGGTGTAAAATAGAGCAATAATGGCCGGGCAGGAAAAGCACAAATAAGCATCACTACCATTCCAAATGACAGCCAAGAAGTACGTTCAGCAACCATTACTATCAATTGCGGCTCTGTAAACCAAAGCATTCTAGTGACACAAAAAGGTAAATCATCACAAGAACCTACATTTACTTTAAGTAAAAAATCAGAAAGAGTTTCCTCCTCAGCTGGTCAACTAATAATTAGCATCAAAACTAATAGTGCGCCATGAATATACAGACATATCACCATGGTTGAAGGTATCACCAGAAAAGGGTGATAATGATACAGTTATCACCATCAGTTATACTGAAAATACAGAAACCGAAGAGCGTGAGGGAACAGTATGTTTTGCTGCAGGAGATTACATGGAAAATTTACAGTAAAACAAAGTGCAGCAAATACAGCCATCAGTATTACACCTTCCATACAAGAAGTAAAAGCTGCTGCGGGTAGTTTCAGTATAGACATAAATACCAATAACATCCATTGGACTACCTATGGGGTACCAGAATGGGTAGAACTTAGCGAATCTTATGCCACTGGAAATAAAAGAATTACAGTATCTTACAAGAAAAACACATTAAACAAAAAACGTTCTTGTGAGATATATTTCAAAACAGAATCAGCATCGCAAACCTTAACCATTATACAAGAAGCCGCCGATGCAGTAATCTCATTAAATATTTATTCTCAAAAAGTCACTAATATAGCAGGTTCATTTGACATAACCGTTACTACTAATGAAGCTCCATGGGAAACAAATATAAGTAACAATAGCTGGGTAACCCTATCCCCACCATCCGGAAATGGAGAGACCAAAGTAAAAGTCAGATATTCAGCCAATACCGGTTATAAAGAACGGACTGAGCAAGTACTTTTCAAAAGCGGAGAGATTATACAAGTCCTTAATATAACACAAGAAGCAACAGAAATCTTCTATCCCGAAATAGCTCTTGACATTACGTATAAAACAGTATCAGCAGAAAAGGGGTATTTCGAAATCAACGTCTCATCAAATGCGGACTGGCATACTGAGAATGTGTCAGACTGGTTATCAGTCAATCCATCAGAAAAACAATTGAAAGACATGCCAGCTGGCAAAATCCCAGTCAAAATAGGATATGAGGCCAATACTAAAAGTAACAAACGTATAGGCTCTGTAACATTCAGGACTAAAGAGGACGGTGCAAGTGCGACTCTTAGAATAGAACAAGAAGTTAAATCTATTATTGGGATATATCAGGGAAGCATTAATATAGGCGAGGAACAAGCTACTCTTATTTTACAATTTGCAAAAAACAATGTTGCTAAATTAACAATTAAAGGAGATGGAGAAACTGAAACTATGACAGGAACATGGGAACAAAATGAAGAAAATATAAAGGCCACATTCCATATAGATGATGCCATAATAGCTATCAATGGTATGTTAGACGAGAATTACCAACAGATATATAGCTCATTAGATTATCCGACCCGGAGGATAAAGTTTCACTACCACTTAAACTATCAAGAATTGACTAAGGGTACTTTCAGGAGATAAGATGAAATTATACCCGAATACAGTTAAAAAAAACACCCATCACTAAAAAAGGTAATACTTATAGCCTTTGAAGATGGATAAGATTTATAGTTATTACCGGGTATTCCTATCAATATAAACGGAGTTACCTCAAAAACTTCAGTCTACAGTTCAAAGGTGACGCTCCGGAATCAGAGGCTTTGGCACGTTTGCTTAATATACCCGCCGTAACGATGTAACAGCGTTATAGCATCTCTAAGTTCCATAACCTTTTGCAACAGATAGGCCTAAAGACATTGAACCGCCTCACTTCTCATTATGGCTATCTCTCATCCCAGGCGAAACAGAAGCAACGGTGTAGGCGTAACCAAGATTTCCCTCCAGTCTCCCCAGGCAAACGTTCCCTCACCACCATAGATGGTGAAAAAACATACAATATCTACTACTTTTCTGTGAATAGGAACTGATAGATTAGCTATTCTCTCCTCTATGGAGGAACAAAATAAGAATAGGCATCTTTCTCTATGCATTGCAAATCATACAGTTTTATCTAATAAACGTCCATTTTTAGAGTATTTAATGAAAATACCTAAAAAGAAGGAGTACATCTTCTCCAAAAAGTACCTATTTTTGCCCTCCGAAACAATGTCAAAACGACAACATGATTAATTTAACAACTCTAACCCCCAAATCCTATGTTGACCCAACTTATCAACGCCCGCATCCTTACCCCGCAAGGATGGCTTAAAGACGGCTCTGTACTCATCAGAGACGGAAAAATATTGGAAGTGACCAACTGTGACCTTGCCGTAATCGGTGCACAATTGATAGACGTAAAAGGTATGTATGTACTCCCCGGTGGCGTGGAGATTCATGCTCATGGCGGTGGAGGCCGTGATTTTATGGAATGTACCGAAGATGCCTTCCGTGCAGCCGTCAAAACCCATATGAAATATGGAACGACCAGTATTTTCCCCACCCTCTCCTCCTCCACCGTCCCCATGATTGAGCAAGCAGCCGAAACCTGCACCAAGCTGATGGAAGAAAAAGACAGCCCTATCCTCGGCCTGCATCTGGAAGGGCACTACCTGAATATGGCGATGGCAGGCGGACAAATCCCCGAGAACATCAAGAGTCCCGACCCCAACGAATATATTCCCATCGTAGAAACCTGGTCTTGCATCAAGCGCTGGGACGCTGCCCCCGAACTTCCGGGAGCCATGCAGTTCGGAAAATACATCACCGCCAAAGGTATCTTGCATCGGTAGCCCATACGCAAGCGGAGTTTGAAGACATCCGTACAGCCTACGAAGCTGGCTATACCCATGCCACCCACTTCTACAATGCAATGCCCGGTTTCCACAAACGCCGCGAGTACAAATACGAAGGCACGGTAGAAAGCATCTATCTGCTGGACGACATGACGGTGGAAGTGGTGGCCGACGGCATCCATGTCCCTCCCACCATCCTGCGACTGGTCTACAAGATAAAAGGCGTAGAACGCACCTGCCTGATAACCGACGCCTGGCATGTGCCGGAAGCGACAGCCGGGAAGCCTTTGACCCGCGCGTTATCATCGAGGACGGAGTCTGCAAGCTTGCCGACCATTCTGCTTGCCGGCAGCGTAGCCACCATGGACCGACTGATACGTACCATGGTACAAAAAGCCGAAATTCCGTTGGCAGACGCCGTACGCATGGCTTCTGAAACCCCGGCAAAGATTATGGGCGTATACGACCGCAAAGGCTCCCTCCAAAAAGGCAAGGATGCCGACATCATCGTCATGGACGAAGACTTGAACGTAAGAGCCGTATGGGCCATGGGCAAACTTGTACCGGAAACCAATACAATCTCTTAATTAATCTTCAACAACATGCGAATGAACATTGTTTTTCGTATATTTGTTGATTGAAAGAACAGCGCAATACTTAATCATTTATTAATATTCAATTTATGAAAACCAATCTAAGCTCTCAAATCACTCTCAACAGAGTCTCCCCCAGGTACTACAGACCTGAGAATGCATTTGAACGGTCGGTATTGACCCGACTGGAAAAAATCCCGACAGATATTTATGAGTCTGCGGAAGAAGGCGCCAACCAGATTGCCCTTGACATTGCACAGTTAATCCGTGACAAGCAAAAGGCGGGACGTTTCTGTGTCTTGGCACTGGCAGGCGGTAACTCTCCGCGCAATGTATATGCAGACTTGGTACGTATGCACCAGGAAGAGGGATTAAGTTTCCGCAACGTAGTCATATTCAACCTCTACGAATATTATCCATTAGCTCCCAATGCCATCAACAGCAACTTCAACGCATTGAAGGAAATGCTGATAGACCATGTGGACATTGACAAACAGAATGTTTTCACCCCCGACAGCACCATCGCCAAAGACGCCATCTTTGAATATTGCCGTCTTTACGAGCAGCGCATTGAAAGTTTCGGTGGCTTAGACATCGCTTTGCTGGGCATTGGCCGTGTAGGTAATATAGGTTTCAATGAACCGGGTTCACGCCTGAACTCTACCACTCGTCTGATATTGCTGGACAACGACTCCCGCAATGAAGCTTCCAAGATGTTCGGTAGCATTGAAAATACCCCCATCAGCTCCATCACCATGGGAGTAGCCACCATCCTCTCGGCAAAGAAAATATATCTGCTGGCATGGGGTGAGGAGAAAGCGCAAAAGGTGAAAGAATGCGTTGAAGGTCCGGTAACAGATACTATCCCTGCATCTTATCTGCAGACTCACAACAATGCACATGTAGCTATCGACTTGTCTGCCGCCGCCAATTTGACGCGTATCCAACGCCCCTGGCTGGTAACCTCCTGCGAATGGAACGACAAGCTCATCCGCAGTGCCATCGTCTGGTTGTGCCAACTCACCGGAAAACCCATTCTGAAACTGACCAACAAGGACTACAACGAAAACGGTCTGAGCGAACTGCTGGCATTGTTTGGCTCAGCCTATAACGTGAACATCAAGATATTCAATGACCTGCAACATACCATCACCGGATGGCCGGGCGGCAAGCCGAATGCTGACGACACCTATCGTCCTGAGCGTGCAAAGCCCTATCCAAAACGTGTGGTCGTATTTTCTCCGCATCCCGATGATGACGTTATCTCCATGGGAGGCACCATCCGTCGTCTGGTAGAGCAGAAACATGACGTGCATGTGGCTTACGAAACTTCCGGTAACATTGCCGTAGGCGATGAAGAAGTTATCCGCTTCCTGCACTTCATCAACGGGTTCAACCAAATCTTCAACAACAGCGAAGACCAGGTCATCAATGACAAATATACTGAAATCCGTAAATACTTGAAGGAGAAGAAAGACGGTGACATGGATACACGCGACATCTTGACCATCAAGGGACTGATTCGCCGTGGCGAGGCACGCACTGCATGTACATACAATAATATCCCTCTGGATCACTGTCATTTCCTTGACCTGCCATTCTACGAAACGGGCAAGATACAGAAGAATCCTATCAGCGAAGCAGACGTGGAAATTGTACGCAACCTATTGCGTGAAGTGAAACCCCATCAGATTTTCGTTGCCGGCGACCTGGCCGACCCGCACGGCACACACCGTGTTTGTACGGACGCCGTATTTGCCGCCATTGACTTAGAAAAAGAAGAAGGTGCCAAATGGTTGAAAGAATGCCGTATCTGGATGTACCGCGGTGCATGGGCCGAATGGGAAATCGAAAACATCGAGATGGCTGTGCCCATCAGCCGGAAGAACTGCGTGCCAAGCGTAACTCTATCCTGAAGCATCAATCGCAGATGGAAAGCGCACCGTTCCTGGGCAATGACGAACGTCTGTTCTGGCAACGCAGCGAGGACCGTAACCGCGGAACAGCTGCCTTGTATGACAGCCTCGGACTTGCTTCCTATGAGGCGATGGAAGCCTTTGTGGAATACATTCCGCTATAAACGGATAAAATATTAACAATAGGATGAGATGTATTGCTCCGGCAATGCATCTCATTTTTCATGTCTCAGCCTTCTTATATTCCCAAGGAATATTTGCAGATATAAAAACAATCAAATAATTTTGTTACTTATTTATCGAAACGACAAAACTTAAAAACAAACACCATTATGAAAAAGTATGCTATCAACATCCTTGTCATTTTATTCCTACTCACGCCATTTACATTGTTTGCAAATGGATGCCATGCCAATAACGACACCATCAAAGTATTGGCAATAGGCAACAGCTTTTCACAAGATGCAGTAGAGCAATATTTGCACGAACTGGGAGAAGCTGAAGGTATCACCATGATTATCGGCAATATGTTTATCGGAGGATGTTCACTGGAACGGCACGTGCAAAACATACGCAACAACGCTCCGGCCTATGCCTATCGCAAAGTAGAGAAAGACGGGGAAACAACAGAAACCCGGTCAATGACTATTGAGAAAGCACTGGCCGATGAGAAATGGGACTATATCAGTGTTCAGCAGGCCAGCCCTTTGTCTGGTATCTATGACAGCTACAAAGCTTCCCTACCTGAATTGGTTAACTATATCAGGGAACGAATTGGAAAGGAAACCGTATTAATGGTGCACCAGACATGGCTTATGCTACCAATGCCAACCACACCGGATTCAAAAACTATGACCAGAACCAAATGAAAATGTACACCAGCATTGTGGATGCAGTAAAGAAAGCCGCCAACCTGGTGGGTATCAAGAAAATTATCCCTTCGGGAACCGCCATACAAAATACACGTACCTCCTTTATCGGCGACCATATGAATAGGGACGGATACCACCTTGACTTAACCATAGGCAGATATACAGCTGCCTGCACATGGTTTGAGGCATTGACCCATCAGAATGTAACAGAAAACCCATATTCTCCCGAAGGAATGGACCCAATCCATAAGAAAGCAGCTCAAATGGCTGCGCACAACGCCATCCTCTATCCGGACAAAGTTACGGAACTGACAGAACTGAAAAAGATTGCCGATTAATGCTTTTTAATTCTTAAGACTTACTTATATGTCTGCAAAATAATAAAAAGAAAGTAACCCGCTCATCAGTGAAGCTTTCTTTTATGTACTTTTGCACGCACCACCGTCTGATAAAAGCAGATATTGGCAACTTCAATATTTCATCAATATGAAAAAACTTATCCTAACCGGCATATGGCTCTTGTGTGGATTCCTCCTTCCGGCACAAGAACTAGAGCAGAATGTGGAAGAACGCCTCCAGACATTCTTTAGGGAATACACCACCCATACGGCCAACATCGGTACCTGCAAGCTGGATAGTTTCCGCATTGACTTCCGGAAGAAGAAATTGCTTGTCTATACAAACGAGCGCTTTGCCTACCAGCCTCTACGGCCTGAAACCGTTGATGCCATTTACCGCCATCTGGGACAAATCCTGCCAGGACCGGTGAACTATTTCGACCTCACCGTCTTTGCTGACGGGAAGAGCATCGAAGAGCTTATCCCCAACCTCTACCGGAAAGGGAAGAAAGACAAGGCACGCCTGTTCAGCCACCTGGAATACAAAGGTACCCCCTGGGTAACCCGTACCTCGCGCCCCTACGACATCACCCGCGGACTGGAAGGACGCCACATCGCCCTTTGGCAAAGCCACGGGAAATATTATATCAATGACAAGGACAAATGGGGATGGCAACGCCCGAGGCTGTTCTGCACTACAGAAGACCAGTTCACCCAATCCTTCATCCTGCCCTACCTCCTGCCCATGCTGGAGAATGCAGGAGCCAATGTATTCACTCCCCGCGAAAGGGACACGCAGAAGCAGGAAGTCATCGTAGACAATGACGGTAGCCTGAGCGGACATGGAGGACAAGGTTCCCTTTATCTGGACGTGAAAAGCCGGAAAGCACGTTGGGAACAGACCTCCCGACCCGGATTTGCCCAACGGAAACGAATCTATCAGGACAATGAAAACCCTTTCCTCTCCGGCACGGCACGCTTTGCCAAAACTGAAAAAGAAGAAAGACAAGGCTTTTGCCGAATGGGTACCCGATATTCCGGAAACGGGAGAATATGCTGTATACGTATCTTACCAAACACTGCCGGGCAGCGTAAGCGATGCCAAATATCTTGTATTTCACAATGGAGGCGTCACGGAGTTCAAGGTGAACCAGCAAATAGGAGGCGGCACATGGGTGTACCTCGGCACATTCACTTTTGACAAAGGCCGGAACGACTACGGCATGGTGGTATTGAGCAACGAAAGCAAAGAGAAAGGCGTGGTCTGTGCCGATGCCGTCCGCTTTGGAGGAGGCATGGGCAACATTGCCCGCGGGGGACAAACCAGCGGCTTGCCCAGATACCTGGAAGGCGCACGCTACTTTGCCCAATGGGCAGGCATGCCCTATCCCGTCTATGGAGGCTATGAGGGAAAGAATGATATGAACGACGACATCAACGTACGTTCCCGTACAGTGAATTACCTTGCAGGAAAATCACTATTCAACCCGACGGAAGAAGGTTTGGGCATCCCCTTTGAAATGAGTATGGCCCTGCATAGCGATGCCGGTTTCAGTAAGGAAGATGAGATTATAGGCACTCTCGGCATTTATACCACCAACTTCAACAACGGCCGACTGCATGCCGGTACAGACCGCCATGCCTCCCGTGACCTTTCGGACATTCTGCTAACGCAGTTGCAGCGTGATATCCGCTCTACCTTCAACGTAGACTGGACACGCCGCAGCCTATGGAACCGCAACTACAGTGAAACACGCCTGCCCGCCGTCCCTTCCACCATCGTAGAACTGTTGTCGCACCAGAACTTCGCAGATATGCGCTTGGGACATGACCCTAACTTCAAGTTCACCGTCGGGCGTGCGCTCTATAAAGCCATTCTGCAATACATATGCAGCCAGCACGGCAGAGACTACGTTGTCCAACCCCTTCCCGTCAGCCACTTTGCCATCCGCTTCGGTCAAAAGAAGAATACTTTAGAGCTTTCCTGGCAAGGAGAGGAAGACCCGTTGGAGCCGACTGCCAAACCACGTGAATACATTGTATATACACGTATCGGTCGTGGAGGATTTGACAATGGCGTACGCGTCAGCTCCCCATCCCACACCGTAAAAATAGAACCGGGCATCGTCTATTCCTTTAAAGTAACCGCCGTAAACCGGGGTGGCGAAAGCTTCCCTTCGGAAATTCTTGCCGCCTACAAGGCAAAGCGTGAAAAAGGACAGATACTTATCGTCAACGGATTCGACCGCATCAGCGGGCCTGCCGTTATAGACACCCCCGATGCGGCAGGCTTCGACTTGTCACAAGATCCGGCGTACCCTATCTCTATGACATCTCCCTCTGCGGCGCCCAGCAGAATTTCAGCCGAAAGGAAGCAGGACGACGTCTGGGAGAGAGCAGTGACGAATACGAAGGCATGAAAATCATCGGAAACACTTTCGATTACCCCTTCGTACATGGCAAAGCCATCCAGGCAGCCGGAAATTACAGCTTCGTCTCATGCAGCGACGAGGCTGTGGAAAAGGGCATCCTCTCATTAGAGGATTATCCGATAGTGGACTATATCCTCGGACTTGAGAAAGAAGACAATTCCAGCAATCCGGCACGCAATACCTACTACAAAACATTCTCCTCGCCCATGCAGCGCATACTGACTTCCTATTGCCAGTCGGGAGGTCATCTCCTGGTCAGCGGTGCTACGTAGGCAGCGATATGGACAGCTCGCAGGGCAATAAAGAATTTATTCAGAATATCTTGAAGTACCGGCATGGCAACTCTCTGAAAACAGACGGGGACAAAATCGCTGTCCGGGGACTGGGGCATACCTTCACCCTTCCCCGCCTGCCGAATGAGCAAAGCTATCCGGTCACTTCCCCTGATTGTATCCTGCCCATGTCTCCCGCTTTTCCAGTCATGACCTATGCCATCGGCAACACACCCGCCGCCGTAGCCTATCAAGCAGTGATTATCGCACTTTTGTCATGGGATTCCCTTTTGAAAGCATCCGGGAAGAAACATCCAGAAATGCAATTATGGCCTCCATACTCCGCTTTCTCACCACAGATTACACAGATTAACACAGACAAAATAGCAATCCCTATAAATAATCTGTGAAAATCTGTGTAATCTGTAAGTGAAAAAACTATCTTTGCTTCCATTAATCATTAAACATTAACCACTAAACATTAAACATCATGTACACTATACAAGCCAACCCCAGCGGAACCCGTAGTTAGAAGTTTCTGAAGAGAATCTTGCCACCATCGAGAAATACGGCCTCTTCCGCCATCTCATCGACAGCAACGGTATTGTGGACGAAACCGTGCTCGACAAGTTGAAACTGAACATCCGCTCCCTCATCGCCGCGCAAGAGGAAGACAGCAAAGACCTGCTCGACCTCTGTATCGACGTTATCTATCACAACAACATGAAGGCCTTCGGACTACAACAGCTCATCAAGCTCTATCTGCAATGGCTTTCCCAACAAGACACCATAGAAGAAGAATAAATGAAAACCATCGACACCTGCGGACAACAGCATTACAGCCCTTTAATCCCTGCCATCAAAGCCATGTGCGAGCCGGAAAAGGCGAGAAGCTGGAAATCATCATGGACGACGCTGCTGCCTTCAATGACATGAAAGAGTATCTTTCCGAGCAGCAGATAGGCTTCCGTGAGATTTACGACGGAGAACGGATGACATTACAGTTTTTAATGTGCAAATGAAAGAATATCGCCTTACAGACTGGCTTCCTACTACCAAGAAAGAAGTGGAACTGCGTGGTTGGGACGAATTGGATGTAATACTTTTCAGCGGTGACGCCTACGTGGATCACCCTTCTTTTGGAGCCGCTGTCATAGGCCGCATCCTCGAAGCAGAAGGATTGCGCGTAGCCATCATCCCCCAACCCAACTGGCGCGACGACTTGCGCGACTTCAAAAAACTGGGACGTCCCCGTCTGTTCTTCGGCATCAGTCCCGGCTGTATGGATTCGATGGTCAACAAATATACTGCCAACAAACGCTTGCGCAGTGATGACGCCTATACCCCGGATGCACGTCCGGATATGCGTCCGGAGTACCCTTCCATTGTCTATACCCAGATATTAAAGAAGCTATTCCCCGATGTCCCCGTCGTACTGGGCGGCATCGAGGCAAGCATGCGCCGCCTGACGCACTATGACTATTGGCAGGACCGTGTACGCCCCAGCATCCTCCTCGACAGCGGAGCCGACTCACTCATCTACGGTATGGGAGAGAAACCGGTGGTGGAACTTGCGGAAAGCTGAAACGCCAACAGACACAGATGGACGCCCCAAGCTTCAAAAAGCTCATCGCCGATATTCCCCAAATGGTTTACCTTGACAAGGAAGTAGTGTACAAGAAGGGATATCACCCTCTTTTCCCATGAAGAATGTCTGAAAGATAAAAAGAAAGAAGCTGCCAACTTCCGTCATATCGAGGAGGAAAGCAACAAATATACAGCATCCCGCATCTTGCAAAAGAGCGGCAAGCTGACGGTAGTAGTCAATCCTCCCTATCCCCCTTTGACGGAAGCTGAACTCGACCGCTCTTTCGACTTGCCATACACGCGCCTGCCCCATCCAAATACAAGGGGAAACGTATTCCGGCATACGACATGATAAAGTTCTCCGTCAACCTGCATCGCGGATGTTTCGGAGGATGTGCCTTCTGCACCATCTCCGCACACCAGGCAAATTCATCGTAAGCCGCAGCAAGGAGAGCATTCTGAAAGAGGTGAAAGCCATCACGGAGCTGCCAGATTTCAAAGGTTATTTGAGCGATTTGGGAGGCCCGTCGGCCAATATGTACCGCATGAAGGGACGGGATGAGGCCGTCTGCAGGAAATGCAAACGCCCGTCGTGCATCTACCCCAAGGTATGCCCCAACCTGAATACGGACCACCGTCCGCTGCTCGACATCTATCATGCCGTAGATGCCCTGCCCGGCATCAAGAAGTCCTTCATCGGCAGCGGTGTACGCTATGACCTGCTGCTGCACCAGAGCAAGGACCCGAACACTAACAAAAGTACGCAGGAATATACCCGCGAGCTCATTGCCTGCCATGTCAGCGGTCGCCTGAAGGTAGCACCGGAGCATACGTCAGACCGCGTGCTCAACATCATGCGCAAGCTCCGTTCAGCCAGTTCGGTGAGTTCAAGAAGATATTCGACAGGATTAACCATGAAGAAGGACTACGCCAGCAGCTTATTCCTTATTTCATCAGCAGCCATCCCGGATGCAAGGAGGAAGATATGGCAGAACTTGCCGTCATCACCAAGCGACTGGACTTCCATCTGGAACAAGTGCAAGACTTTACCCCTACTCCCATGACCGTTGCCACCGAAGCATGGTACACGGGCTTCCATCCTTATACGCTGGAACCGGTATTCAGCGCCAAGACACAGCGCGAGAAACTGGCTCAACGCCAATTCTTCTTCTGGTACAAACCCGAAGAGCGCAGGAACATCATAAACGAACTGCGCCGGATAGGACGGACGGATTTGATAGACAAGCTATACGGGAAACGATAAAAATACGATATTTCCAAGAAACTCACAGCAACTGCATGAAACGATTCCTCCTCCTCTGCCTATCCCTACTCCCCATTGGAGCGACAGGTCTGCTGGCACAAAGCGAATGCCTGCCGCAAAATTACAGTATCATCTTCGGTGGCGGTGTATCCTTACCTCATGTAGAGGGAAACCGTAACGACTTCTTCAGCAAGAATGGCAACCGGGTGGGATATGACCTGATGACAGAAGGCCGCTACTACATCACGCCCCTATTTGCCGCAGGACTTCAATATGACTATCTACGCATGGCACGCCTGCCGGATAAGGCACATCTGCACTGCATACGCCCCAACATCACATACCGGCCCTTGTGGAGCAACGGAAATCAAGGACTGTTCCTCTCGTTCGGCATCGGGTATATGAACTATCAGGAACGGACATATAAACGCGGTGAACGGAACGGACACCTTTTCCATAAAGGATATTGTGGAATAACTTTCGCAGCAGGCTATGAGTTCCGCATCAGCCGTAAACTCTCGGGCATGATTCGCTGTGATTTCCTGACAGCAGACTGGTTTGCCAACCCCGATGCACGACTTTATAACACAGACGGGTATGATGACGGAGTAGACCATAGCTGGTTCAAAAACAACATCACTTTCTTCAATTTGGGATTCGCCTTGCAGTTCGGACGTTAGTGGCAGGAGTGGCAACAGTTTACTCTTCCACCTGCATTGCCACTACCTCCTGCAACACACAGACAGCTTCTTCTACCGTCTTGACATCCTTCACCAACATACTCCGTTTGTTGTTCTGTTCGCGCAGGTCACAACGCCGGGTGTACTTCATCATGTAGGCAATGACCTTACCGAAAGCCTGGCTCTGATAGTACGGGCTGTCCGGATTGGAGACGAAGAACAGGGACATGCGCCCACCTTTCAGAAAGACTTTCTCCACGCCGAGGCGGGCAGCCAGGCGTCGCAAGGGAACGATGCGCAGCAGTTCTTCCGTTTCGGGAGGAATCGGGCCGAAGCGGTCTTCGAGGCGGGAACGGAAAGCATCCACATCCTTGTCGAGTGTCAATCCGTCCAACTCGCGATAGAGCAACATACGCTCGCTGCTGCCAGTCACGTAATCGGCAGGCAACAGAAGTTCGAGGTCGCTTTCCACCTGGCATTCGTCGACAAACTGTTCTCCACTGATGACGCCTCCGTCTGCTTTCAGTTCTTCGGCATAAAGGTCGGCAAACTCGTCGGTCTTCAGTTCGTGCACAGCTTCGGAGAGAATCTTTTGATACGTCTCGTAGCCCAAGTCAGCAATGAAACCACTCTGTTCAGCACCGAGCATATTGCCTGCGCCACGGATGTCAAGGTCCTGCATGGCAATGTGGATGCCACTGCCCAGGTCGGAGAAGTTCTCGATGGCTTGCAGGCGTCGTTTTGCTTCGGGAGTAAGGGAGGACAAAGGCGGTGCCAGCAGGTAACAGAAAGCTTTTTTATTGCCTCCGCCCCACACGTCCGCGCATCTGGTGCAAGTCACTGAGCCGAAGTTCTGCGCCTGGTTGATGATAATGGTATTGGCATTGGGTATGTCGATGCCACTTTCGATGATGGTAGTGGCAAGCAGCACATCGTAATCGTAATTGACGAAATCAAAGATTATCTTCTCCAGTTCGGCAGGCTCCATCTGTCCGTGTCCGATACAGACACGGCAGTCGGGAATGTGCCGCTCTATCATGGCCTTCAACTCAAACAGATTGGAAATACGGTTATTCACGAAGAATACCTGCCCGTTACGGCTCATCTCAAAATTGACGGCGTCGGCAATGATTTCCTCGTTGAAGGTGTGCACTTCCGTCTGGATGGGATAGCGGTTAGGCGGCGGTGTCTGGATGACGCTCAAGTCGCGCGCACCCATCAGCGAAAACTGCAAGGTACGGGGAATGGGTGTAGCCGTCATGGTCAGCGTATCCACATTCACCTTCAATTGGCGGAGTTTCTCCTTGACGGAGACGCCGAACTTCTGCTCCTCATCAATAATCAACAAACCAAGGTCTTTGAACTTAACGTCTTTTCCCAGGATACGGTGGGTACCGATAAGAATATTCACTTCCCCTTCGGCAAGCCCTTTCACTACAGCCTTTGCCTGAGCAGCGGTGCGGGCACGACTCAGATACTCCACCCGGCAAGGCAAGCCTTTCAAGCGCTCCTTGAAGGTCTGGAAATGCTGATAGGCAAGTACGGTAGTGGGCACCAGTACAGCCACCTGCTTATTGTCCGCCACAGCCTTGAAAGCGGCACGAACAGCCACCTCCGTCTTGCCGAAGCCCACGTCACCGCACACCAGGCGTCCATCGGACGGGCACTCTCCATGTCGGCCTTCACGTCGGAAGTAGCCTTGCTTTGGTCGGGGGTATCCTCATAGATGAAGGAGGCTTCCAACTCCCGTTGCAGGAAGCTGTCGGGACTGTATTGAAACCCCTTCTCCTCGCGGCGTTGCGAGTAGAGTTTTATCAAGTCGCGGGCAATATCCTTTATCTTCGTCTTGGTGCGGTCTTTCAGCTTCTCCCAGGCTCCGGTGCCGAGCTTGTTGAGGCGGGCGCTTCACCCTCCTTTCCCTTGTACTTGGAAACCTTGTGCAGAGAGTGGATGGAGACAAACACCACATCTTCGTTCTGATAGACAATCTTCATCACCTCCTGCGTGGTGTCACCGTTGGGGATACGTACCAGTCCGGCAAAACGCCCCACACCGTGGTCGGTATGCACCACATAGTCGCCGGGGGTGAATTGGTTCAGCTCCTTCAGGCTCAAGGCCACCTTGCCGCTGCGTGCCTTGTCGCTCTTCAAGTTATACTTGTGAAAGCGGTCGAACAGCTGATGGTCGGTAAAGACGCAGATACGCAAAGTGTCGTCGGCAAAGCCTTCGTGCAGTGTCCGTTCCACGGCGGTAAAGGATATGTTGTCTCCACGGTCCTCAAAGATGGCACGGATGCGGTCGGTCTGTTTCAGGCTGTCGCTGCATATGTAGATGGTGTAGTGACGGGAGAGGTATTCGCGGAAACTCTCCGCCACCATGTCGAAGTTTTTATGGAAGATAGGCTGTACCGTAGTATGGAACGAGACGGTAGCATCCGGCGTTCCGGTGGGCTTGTTGCCGAACTCCATCCGGCGGAAATCGAGGGCGCGCAGGGTGAACTCGCCACCATCAATCAGCTTGCCTTCCAGCGTGATGGCTCCATTCTCCTCCGACTCACGGGCGGCGATGGCCTGTGGGGTGAGCGATTCGTCGTGCACGGTCTGGATGCGTTCGCGTAGCCAGAGAAAGTCGCGCATGGCAAGCAAGCTGTCCGACGGAAGGAAATCGAGGAACGACACCATGCCGCCGCTTCCCTTTTTTTCCAGGCTATGGCTCAAGTCGGGAACTATCACGATGCTTTCTTTCTTCTCCTTCGAGAGCTGTGTTTCCACCTCGAAGGTACGGACGCTTTCCACCTCATCGCCGAAAAAGTCTATACGGAAGGGATATTCGGAAGAGAAGGAAAAGACGTCGATAATACTGCCACGAACGGCATACTGCCCCGGCTCGTAGACGTAGTCCACATATTCGAAACCGTAGCTGCGCAATACGTCCGTCACGAAGTTCATATCCACCCTCTCGCCTGCATGCAGTTTCAGTGTATTGTCTCCAAGTTCCTTACGTGAGACAACCTTTTCGGCCAGCGCATCCGGATAGTCACCACGCAAAGCCCCTCTTCTCCTTTTTGCAGGCGACTCAGCACTTCTGTACGGAGTATTTCGTTTGCCGCATCCTTCTGCCCGTACTTGATGGCGCGGCGGAACGAAGAAGGAAAAAACAATACCTGCTCTGTCCCCAATATCTGCGTCAAATCATGATAGAAATAACCGGCTTCCTCCATATCGCCAGAATGAAAACGAGCGGACAAGTAGCCCGCTGAACCAATACAGACGAAAACAAAGAAGCGGCAGAGGCATATAAACCTCCGCAATATAGGTGACGGACAGAGTTATCTTTCAGAAGCCTGCACACCCCCTCTACATTGGGATGGGAAGCATAAGATTGTTGCAGTTCAGTTATATTCATTGCTTTGCGCTTTTTCCCCCGGTATTACCTCTCATAAGGTATCCTACCGAAATAAATTCGGTGCAAAAATACACAAATAATCTTTAGCTTTGACCTGTCGGCAACTATGTTCTCTGAAATAATCTTTCTGCTGTCAGCCTGCACATCCTTCACCTTTTTTCTGTATCGCCCTATTTATCGGGGAAGGCAATGAAACTTCTTTTCCTCCAATTATGAATAACACAGCCTGCACAATCCCTATTCAGGAGTTATGTTACACAAAGTTTATCCCCAGCCTGCGGACATGTATCCCAGGGTTTGGTCTGTCTATCCCAAGGCTTGGGATAGACAGACCAAGACTGAAGAGCACTTTTTCTCCCTATATCTACCCACTTTATCCTTTATACTTCGAAAGTTTTTCTTTAATAGTTTGAATGTTTTCTGTTAATGATTGAAACGGGAATAGCTAAAGATTGAGGCTAAAGTTCAAAGTCAAGCATACGGTTCTTTGATTTAACCTGCATTCCTCATAGTCAGGAGTTAGAAGGAACTACATAAATGAAAGAGTCGTGGCGCCAGAACTTTGCAAAATCAAGATTTGTGTGAAAATGCTGCCAGATAAAAAAGAAATGTATTACATTTGTTCCCAGTTATAACCCCCATTACCTATAAGTATGCAAACATCAGACAGCATTGTCATCATCCCCACCTACAATGAACGGGAGAATATAGAAAATATCATCCGTGCCGTTTTTGCTCTGAAACATGGTTTTCACATCCTTGTCATTGAAGACGGTTCGCCCGACGGAACAGCTGCCATTGTAAAGACCTTGCAGCAGGAGTTTCCCGAACGCCTCTTCATGGTGGAGCGCAAAGGAAAGTTAGGACTGGGTACAGCCTACATAGCCGGCTTTAAGTGGGCATTGCAACGAGGTTATGAGTATGTATTCGAAATGGATGCCGACTTCAGCCACAATCCCCAAGACTTGCCGCGACTCTACCGCGCCTGCTCCGAAGAGGGTGCCGATGTAGCCATCGGTTCACGTTATGTGAGTGGTGTGAACGTAGTGAACTGGCCCATGGGACGTGTACTGATGTCTTATTTTGCCTCCAAGTATGTGCGCTTCATCACCGGGCTGGCCATCCACGACACTACAGCCGGATTTGTATGTTACCGCCGCCGGGTATTGGAGACTATCAATCTGGACGGCATCCGCTTCAAAGGATACGCCTTCCAGATAGAAATGAAATTCACCGCCTACAAATGCGGCTTCAAGGTAAAGGAAGTGCCTGTCATCTTCATCAATCGCGAACTGGGCACCTCCAAAATGAACAGCAGTATTTTTGGTGAAGCCGTATTCGGAGTGATTCGGTTGAAATGGAACAGTTGGTTCCATAAATATCCTACCGTAGATAAGGAGATGAAGTGATAGGTGATAGAGTGACAGGGGTTTACTATAAATATTAGGAAGATATGAAAAGAACATTGATACATAACGCTACGATTGTCAACGAAGGACAATCCGTGAAAGGTTCCGTAGTGATAGAAGACGGACGCATTGCAGAGGTACTGACCAACTGGAAACCTCTCTCCGCCCCTTGTGACGAGACCATAGATGCCACCGGATGCTATCTGTTGCCTGGCATCATCGACGACCATGTACATTTTCGCGATCCCGGGCTGACCCACAAAGCGGACATCCTCACCGAAAGCCGTGCGGCTGCCGCAGGTGGTGTAACCTCCATCATGGATATGCCCAATACAAATCCGGTGACCACTACGCTGGATGCCTTGAACGCCAAACTTGATTTACTGAACGAGAAGTGTATCGTAAACCATTCCTGCTATTTCGGTGCTACAAACGACAATTACAGCGAATTCGGCAAGCTGGACAAGCACCGCGTCTGCGGCATCAAGCTATTCATGGGTTCCAGTACCGGAAACATGCTGGTAGACAAGATGAACAGCCTGCTGAACATCTTCAACGGTACAGACATGCTGATTGCCGCCCACTGCGAAGACCAGGAAACCATCAAGAACAATATTGCCAAGTATAAGGAAATGTTTGCCGGAGAGAATGATATTCCCATAGGCAAGCATCCCTACATCCGCTCTTCGGCAGCATGCTATGCATCCTCTGAACTGGCAGTACGGCTGGCAAGGATTGCCGGTGCACGGCTGCATATTCTGCATGTGTCCACAGCCAAGGAACTGCAACTGTTCAATGACTATTCACTTTCCGAGAAGCATATCACCGCCGAAGCATGCGTTGCCCATCTCCTCTTCACGCTCAGTGACTATCGCACGTTGGGCACACGTATCAAGTGCAATCCTGCCATTAAGAAGCAAGCCGACCGCGATGCCCTGCGTGCAGCCGTCAACTCCGGCTGATAGACGTTATAGCCACCGACCATGCGCCCCATCTGCTCTCCGAAAAAGAAGGAGGTGCCTTGAAGGCCATGTCCGGCATGCCGATGATTACAGTTTTCGCTTGTCAGCATGCTGCACTGGTAGATGAGGGAATATTCACACTCGAGACCATCGTTGAAAAAAATGTGCCATGCTCCCGCACAAATTTACCGCATCAACGAGCGCGGCTATATCCGTGAAGGTTACCGGGCAGACCTTGTGCTGGTACGCCCGATGCCCCGTGGGAAGTGACAGCGACAAAGTTTTGAGCAAATGCGGCTGGAGCCCATTGGAAGGGCATACCTTCAACTGGAAAGTGGAAAGGACTTTTGCCAACGGACATCCCGTTTATAGCGACGGCATGGTGGACGATGCTTATCGTGGCGAGGAACTGAGATTTGGAGAGTGAAGGCTAGGGATTAAGGATTAGGGATTAAGGATTAAATGGGATGAAAAGGACAATACTGGCACCGGGGCATGAATTGCTTTCGTATCGGATTCATGAAGTAACCCCTTACATCAACTGGATTTATTTCTTCCATGCCTGGGGCTTCCAGCCTCGCTTTGCGGCTATTGCCAACATCCATGGCTGCGATTCCTGCCGTGCACTTTGGCTGACAACCTTTCCCGAGGAGGAACGTACCAAAGCTTCCGAAGCCATGCAGCTCTTCAAGGAAGCCAATAGAATGCTCGGCCGACTGGACGAAACAATCTCCATCCATTGCATCTTCAGGCTTTGCCAGGCAAATGCAGACGGAGATAACCTCTTGATAGAAGGAACAACCTTCCCACTGCTCCGCCAGCAGACACCCCAACCCGATGGCGGTCCATTTCTCTGTCTGAGTGATTTTGTACGTCCCCTCTCTTCGGGCACGCCCGACATCGTAGGACTTTTCGCCTCCACCATCAGTGAAGAGGCCGAAGAGACTTATAAAAGCGACCCTTACAAACATCTCCTTGTACAGACTCTGAACGACCGCCTTGCCGAAGCCGCCACAGAAAAGATGCACGAATATATCCGCAAGGAGGCTTGGGGGTATGCCCCCGACGAATCCTTGTCCATTCCGGATCTGCTGGTCGAGAAATACCAAGCATCCGCCCCGCTGTGGGATACCCCTCCCTACCCGACCAATCCGTGAATTTCCTGCTGGACGAACTGCTCGGCATGAAGCAGATAGCATCACGCTGACTGAACATGGAGCCATGCACCCTCACTCCTCCGTCTGCGGCATGATGCTGGCACATCCCGCATCCCGATACTTTTCAGTGGGCAAGATTGGAGAGGACCAGCTGGAAGATTACGCCCGCCGCCGAGGAATGCCAATAGGGAATATGCGGAAGTTTCTGGCAGGAAATTTAGAAAGCGTATCATAATGCTGATAATTCGGTACATTGAAAAAGGAGTTACACAGACGACACAGATTAAACAGATTTTCACTGATAATTTTGTTCATCATGAATTTCTCATCTGTGGTCATCTGTTTAATCTGTGTCACCTATGTGCCATAAAAAATAATCCTTTTGAACTGTGATTTATCGCCCCTTTCCGCGACTAACAGTGCAAAGCAACTCGAAAGAAGCAAAAAGATGGAAAATGCAGAACAAGAGTTTGTATCCGTGGTACGAGAGTATGAGCGCGTGATATATAAGGTGTGCTATCTGTACACCACGCCCAACGCTACCCTCAACGACTTGTATCAGGAAGTGGTACTCAACTTATGGAAAGCATTTCCCAAGTTCCGGCGGGAGTGCAAGATTTCAACATGGATTTACCGCATCGCACTGAACACGTGCATCAGCTTTATCCGCAAAGAAAAGAACATCCCCGAAATCGTTACCCTCAACCAAGAAGCCGACCGGACTGAAGAAACCGACGAGACACAAGCCATGCTACGGCAACTCTACCGGATGATAAACCGGCTGGGACAATTGGAAAAATCCATCATCCTGCTCTATCTGGAAGAGAAAAGCTACGAAGAAATTGCCGAAATCACCGGGCTGACTTTGACAAACGTTGCCACCAAGCTCAGCCGCATCAAAGACAAATTGAAAAGAATGAATAAGGAGGAATAGATATATGGAACTGGATGAACTGAAGAAATCATGGAACGCACTGAATGAACAGTTGCAGAAAGAACCGATTGCTGATGAACAGCAGATTACAGA
>ENA-OQEB01000304-OQEB01000304.1-human-gut-metagenome-genome-assembly--contig:-NODE-304-length-21026-cov-2.244892_pt1 | contig 21026 bp, 26 predicted proteins | sample MGYA00242787_ERZ504619 | MGnify/ENA primary metagenome ERZ504619 (study PRJEB26092, sample SAMD00036317) | human gut metagenome | host: Homo sapiens | study: EMG produced TPA metagenomics assembly of... | reverse complement strand
GTGCACCTGTAAAAACTGTTATGTGGTGCCGCTTACAGAAATATAATGCTTTGAGTTGATTGTAGCATAGCGGCAGTTCTTTGTCATCATAATTTTTCTTTTTCCATACTTATATTTTTTCATACTGTTTCTGCACTGCACGCCTATCAGCCTGCATTCTGCCACAGTGCAAGGGGCTTTATCACGTGAGACCAGCTGGGGCACGCTTTCTCTCGTGAGCGAATAGCGAAGCTGCTTAGATACTGTTGAATTATGCACACGATACACAGAAATGCCCTGCCACGAATGGCAGGGCAAGGAGAACCGCGCCATGGACGGCGCGTTTCGACGGTTTCGTCGGGCATCGTAAATCTTTAAGGCATAATTCCTACAGTATCTTGGCAGTGCAGCGTAGCTCAAGCGAGAGAGTGTGCACCAGCTGGGCTCAGGGGATTAAGCCCCGTCCTACTGTCAGTATCCCTTAGCCAAAAAAGAAGCAGCCTCTGTGCTCCCGCCCAAAGACTGCTTCATATTGATTATTTTTAATTTTCAACTGCTGCTATGCCAGCTTCTTATTTTTCTCGAGAAGCTCATAGATTTTCTCAACGTCATAATCCGGCTTCATGGACAATGCTGCTTCGTAAATTGGAGCGATAACCTCCTCTTTTTCTTCCAGGTCATCTGCTATTTCTGCCACGCTCTTGTCCTTTTGCAGCTTTTTTACAACCTGTGAGATTATCTTTTGTCGTTCTCCGATTTCCTTACCCTCTTCTGTTGCAACCTCTTCCCAGTAATCACTCACATTACACATCTCGCTCATCCTCCCTTCGAGTTCCATGCTCATTTTAAGTCCATAATCTTCTTCAAGTATCTTCTTTTTCTCGATAAACTCTGACTTTGAGAACAGCTCTTCCAGCATTCCTATGAGTTTATTCTTAGACTGCTTTTTATTTTTTGTTGCTCTCTCCGGACATTTATCAGTGCACCATTTAATTTGTCAATCTGTGGTATTTTCTTTATTTTACCATAAATCAGGCTGGATTTCATCCCAAATTCGATTCTGCCACAGCGTAAGGGGCTTCATCCCACGAGCCCTGGCTGGTGCACACTCTCTCGCGTGAGCGAATAGCGAAGCTGCTTAGATACTGTCGAATTATGCACACGATACACAGAAATGAGCTGCCACCGGGATGTAATATATATCATTACTGTTCAAACGCATAGCTTGACACCACGCTGTCAAGCCATGCGCCAATGCGTCAACTATTGGCAGATTACAGCCCCTGCCTCGTAGAGGCACTTTTAATGGGCTGTAATCGTTACTGGTCACACTGTGGTGTGAGCAGTAATGTTCAAGGAGAACCGCGCCACGGACGGCGCGTTTCGACGGTTTCGTCAATCATAGATACCCTATAAAGCATAATTCCTACAGTATCTTGGCAGTGCAGCGTAGCTCAAGCGAGAGAATGTGCACCAGCAGGCTCATGATGAAGCCCCGTCCTACTGCCAATGTCTCTGCACAAAAAAAGCAGCCTTTGAGCTTCACACTCAAAGTCTGCTTCTTTTTTATTTTATAAACTGTCCATAGCCTGATACATGGTAAGCATAGGAGCCATAACGGCTGCCACAAGCACACCAACAATAAGTGCCAGAACAAGGATAATCATAGGCTCAATAGCTGCCATAACTGTCTGGGTAGCCAACTCAACTTCCTCATCATAGTAGTCTGCCAGTCGGGTAAGCATGCCTTCCAAGTCACCGGTTTCCTCACCAATTCGCGTCATGTGTGAAACCATAGGTGGAAACAATCCACACGCAGTGATTGGCTCAGACAGCGGAACACCCTTACTCACTTCTTCCCTTGCATTTTTCAGGGCTTTTTTGTAAAGCGCATTCTTCATGGTGTCAGCAGTGATACCAAGGGCTTCAATCATCGGAAGTCCTGAGTACACAAGTGTGGAAAGTGTACGCGCATAGTTACTGGCTGCTGTCTTGATGTTTAGCTTTCCGAAAACCGGAACCTTTCTTGCGAGATTACCAAAGAACATCTGGCCGCTGTCAGTCTGCTTATAAAGCTTGATGGCTATAACAATTGCTGCTATGACAGCAATCACAATATACCAGTATCCGGTGACAAAATCACTCATCGCAACAACTGCCTTTGTGATGCCCGGCAGCTCTGTTCCCAGGTCATTGAACATCTCCGAGTAGCTTGGGATGACCTTTACAAGCATTACAATAACAACCGCAATAGCCACAATCACAACGATAATCGGATAAACTGCCGCTTTTTTTATCATGCCGTTAAGCTTTGCTGATTTTTCGAAGTGTGCAGACATTCTGTCAAAAGCTACATCAATCTTGCCGGATGCTTCTCCTGCCGCAACCATGCTCACCATGATGTCAGGGAAAACATTCGGGTATTTTTTTAGACCATCCGAGAGAGTCTCACCTTTTTGAATCTCGCATGAACACCTCTGATAGCTTTCGCCATAACCTTATTCTCAGTCTGATCGGATAACATATCCAGCGTATCAAGAATCGTAACACCGGCATTGACCATACTGGTGAACTGGCGGCAGAATACCGATAGATCTCTCGGCTTTACCTTTCCTCCTACACTGAATGAGATTTCCTTGGTCAGTGCTGTTGCCTTGGTGAGGCTTATGACCATGTTGCCATCCATCTTAAGCTTATTTTTTGCCTCTGCTTCTGACTCGGCTACTATATTTCCTTTTCTTTCTTTTCCGCTCTGGTCTATAATCTGATATGTCCAGTCAGCCACTTTCTTCTCCTCCTTATACCTATTCTGTGCAACCTCCAGATAAATTAAATCATAATTTATTAAGACTCCACAACATTATACCATAATAGTAAAATACATACGATTATGCCATCAATAGTAAAGGTGTACACGGCTAGCCATGCTTACCGGATCATGTGCATATGCAACTGCAGTCTCCGGCGCTATAAGGCCCTGGCTGTAATACTGTAAAATACAGTCATCCATCATCATCATACCCTCTCTCTTTGAGGTCTGTATGATAGATGGAATCTGAAATGCTTTTGCCTCACGAATTAAGTTTCTGATGGCATTGTTTGCAAGTAGCACCTCAAATGCTGCAATTCGTCCGCCATTTACCATTGGAAGCAGATGCTGTGCAACAATTCCCTCTAAAACTCCTGAGAGCTGCACTCGTATCTGTTGCTGCTGGTGTGGTGGAAAAACGTCAATCATACGGTCAATTGCGTCGGATGAACTGTTGGTATGCAGTGTAGAAAATACAAGATGTCCTGTCTCCGCCGCTGTAATAGCTGTAGATATAGTTTCAAGATCTCGCATCTCTCCTACAAGTATTACATCCGGATCCTGTCGCAGTGCAGCTCTTAGGGCTGCAGCATATGAGAGTGTATCCTTTCCAATCTCTCGCTGTTCCACTATAGAGCGGCGCCTTGAGTGCAGGTACTCGATAGGATCTTCAAGCGTGATTATATTTTTGGAATCTCTTGATGCAATGACATCTATAAGACTTGCCAATGTGGTCGACTTACCACTTCCTGTAGCTCCTGTCACGAGGACAAGTCCTCTCATCTTTGTGGTAAGATTGACAACCGACTGTGGTATGCCAAGCTGCTGCGGTGTAGGCACATCATATGAGAGAATACGAAGTGCTGCTGCATATGAACCTCTCTGTCTGAACACATTGGCTCTGACTCGTGAAAAGCCCTCCACCGAAAAAGCAAAATCAAGCTCTCCCTTCTCCTTTAGCACATCTTTAAGCTCCTGCGGGACAATTGGAGAAAGCAGGTTGTCCGTCTCAACATTGGTAAGAACCTGATTTCCCTGCGGTACAAGCTTTCCGTCAATTCTAAGCATAACCGGATTTCCCGGTACGATATGTATATCCGATGAGTTCTGTTGCTGCGCTGCTTTTAAAATGTCTACTATCTGCATTTTCTTTTCCCCCTTAGTTTTCAAACGTGGTCTTTAACATTTCCTGGAATGAAGTAACTCCTTCGAGTACAAGCTTCTCTGCACTCTGTCTAAGTGTATGCATGCCCTCATCACATGCAGCCTTGTTTATATCCTCTATATCAACACCTTTTGAAATAAGTGACTTTATCTTTGGTGTTATGGTCATTATCTCATATATACCGATTCGTCCCTTGTAGCCTGTATTGGCACATTTTTCACAGCCACATGGCTCATAAATCTTTACCGGACGGAATGCCGGTATATTCATAAAGGCCTTTTCCTCCTCTGTCAGCAGATGCTCTCTCTTACATGCCGGACAAAGTCTTCTTACAAGTCGCTGTGCAATGATTCCCTTTACCGAATCCGCAAGCAGATAACTTTCAACTCCCATGTCCTCCAGTCGTGAAATAGTACTTGCCGAGCTGTTGGTATGCAGTGTGCTGACCACAAGATGTCCTGTGATTGACGCCTGTACTGCAATCTGTGCTGTCTCCTGATCTCGAATCTCACCAATCATAATGATGTCCGGATCCTGTCGCAGAATGGAACGAAGTGCTGATGCAAATGTCAGGTCAGCTTTATTATTTACCTGTACCTGGTTGATTCCGTCTATATTTGCCTCGACCGGATCCTCAACTGTGATGATATTTACATCCTCCTTGTTGAGCTCTGAAAGTGCCGTGTAAAGTGTGGTTGACTTACCACTTCCTGTAGGTCCTGTAACAAGGATGATACCGTTTGTATTCATCAGTATATGATCAAAGGCCTTAAGCTCTTCGTCCGAAAATCCCAGCTCCTTTTTATCTCTTGTAAGTGCCTTTTTCTGCGCAAGTCGCATAACGCATTTCTCACCGAATACTGTCGGAAGGATTGATACTCGGATATCATACTCTATCTTGTCTATCTCCATAGTGATACGGCCGTCCTGCGGCTTACGTTTCTCGGAAATATCCATACCACCTATAATTTTAAGTCGTGTAATAATTGCAGAAAGCAGATGTATACTATATGCTGCCTTCTCATAAAGCGCACCATCTATTCTGTATCGCACCCTGACTTTATTTTCCAGTGCCTCTATATGTATATCTGAGGCCCTGAGTCTGGCTGCCTGCTCAATGATAGAGTTGACAAGTAAAACTACCGGCGAATTGTTGACATCCTTGCTGGTAGCTTCCTCAGCCTCGGCATTTTTCTGCTCACGCTCTTTTCTCTCCCTCGCATACTCCTGAGCCGCTTTCATAGCCTCTGTATCACCGTAATATTTGTCGAGCGTCAAAAGTATGTCTCTGCCTGTCGCTACCGCAGGCTCAACCTGTAGATTGGTAACAATTGAAAAATCATCAAGCGCAACCATATCCATAGGATCAGCCATGGCACATGCACTACATTGGCATTATTCTTGTCAAATGCATATGGTATCATAACATGCTTTCTAAGCACTGTCTCACTGACAAGGTTTTGCACCTCCTCAGGTATGTTGATTGCGCTCACATTAACAAGCTCCAGTCCCAGCTGCTGTGACAATGCCTTTGCTATCTCAAGCTCATTGGTGAATCCAAGCTCAATGAGTGTTTCTCCTATCTTCTTATGCTTTTCTTTGGCTATAGGCAGAGCCTTTTCCAGCTGCTCCTGAGTAATTACATTTTCATTTATAAGCATATCACCGATACGCTTTTTCTCTCGTCTAAAAGCCATAGTGGCTCCCCCTCTTTCATCATTTAGTAAAATACTACCATTATGATGGCTGTATTTCAAGGGTATTTATATAAAATATACAATAAATTTATTTCAAAACTAAAAAGTAACGATTCCGAGTGCCTGCAGCAACAGTATAAGCAGGAATGCCGGTGCAATAAATTTAACCATGATTATATAAAGCCCTTTTCTGGTGAATTTGCTGCCTCCGCGTGTCACCTCATCTATTATTACCTTTGGACTTACTATCCAGCCAACGAGGATACATGTGGCAAGTGCAACGATTGGCATAAGCACATTGTTGCTTACATAATCCATGATATCAAGTATCTGTCCGACTGTGCCGTTTGGAAGCTTAACCTCCATATAGAGCTTATTGTAGCCAAGGCAGACTATTATCTCTGCAATCAGACCGTATACCGTGACTAAAATTGCGCTTTTTCTGCGGCTCCAGTGAAATCTGTCTATAAGACTCGATACAATAGCTCCATAATTGATACAGACGATGTGACTGCTGCGAATGCAACTATCATGAAGAATATCAGTCCAACGATATCTCCTGCTATTCCCATTTCATTAAATACCTTTGGCAGTGATATAAACATAAGCCCCGGTCCGGCTGACATGCCGTCACGGCCCATAAATACATATACTGCCGGAATAATCATAAGACCTGCAAGGAATGCAACAAGTGTATCAAAAATCTCAATCTGGTTGATTGAGCCCATGAGCTTTGATTCCTTCTTGACATACGAACCATATGCAACCATGATTCCCATAGCCACACTGATTGAGTAGAACAGCTGACCGAGCGCATCAACAAATACTGTGACAAGCTTTTGCATTGTAAGCCCCTTGAAGTCAGGAACCACATATATCTTAAGACCATCAAGACCACTTCTTGCTGCGCCTGATGCATCCTTATAATTGAGTGTCAGTGAGAAAATACCGATTGCAAAAATAAGCACAACAAGGATAGGCATGAGCACCTTGCTGAAGCGCTCGATACCTTTATTGACTCCGCCAATGACAACTGCTGCTGTTATAAGCAGATAAACCACTCCAAATATGATTGGTGCCCACTGGCCTGTGATAAAGCCTGTGAAATATCCATCCGCAACCGCATTTTTACCGCTTCCTGTAATGAAAAGTGTAAAGTATTTTAAAACCCATCCACCTATAGTACAGTAGTAAGGCAGAATAATAGCCGGTACTATACACGCAAGCACACCGATAAACTTGCCCTTTGGATTGATAAGACCATACGCGGTGAGCGGTCCCTGTCCGGTCTTACGTCCTATTGCAATCTCAGTGGTAAGCAATGCAAAGCCAAAGGTCAGAACAAGTATCAGATACACCAACAGAAAAAGTCCTCCTCCGTCCTTTGCTGCCAGATACGGAAACCTCCATATATTTCCAAGTCCTACCGCACTGCCGGCTGCCGCAAGAACGAACCCAATGTTGCCGGAAAAAGTGCTTCTTGATTTTTCTTTCATTTTCTACTGTCTCCTTAATATATTATATAATTTAATTTCGATTTAATATGGACATTGTTTCCATTTACAAATCTAATATACCTATTATAATCATCTAGAGTACTTTTTGCAACGGTTGATATTTTTTATTCGCATTTGCAGTACGTGTGGTGGCACATGGCAGGTGTCGTGAGTGCTACGCTACACTGTCAAGATACTGTAAGAATTCTGTCACAGCGTAAGGAACGTAAGCCCCGGGTACCGCGGGCGCACACGTACTCCCGCCGGAGCGCATAGCGAAGTGGCTTAGATACTGTAGAAATTATGCCCACAAGACGCAGAAACGCCCCTGCATGGACGCAGGGGCGAGGAGAACCGCGCCACGGAAGGCGCGTTTCGACGGTTTCGTCAAGCATAGAAACCCATCAAGCATAATTTCGTACAGTATCTTAGCCACGCAGCGTAGCGACGGCAGGAGTACGTGTGCGCCCGTGGTACCCGGGGCTTGCGTTCCGTACTATTTATTGTCCTAAATAAGGTTCTTGATTCCCTCTGTTAAACGCTTTGCAACTCTCACATTGTTCATAGTGTAAAGATGAATTCCCTCCACATCATTAGCTAAAAGCTCAATTATCTGACTCTCGCAGTAAGACATTCCGGCATCAAAAAGTGCCGCCTTGTTGTCTCCGTATCTGTGCACAATCTTCTGGAACTTCTCCGGGAACTTTGCTCCGCACATTGTGACCATTCTCTGAATCTGAGCCGCATTGATACAAGGCATGATGCCTGGGATAACAGGCACATTGATACCTGCAAGCCTGCAATCCTCAGCAAAATTGAAGAAGGTATCATTGTCAAAGAAGAGCTGCGATAAAAGAAGCTCTGCACCGGCATCAACCTTTTTCTTAAGATTCTTAATATCATCTACCTTATCAGCTGCCTCCGGATGGATGTCCGGGTAGCACGCACCTGCGATACAGAACTGATCACCTGTGGTGTCCTTTATATACTTAATAAGGTCGCTTGCATGGAGAAAATCCTCCTTTGCAGGCACATTTGGATTTCTGTCTCCTCTTAAAGCGAGGATATTCTCGATGCCCTCATATGAAAGCTGTCTGGTGAACTCATCTATCTCTGCCTTGTTATAGCACAGACATGTAAGGTGTACGACCGGCTCCACATTGTACTGGTTCTTGATTTTCTTCGCAATCTCGATAGTCTTGTTATTGTTTGAGCTGCCGCCTGCGCCAAATGTCACGCTGATGTACTCAGGATGACAATCACAGAGTATCTCAAGCATCTCGTCTATATTTTTGAAGTCTTCCTCCTTCTTTGGTGGAAATATCTCAAAGGAGAGCGACTGTGGTTTGTTTGTATGTATCTGTGTAATCTTCATGTTATCCTCCGGTATATATGTTTATTCAATAATTTGTAATTTTTATATTCCATATATTACTGTAGTTTTTTGTCATTGTAAAATATATTTTTCTTTTAGTTTGTCATAAATAAAATCTATATCAAAACTTGCTGAGCATTTGATTTTTTTATATGAGGTGATATAATGGGCGAAGCAAATCAAAAAGAGGTTTCACAATGAAAAAAATAGATTTTGATAATGATTCAATAAAGAAAAATATATTGCAGGCTGCTCTGCCCATGCTGGCAGCCAGATCTAAGCCTGTTGTACAATATAGTAGACCGCATATACATTGCCCGCATACCGGATATGGGAACCACTGCACTCGGTGCTGTGGGGCTTTGCTTTCCTATTATAATGCTGACAATCGCTTTCTCCAATCTCTTTGGAAGCGTGGTGCTCCGCTTTTTTCAATAAAAAGAGGCATGAGTGATGACAGAGCCGCCAATACTATAATGAATACGAGCTTTACAATGGTCTGCACATTCGCAGTCGTTTTTACAGCTTTGTGCATGATTTTTGCAAAGCCTCTTTTAATCGTGTTTGGCGCATCTGAAAATGCTCTCAAATACGCTCTGCCATACCTGCTCATTTATTTGATAGGAACACTCCCATCCATGATTTCAACCGGCATGAATCCCTTTATCAACGCTCAGGGCTACTCCACTACCGGCATGCTGTCTGTTGCAATCGGAGCCGTTGCCAATCTGGTTTTAGACCCGCTTTTTATATTTGGATTTAATTTCGGTATCAAAGGAGCAGCTATTGCTACGGTCATCTCACAAATACTGTCTGCTCTCTATGTGCTTCACTTTCTTAGGAAAAAGGCTGAGCTTAAGGTGCGCCTTATGACACTCTCTGAATTCAGTGAAAACACGCGCTATGCAAAGGACATCATAAGCCTTGGAACCTCAGGCTGTGTCATGCAGCTCACAAACAGCCTGGTATCTATATGCTGCAACAATGTGCTTTCAGTGACCGGTGGCGATTTGTACATATCGGTAATGACCATCGTATCAAGCATCAGGCAGATGGTCGAGACTCCAATTTATGCAATTGTGGAGGGTTCATCTCCTGTTTTAAGCTACAACTATGGCGCCAGAAGACCTGCCCGGGTGAGAAAATCTATTTTCACTATGGGACTGCTCGTGCTTCTATATACAGCTGTCATGTGGAGTGTGATTATACTTGCCCCTCATGCCCTGATTGCAATTTTCAGTTCCGATTCCACCCTTATGGATGATGCGGTGAAGGCTTTGAATATCTACTTTGCGGCATTCATATTTATGGATCTGCAGTACATCGGACAGACCACCTTTAAATCACTGAACAAAAAGAAGCGGGCTATATTTTTCTCCCTGCTTCGCAAGGTGTTCATCGTTGTACCGCTGACATATATTCTGCCTTACTCCTTTGGTATGGGAACCGACGGTGTGTTTATGGCAGAGCCTGTATCAAACGTGATTGGCGGAAGCATCTGCTTTGTAACCATGCTTGGCACTGTGCTACCTGAGCTTCGCAGAATGGAGCAGTAATTACAGCATCTCATCAATGCAGATGCCGTAGCCTCCGGTCGGATCATCGACAAACACATGGGTGACTGCTCCTATTATTTTACCATCCTGTATGATAGGGCTTCCGGATGTGCCCTGCACTATGCCACCGGAGAGCTCTATCAGCCTGTCGTCTGTCACCTTAAGCTCCATTCCCTTGTTTGTATCTGTCGCTTTTTTATCTATATTTGTTATTTCCAGATTATATTTTTCCAGTTTTCCCGATATTTCCGATATCATCTGTGCACTGCCTGTGTGTATCTCATCCTTGCCGGCGACCGGATAATACGTATCCTCTGCGGCATATTCCGACAATTCATCGCTGTCTAGCTGTCCGTAAATTCCCAGATTACTATTGCAGTCAAGTGTGCCTATATGGCTTTTTTTTGCCAAAATATACCACTCCGCCTATCTCTCCCGCGCGCCGGCTTTTCCCTTTTTGATTTTGGTAAGCTTCATGCTGTACAAATCACCACTGTTTGCATACAAGAGATTGCCGCTTTGCGTTCCGTCTCCTATTCCATGCCCCAGCGCTCCAAAACGGCCGTCCTTTGTATAATAAGTGATAGTACCGATTCCTGCCAGATCATCCTTCACCCATATTCCCATATAGTATTTGCCATCATCCATCCTCACAGGCGTGATATCCGCTGACATTTTCTCACCGCCTCGAAGAAATTTAATGTTTACGGTACTTTTATCTTCATGACTTTCATCATGCTGCTTCATAATATCATTCACAGCTTCAGAAAGTTCCTCCTTGTCTGCCACAGTGCGTCCATTGACAGATAGGATATAATCACCGCACTGCACCTTTTTATCTGCCGGATTGACTTTTTTTCCATCCTCGTCTGTCACCTCCGTCGTATTCACTACAAGCACTCCCTCTGTCTGCTCATATATACCGGTCAGCCTGCCACAGGCATATACTCCCTCAACACTTATTCCAGCACTTATTTTATCTGTCTCTTCATAATCTCTGTCAGTAGCTCTGTGAGTTGATGCTGTATCTGCTGTCTGTCCTATGTCTTGTTCGGTTCCGCCGTTTCCACCGTTTCCGCCGTTTTCACCATTTTCACCATTCTCGCCCGAATCAGCCAATACACTGGCCGCCTGTCCGGGAAGCCCTGTCGCATATCTTCCATATCCGGCCTTTGATTCATTTAAAAAACTTCCTAATACACTTTCATCAAATGCCTTATCTCCCCTGCTGCACCACTTATCATCACTGCTTAGTGCAAACATAGCTATCACTGCTGCAGCCAGCGTGACACTCACAAATTTTCCAAAAAACTTCCGCATACTATTACCTCCATTTGGATTAGTATGCTCCTGTCATTTTTCTTTTATTCTTTTAATATCTTATTATCTCATTTTAACTATTCCAAATTATTTTGAGCAAAAGCCGGTATAGTTTGACAGTTTAGGTGTTTTCCTATATAATTTCGATATATTTATATGTTTATTATAAATTTCACATATAATTCCCACGTTGTCCGTTACAAATAAATACTGTAATAGCTTTATAATTCTTAAATCACCATTTAATAAAGGAGGGATTCCATGAATACATACCTGCTCATCACATCTATAGTAATCTTCTTATGTATCCTGCTAAATCGTGTCTCCAACCGCATAGGCATTCCGGCACTTTTAGCCTTTATCGTGCTCGGCATGCTTTTTGGCTCTGACGGAATAATGAAGATAGATTTCGACAATTACGCGTTCGCTGAACAGATATGCTCTACCGCGCTGATATTTATCATGTTCTATGGCGGCTTTGGCACCAACTGGCAGCGTGCAAAGGCTGTTGCCGTTAAGTCTGTGCTTTTGTCCACCATCGGTGTTATTATCACATGCTTTCTCACAGGGCTGTTCTGTCACTTTGCCCTTAATATGAGCTGGGAAATAAGCTTTCTCCTCGGTGCGCTGATTTCATCAACTGATGCAGCGAGCGTTTTCTCCATACTGCGTTCGAAAAAGCTGAATCTGAAATACAATACCGCCTCTCTTCTTGAAGTGGAAAGCGGTAGTAATGACCCATGTGCCTATATGCTCACAGTTGCTTTTATATCCATATCTCAGGGCAGCGCAAGCCCGGGAAATATTGCCATACTCATAGTAAAGCAGCTTGCCTTCGGCATAATCTTCGGCGTCCTGATTGCAAAGCTTTCCATCATGCTCCTTCGATATATACGCTTCAAAAGCGCGGGGTTTGATGCGATTTTCATGGTGGGAATTGCTCTGATATCGTATGCCCTGCCTGCTTACTTTGACGGAAACGGCTTCTTAAGTGCCTATATAGTCGGCATTATACTCGGTAACACAGAAATAGAAAATAAAAAGAATCTGGTAAATTTCTTTGATGGCATAACAGGACTCATGCAGATGCTTATTTTCTTTCTGCTTGGTCTGCTTTCTTTCCCATCAAAGCTGCCACACGTCATAGTACCGGCACTTTTAATATTTATGTGGCTGACCTTTGTGGCAAGACCTCTTTCTGTCGCACTTGTGCTCACACCATTTCGCAGCAAAATAAAACAGCAGCTGCTTGTCTCATGGTCCGGCTTAAGAGGAGCCGCATCCATAGTGTTTTCCATCATGCATATACCGCCACCAATGATGACCTCGACACCTTCCACATAATATTTATGATAGTACTCTTTTCAATACTGCTTCAGGGCTCAATGCTCCCATGGATATCGCGAAAGCTTGATATGCTCGATAAAACAGCCGATGTAATGAAGACCTTCAATGATTACTCCGAGGAAGCAGACATCCAGTTCATACAGCTTACCATACCGGAAAATCATCTGTGGTGTGGCCACAAGCTAAAGGACCTGACGCTGCCTCCTGAGACACTGATTGTGCTTATACGAAGAGGTGAGCAGAATATAATACCGGACGGTGAAACAATAATTCTGCAAAATGATGTGCTCGTGCTTAGTGCCATCACACCTGATGAGGTGCATGGTATAAAACTGGTGGAAAAAATAATAGAAAAAGACAGCAGATATAACAATAAACTGCTGTCTGAAATATCAAAAAAACACAATGAGATTATCATAATGATCCAAAGAAACGGGCAGGTAATCATCCCAAACGGAAACGTACGGCTAACCACCGGTGATATACTGGTAATCAACCGCGCCGTAAACTGATAATGTCAGATTTTTTTCTCCATGCAAGTGCTTTCATCTCGCGTGCGCTCTCCATCACGGTATCTGTGATCTTTGCACCGCCAAGCATTCTGGCAAGCTCAGCCACGCTGTCATTGTCAGTTAGTCTTCGAATCCTTGAAACCGTGGATTTGTTCTCGACTGCTTTTTCAATAAGGAAATGTGCATCTGCCATAGCTGCTATCTGTGGCAGATGTGTGATACATATAATCTGATGGTTGCGGCCAAGCTCATTCATCTTCTCAGAGACCATCTGAGCTGTACGTCCACTGATTCCAGAATCAATCTCATCGAAAATAAGCGACTCAATGTGGTCATTTTCTGCCATGATTGTCTTGATGCCAAGCATAATACGCGACAGCTCTCCTCCGATGCTACCTTGCCGAGCGGCTTAAGCGGCTCTCCGGGGTTCGTTGATATGAGAAACTCCGGCGCATCGATGCCGTTTGCCGTATAGTCCGGCAATCTGTCAAACTGCATATCAAACTGTACATCAAGGAAATTCAAATCATTAAGTGCTGATTTAATTTCTGACACAAGCTTTACAGCACTCTTTTGTCTGATTTCTGATACCTCATCCGATATCTGTGCCAGCTCCTTTTCCTTTTTCGCAAGCTGCTGCTCTAATTTCTGTAAATAAGAATCATAATCGTTCAGGACACTGATACGCTCCCTCTTTTCATTGAGTGCTATCAGTATATCATCAATTGAGTTGCCGTATTTGCTCTTTAGATGATTTATCTCATCCAGACGCTTTTGTGTCTCATAGAAGGTCTCCTCGTCAAACTCTGCCTGTGATATATATCCTGATATCTCGTGATTAAAATCAGAAAGCAGACTGTCTATCTCTGACAGCTGACTCTCCAGAGCTTCCACATCCTCATCATAACCTGATACCAGTGACAGCTCTCTTACCGCCCTGCCAATAAGCTCTGAGGCACTCTCCATCTCGCCTCCTGTGGCAGAATATGCAGCATTTACGCCCTCCATGATTTTCTTTCCGTTTGAAAACTTCCTAAACTGCGCCTCAAGCTCCTCATCCTCACCAGACACCAGGGAAGCTTCTTCTATCTCCTTCACCTCGTACTCAAGGAATGACAGCTCACGGCTTCTTTCTTCATTGTCGATATTTGACTTTTCATACTCATCCTTAAGTGCCCTATATGCTTTGTATGTGACTGAAAGCTGCTGCTTTTTATCTCCAAGCGGCTGCTTTGCGTACTCATCAAGTATATCAAGGTGTTTTTCTTTGATAAAAGTGACTGGTGCTCATGCTGACCGTGGATATCTATGAGATATGAGGCTACTTCCTTCATTCGTGAAACAGACACGGCTTCACCGTTTACCCTGCCGACTGCGCGCGACTGTGTGATTTTACGGCTTAAAATCACGCATCCGTCCTCGACCTCCACATCAAGCTCCCTTAAAGCCTCTATAATCTTTGGGTCCTCAACTGAAAAAATAAGCTCCACAAAAGCAGGCTTTTCATTGTCTCTTAGCATCTCCTTTTGCACTTTTTCACCAAGCGCCAGATTGATAGAGCCTATGATGATTGATTTTCCGGCTCCGGTCTCTCCTGACAGTATATTTAGTCCGTCGGAAAACTCAACCTCACACTCATCTATGAGTGCCAGATTCTTTACATGTAGATTTTGTAACATATTTTCTCCTTCCTCTCCCAGGCATGACGATATATGTTATTTTCTGTTACAGTTCAGCTATAATCTGATATTCATGTAACATTATTCCACAATTCTGCGGATTTTTTTCATCACCGCATATGTATCATCAACAGTCCGGATTGCACACATGATTGTGTCATCTCCTGCAATCGAACCGACGATTTCTCTCATCTTCATGGCATCTATTGCAGCACAGACAGCGCTTGCCATTCCCGATACAGTTTTTATAACGAGGATATTCTGTGCCATATCCATTGACAAAAAGCCCTCTCTGAGTACTCTTTCGTATTTCTTTGAGAGATTCTCAGGTGCATCCGTTATCACGGGCGTACTTCTGTCTGCCGCCTGCGGTAGGAATCTTTGTGAGCTTAAGCTCCCTGATATCCCTGGATACTGTGGCCTGAGTCACGCGAAAACCATCTTTTTCAAGAAGCGCAGACAGCTCATCCTGCGTCTCTACCTCATTCTTTTGGATTATCTCAATTATCTTGGATTGTCTGTTTGTTTTCATGTCCTGCCACCTCATAAATATTATTTGTAACTATTCATTATAACAATCCTTATCTGTGTTATGAATAATTTCCCATCTTTTTGCGGAGTATCTCCAAAAAGCTTCTCTGGTGAAGCTTGCAAATCTTTGTATGATTGGCTGCCCTTGAAATAACAAAACGGTCTCCCACAGACCAGCTCTGCCGTGGTGTCGCCATCATAGCTGACACACGCCAGCTCATCGTTTTGCTCCCTACGGCTTAGAATCTCTATCTCTATCTCATCATCGCCTGAAAGCACAATGCTCTTTGACGTAAGATTGTGAGCATTGTTCGGTGTGAGCAGTATCATATCGCCCTTCGGATCCACAATCGGACCTCCCGCCGACATACTGTAGCCTGTAGAGCCTGTTGGAGTCGCAACAATGATGCCATCGGCATGGTAATTGTTTAAAAACTCACCATTTACATACACATTGAGGCTTAATATCTGCAAATTGCCTTTTCTATGGATGACTATATCATTTAATGCAACTCTCGAGGTCTCACTGCCTCTTTTATGCCCTGTGAGCATAATACGGTCCTCTGTCATGTATTTATCAGCCATGAGCGAATCAATAGCGTCAAATACCGTAGCTCCTCCACCTCACACAGATAGCCGAGTGTGCGAGATTCACTCCCATAAGCGGAATCTCAAGTGTCTCCACCCTTGTGGCTGCACGAATCAGTGTACCATCTCCGCCGAGCACAAGAATACACTGCGTATCCTGTGGTATATCCTCAAGCTCAAACTCGTTATCGGATATAGCCTCGACATTGCTCATAAGCCCTTTGCCGTGCCGCCCTTTTGCTCTATGTATGCCACTATTTTATTTGTAAGTGCAAAATCCTGTCCTTATAGGCATTTGCTATCACAACAAAATGTTTCATAGTCTATTTCCTGTCCAGCTCTCCATGCGCGGCCTCGACCACACTATGAATATCCACTGATTCCTCCTTTATAGGATCATCTGTCTTTTTGATATGTACGAGGTACTCTATATTACCCTCAGGCCCCTTGATTGGCGAATACTCAAGGTCTAACACACTAAATCCATTTGAAAGTGCAAAGGATATGATATTGTTCACTACCTCCTCATGCACGCTCTTGTCACGGACCACGCCCTTTTTACCTACTTTTCCCTGCCTGCCTCAAACTGTGGCTTGATAAGACAAACCATCTCTCCACCGTCCTTTAACAGTGCTCTTGCAGGACCTAACACCTTGGTAAGTGATATGAATGACACATCAACCGATGCAAATCCAGCTCATCATCTATGTCATTGGGCGTCACATACCTGATATTGGTCTTTTCCATGCACACCACGCGCTCGTCCTGACGCAGCTTCCATGCAAACTGGCCATATCCGACATCCACGGCATACACCTTTTTAGCACCATTTTGAAGCATACAGTCTGTAAAACCGCCTGTTGAAGCACCTATATCCATGCACACCTTGCCATCCATCGTGATATCAAAGTGCTTCATAGCCTTTTCAAGCTTTAGCCCTCCACGGCTCACATACTGCAGTGTCTTTCCATGAATCTCAATATTGCAGTCATCAGGAAATGTGCTTCCCGCCTTATCCTCACGGTTGTTATTTACAAAAACATTGCCCTCCATAATCATGGTCTTTGCTTTTTCCCGTGATGGTGCAAGGCCTCTGTTTACAAGTAATACGTCTAATCTTTCTTTCATACTGTATGTTACCTCTATCTATAATGCTGCTATTATACGCTTAGCCACCGATTCGGCATCCACATGCAGCTCCTTTTTGAGCACCTCGACATTGCCATGCTCCACATAGCAGTCAGGAAGTGCAACTGTCAACACCTCAAGAGCTATGCCGTTAGTCTTGACATACTCCGTCACATGCTCACCAAAACCGCCGCTTTGCACGTTTTCCTCCATAGTCACAAGCAGGCTGTGTTCAGCCGGCAGTTCCTTAATTGCTTCCTTATCAAAAGGCATTGCAAAACGCGCATTGATAAGTGTAGCAGAGATTCCATCTGCCTCAAGCAGCTTTACTACATCAACGGCAGTCTTTACCATACTGCCGAGTGCCATGATAGCACCGTGCTTCCTTTTCTGATTAGCTCACTCTTTGCAAGCTCTATCGGCTGTCTGATTTCCTTAAGGCCGTCATAGGCTGCCCCTCTTGGATATCTGAGTGCAATCGGACCGTCATATGCCACTGCAAACTTCATCATATCAGACAGCTCCCACTTATTCTTCGGAGCCATGATTGTCATATTCGGGATGACCGACAGATATGATATGTCAAATATTCCCTGATGTGTCTCTCCGTCACTGCCTACAAGCCCTGCCCTGTCGATTGCAAAGATGACATGCAGATTCTGTATGCACACATCGTGAAGTATCTGGTCAAACGCCCTTTGTAAAAATGACGAGTACACCGCAAATACCGGGATAAGTCCTGCTTTTGCAAGCCCTGCCGCAAAGGTCGTGGCATGTGCCTCGGCTATTCCCACATCAAAAAATCTATCCGGGAAATTGCGGTGGAATCTGCGAAGCCCTGTTCCATCTGCCATGGCAGCCGTTATCGCAACTACCTTTGGATTTCTCTCGCCCAGCTTCTTCATGACTGTTGAGAAGACATCTGTGTAATTGGCCTTCGTGCGCTTATTCTTTGGAAGTCCTGTCTCTATGACAAATGGCTCTGCACCGTGAAATCTGGAAGGATAACGCTCAGCCGGGCCATAGCCTGCTCCTTTTTTCGTGAGCACATGCACAAGCACCGGACCATCCACACGCTTTGCCTCATCAAACACACGGCACATTTCCTTTATATCACTGCCATCCACAGGTCCCAAATAGATGATGCCCATCTCCTCAAAGAACATACCCGGAATAAAAAGCTGCTTTATGCTGCTCTTTGTATTCCTGATATGCTTTACCATACGCTCTCCGTAGATTGGTATATGGTTTAGGGAATTCATAACATTATTCTTTAAATCCCTGTATGCATCCGCTGTGCGAAAGCCTGAAAGATACTGGCTGATGCCCCCGACGTTCTCTGAAATCGACATATTGTTGTCGTTTAACACTATAATAAAATTGCCTTTAACGCTTGAAGCGTTGTTGAGCGCCTCATATGCCATGCCTCCGGTCAGCGCACCGTCTCCTATTACAGAAACCACGTGGTAGTCTTCTCCTGTTACCTGTCTGGCTGTCGCAAGCCCAAGTCCCGCTGAGATGGATGTGGAGCTGTGTCCTGTATTAAAGCAGTCACAGTCGCTCTCATCCGCCTTTGGAAAGCCACTCATGCCTCCATACTGTCTGAGCGATGAAAATCCATCCTTTCTGCCGGTGAGTATCTTGTGTGTGTACGACTGATGCCCTACATCCCACACTATCTTATCCTTCGGCAGATTAAAGCACAGATGCAGCGCCATGGTAAGCTCCACAACTCCGAGGTTTGATGCCAGATGACCTCCTGTCACCGATATGCTCTCTATAAGAAACTGCCTGATTTCATCCTTTAACATCGCAAGCTCCTCAGGTGTCAGTTTTTTTATATCATTTTCCTTTTGTATCTTTTCTAAAACCATCCTATTTCTCCCGATGGATCAAATATTCAAATAGCTCCTTAAGAAATGCATCGTCGTATCCCAAATCATCAAGCTGCTCCTCTGCCTCCTTGGAGATGCGCTCCACATCAGAAACCGCTTTATCCAATCCCTCAAATGTGACATATGTCGCTTTATTATTTTTCTCGTCACTGCCTACCGGCTTTCCAAGCACCTCAAGTGTACTTGTGACATCAAGCACATCATCCTGTATCTGAAACGCAAGCCCCAGCTTTGCCGCTATCTGCTCCACGCGTGATACCTCATCAGACGATGCCCCTGCAAGGATTGCTCCTATCATCATCGAGCTCTCTATAAGTGCGCCTGTCTTAAGCCTGTAGATAAAGTCAAGCTTTTCCCTTGTGATAGGACAGTCATCGGATTTCTCGCTTTCCACATCAACCACCTGTCCTCCTACCATACCATACACGCCTGCCTTTTTTGCAAGCACTGTAAATGCTCTTGCCACACGCGTATCAGCCACTTCCATGTCAAAAGCCTTTGCTGCGGTCTCATATGCCAGGTTTAAAAGTGCATCACCTGCAAGAATGCCCATAGCCTCACCGTACACAGCATGTGTGGTCTTCTTTCCACGCCTGTACTCATCATTGTCCATGGCAGGCAGGTCATCATGCACCAGCGAGTAGGTGTGTATCATCTCGATTGCCGCCATAAATGGCTCAATCACTGCACTGCTTCCGCCAAACATATGGTAAGTCTCTTCCATGAGGATAGGGCGAAGCCTCTTTCCGCCAGCTCTCACACTATAGTTCATGGCCTCAAAAATAATCCTCTGCTGTCCCTCCTCAGCGGGAAGAAACTTCTCAAGCACATCGTTTATATGCTCTACCTTTTGCTGCAGCTCTTCCATGAATTGTGACTTATTTAAATTCCCATTTAAGCTCATCAGAATTCCTCCAGTTGTCCGTCGCTGTTTAGCACAAGCATGGCCTTTTCCATGCCCTGTACCATATCATTGGCACTCTTTACCTCATCAAGCCCCTTCTTGTAGAGCTCAAAGGCCTCATCCAGGGATACATCCGCATCCTCCATCCTCGCCACTATCTTCTCTAAGTGTGCAAAGCGCTCCTCGAGTGTCAGTGTTTTTTCATTTTCTTTGCTCATCGTTAATAACCTCCGAAACTACGGCCCTTGCATGACCGTCTATCAGATATATATTTATATCATCGCCTGCATTGATATCGGATACACTGTGCAGTGCCCCCTTCTTTTCCACCTCGACATACGCATAGCCCTGTGCCAGCTTTTTGGCCGGTGAATATGCGTCCAGTGTACCTGAAAGCAGTGCCAGACGCTGTCTGCAATCCGAAAGCCTCTGCTTCATAATCCTTTCAAGTGCATCCTCGATATCTGCCAGACGCCTTTTATTCTCATTTAGTTTATTCTGTGGACTAAGGAAATTAAGTCTTGTTTTAATATGTGACAGCTTTTCCCTGAAAAAATCAATCCGGCCTGTCAGATTTCTGTCCATCCTGCGGCGCAGATTGTCAAGGCGCTCTAACGTCTGTCTGTAGTCACTGACTGCAAGCTCTGCAGCCGCTGAAGGTGTGGGTGCTCTCCTGTCTGACACAAAATCCGCTATCGTCCAGTCAGTCTCATGCCTACTGCCGAGATGATTGGCGTGCGGCAGTCAAATATGCTCTCGCCACAATCTCCTCATTAAAGGCCCATAAATCCTCTATGGAGCCTCCGCCTCTGCCGACTATTATCACATCAAGATTCATCGCATCCAATGTCTGTATGCCTTCACTATGCTATTAGCCGCACCCTCTCCCTGCACAAGTGTCGGATAAAGTATAACCTGTACATATGGATTCCTGCGCGATGATACATTCCTTATATCCTGCACGGCCGCGCCCTGTCGGTGCTGTAACCACACCAATACGGCCGGCATACCGTGGAATAGGCTGCTTGTACTCTGCGGCAAACAT
>ENA-OQEB01000303-OQEB01000303.1-human-gut-metagenome-genome-assembly--contig:-NODE-303-length-21102-cov-8.086675_pt1 | contig 21102 bp, 29 predicted proteins | sample MGYA00242787_ERZ504619 | MGnify/ENA primary metagenome ERZ504619 (study PRJEB26092, sample SAMD00036317) | human gut metagenome | host: Homo sapiens | study: EMG produced TPA metagenomics assembly of... | reverse complement strand
GAGACGACCGTTGCCGCCGCCGACAGCAAGCCTGTCGCCGATCAGCCGAGCCCGCTGCCGATGCATCCGCCAAGAAGGATGTCGATGGCCTGAAGGTCCTCGTCCTGTGCGCCGGCGCCGGCACCTCTGCCATGCTTGCCAACGCCATCAAGGAAGGTGCCGCACAGACCGGAGAGAACATCGCTTCCTCCGCAGCGCCTATGGCCAGCACACTGCCATCATGGATCAGTACGACGTCATCGTGCTCGCTCCGCAGGTTCGTAGCTACTACAACGACATGAAGGCCGACACCGATCGTCTGGGCATTAAGCTGCTCGCCCCGCGCGGTAAGGAATATATCGACCTTACTCGCGACCCCGCTGGCGCCATCAAGTGGCTCCGCGAGAACCTCGACTAGTTCCTCCCTCTGTTGGTGCCCGGATCCCCAGTTCGGGCACCTCTCCCTATTCGTATCCCACAGAAGGATGACTCATGACCAACCCCATGCAGTTCCCCGACGGCTTTGTGTTTGGCGGCGCCACCGCCGCTTACCAGGTTGAGGGTGAGACCCGCACGCACGGCAAGGGCAAAGTGCCCTGGGACGATTTCCTGGCTGCTCAGGGTCGCTTCTCCCCCGACCCCGCAAGCGACTTCTACAACAAATATCCGGTCGATATCGACTTGTGCCAGCGCTTCGGCATTAACGGCATTCGCGTCTCCATCGCTTGGAGCCGCATCTTCCCCAGTGGCACCGGCGAGATTAACCCCGAGGGTGTCGCTTTCTATCACGAGCTTTTCGCCACCTGCAACAAAGCTGGCGTTATCCCCTATGTCACGCTCGATCACTTCGATACGCCCGAGGCCTTTTACCAGAACGGCGGCGAGGGTTTCCTGACGCGCACGACCATCGACGCCTTCGTCGAGTACGCCAAGTTCTGCTTTGCCGAGTTCACCGAGGTCAAGCACTGGTTTACCTTTAACGAGATTCCCGCAACCGCCGAGGGCAGCTTTATCGTCGGCAACTGGCCGCACGGCGAGAAGTACCGCCTGGACAAGGCCTTCCAGCTCATGCACAACATGATGGTGGCCCACGCCAAGGCTGTCGTCGCCTTCCATGAGGGCGGCTTTGAGGGCGAGATCGGCATTGTCCAGAACCTGGAGCCCAAGTATCCCCTCGATCCCAACAGCGCTGCCGACTGCGAGGCGGCTCGTATGGCCGACGTCATCAACAACCGCTGGGTACTCGACGCCACCTTCCGCGGCCACTATGCAGCCGACACCATGGAGGCCGCGACCAAGCTGGCCCATATCGCCGGCGGCGAGCTCGACGTCCGCGACGAGGACATCGCCGCGCTGACCGCCGCGCTCCCCTACAACGATTGCCTGGGCGTCAACACCTACAAGTGCCAGTTCCTGCGTGCCGCCGAGGGCGAAAACGACATCAACCACAATGGCACCGGCGACAAGGGCTCCTCGCGCTGGTTCCTCAAGGGCGTGGGCGAGTCATGCGTGCGCGAAGGCGTACCCACCACCGATTGGGACTGGATCATCTATCCCGAGGCCTCTACGACCTGCTGCTCCGCATTAAGAACGATTACCCCAACTACAAGAAGATCTACATCACCGAGAACGGCATGGGCTATAAGGACGACTTCGAGGACGGCTTTATCGACGACGCCCCTCGCATCGACTATATGCGTCAGCATCTCGCATGGGTCCTCAAGGCAATCGACGGCGGCGTAAACGTCGACGGTTACTTTGTGTGGTCGCTGCAGGACCAGTTCTCCTGGACCAACGGCTACAACAAGCGCTACGGCCTGTTCTACATCGACTTCGAGACCCAGAAGCGCTATCCCAAGGCGAGCGCGTACTGGTACAAGAACGTCGCGGAGACCGGCCTGCTCATGGCCTAGTTTCCGCCGCATACCCCTGTCGGCCGCATGCGAATCCCTCCACGGGTTCGCATGCGGCCTTTTTGTTTTCGCGCGGGTCGGCAGCCGTTTGTCTAAATCTGTAACATCAAGTCGAGTTTTTTGCCTCTACCTGTTACAAATCAAGACAAACGGGAATCACTCTGCCGAAACGTCTCAATCTGTAACAGATATCTGCTCAAATCGAGTCTAGGTGTTACAGATTGAGTTTTTGATTTGGGAGGTTGAGGATGGGGGATCGCGTGCCGAAAGCATGGTCCCCGGATAAAAAAGCTCGCCGGCCAGGCCGAAGACATGGCCCACATCAAGGCAGACCTTTGCCCCTGCTCGCCCGAGCAAAAAGTCATGCCCCTCGATGCGCTCTGCCAGTCCGGCACCGAGACCCCGCAATGGCGGTGGGATGTGCTGGTCGGAGAGGGCGACCCGCTCTACTGCAAGTCCCGAGAGATCTAAGTATCCGCTGCAAGGTATAAGAACGAATTGGAGCCCTGGTACATACCGGGGCTCCTCGTGGTAGTGGCTGTCTAATGAATCTGGTGGCTAGGCCTCTTCGCCGCCACTGGATTCAGTTACCGTTTCCTCCTCACTATGTTGCGTCTCTCTCGTAGCCTCATCAACTTCTGTTGACGAATGTGCCTCTTCGTATACTTCGATGTTCGCCTTGAGCATGGTTGCACTCTGTTCAGCAAGAGCGATCTTCCTCTGGTGCTTGTCGTAGGCATACAGTCCGATTCCACCTGCGACTAGCGTGGCTACAGAACCGATTACTCCACCCTGGATTCTTCCAACGGAAATCCCGCCCGCTCTGATATTGCTGATCAGCGCCTGAGGCCCACCGAGCTCTTTCGCCAGATGCGACAATTGCGCATAGTCCCAAGTCGTCATTGCCTTTTCCTCACTTTCTTTCACTTCAGCACCGCTTCCACTGGGGTGCTCACTTTCGACAGTGCTATCATGCCATCGGTAAATAAGACGGTATATGTCCTATAATTGTCTTATCTGTTGTTAATGAGGAATGATTAAGACAATGTACGTCCGCAAAGATCGCCCTAAGGACATTTTTCCAAAGAGACTCAGCGGTTTGATGGAAAGCTATGAAATAGAAAAGGGGCGCAGAGGCATTAGCAATATCGGCCTTGCGCGTCTGCTCTATCAAAAGCGTAACGGTGCCGATGATGCCTCGCTAGCCGATGACCGCTATGCAGTGGAAAGGGAGAACGGCCGCAAGGCGATTGCGAGAAAGATCAGCCGATTTCGAAAAGGAGATCAGTTTCCTCAATGGGATGACCTCGTAGATCTGGCTGACATATTCGGAAAGCCAGTAGGTTTTCTCATCGGGGAGACCGATTGTGATACGTACGAGCTCCAAGATATTGCTGACTTCCTTGGTCTCAGCGGCGAGGCTGTTCTGTCCATCGAGCGTATGACGAGAAAAGTTAGTGCGGAGTGGCTTCCGGAACAGTCTGGCGGCAACGGCGGAGACCATGAGGAATGGGAAAAATACCTCGTGAATGATATGGTCGCGAAGGCGAATGCCGAGCAGAAGCTTGCAGGGCAGTGCTCAATCGAATGCTGACCGCAGCAGCGTTTAAAGACCTTGTGCTCTGCCTGTCTGAGGTCGGCGATGCCCAATACAATCTGCTTATGGAACGCATTGCAAGTGCGGAAATAGAACTGAGAGACGCAGACGTACTCAGTGACAACCACCCAGACTCCATCATGGGGCAAATGGCGGCAAAATCCCGATTCAGGGATGCTGCAACACGCCTGCAGGAAGCGGAAAATGCGGTGAGGTCCAGCAGGTATGCAGCTTATGAATGCCATGTCCGCATCGTTGATGAAATGTTCTCGGATATTACCCAGACTGACGCAAATACCGTAGCCAAAGAGCATGTCAAGCAGAGACAGTCAGGTAACCAGGCGTAGCCGTCGTATCGATACGGAAGTGGGTATAAACCGTCCTGCTGCTTGCATACGTGGTTCCGTTGCCGCCCGTCAGCTTGTAGCAGTTATAGAAGCACTGCGAGTCCGAAACCCCGCTCGAAGGCAGCGCCCAGGTGGCGTCGGCGTAGATCGTCACCAGCGACGAGCACCCCGAGAAGCAGTAGGTCAGGTCGGTGAGCGCAGACGGTCGAAGCCTCGGAAGTCCAGCTCGGCGGGCGACGAGCGCGAAGCGAACGCGAACCGCACGACTTGACACCTGCGAGGTTGCCCAAACCGGAGACCACCTCCAGCGCCGTGCATGAGTAGAAGAGGTGGGTCAGGTTCATGGTTGCGAACGTCGCCATGTCTGCCGCGAAGGCGATGCGCTCATCGGCCGCCTGGCCTTCACCTGCTGGATTTCGTCGCGCAGGCGTCCGCCACCTCGGCGCTCTTGGCAGCCTCGGCCACTTGCCCCTCAAGCTCCTTGATGCGAGCCTCCTGCTTGGCGAGAAGCGCCTGGTAGCCCCTCTCCGAGTCCACTGCCTGCGGCTCTTCCGCCTGCGCGACCCCTTCTTGGCCGCCCGCCTGCGCTGCGACCTCTTCCTCGTCGTCGATGCTATGGTCGTCTCCGTCCATGTCGGCCTGCCTTTCGATTGACATAGGCCAGCACAAACGAACCGTCCCTTAACCATGCAAATAGGCTAAAGGTCGGTCACAAAGTGAGGTCATCCAGTCCGTTCGGCAGTTTGTGACCATTAGCAAGAATTAGAGGCAACGCAACGAGCGAACGCTCGATAATGGTCTAGAATATTGGACTTGACATTTGGGAGGCAAGATGGAGACTGTGAACCTTATCCTTGGAATTATCGCGTCTATCGCATCCATCGCCGCCGCCGTCATCTCACTCCAAAACAAGCAAGAGATCAAGTCAATCAAAAAGAGTCTAAGCGACAACTCGCAGACCGCTACAGGTAAAGTTGCCACAAACGTCGTAGGCAGCAACAACTCGGCGAACATCCATGCTTCGCGATAAGCCAACGCAGACAAGCCAGAGCGCAATTGGAAAGGTCGCCACGAACATAACCGGCGACTCCAATAGCTATGACTCACATGACATAAACATCTACCAGCCCGTCTCGTCTGGCCCGCACCGGCCGCTTACAAAGACGCTCATGTATAAACTCCTGCAAATCATGATTTCGTCGACTGAGCCAACGGGCGAAGATTTCCCCCTTACGCCTCCGCCTCCTATAGAGAAGAAGCTGATTTACAACCACGCACCGCGTTACCTAAACATCATCAACGAGTATTCTGAGAACTACGCTCGTCTCGACAGCGTGATCAAGGAATTCCCCGACAGCGAAGCCATCATCCAAAGGCTGAACAAGATGTTTGTCAATGTGGCAGACGTTCGCGATGACGGCAAGCTGTGCGTAGGAAACGGCGATGCACAGCTCAAGCTCATCGAGAACGAGATCTATAACATGATTGTGAATGACGCAAGCTTTCAGGCTGACGAGGTCCCCGAAGAAATCATCAACCAGTTCTGCGTTGCGTTGATTGCCGTTGCCGTGGCAAAATGCAGAGTCCTTCTGAGGCCAGGTGATGACGATGCTGCTGCTTGATCGCAATAATGAGCCGACGAGCACGGTCTATTACATCGCTGCCGCCTTGGATGGCTACATCGACCAGAACCCAGGCTTGGACGCCGGTCAACTCTATGAGGTAACGGCGAACACTCTGGTCAAGAAAGAAGTGAGCTACGACTTCTTTGTCATGGCTTTGGACTTTCTCTTCCTCCTCGGACGCGTGTCAATAGACGAGAAGGGAGGGCTACATGTTCATCAAGTCGCTTAGAATTCGCAAGACAACAACTGACGAAATAGTTCGCGAGGTCTTATTCCACAAGGGTGCCAACCTCATCGTCGATACCGAGGACTCCGAATCGCACAATCGCGTTGGAAAAACAACCTTCCTCAAGCTCATTGATATCGCAATGGGCGCCAAGGACAGGAAGCTCATTTACACAGACGCCGACACGGGCACGGTGACCGAGGAGCTACGCGATTTCATCGTCACAAACAAGATCGCCGTCGACATGACACTGACATCGGATTTTCCCGATGGCGATGACGTGATTCTCACAATCGACCTCTTCCCGAATGGAAGGTACTACATAGACGGCGAAAAGATGGGGCAGAAAGCTTACCAGCAACGACTCAATGTCTTGCTTTTCGGGAACGAAGCGAATGTGCCCACGTTTCGCCAATTGATCAATTCATTTGTCCGCGTGTCCGTAGGCGGGGATGATAATTCCTTCCTCAAAACCGTTCCCAGCGGCAGCACATCCATCTACCGGAGTGTCTACAACGCTCTGTTCGGCATCTCAGATCCGGCGCTCGACAAAAAGCGTGACGACCTCAACAAGGACTTGAACAAGACGCGTGAGTCCATCAAACGCTATAAGAAAGTCCAGAACGTCGATACGGTCAGCGAGCAGCAGCAGATACTTGCAGGGCTCGAAGCCGAGCATGAAGAAGTCCAGTGCAAGCTCAACAGCATCATCGACGCCGATGTCTACAGGGCCAACCGCGATGAAATCGCGGCTACACGCACCCGATACGCATCTCTGACACTGCAACTCTCAGACATAGACTACAGGCTGCAACGAAATGAAGAGGCCCTGCAGACTGCTATGCAAGAGCGCGGTAGACAAGCCGACGTTAATTTGAGCAGACGGTTTTTCGAGGAAGTCTGTTCGATGATCCCGATGGTGAATGCAACTTTCGAAGAGATGGTCGCATTCAACAACCAGCTCTGCGACAACAAGATTGCCTATTTCGCGAGTGTGGCAGAAAAACTGAAGGCCGAGCGTGCATCTGTGCAACGTGAAATCAGCCAACTGTCATCGCAGAACAGCCAATTCATGTCATTGGTGGAGCAAGACTCATCGATGAGTACGAGTCGCTTCAGGCACGCCTAGTTGAGCTTTCGAGCAGTATCGGCAAATGCGAGAAGTAATAGATACGCTCAACAGCTTGAGGTAGAACAGACCAGCATTGAGGGAAAAATCGCATCGCTTGGCTCGTCTGATGATGGCGACGAGCCGCAATCCAACGATTTTGCTGCAATGATGCTTGCGTTTAACGCATTCTTCACTCCGCTTGCCAGGGAGTTCAACAACGAATCGCCGCTGCTCGTTTACTATGAAGAGTCGAACAAGTTCCCCGTTGCAATACGTGATACCGCTGGCTCCAGCACGGGCACACGCAAGTCACTCATCGCCGCATTTGATTTAGCGTATCAGCAGTTTGCAGAATCAAAGGGCATCAAGACTCCGCGCTTCATAGTGCATGACGTCCTTGAAAACATCGAGGGTAAGGTGTTGCGTGACATAATCGCACGCGCCAGCACAATCAACTGCCAGTACATAGTCGCAGTCCTTAAGGAGAAGCTCGATTCGTCGCTGATACCAGCCGAGGAGCAGGGTAAACTGCAAATCCTGCAGCTTTCGATTGACGATATGCTTTTCACGCGTGGCAAAGGTGTTGCGTCGTAGGAGTGACCTGTACTCTCCTACTCCCGTATCCCCACCGAGAACTCCCCGCCGAAGTTGTTCACCTCGAACCGCTCGTCAGCCACAAGTCCCTCCTTGCTCACACGGCACGCGAACGGAAACAACTCGGCCACGTCCTGCAGTTCCAGGAACGTCCGGTAACTCGACCGGTTTACCAGCATGTCGGCAAAGACCAAAAACCGCGTAAGCTCGTCATTCAGTTCGATGGGCTCTGCAATCACGTAGTGCCCCCGCCTCACGCGCCGGACAACGCCGAACTGATTGAGCGATGCCACAATCTTTTCGGAGCCCTTCAGGATGGTCATGCGCTTGCGCGCCGCCTCAACGCTCTTATTGTCCCGGCCTAGTCAAGTACCCGTTGCCTCTCCTCGACCATCTCGCAGAAGCCTCCCACATCCATGAGCCATTCTTGCTGTGAAGGCGTGTAGGTGGGGAAAAGCTGGGAGGGGATGACGAGCTGGAGCTTGCTGTCACGCATGGCGTTCGTGTAGTCCACGCTCACGGCGGGCTCCAGCGTGATAAGGTGCTTACGCTCGATGCGGTTCGCCTCCTCGAGCACCTGCCTCCAGCGCTCCTTGATGGTCGTCTTCGCACCGAGCATCGTAAGGCTCGAGGAGGGGAACCCCTCATCCCGGTAGCACTCGATTGACGGAAAAATGAAGTCCGGCTTCGACTTTCCCTCGGTGTAGGGCTGTGCGGAGTATCGGATTCCCCTACCCTTGAACAGGAACTCAAGCTGGTGCTCGAACGCTGTGCCCGCGCGGGACTTCCTGCGCTGGAAGGTCGACATGGTGGTCTTCAGAATGCCGTCGACGTCGAGCTGGCCGTTCAAATAGGGCGCAAGGTCTCTCTCAAGCAGATGGCGCTCAAACACCTTGAACAGCAATTCCTCGCGCTCGTAGCACGCGAGCAGGCTTCGATCGGGGTCATCCGCCCAGTCGAGACCTTCAAGGGTTGAGATGGAGTACTCCGTAAGTCGATGCCCTTCGGAAACGTATGTCCAAACCTCTTGACCATATCGTCCAAGTAGATATCCGCGCTCAAGGGAGCGCGCGTCTCGATACCAATCATGCCGAGGATGCGCGAGGCCACCGCACCGATACGGTTGCGCTCGCCCTTTGATACGGCATAGCCCGAGCGGTCGGGCTCCTCGAAGCCGAACAGCCACCTCAGCTGCGACTCGATGGTCGAGCCTTTTTTAGCGAAGATGATGAGCAGCCCGAGGTCATCGGAGTTGGCGACCACCATGAGGTCGCCAGCGGATGCCTGCCTGATGGCGGGGTTGTCCTTGTAGTAGAGACGGTACTCGGTTCTCGTGGGATGTTTGCGGCGCGCATCGTACCAAGTCACGGTCCCGTCGCACATCTCCGGCTCCGCCTCGTCGCACATGTAGGCGAACGTGGTGCGGATGTCGCGGATGTCGTCGTCACCGAACAGCGACCTCAGCGGCAGCGTGCCGTTGAACTCGTGCTGATTACTCCTACCTGCGTCGATATCGACGTCCGCGAGGGTCTTCGAGACCGCGCCGTCGAAGTAGCTGCTAAGCGCCCCGTAATCCATCCTGACACGCTCCCATCATGAGCTTGGCCACCGACCGTATTACAGGGACCGTCACCGAATTGCCGAACTGGCGGTAGGCCTGTGTGTCGGAGACCGGGATTATGAACCGGTCGGGAAATCCCTGCAAGCGCGCGCACTCTCTAGGGGTCAGCTTACGGGGGTTCTCGCCCTCGCCGCGCGAGACCAAGATCTCACTACCGTCCTTATGATAGCGTGCGGAGAGCGTCCTCGTGGTGTCCGATGGAGTGATAAGACCGTAGCCGAACCCGTTGCCGGCGGCCTCGTGCTTGGCCTTGTATGCTTTCAAATATGACCACAGCTTGTCGGAGAGCACGTACCTCGCGTCCGCATCCTCCTCCAGAATCTCCGCGGCTTTCTGACCACTGTTCGGGCAGTCGAGGTCGTCCCAAGAGAACTCCACATCGTCGCGAAAGCCAACAATGTAGATGCGCTCGCGGTGCTGGCATGTCCAACCCTTGGAGTCCAGAACCTTGTAGTGAACGTGGTAACCGAGCTCGTCCTGGAGGACCTGCATGATGACGTCGAACGTTCTGCCCCTGTCGTGACTGATCAGATTCTTCACGTTCTCGAGCAGGAACGCCTTCGGGCGCTTCTCGTTCAGGATGCGTGCAACCTCGAAGAAGAGCGTGCCCTGCGTCTTGTCTTCGAAGCCCGTAGCGCGACCAAGGGAGCGCTTCTTGGACACACCCGCAAGCGAGAACGGCTGGCATGGAAAGCCAGCGAGCAGCACGTCGAAGTCGGGGATGTCTGAAGCGGCGACCTCACGGATGTCCCCCGCCGGGTTTCGCCGTAGTTCATGCGGTAGGTCTTCTGCGCAAACTTATCCCACTCGCAGGAGAAGACGCACCTGCCGCCCAGCTCCTGGAACGGCATGCGGATCCCGCCGATGCCCGCGAACAGGTCGATGAAGGTGAAGGCAGGCTTCCCCTCCCCTGCGGGTGCAAAGGGGGCGCGATGGCCGAGGGTGGAGATGTACTTCGACTCGGCTGCGGTGGGCCTTGTTTCGCCTGCCTCCCAGCGGCGCACCGTTCGCTCGCCGTTGGGGCCCATGCCTAGGCAGCGGCGAATTCCTTCTGAGTCAAGCCGAGCTCCTGTCTCTTGGCCTTTACCTCATCTGCTGATAATTGCATGACGCACCTTCTGGATAGATAACAGGACAATATGTCCTCATTTTGCCACAGGGATGAAGAGATAAACTCGTCAGAATAGCAACCTTGCCCCAAACCATGGGTTTCTCACGTCTCCCACATCCGACAATCCATGTACCACTCAAACCGCGAAGACCCATCTAACCACCGCTGCGTTCTATACGATAGTCGTTCGCCAGGACATTTTTCTGCCGCCGCAGTCATTAGTCCAAGTGAAAAGCGGCAAGCCGAGAACCTCACGCCTCTCCATCATCAATCATTCCATTTCACAAATGACGCAGCGGCGCAATTAGCAACGCGGAGCATGGAACCATGCTATACCCGTCCAAACGATATTGTCCGCGCCCAACAGCTATCAATCAATTTACCTTGGCCTGCTGGCGCAGAGAGTGCAGCCAAGCCTCATGATCATCGTAACAATAAAGAACATGGGATCGCGAGGATTTGCCGAGGCGAATGTACTCCGGCCCCTTACTAGGACAGCGCCAATTTGCAAGGGTCTTCGCGCTTACGCCAATCAACTTTGCTGCCTCTTCACTCGAAAACGCAAGCGGGCGTACGGATTCAACAGCGCATGTCACGCCGTTTGCTCCACCCATAAAGACCCTCAGACTCTCCGATCACACCCACCCGTTACAGATTGAGACAATTTGACGGTACCGAATTCTTGTCAAGGCGTGGTACAATTGTGTCCCAACGCAAAGGAGGTACCTATGCCCACCTGTGTGCCCGTCCGAGACATGAAGGACACCGCTGCATTTACCGCGCTTGTTGAGTCCGAGCGCGACGTCACCGTAACTAAGAACGGCTATGAGGCCATGCACTGCATCAGCAGCGACCAGTATCGTCTCATGCAAGACGAAATCGCCAAAGCCAAGCTGCTGTCTCGTATGATGTTGGCAGAAGACGAGATATCGCAAGGCGACTACAGCGACTACGACTCCTTCGCGACCGCGATACGAGACAAATATGGCCTATAACGTCGTAATACTCGAAAGCGCACAATATGAATACGAGGCTATTGTCAGATACCTTGCTCAAATCCTTATGAACCCACGTGCAGCAGGCAATTTTGTTGCTGAGTTTGAATATCAGCTTGATCTGCTTCGCGAGCAGCCGCTCCTACGGCCCCTCTCCCACATACGAGAGCTGGCGGCACGCAATTATCGATCGTTTACCGTCAACAAATACGTGTGTCTTTACAAGTTTGAGCGCGATACGATCTATATCGCCCATGTCTTTCATCAGTCACAGGACTACGGCCGCCTGGTCTAGCCCACAAACTGAATACTTGGTCCGATCTCCCGCAGCGATAGCTAGCAGATGACCTGCGTGTGTTCCTCGATGGCGGCACGATCTTCGGCGGCGATGCCCGGCTCGCACACCACGGCATCCAGGCTGTCCAGGCGGCAGAAGGTGTAGAAGTCGCGCTTGCCGATCTTGCTGGAGTCGGCGATCAGATAGCGCGAGTCGGCCTTGCTAAAGGCGAGCTGCTGGATACGACCCTCATCCATATTGGACGTAGACACGTCGCCATCCAGAATGCCGTTGGCACCGATAAACGCCGCATCGATGCCCAGCGCACGCAGGGTATCCTCGGCCGTTGGTCCCACAAATGCGGCGGTGCGGCGACGGTACATACCGCCCACGAGGCACAGGTCACAGTCTTCGCGCGCCTCGAGCAGGTTAAACACCGAAAGCGAATTGGTCACAATGCGCAGGCGAAACGCCGGCAGCATCGAGGCCATCTGCTCAACCGTGGTGCCCGTACCCAAAAAGATGGTCGAGCCTTCCTCGATAAGCTCCACAGCACGGCGCGCAATCTGCAGCTTTTCCTCGGCATGCTTAGTGCGCTTTTCGCTGTGCGAATACTCATGGCGCAACATAGCGTGTGGACGACCCTGCGCACTACGGGCGCCGCCGTGCACGCGCTCGATCTCGCCCAGGCTCGCAAGTTCTTCGAGGTCGCGGCGAATCGTCATGTCCGAAACGCCCAGTGCATCCGAAATCTCCTTGACCGAGACCGTGCCCAGCTCTTCGAGCAGCTGACGAACCTTATCCTGTCGCTCTGCCTTAATCACGATGAATCCTCGCCGTTCTATACGCGTATACCGTTCAAACAGTAACGAACAAATTGTATCAGACTCGTGCACACCTAAAATGAGCGCCCGTACAGCTCCAATCATCACTTTTTTGAGAAAAATACCCCCTGCTTTAGTGGGATGTAGTGATAATCTCGCCTGTTCGCGCTACAGTTTGTCGGAAATACCTCGATGTTAGGAACCAAATGATCACTTCCGAGCTTTTCGGCACCGCGCCGTGCGGTACCCCCGTTCATCGTTACACCCTCAACGGGCCCGAGATCTGCGTTCGCATTATGGACTATGGCGCCACCGTGCTTGGTATCGATGTGCCCGACATTCCCGGCAACGTGCGCGATGTGGTGCTGGGCTTCGATAAGCTCGAGGATTACTTTGACAACCCCGCCTGCTTTGGCGCGACCATCGGCCCCGTGGCAAACCGCACCGCGGGCGCCACGATCACCATCGACGGCACGGACTGGCATATGCCGGCCAACGAGGGCGTCAACAACCTGCACAGCGATCTTGAGCACGGCCTGCACAAGCGCGTATGGGATGTTGAGCTCGACGAGGTCCACAATGCCGTGCGCATGACCACCTCGCTTGAGGATGGCGAGCTGGGCCTGCCCGGCAACCGCACCTTTACGGCCATGTTTACCGTTACACGCACCGGCGTCTTTCGCATCGAGTATGACTGCGAGAGCGACCGCGCCACCTACGTGTCCATGACCAACCACACGTACTTTAACCTTGCCGGCCATAACGCCGGCATGGACTGTGAGCACTTCTTTGTTGCCAACGCCGCCCACTACCTGCCCATTAGCGAGCAGAATATCCCCACCGGCGAAATCGCTCCGGTCGAGGGCACGCCGTTTGACTTTCGCGAGCTGCGCCCCGTCGCTCCTGGCATGGAAGCCGATGACCCGCAGATTAAGCAGGCCCGTGGCTACGATCACTGCCTGTGCATCGATGGCTATCAGTACGGCCGTAATCTGCGCCGCGCGATGCACGTCGAGGAGATGTGGACCGGCCGCGAGCTGGACTACTACACCACCGCGCCGGGCGTTCAGCTCTACACCGGCAACTGGCTGGGCGACGAGCACGCCAAGGACGATGCCAACTATGGCTGGGGCGCCGGCTTCGCCCTCGAGGCCGAGATGTACCCCGACACGCCGCACCAGCCGCTGTTCCCGCAGGCATTGTGGGCCCGGGCCATCCCTACAGCAATGTGATCGAATACCACTTTATGAGGCACTAAGCCCGCAACGCGACATATCGCACAGCAGCGCCCGCCGGCACCACCGCCAGCGGGCGCTTTTTCATCTTTTAGGCTCGTTTTTTCTGTGACTGTATGAGTGACATATCAAAACTATGCCCATTTACTACGTTTAGCCCGGGATGCTCGACCATGCACCGGTTTTTGTTACATTTGTGAGCAGTATACCTGCGGTTTTGTTTATCTCAAATTCAACATGCTCGACGATAGCCAATCAAACGTAGTAAATGGGCATAGTTTTTGACAGGCGGCATCGCGCGCATCCCTCGCAAGGGCAAAATGATCCGTTTTCCTCCGTCCCCAAGGGATCAGTTGAACAGATTGCCAATGGGGTCGGGGGCGGAACTGGGGAGATAACGGATTTCTAGCTCTATGCCGAGCTTTTGCAACTCTTTGAAGGCGGCAATGTCCGTATCGTCTACGGCAATGGCAGGCGTTGCAGAGCGCTTGCCCTCCCTCGCCCGCATATGGCCGATGCTGATCTTGGTTATTGGCACACCGCCCTTAACCAGCGCGAGTGCATCCGTGGGCGACGCCACCATGATGAGAATCCATTGGCGCGGCGTTGCGGTATAAATGATGTCGATGGTCCTTTGCACCGAGAAAAACCGCGTCCAAACGCCTTCTGGCGCCGCCACCCTCATGGGTGCCCATTGGCGCGAATCCGCCGCGATCTCATCGTTGACGATTAAGACAAGATTGGAACCCACGGCTTCGTTCCACAGCTCAACGTCTTGCCCGTAAATAAACCGATCATCGATGCGTGTGAGAAGAATCTTGGGTTGAGCCATCGCTGCCCCATTCTGCTTGAGACCCGTAAGAGCAAGACATCGTGTCTCCAATATTAGTGCATTTAAAGTGAGAAAAGCCGTCAGAACACTTGCGCGGATGTGCGATGTCCCGTATCATAAACAGCCGTTGACGCCTCAGTTGCGTCATCACATGGCCGCCAGCGTAGCTCAGTTGGTAGAGCACCGCTCTCGTAAAGCGGGGGTCACCGGTTCGAGCCCGGTCGCTGGCTCCATTGCATTAGTGCAGCTCAGAAGCGTAATTGCTTCTGAGCTTTTTTGTTTTCGCGTCTCTTTCCTCCTTCTCCGAGGAGTGAAAAAGGGGTGAAAAACTTTTTTAACTGTTTTCCATAAATAGTTAGCATCATCCAACGTTCACATTAGATCGAACAACAATCCTGTTACGCATAGCCTAATTCCGCTGAGTATCAGAGAAGAACGTCCGGATTATATGCATCCAGCTTCGCTTCTCCAGTCGCCAGTGACTCCTCCAGCCGGTCAGCATATTCAACAATAGAGCCGTAGAATATGGGAGTAAATCCGAACTTTTCGATAAAGAGGGGTTCCGCTACGTCAATCCTCTTCTTGGCAACCGCGGCCTCATCCTTTTCATAGTGCCCAGTGCCAGGAATCCGCTCGTTTGCCTGCGGCAAGCACTTAAGCTGCCTACACAAGCGCGCCGACCCCTTTGAAAGACCCATAAAGGTGATAGCACCAGAGATTACGCCACCGACGCCACAACAACCTTGCCAGCGGCATTCCCCACCGTATGCTTTGTTATCTTGATACCCATGAAGCTCAAGAGCTTCTTCAGGATCGGATACCAACTGGTCTTGGTTAGCGACTGGCGAGCGACCTTTTTCGCGACCGCCTCTTGGGCGTTTTTGGCGATTACGGTTAGCATCGAATTCGCGCTGCCTACACCCATCATCACACCGAGCAACACTGCCATTTCGTAGAGAGTCTCGTCATCAACGTCGTCACATTCTTCAAAAAAGGTCTGCCAGCCATACAGGTATGCCAGTTTCTGCATAATCCTGAATGCGTGCACGTAGTATTACGTAATATCGGCAGGAATGGTGCCCACCATCGCGACACCTCCGGGAAGACCCGCTGCAAAGGAAAAGGCGGTTGACTTCTTTGCCTCATAATCAATTACTTCTCTAGCAATTCTATCGATCAGGCCCACATCGATTCCGGCGGTAACGGGGGTCGTTTCCACGGCAAACTCGACGACATCTTTATGGACACCCTTCCTCCTCAGCTCCGAGCGGAGGAAATGGGGCCGATCAATTCTCACTCCCTTTAGCCGAGCAACTTTTTTCATAAAGTCAATCAAAAATCTCTGGGCCTCCGCCAACTGCTCATCGCTCTTGTCTTTTAACTCTGCAAAAGCCGAATCAACGAGAACAGCGACCCCAAGGCCCTCGCCCTCGTTTTTCTTTCCAAGCAGCCTGACGTCCATACAGCCTTCCAATCAATGCGCCGCGCGGGCTATCGCGTTCTGCGACAGGCCGGACGCACGGAGCCTGAGGGCCTCCCTGGCCTTATCCTTCTCGCCATGCTGTACCTCCTTGGTCTCGGCTGCATGGACAGCCGGAACGTACCAGGGGGACGGTGCCGACGGGAATATCGGCGGTGCCGAACGGCAATATTCGGGATGTGAGCGGACGGTGTGTAAGCGCAATATCGCCGGTGTCAAAGAGGACAATTACTCAAACAGGTGAAGGAGGGCATCGAGGAGGATAAGTAGATTTACGGTGCAATTAAGAAGCCAACTCGCCGCGTCATGCCCGTTGGAGAGGCGAGCATGACCCTCATGGGTAATCAAGACACACGAAACAAAGGGGATTCGACAAGTCGCAAGAAAGGGGAGTGCATCACCTTTTGGGTTACGGAAGAGCAGAAGCAAGAGATGAGCACCTACGCGGCGGAACACAACACCACGGTATCAAGGATCATCATCGAAGGCCTTGAGATACGCATGGGTAAAGGGCAATCATTATAGCTTAGCCTTCTGCAATTGCTGCGACTCGATGCGGTCCTATCGATTTGCGCAACGGTGTGACGCGTTATCTAGACTGACGATCGTTTCCGCTGCATTTGCCAGCTCATTATCATGTGAAACAATGATAATGAGCTGTTTCAATTTGTTGTTTCTGACATACGAAGCGAGTTCGGCTCGGCTTGTTTCATCCAATCCAGTTGTAGGCTCATCGAGCACCAAGACTGATGGATTACGGGAAATTGCCGACACAAGTATACACGGCGCAGCTCACCACCCGAAAGTTCAGGACAACGTTTCTCAAGCAAGCCCTCTATGCTGGTTGTCAACGACGGTAGCTCATTCATATGCTGGTGCTTTGTAAAAAATGGGGTGTTGAAATAATCCAACAGGTCCCGAACCGTCTCATCTGGAGCGAAGCACGGTTGGGGGCAGCACGATATCGTGTCTGAACGTATGTAATCCAAATTGCATTTTTCAATCGGCATGTCGTTGTATGTTACTTTGCCTGCCGATGGATACAGCCCAAGGAGCAGGTAAAGGAGCGACGTTTTTCCTCTTCCATTTTCTCCGGTTATGCAGTATGTTCCAGGGCCGGAGAAATCGAAGGAAAATCCGTCAAGAACCTTTCGGGGAGATCCGTCTGGAAGGGGTACCGTAAAATCCAACTTGGAAACAGAAATGCGATTTATTGTGTCAATCTTGACTAAACCTGTCTGATCTTGCTCTGGTTCCGGTCCCACCTTTCCCATGGCGCTCATCCTGTCCCACGAACTTGGCATCCTGATAGGACTTGAACAGGTTCATCGTGTTTTTCAAGGTTTTAAATAGGACGGCAAAATATGCACCGACGATGGTGTATTCGCCTATCGTCATGGTTCCATTGATGATTCGCACTCCGGATACGATGAGTATTATCGCTTGAAACACGGCAGCAAAAAGGCTGTCAATCGATGTTAGTGAGAATGAGAGCTTTCCCGAGTGCAAGACCTTTGGAAAATACTTTTCAAATCCGGTGTCAAGTGCTAGCTCGCTTTTATTGTATGAAGACGTTAACTGAATGTTGAGAATCTGATTCAACTGCGATGCTATTACGGCATAGAAAGCGCTATCTGCCTCCTTCTTCTCGTACATGACTTTATATAGAAGCTTTCGCAATCCGGTAATAACGAAGAGATATGCCACAAGAAGGAGGATGGAGAATAGTGCGAGGAGTGGATCAACCGACCATATGACGAGCAACACGAAAGGAATGGCGACAACAGACAGGGGAGCGCTGATAAAGTTTGTTAGAACGAAAGAAGAAACAACACCTGAGTCAGTGAAAATCCTTTGCGTCGTATAGGCTGAGTCGGTTGTTCGGTTCGTCAGAAAATTAACTCGCTCAAAGCGCAAGACGGTTTCCCTGAGTAGGTCAAAAGAAAGCTTTGTGGATATACGGATAGATAACGTTCCTGCAAAATATGAAAATAAGGCAGAAAAGACCCCTATTGAAGCTACGAGGAGCGCAAAAAGCACAGCATCCTTCTCGCTGCGATTGGCAAGAAGGAAATCTAAGAACTTTCCGTTCACATATGGTGCGGCATAGGAAAGGGCGATTCCAATCGTCGTGATGGCAATGAACGTGAAAGCACCCTTTGTTTTACTAAACTTCGATAAGACGTACCGAATCAAGAATGGCCCCAATCTATCAGGTATGAAATACCAACTGATGACACCTTACACCGCGGTTCGGTGGAAACGAAGCGGCGACTAATCGGCACGAGCGCTTCCATAGAGAGTCTTTGCGAGCTGGATCCTCATAGAAACGGGAATTTTATGTTCGATCAATAGGCCGCGCACGGCAGTCGGACGGCTGAAAAATAAAACAGCCGTCCGACTAAAGCTGTAAATTTTTTCATTGTTTGTTGGGCATGCGCCTGAAGTTTCATGCAATAGGAAATCCATTATGACCATGGTCGAAATGTGAACACTACGATCGTTAGCAAGGAGACGCCAAGACCGGCAAAGATTATGATGAGCGGCAGAATGAAAGCCGCCGATGCCGATAATGGGATTTGGGACGCAAAGGCAATGATGCCCGCGAGAACGAGACCGGCTCCCGTCAACGCTATTCCGAGTCCGACCAATCTGGCAACAAGAGGAATCTTCTCGCTTGGAATATGAGCGATATGGTAACTGTGAATCAGGCCGGGATTGCCGGTCTTTACCATTAACACCCCGACAACGAGAAAGCAGATTCCTCCTACCATGCCGCCAATGGATGATCTTAGCGCTTCAGGACTCATTGCTCGTCTTGGCCACCTTGCTCGCTGAGGGGAAGTGCTGCGGCAAAAGTGATGAGGACCAGTTCATAGGCTCCAACTGCGGTGACTCCGACCGCCACATTTGCTCCCCACACGATGTAATACATGTCGAACCAAGTTTCCGTTCCAAGAGTCGATGCTCTGGTCGGATTCATGTTGTCTACTACGGGCTTCTCGTACATTTAACCCAACATCTCCTTCAACGATGAGTTCAACAGTTCATCCGCGGTATCATCAATCAGGTCAACGTGTAGATCACCTCCCATATCTATATCGCAAATTGTGTCGGACATACGCTCCATGTCGTCAATGGTCCACATGTGGTTACAGAGGTCTTGAACCAGTTTTGTGGACCAAATTGAGCTAAGTCCGTTGTTCCAGTAATCCTCAAGAGGGTGGTTTCTGATGTTGCCAACCACTAACGGGATATACGGAGAAACGACGATGTCGCCGTTTGCGTGCACTGAAACCTGATCTAATAGATATCGGTTATCAGAGAAGCGAATTAGATGGTCGACGGGGTCGCCCCATTGCGGTCGGACATTCGGGTGCTTCCGAAGGAAGTCGTCCTCTTGAATGGTGTGAATCAACGTACGGTATTGGGAATAGTCCGGTCTAATAAATGTGTTCTTTCGCGCACGGCCCAAAACCATGAGGGGTTGGACACGTAGTTCGATAAAGTCACCCGGCGTCCTCTTCGGCCTGTTAGATTTGGTGAAAATCTCATCTAATAGTGAGATGACATCGGGAAACTGTTCGGTGTTGAACGACGTGGGCGTAAATGCGATAGCAAGGTGCAAATCGGAATGGTTGAGTACGGTGGCAACTGCTTCTTCGACGATTTCGAAGGCTCCCTCATGTCCCCTCAGCCTATCGTGAGCTGACCCAATGCCGTCTAGGCTAAATTGGATGCTTTTGAGTCCGGAATCTTCTAAATCTCGGAGAAGGGATTCCGTGAGGAGAAGCCCGTTGGTTACCAGGCTCGCTGCAACATTCCCATCTCGCAATATGGGAAGCAGCGCAAGATATCTTTACTGCGCAACAAGGTTTCTCCTCCACAGAAACACATGCTGTAAAGCGACATGTCTGCCATTTCCTTTGCGAAAACAAAAAGTTCATCTGAGGTCAACTCGTCGTGCATGACCTCATTCTCGCCGCTGCTGTTATAGCAGTGCAGACATCTCAAGTTGCACTTGTTTGTTATGTCAAGGGCGACGTGATGTGGCGCTCTGAGAACGTTGGTGTACTTGTTTTCCGAAACTCGTCCCATGGTTCCTCTTAACAGACTTCTGAAAAACAGTATACATTCATGCAGTCGCCGTCGCTGCACTCACCTGGAAAAGTGCCAGCGCAAGTGAATTCTGGCTCATTGATAAGATTTCGAATTCCTTCGTTTGATGCAATTTCCTTGCTGGTTAGGTTCAGGTGGAAAAAATTGGGAACATCGCAAAATTCTTGACGATAGAAGCTGGCCGCAGCGGCAATACATTGAACGGCGATGCTTGCGGGGCACAAAAGAAGACAGATGTCTGCGTATCTGAGTAAAGGATTGCTGGAGGGGGCGAGGCCGAGTAGACCGGTTGGTCTCCCTGACTCATATACAATGAAAAATTCCTTGCTCAGATTGAACAATCCGTTTCGCACCTCTAGCGGTCGTTCATACTGCTCGACGGAAAGAGGCCAACCGTAGACAATTGTGGGACTTTCTGGTTCTGATGAGCTCGCCTGGCTTGCCAGGGAGCAAATCAGGCAAATATCGTTTTCTTGGGCAAGCCGTATATGGGTCCCATTGTCCACGCAAATCTCATCGGCAATGGGTGTGCCATTTTCGATCGGAGTTTTGACCCATCCTATTAGTCTCGATACGCTGAAACCTCTCATTGCCGAGGCTAAGTCAGATTTGAGCATGTCCGGATTGGCGTCTGGAACTTGTCGCACATCCGATTAAGGATTGTTTCGACGGTGTTTTTACCATCGCACAGAGAGACGATGTAGCTCCCGCTTCCGTTCAACATGATATAGTTCAGCTCATCGCGTCCGGTTAGAACAGAGCGGTACCCGTTCTTTTCCTCTCTTGAGTATGGGAGAGAAATCGATTTCGGGATAAATCCCCTTATTTCGTCAAAGCTCCATTCCATAATTAATCCCTCCTTGTGTCTGTTTGAATATGAGCCGATTTTAGGCTCTTCGGTAGTTTCTGTGGGCGAGACATCAATTTTTCCGCAGGTGGATGCAGAAAAGTTCCGCATATAAGGGAAACGGCCCCGAGAGGGGGCCGTTTCCGCGCCGGGCAGGGTAGGACTTCGCTTGCTACATCAACCTACCGGAAAGGCCCTGACGCATGAACAGGATACTAAGCCGCGCGCTCGCGCTGGTCCACACCGTGATCGAGTACGCCAGCATCGACGGCGGCAGGATAATCGTCGGCGTCAGGCCGTGGACGAGTTTCGGGCTGCGGTGCCCGTCTGCGGGAGGCGAGCGATGCTACGACAGGTCGCCAAGCCGCG